>Ga0131853_10020401_pt1 | contig 12033 bp, 6 predicted proteins | sample TergutLab28metaG_FD_92764 | JGI IMG/M metagenome (GOLD analysis project Ga0131853, IMG submission 92764) | Labiotermes labralis P1 segment gut microbial communities from Petit-Saut dam, French Guiana - Lab288 P1 (version 2) (version 2) | ecosystem: Host-associated > Arthropoda: Insects >...
AGCCTCGTGAGGTCAATTGAGGAGCTACTTGAATGAAAAAAGTAGCAGCTCCAGGTCTAGAAAACAGAGATTAACGGCTGTGGGGACCTGTTGCGCTGACCACGTGACACCCCTCTATCCGCACAAGTTGGCACTAACTTCGCCGACCGGCGGCGTCCGCTCTGTTGGTATAGTTCACGTGCGGACTAAGGCCACGGAGTTTAGTTTAGTTATCTATGTGCAGGTTCCAACTGAGATCAATGATGATAGTTAGATGTTCCTTCTATGACATTAGAAAGAATCTATCAAACAATCCCAAAACATGATGCAGGAATAGTTATGGGAGACATGGACACCAAAGTCAGTAAAGACCTCTTGACTTCCTGCAATGGCAAATACAGTCTCCATGAAATATCAAATGATAATGGAGAATGACTGTGTGATTTTGTGACCTCCAGAGACCTTGTCATTAGTCGTACCATGTTCCCACATAAAAATATTCATCTTCAAACCTGTATATCCCCAGATGGACTTGCAGCTACTCAAAGATCATGTCATGATTAGCAGAAGAAATGCTTCACAGATCACTGACATCAGAAGTCAACTAGGTGCCAACAGTGACTCAGATCACTTTATGGTTAGAATTAAATACAGACCTAAAATTTCCATCCTATTAAAACATCAATGTACTAGACATCTTAGATGTGACATTAGTAAACTTCAAGATGGTACACGTGTAAAGAAGTACCGTAAATCTATTAGAGAATATGTTAGCAACCAGTTAAGCAACAATTCTGATGTGCAGCAACAATGGTCTACAATTAAACAGTATATATATATATATGGAGAGAGAGAGCAGCAAAAGAAATCACAGGCACCACTAAACAGCCCAATGACAGGAATCAGTGGTTAGACCAAGAATGTAGTGATGCAGTTGAAAAGAGTAACACCTTATGAATTAACATGCTACAAATAAAGACCAGAGCCTCAACTAAAGAATATAAAAATGCTAGAAGAAACACAAAACAAATATGTAGGAGAAATCAGAAGCAGTTTGAAGAAAACCTGTTATATGAATTGGAAGATAAATTTGGACAATATGAAAGTAGAAAATGTACTGAAGGCATCTGTAATTCAAGATGGGATTTCAACCAAGACCTAACTTATACAGACAGCAATGAGAATCTTGTCACTGGTGAACAGCAAGTGTTACTACATGTGGGCTGAATATTTTAAAGGCTCCTTAAAGAGGGGAAGGAGAAGATCAAGTGAATACTGTAGGTTTTGGTACTGACCCTTTCATACTTGTACCCACTATCTCCATGGTCTAGGATAATAAAAACTGCAAGAGGACTTGATCAATGAATAACTAATTAAATATGGGGGTAGAGAGTTAAGGAAATGCACACACAATTTAATCATGGATATATATGGAACTCCAAAACAATGCCTAATGACTATAATATAGCAATTATTTGCCGAATTCACAAAAAAGACAATAAGTTGGATTGTAGCACTTACCAGGGCATCTCTCTTTTAAATGTCACATATAAAAAAAACGTTTACTAACAACTTAGCTTAAATACACTGAACCGTATGTGGAACAATCCAGCTTGCATAGAAACTGATCCACTACAGATCACATGTTTTGGACCTTTACAAGTCATCACTATATTAGCCACCTAGGAAAGGAAAATAAATGGACCTCTTTGTGACAGAGGGACCTGGCATATCAGGAAAAATGAAGAACTTAATACTGTATATCGATATACAGATACAGTAACAGACATCATGATCAGAAGACTTGAAAGGCTGGGTCATTTAATAAGAAAGGAAATAATAGAATATCCAAGGCTGCCTTAGATGCCAAAATAGAGGGTAAAAGGAAGGTTGGAAGACCAAAGTTAACCTGGCTAGATGACATACAGGCAGACCTTAAAACAATGGTGATTAAAGGATGAAGAAGACAAGCCCAGGACCAAACGGAATGGATGTGTGTCATCAGGAAGGCTACGGTAAAACTGTAAGGACCATAACGCCACAAAAGAAAGTGGGGATATAACCTTAAGAAATAACATCTTATGTATAAAGAAACATCAATTATCAGTAATGCAAGGCTGTCCACTAATCATGAAAAAATGTCCCTTTCTGGTTGAAATTTAGGGCATATCACACAATAGATGGATGCATGGCACGAGATTTTCTTCTTCAAATTACTACTTTTGTGGCATCACATACTGATGTGCAATGGAAAATGCTGCGTCCAATCCACATCAGTGTGCAATACCACGTAAGTAATAATGTGATGAATGACCTCACCATGCCGTGCTTCTGTCCGGTGTGCGCCAGTGTGTGCATACCCTCAATATATCTAATCCAACTGGTGTGTACAATAGTTATGGTCAACATTCCTTACAATCACCTGAGTTGGCTTTGTAATGTTAATGGAATTGGCCTCTATCATTGCTGAACACAATGGCAAGGAGAAATATCCTGCCCACTGCATGGACTCAAACCCTTGTCACCCAGACTGCAGACAGTAATTCTGGTGCACCAAATTCTATTCAGATATGTAGTCTATTACTGTATACAAATTACAAATGACTAAAGAAAGCTGTTTATGAAATGGGTGACAAAGAGTGGCTATTATTATTTGTGCATATACATTCTATTGCAATAGTTGAGTAACATGACTAATGGCTGCTCTTTACAATAGGTGTATATACACAGTGGACAAAGGGTGTTACCTAACAGACTATGACCTAACGAAGACAACAGATGAATCACATAAGTAATATCCCTACCTTAAAATTTTGTGAATCAAGAGTACCTGACAGCTACATCATATTAAACATGTGATGGCTATTTATGTAAATATATTAATATCATACCATGGAGATTTGCTTAGCCTTCAGAACTGCATTTCAAGAACAGTCAATCCTATTAACATGCTTGTTGAAATACAATGTACCAATCCATAGTTTCACTGTTGTCATTAATTATCTGGAGCAGAAACTGCTTTTGTGATGTACTGTTCAAATGATAGCTGACTCCCCTGCCCTCCAATATGTTGGTCAGAAATCTTCATAGCTCATGGCAGTTGTGTTTGGAAGTGCCCTTCCCAAGAGACTCATTTCTGTCCTTACAATTATTCATTAAGCCTAATCCAAGTATGTCATGTCTGCCATATTCCAAAGGTGATGTGAGCATGAAAGATGCATCAAAGGAACTTAGTTTTTTAACTGCTGGTGGATTTTGAGCATAATGAATGATTTAAAGTCCAGATGCATATATGGAACATAACTCTTTGCCACCTGCATGGCTCTTTGAAAAAATGTAAGAGTGAAAATCACAATATGTATACTTTAACTGTAATTACTAGTTCATTTCCTGGCTTTTGCTGTGGGACTGTTGTTGAAGCTTGTGCTCTGTCCACAAAATTTGTAAGACCACCCACCCTTCATGGCTTATGTCACTGTTCTGCTTGGCTGCCATTCTTAATCATTTTTGATGTGTGTGAACTTGCAGCTCTTACTTGTTACGGTAATTAGCCAACACAACTGAACAACCAAAAGGAGTCTTACCTTCATGTGTGATGACATCAGTGCCATCAATTGGATTTGTCTTTCCTGGAATATTTTTCCCAAATGAGAGGTGCCTGATGCGATGCGATGTGTTGAAATTTGTGGAAGAAAGTGGCTGTACATCATGAACTGAAAAATTAGAAGGCATTTGTCTGTAGCTGAAAGGCGACCATTCACAACCATGATTACAAGCTATAGCCAATTACTTTCTGTGGATTTTCTCAGTATTACAGTATCATTTACAGTATTACACAAAACAAAACCAAAAGCACTGTAATATCAGAAACTGGACATAAAGTATTTTGCTGCTCTCAAAGTTGTACTCTACATAAAATACAGTACTGTGTGCTGGAGTTTACCATCCAGATTTAAAACATGTCTCATTCCAGTTCTGTAATAATGAATAATAAACAAAAATGGCAACTGGTGGGAAACCTCTGACTGAGAGCTAATTTGGTAGTTCTCATAAATGTGATTTTCTCAAATATTTTATGGTGGTTAGATATAATGCCAATTAACATGAGTTATAGAACTTTCCTTCCATTTTGAATCCTTAAACAGATACAAATCTTATGCAAGTATTTTTATGACCAAATGAAAATAACATAGACAAAAAAATTTACATTTCTGCATGTACTACAGTTGGTAAGAAAATAAGTTTACATGATGTATAATTTTCTAACTAAAGAACCTACATTAATTTAATTGTATCAAGGTGAATTTGCTGCTGAGCAATTATGATGCATTCAGCACCTAAGCAAACTCCTGGTGGCCACAAATCTGAAAACATTCTCAGTCAGACAGAGTTCTGACATAATGGCTGATAACACAGGGCACAGTCTTCTATCAACAGGAAATAGGAGAGTCTGTCCTGTAAGAAAAATGCCTGAACTGTGGTTGGAACAATGTGGGAATCTAATGGGATAATAGTACAATTTCATCTGAACTGTTCTTATTAGAGCTGAAAATAAAGAATGTGAAATGCATACTGCGGAACTTATTATACATCACACACACAATCCCTACATCATACAACTATTTTTTTTGTCTCTTCTACCAATCTGCAATTAGTAACTGTAATTTATTTTCTCCATTGCTCCGAACTGACCTCAGAAATTCGATATTAATTTGCTACAAAACACAATCAGTGATTTAAAATTGGCATCGCACGAAGTATCGGAAAATGAAGCAATCTGTGTATCAGAAGTTTCTCTTCTTTCTATGTGATCTCCCATTAGTCACATAATGTATCAAACTTCTGTATGGTGCTATTACTGGTACAAAACAAACCTTCTAAAATGAACAGCACAGCTGTAATACCAAACAGAGTACTCAAGCAGTTGCAACAGTGACAAAAAGGATCAATGCGCATTCACATACTGAAAGGCACCTGTCAAACATGCCATACCATGACATATCTTTGTGAGAATCAGTCTAAGTACTGTCTTCTCAGATATGATGCCATGTGATCTGGTATGAAATTACCAGTGTTTTGGAGGAATAATGGTAAATTAACAGGTCTGATGATGTCATATCCCAGAAGGCAGTAACCTTTGAACATTGAATTTATGAATGGAGAGTTGAGATATGCTACATATGGTACACCCCTTGTGTAAATGAAAAGGACTTACCATGTACATGGTTCACTGAAAAACTGTTACCAGGGGCAATGTGAAAACTTCCACCAACCTGTAAGTATAAAGATCTCTTATTACCTCATTATGTCACTTTCATGCAAGGTCATGATGTAGCAGACTGTCATACAACTAACTTCAGTAGAGCATGAAATTTATTTTTAAAAAAAATTGCTCTGCATAAAAACTATCATCTTGTATGCATACATCTATGTAAAATCATGTACAACAAAATTTTTACACAATGTTTGAAGAAGTGATATACTGTAGAAAAAGTGCATAAACGAATTTGTATACAGAATGGAAGGTGTATAAACATAAATTGGTAAATAAAATTAAAAGTGTATAGATATGAATTTTGCAGTTGCAGAATCCATGATTGCAAGAAGGATTAGTATACTCAACTGTCAGGGTACTTTACCTACATATTAAATAATCTTACAATTTGCAACCACAATTTTAAAATATATTCCATCATTACAAAATTATGTTAGCAAATTAAACTAACTCTGTTCACTTCCACATAGCCATATATTTGACAGGCCTCTGAGAAGGCATTCTTTAACCTTTCTGAGTAATGCTCTGACTGACACTGAGTAATGGTATCTAAGTCATGAAATGCCCATCTCTTTCTTCTGTAAGCTTCTTTAACAGCTTCACAAGAATTACAACATCTGGAAAAGAATCAGACAAATTAATAATACACATATTTAAAATTCACTGTAAAAAAATTAGATCAATAATTGCAATTAGCTTCCACAGTACACAGTGTACTTACGGATATTCTGCAGTTTCAGCACCATAACAACTGCCACATTTCTTTGCTTCAGTTGTGTTTGTTTCATGCTATAACAGGATACAACATGCTATTCAGATGAGTCGATCTAATGACCACAGCCCTTTCATTAAGTCACTACTTCAATTAATCTGCTTAATATAAACATATCCTGTCCAAAGACAGCAATCAAAATATAAGGGTTGAAAAAAACTGACAACACTAATGACATGCACAGCATTGTACAAGGGTAGCTAGATCCAGTTCACTGGTAATGATACAGATGGCCAACTGTACAAAATGATGAAGACTTGCACATTAATGTGAAACACACATATGCAAGCCAGTAGTTTACAAGATTCACATCAAGATTAATAAAACTGCAGAAACTGAAGCTCCATGGGACATGATGAAAGTGACTTCTGGAAAGCATCTGGCTAAGACTCCTATCGGACAGTCACAAAATGTGTCAGTGAAGGCTGGGACAAGTAAAGGTAAGCTAACTGCAGGATGACCCACTTTCCCACACCAATATGTGCAGCTCAATGAAACACCATGCCTAGCAGGCATATTGTTGGGGTTATCATGTTCATGAGCACAACTGTCATGGAAGTATTACTGCATAGGAATGGAGGAGAAGGAGATGGACAAGGAGGAGAAGAATAAGGGGAGGGAGGAGGAGGAGAATAAGGATGAGTGGGAGGAAGATGAGGAGAAGAAGGGGAGGAGGTGGGGAAGCAGGAGGAGGAGGAGGAGAAGAAGCAGGGGGAGAATGAGAATAAGGAGGGGAAGGAGGAGGAGGAAAAGACAAAGGAGGAGAAGAAGGGGATGAGGAGGAGGAGCAAAACAAGAAGAAGGAAAGAAAAAACTACCCTTATTTCTATTGAGGACAAAATTTCAAGTCTCTGTTGTCCATAATACAATTTCACCTGTTTGATTCCTGTCAGGAAGATTCAAAATACTTTTCATACACAACATTTTTGGTGGTTGGTTTGTACAGCAGCAATCAAGAGGTGACATGGTCTTTAACATCACTAGAATACATGCCAAAGTTTGCAGACTGAAGAAATTTCTAATCCCTGATTAAGTTGTATGTTTCTTGTTTGTACATTACTCACTTGTGACACATCTGTTCCACCTGCCTTGATTTCTGAAATAAGAAAAAATGCCTTTGTCAACTTGTAACAAAATACATGGGAACCTCTATTCATTGTTCCCCTATGCATCATTTTCCTGAAATTATTGTTCATTTACTGTGGTCTCTACACATCTATAAATCTGACATCTCTAAAAATATCATTTTCCTCTTAGATATGATGTATAGAAGTTTCAGTGTACAAGAGTTTAGCTGTCCTAGAAATATCCCTCAAGTGATGTATCACCAATACTAGAGTGTGTACATGTGCATGCAGACAACTTTTAAAACTACACTACCCAGCTTTACCTAACCTATAGGGTTTTTATATTGTTATGATATATCTCATGCCTGCTTACACTTAGAATGCTACTTAGATGAAAGTATGTTCTACAATCCAAAATTTAATATTTGCTTCTTAAACTTTACTTTGACAAATTAACAATTACATGCAGAAATACCTTCTTTCTGGGGCTCTTTGATTGGTTTTCCATCCAAGTCCAACCTACGTTTGTAAATGTTATGTTCAATTTGTAAGTGTTGTTCTCCTGAACTATCCATTGCATCCAGTACTAGAACTGCAACACACAAAGTCACTTACTAGCAAAAGAACTGTAGCGTGAAAGACAAAAATGTGAACCAGTCAAACGCATGCTGCAGAGTACTTCTTAGGACAGTGAAGAAGTTTTCCTTCTTCTATGGGACCTGAAGGTTCATCACTAACCTGCCCTCTGACTCTATCCTAACACAGACAAAACTAGTCTCCATTCCACACATGTTACTTCTTCAACATTGTATTTTGTAGCATCCTCCTATCTATGCATCATGCATCATCCCCCCACCCCCCAAGTGGTCTCTTCCCCTCAGGATTTCAAACTAACATTTTCTACGAAATTTTATATAAATAATAAGAGATTCAATTATGAAATATTTATAAACAAAGAAATTACCTTCCACATACATTCTACATGTCCCACACATCTCATTCTTCTAAACCTGATCGCATTAATATGAAAACCATGATGTCAAAACCATTAAAATGTTATCAAGAAGTGTATAATATAAATTGTTTTTAATGACTATTAAATTGCCAAACTAGGTACAATTTTTTTGCAATTCACAACCATTTTTAAACATTGCAACATAGGTATGAATGCCTCAAAAGCTTGTAATTCACAGAATGGGGTTAACTAATTCAAACATTTATGCAAATTCTTGTGTCACTGCTCATTCACTGGTCATGGTCCAAACCCTCACTCACTTATAGTCAACCATAAACTGCCCTTAAATCAAGCTGTAATGTTTTATATTTACATCAATTTTTTACTCTTCTTTGTTTTTTGTATACTACCAAACAATATGCCCAGTGTCTTAAACGACATCACCTTTACCTTGTAAAAGGGGACCAATTTTACAAAGACGAAAGACAGTGACTCCATTTTACACGTGACAAACACTTTGAGAGGTAAAATATCCCCCATGCATCTGGGTTATTCTTGAAGATGGAGTTGTCATCTTTTTATATTTTATAGAAGGCTATTAGGTGAATGATCACTACACATAAATCATTTTAGCTCAAAGTGCCAGTTAGCTCCTTCTTACAAAACAGGGGCAACATGATACCTTCCAACTGACTTTACAGTCTATGTGGAACATAGCACATGCTGAAAACTTACAAATGTGTACTAGGAAATGAAATGCATGCAATGTGTAAGACGTTATGCTATGTCCATCACTTGTATTCAAACAGACCTACAAATAATAATAATAATAATAATAACAACAACAACAACTACTACTACTACTACTACTACTACAACATAAAGTTCCAATATGGTGCAAAAATCAGTGTCACAAAATGCCTTGAGAAGGATAAATTAAAGAAACAGTAGATACAAGTTAGGTTGGAGATATACTATGATGTATTTCTTTTCTGAATATGGTAACAGAGTTGTGTAATCTCTTCTTCCTGTACAAAAATTACTTCTGATACAATGCACAAAGTCAGGAGATGATTTTCAAAACAAGGCCTTATACAATGGCTCTTTCAAACATGATCATTATGTGAGCAAAGCAACAAGAACAAAATTTGGAATTAGGTACTGTGTTTCATTTCCTGGCCTACTAAAATAAACAGCATGTCAATAACATAGACCACTAACGTGGATTAATTGGGACTGCGAACCATCCAGATAAGCAGAAAATCCAGATAATTGGATTTTTCTTTGAAAAATAGGCTACACTGGCAGTTTGAATTTCGGCTGTTACTATTTACAGTACGTTCCTGCATCTAAACCTTTCGAACAAGCCTGATTTGAAGTTCTAGAAGCCATAACACTGTACTGTACTTGATCCGATAAACAGTAATTTCAAGGCATGTTAGTTTTGTAGAATTCTCAACAAATTTACCCAAAGGGCCAAGGTGATCTGGATAATTGGCGATCCGGATAGCCAGCATTTGGGTAAGGGGAATTCAAGTGTACTTATTCACAGTGCAAAGACCTGTCATCCAGAAATGAGACTGAAGTCCCATCACCTGATAATTAGATATGTGCCAAACAAAGGAACCACAGGATAAACTCATTGTGGCGAGTATTACTACCCTTTCATGTTACAGTACAATGGGTTGAACAAAGTGTTCAAAAACTGTATTACTAATGACTACAAATTATTTCTGTTTAACATGTTATGACACCTCTCTGCAGCTTTATTTACTCCATTAACAATATGAAAAATGAAATGGCAAGAAGGGCACTGACAGTTCTACACACCAGTTCCCTGGTAATTCAAACATAAGAGTGTGAACATTTAATCAGCATTACCAAACCTCACATAATGTAAATTGTGCATAAATTTCATGATAATGTGCATGCTTTACTGATAAGATATATATAGTAATCCTATAATCATGAAAAATTATACAAACACAAAACAAGGCTTACAATCACAAGAAATTGCTGGTATAACGAAATCTAAATTTATCCTGAGCTTTGGTCCTCTTGATGTGTCCACAAACAATTCTTCTGATACTGTGGGTGTCCAGTAGTCTTGAATTTCAAAAAATACAAGTAGTGCTATTACACACCAACTCATTATTGTCACTACAAATAAAAAGAGTTCAAATTATTTCCAAATTTTAAAACAGAGAACAACTTAATAGCCTATAACAAAACTAGTCTTTAGATAGAAAACACGAATAAAATAATTAATCTCCTGGCTTCCTTCAATATCTGACATCATAGTCTTTAAACAGCATAAACAGCAAAATAATAGGCACATAAAACTCTTTTTTTGGAAGACAAACATATCTGACACTATTCACACGTGTAACGTATCTTGAAATTAAATTCTCTTTATTGGTTATGCCTAGTGTGTGTTTCATAAATACAGAACGTATCTATAAAATGTGATCTGATACAACACATACAAGACAAAACGGAACACACATATAGACGTAACATTCAGGTACATATGTACAACCATTGTTGTCATGGAAAAGCAATAAGTATCACATATCCTGAGTGACTGTTTGTAGCCTTAGGTATCTAGCATTCAGTACACGTGCCATGCTGTGATCTGTGGCCTGCCAGGCTCTACAACATTTTTTTACATTATCTCATAAACGGCACAATTTAAAAAAAAAAAAGTTACTGTACATAAAAATGTGTGTTTTTATTTTTTTTCAAAACTTTTTTCCAAAACATTTCTCATTGTAAGAACTGTAATATGATCAGAAATGTATACTGGTCTTCATGTACAGTACATGTTATTCTTGTCCGATTTTAATGAAATCAATTTTCTCGCCAGATTTTCGAACAACACTCAAACATAGAATTTTATGCAAATCTGCCCAGTGGGAGCCGAGTTGTTCTAAGCGGAAAGTCGAACAGACATGACATAGCTAATAGTCACTTTTCGCAATTTTGTAAAGGCGCCTAAAAATGTGCAAAATGTGGCCTGTCACCCGTATTACGTTAAGCTAAAAACTAAACATTAACTAAATCAAATATTACTTTCACCTAATCTATAGCAAACAAAACTTATCGCAAGGTATGTTGCATTGTCATCTTAAGGCAAGAGAAAGGAACTACATGAAGGGCAGCTATACACAATTCAACCGACAAGGAGCCGTGTGGTCACATAAACCTCCTTCCAAAGTGCAGTTTAGGAACCATATTCTGAACTTTCACCCGCAACGCTGTGCACACTGGCATTACCAGGAATACGTTTTAATTTATTAATAATGACACAAGCAAGTCTACTAAGAGCGAAGTATGTGTCCCTGTGGTCATTCTGCAACCCTAAACATAAGTGATTGGTGTAAAACTAAGAACTGCCACACTGACAACCTATTTTGTTTACCTGCTGCTCCTCCATAAGTTTTGATTCTAAAATCTTCCAAGGTTTTCGGATATGCATCCAAGTAACGTAATCTAACAAGAATATCATTAGAGCTCATCCTAAATATTAGGTACCTACTAAACCAACATCTATAACCTCACATCAGACTACAACCACCTATTCCATCCCTCCGATCACAGTCATCTACACACCGATAAACGCCAACGCTCGGTGCGTGACACGGTGTCTCGTAGTTGTAGTATACATGGATTTATGAATAGAGCATAGGTCCGTGGTATAGAAAAGGATCACGCCACGGTTTAGTTTTCACTGTGTAAAAATCGGTACTGAGTGCAAGATTCAATACCCCATGGCTAGGGTTTATTACACAGATTAATAGCCCATGCAATTGAAAACTAGGTCGAAACGTGAAAGTACAGCGTCATATGTGGCGCCGTCATGCGATATTGGAACCGGCATGGCTTAGTGACTGATAGTAGAACTTGCATGTTATGTAACATGTGGTTAGCACGACATCGGCAAAGCAGCGCCGTGAATCATACCCTGTCCTTAATCTCCTCCTCC
>Ga0131853_10020402_pt1 | contig 12033 bp, 4 predicted proteins | sample TergutLab28metaG_FD_92764 | JGI IMG/M metagenome (GOLD analysis project Ga0131853, IMG submission 92764) | Labiotermes labralis P1 segment gut microbial communities from Petit-Saut dam, French Guiana - Lab288 P1 (version 2) (version 2) | ecosystem: Host-associated > Arthropoda: Insects >...
CCTAATGCCTGCAGCTTGCAATTATAGGCCCAGAGCGAACTGCAATCGTCTCTGCCAGTGACAGATTTTAGTTGTCTTAGATAACGTGATGAATGGTCTCGTTCATTAATCCAGTCAAATTTCTTTCTTGAGTTTGTTGGGACGTGACTAAAAATACCGACAAGAAGTTTCTCCAGTTCCAACCACTATTTTACCCCTAATGAATAATGATTATCTCATTTTATTAAAAAACCAAATACTTGCACACAAATCATGTAAGATACAAACATATGATATTTCCTCCTACATGTTTCGTCGGTCGATCTCCATCATCAAAGAGTAACACCTAAAATTTATATTATAAAACCTGATGAAGCCACTCTCTTGTAAATATAAAAATTAAAATGGTGTGACATCGTTATGGCTTATTGTAAAATAAAACTTATCAGAATGATAAAATGTTGGGTTAAAATTTGTTTACAAGTTTTTCGTACCCCTAAACAAGTAGTGCGAATATTTTATTATATCTTGGTTTATGATGTTTTTATATAAATAAGCACTTTATATCTCAGTAGATGTTCTACGTTTTTTGGTATTACTGAATGTGGCACAGCTTCATAAATATATGCGGACATGGACTGTTGAATTACACTGCTATATTATACTATCGGCATACACACGTCTGTGTTTGTTTTAGTCCATGGTGAATCACGTCCTGTAACAAGTATATTGTATTGAATTTACATTCGTATTTAGTACGCAAATCCTATAGAAGTAACCACTATTAGTACTGAAATATTGTATACCTACTCTCTACGGTTTGTGTATTCTGTGTTTTGCGGAGTCTATCTTGTAACTGGTTTCTTTATCTTATACTGCCAATTCTGGTATGAAAGCCTCTAATCCCATCCAAATTTTTCCATGAAACAATATTTTTTATCCATAATACTTTCTCCTTCATCTCCTCTCAACCTTGCAGTGTTTTTGCCACTTGGTAATCCCACTTGCATTTTAATATTTAGGCCTCTACAGGTTTGCCTGAATATCTAATTCATTCGAGAACCACGACATTGACCATTTCCTTCGTCACCCACAAGAAGTATTTATACAAATATTTCTGAAACAAAATGTCCATAACATACTTATATGATTTTCGCCTAGGACGCAATCCCCCAGTAATCTGACTTTAAACATTTTATTTACCAAACAAAACTAGAGGCTTATATTATCCATGTCTTGCACTGACCCATAAGTAACCGAACTAGAGGCATTTGTAGTTTATAGCCCCAGTATTCGTTCGTGTGGGTTCATAATATTCCAATAGATAATTTCTATGAATCGCAGGAATGCAGAAAAGAGAATAAGCTTTTAAGCAATAAGTTTATTCACTAAGGTACTCTGGAATATGTTGCCGTGTCTTTCGTCAGGTACGGAGACTCGCTATTAAGTCTTCATTCCATCTCTCCTAAATAATACGGTAGTTTCCTTCGAAACACTAGTACCGATTGCCCAGCTACAGAGCAGACCGTAACTATCTCATTTCTGTGAGAACTGCAAAACTCATAAATAAATTACGTCAGCGGATGAATCCTTGGGAAAAGCAGGCACGAGGCTTCAAACAGTATATGGTGCGAACAGGGTGGAGAGAAGCAGTGAATAAGTGAGCCTTTGTTGAGGTGGGGAAGTGGTTTTGACAGAAAGGGCAAGTCTTCGGGGAATACATGGCGTAAAGGCATTGCGAGAGACGGATTATAATGAATACGTAACCAGCGTAGTGGCCACTGCGATGTGTAGGTTTCAGTTTAATATAACATATTTTCAGAAATTATAACAGCACTTAAAGATGCCAAAAATTTTCGTAATATTTCTACGAAACAATTCAGGGTTATCTAATGCTCCAGACTTTCTTCTTATCCTGCGATCATCATCATCATCATCATCATCATCATTATTCAGTAGTCTGTCGTACAACAGGTCCAAAGCTTCTTCCAAAGCAAGTTTTCCAAAGAGTGCGATCTAATGTTTCATTTTCAGTTTCACGTATTTTCTCATATCCCCAAGGTCATCCAGTAGCTGCTTACGCCTTCTTCCTCGTCTTTCAGTAATTTTTATCCTTCCTTTAACTTTCCCTCAATAACGAGTTTTTAGAAAGCAATTCCAACGCAACATGAAACCAATCCAGTTATCCGTCTTTCTTTTTATTGTAAGCAGGATATTCCTTTCTTCCTTGACTCTGTGTAATACTTCTTCATTTTTCACATGATCGGTTTCAATAATCTTCTGCATCCTTCTCCAGCACCACATCTCAGAACTTCCAAGATATTTCTGATCTACTGTTCGAAGTGCCTAATTTTCAGCACCATACAAAGCTAGCGTCAAATGTACCGTTTGACTAGTTTCTTCCTTAAATTTAACTTTTCTTATTATCGAATGCTGCTCTTGCCATAACAACCCTGTATTTGATTTCACGTGTACATCTTGCATCATCTGTTAACAGGCTATCCATCAGATGAAATATTTTACTTCTCCAGTAGTTTTTTATCTTACCTTGTGATATCAAAGTTTAAGTCTTCATGACCTCTTGCTAGTCTCTTTGTTTTTCAGATCACACTCTTTGAAGTCTCCTGACATGTCTTCTTCCCTGAGGAATGTAATGTAATGTATTATTCACTTAGTCTATTACCATTCAGTCTTTCCACGTGGCCTGTCCATTGCCTTACACGTTTGTCTGTGTTCTCTACTAAAGTGCAAATCACTGGGCCCCATGTTGCCACACTTACTCCTGGCTACTTACGGCGCAACGGCTCGGAGGTTATAGACAAACCTCCCAACAGTCCAAAGCTAGGGAGAGTAATTTTCTTCCGTTTGGAACTACAAAGAAGCACCTGCCTGGCAAGTGATTTGCAAATGACGTCGAAGTGAAGCAAGTTGTCACCAATTGGATGGAGACATTTGACACTAATTAATTCTACACAAGGACAAAAGCCACTCATCCATAGCGTAACAAATGCTTAGATGTCGATAATGACTACGTGGAAGTTTGATGTGTATCATCTACTAAAATGTGCCATGTATATATCGCAGGTACAGTAAAGGTCCCTGCATTTGAGAGTATTTGTTCTGGTTCTTGAAATTTATTATTATTATTATTATTATTATCATCATCATCATTGTCATTGTCACCATCTCCTTTATGCAGGTTATTTACACTTATGTTCCTGAGACAAACTATGTCCCTAGGGAATACAGTGTTGCAGCTATTCTGTTGTTACTATTCATGGTGCTTGTATCGTCAGTTCCAGTGTTGAATCTATTGTACTTTTACATTAGTACTTTCCGAAGTATGTGTGCAGTGCCCAATATGGCTGTTTTCTGCAGTCCCTTGACTTCATATTTTCCCGGAATGTTGCTCACGTATTTTCTGAATGACTTTGAAATAGTCCCAGTCGCCCCTATTATTACTGGTATCACCTTTATTTTTACATTCCACATGCGCTGTATTTCTGTAAAATGCTGTTTACAATACATACAGTACCGTATCACTTCTCTTATTTCCTCTTTTGTCCAAGCCCTTCTTTGTTTTACGTCTGTATGTTCCACTGTATTTTGGGCTTGGTGGATTTGTGAGTGAGTGGTCTGCTTTGAGTTGCCTCGTTGCAGTAACCTTCCCCAGCCTTAGGAGTACTCGGTTTCCCCCTACTCCTGATGTTTCCATTCCTGGTCTCCAAGAATAGCTGTTATTATTATTATTATTATTAACAAATGCAACGAGACCTACTACATGAAGTTGACCTACATACTACAATCTCGAAGAAACTTTTCAGTAGAAGAAATCCAACGCTAAATGACTAATTCCACGATAGAGATTCTTTCTTAAAAATTCGGATATTCAAGAAAGTGCTCCTCTTTAATGGAACCTTAAGGTTCCCTTCTCTCTTCACAAAAGTTTGACATGGAAATATCCAAAACCAGACGGATCAACTGAACTTCTTGGCCAATTTTAGTAAAATCTACATTTAATGTTATTCTCCTACCTGCAACCACGTTCCAAAGAGGTCTCTTTCCTTGGGGTCTGCCAACTAGACCTTCTTTACCACCGCCCCCATCTATTCGGTCCTTTCACTGATAAGATGTACTTAAATAATCTACTATACAATAACTAATTAGCCAAATTATTTAAGAAGTGAGCTAATACAGACAGATTCGCAACACACTATCTAAAGTGCACGAAGGCTGGTCCACCGCTTGGCAGGAAATCACGTCAGATATCGGTTCTCCACCGTAGAGTCAGTCCGATAAATGGAAAGTCGTAAAAAGACGAGAATCAAAGTAAAAATCATGTGTCAGACACTTTTCTGATATGCCACTGAGATTTTTCACGGGAGAATATAAAAGTAAGAGTGGACTAAGATTCACTTTATGTTTTGGGTCTAAAAGGCTATTATTTTATAATTATTAGGTCTCAGACATTTGATAAAATAGCCAATATGACCTTGCATTCCTTACGTACTTACCTGTATTTATTTATTGATTTGCATTTGTTTCTTAGCGCAAACCCATGTCGTTAACACCGGGTTCTTCCGCAGCACACATTTAGTACACGTGTATCTGTTTCCGTTGGTCTACTCGCACATCTTGCTACTCATACTACTGCGCGACTACCACTTTTTCATTTTGGAATTTTTCAATAATTTTATCATTTGTTGCTACATTCCCCCCGTAGCCTTTCAACAAGGACCGTGCCTAATGTCTTTTTTCCCATTTCCATTTCATTTGAAATAAGTATTTTCCAATATTTTGCACTCCTTTCTATTTTTACAATTTAATATTTTATTGTGGGCTACATCCCCTTCGTACTCACCATTTACTACAAGAAAGTTTTTCTCTCCGCCTTTTCGAGTCTGCGCGTTTTAATAATGAGGGTTTGATATCTTTCCTCCCAACTTAGCTTTTGATAGAGCGAGAGTTGATTCCTGACGTAAGCAGAAACTTCAGCCATCGCCACTAAATCTGTATCAGCCGTGAGATGTGCCAAACTTGCTGTCAGTTGTGTACAACGGTGTAAAGAAGCACAATCGTACCGCTGACCCCTCGACTTCGAATACTCTCGAGGTTAGAAATATGTGGAACTGAACGGCCACTTCAATTCTGTGCTCCCGTGACGCTCTGCAGAGACACAGAAAACTTTGCCCCGTTCATGTTTCTTTCTTTCTATACACGAAAAGTATTACAGAAATGCTAAAAATTTTCTATCCCAAATGTCGAAGTGGCAGGTTCCTCCACAAATTTAGGATTAACCTCACAAATTGCATAGCGTCAGACACCAGAAGTCTGTGATATTCACGCATAATAAATCATGGTAAATAAATCGTTATTCTACATAAACATATATGTCTAACATTCTTGTTTGGTATATGGTGATTCAGGAGGAAAGTTAATATTTTGAGAGGTGATAGTGTCGGCCATTGTGAGAGAAAAGTTCTTCTAAACATGTTTCTAATTCTTATAATAAAACCAACTAAATGCACTAATTTCTCAAAATTAATTTTGGAATAGAACCCTATACGTTTCGGACAGTCCCGTCCTGATCCTGCTCGCAAGCTGTCAAAATTGTTGTGTGTACAGTATACAGTGGAAAACTCCTGATGATGGACAGAGAAACTCTCCGAAACATGTAGAGTTTTATTCCAAAAATAAATTTGAGAAATTAGTGCATCTGGTTGGTTTTATTATAAGAATTTATCACGACGCGCGGCCACCTGAACGTCACAATGTGTCTAAGAGTGAACAGTTGCCAAGATAGAGACGTTTTAATCTCCAGACCTAACTTCGTTAGATTTTTGTTTGTGGGGTTGGAAAGAGGGCGAAGTTTACAAAAGAAAGTTGGATACCCAAGACTTTTGGATGCTTCCGCCTGCAAAAAGAAACGTGAAGATCAACTCAGAAGAAAAACACGCGATCTTCGCACACGTGTTGCAAAGTGAACTGAGGGTAACAGTGGCATTTTCAAATATTTACTGCAAACTGTAACAAATTATTTATTTCCATGTAACAAATTCCTTTATTTAAACATTCATTAAAATTTGTATAAATTAACAGTAAAAATTTCTCTCTCTTTATTACAACTCACATCGCTCTTTTCATTTGTAGATTCAAACAGCTCTATCTCGATAACCATTCAGGATTCGACACATGTTCATACGAACTTTCATCACAATGACCGATACTATCACCTCTCAAAACCGTGACCTTTCCTTATGATACACCTTGTATACTGCGAACGCTTCGTCTATACTACCCACAACTTTTAAGAGCGCTGCTACATATGGCGGAACGCTAATATGAGTTTACCATTTCCATTTTCTTCTGCACATTGCCGTTGATTGCTCTGACGTAATGTGTAACATGTAGTTTAGTTTTACGGAATTACAACTGCATTTACATCGGAATGTAAATAAAATTACAAAAAAAGCCGAAAACGTTTTACGTATAATTTCACTATGTATCACCTCTTCTCATTCAAATGCAAGTAAAGTATATCACAGTTGTCTCCAGGTACACCACTTAACATTAATAAATTTAGACATCCAGGGCTATTTAGTAGTACATGAGTGGAGATAGAAACCTATCCTTTCTTTACGTCGTGGTCAGTTCCAGGCTATGGCCGTTATTAACACCACTGATACCTTAAGGTTTGCTCAGCCACTTTCAGTGAGAAATAGTCGATACAAGAAATTTCTCGGTGAGCAAACAAGGAAATATAAAGACGACCGTCACCTAGATAACGATCGATCACGATAAAGCCTGTTGCACACAACAGATTCTGTGAATGGCTGCAAACATCCCCTGTCACAGGAATTGTTGATAAGCATGAGCCGGCGGGCCTCCGTATAATCCCATTGTGGTAGAGAATAACAGTCATTAGTCAGATACTCGATAAAAATTGAAAACAATATCAAGTTATTTACTGACTGCAGTATTACTAGATATGCTCAACAAATCTGGTGTATCCATAGAATTAACAGCACTGATCAAATTGTGTCACAAAAAAATTAAATTCCATAGACAATGTTTCAGTGAATATTTTGAACAACGATGTAAGCAACAAACAAGATCCAACAATTTTCGTTTATTAATATTTTTGTTGATCTATTTGAATCTCCCCTACATGTTTCGGGCGACAAACTCGCCCATCTTCAGGAACACTTTTGACTGCACATACAGGTTCGGTACAATGCACCGATATTGTTGCCGACCGGTGCATTGTACCAAATATGTATATTCAATCAAAAGTGTTCTTGAAGATGGGCGAGTTTGTCGTCCGAAACATGTAGAGCAGATTCAAATAGATCAATAAAAATATCAATAAACGAAAACTGTTGGATCTTGTTTGTTGCTTACATCGTTGTTCTAATGATGCACGGTCTCAAAAACGTCAAAAATATTTTGAATCATGAAATCAATACACCAGGTTTTAGTTGACAAATTACCACTTCAGTCACTGCTTCTGTGTTCAGTTTCCAGTACGATGCTGTCTTGCTAGTTGCAAGGAAAGCTATGTTCGATCCTGTAAACTCAGCACGTCTCAACAACAAGTTCCCTTGGAAATTTCAAAGGGATTTACGCTGGTGTAAACTTTGCCTACTGAGTTTCCAATATTCTCACTTCAGATACTTCGCTATTTTCGAGTACACTTTTCAAGTTACACAACTCTGCAACAATTGCACCGTAACTACACGGAGTCTGTGTCCACAGACTAAACAATGCCACAGACACCACACTCCTGAAATCAGCTTATACTTCTTTCCTCAACACTGGGCAGCAATTTCAGTAGCGACAGAACACAGGAAACTACTGCCACTCACTGACAAATACTGCTTTCATCTTGACAGTGCTGGTAGAGTTCGGCGGTCTCCGGGCTAACCGTGTGTAGAAGAAACACAGGTCTCCTCAATAAAGTCTCTATGACTGTAAAATGTAGATGTAAACAAGACTGTACCATAGCCCAATATGTTTTTTTCACAGAATATATTGCGTGCTGGATATAAACATCTTACGACATGATATTCACTAAACCACGAAGGTCAAGACCATTGCTGTTCTCGTGAGTAAATGAGTATAGGAAATTGCTTACCGCACAGCAAGGTTCAAAATCGTCTCAAATCCTAGTTTTCTTAACTCTCGATATCAAGGGAAACAAAATCCGAAAAAAAGCGGGTCAGACAGATAATTTTGATATTTAAAGCAGTGCACTTAATTTTATCCAATAAACACCGCAAGTTTAAAATGAAACACTATTCAGAATTATTATCATTATTATTATTATTATTATTATTATTTAGTCATAAAACTAAAACATGCTATTGTGATAATTAAATTTCAGAATTTATAACAAACGTTTTCAGCCTTTCTGTTCCGTGATGAAAAATATTTTAGCTTATAAGTTTAAAAAAATGTTACACTGGGCTGGGCCTTATTCTGTGTCTTAGAACAAGATCAGTGAGACGATCACATAAAACACCTGCTCTAAAATCATGTAACTTGCTACAGAGGAGGGCAAGACAAATTTGTAATAACCACCACCACAACCACCACAACACTTCTAATGTGAGTGTAATTATGACACTGATATTAATTATGTTGATGATGATGGTGGTGGTGGTGGTGGTGTTGGTGGTGTTGGTGGTGTTGGTGGTGGTGGTGGTGTTGGTGGTGGTGGTGGTGTTGGTAGTGGTGATGTTGCTGGTGGTGGTGGTGGTGGTGGTGGTGGTGGTGTTGGTGGAGGTGTTGGTGGTGTTGGTGGTGGTGGTGATGGTGTTGATCGAGGTGTTAGTGGTGGTGGTGGTGGTTTTGCGATTATACTGTATATTTCTGAATTCACAGCATTCAAACACTGCTCGCAGATTTTCTGTTGCTGTGAGGCAACTGCAAGAGACATATGTGTCCTCCTGAATGTGTGTGGGATGACGTAATGCAGGTTTGTGGCGCGATTTCAATACTACGACGAGTGTGGCAATGATTGGGCGGTGTAATAGGAGGCCAAGTGCACACGGTGTCCCGTCGGTTACACTTGAGTGGCGAATACTTAGTCATAGATCTATGTTACACGTTTGTTAGCGACTGTTACACAATTTGGTAGGCTGAAGAGTGTGCTTCACGATTTTACTTAAATTCTCAAGGAAAATTCCAATTGTTTTCTTCAAAAAGAAGTCTCTCTTCTTCCAGGTCATTTTAAATTCCCCTTTCATGAAATATCTTATTTCATTAAATATCTTAAAAAACCTAAGAAACCATCAAGATATCAGTTGTAAAAAAGAGACACGATCACAAATTCTTCATATTTCAAGCCCCCATATAACAAAATATAACTGACTATACGTGTGTGTGTGTGTGTGTGTGTGTGTGTGTGTGTATGTATGCAAAATAAAGGGAACCAAAAAATATAATTTGTCCCGAAACGTCGGTACATAATTACCACTTTACGTTGCATGACATCGCAGAAGAGCGCAGATGTCGTCTATACGACGGCGGAACCAACAATTCACGCTTAGGAAAAGCTTATTGAATGACAGTCCAGATACTGGGATCAGATTTTGCACATGTGACAACCCCGGTGAATGTAATAAAGTTACAGTGTTGCATGATGTGCGTATAACATATGCGACAGGATGAATCATTAGATCACTCGCACCACACCCTAAGGTACCCACACAAGCAACCACTTTTAGAAACACACAAAGGAAACTTTAATCCGCATGACGTTCGAATGTCGGCTGTACTTACTTATTTACTTACTCCATGGAACAGAGTCCTTCTTGAGAAGCTAACAGGTTCAGCAAGCCAAGAAATTCCCCGCATTTTATGGAACCCGAAAGTTCATTACTGCATTCAAAAGTGTCCGCCACCTGTCCATATCCTGAGCCAGATTGATCCAGTCCATACCCCTCACATCCCACTTCCTGAAGATCCGTCTTAGTATTATCCTCTCACCTACGCATGTGTCTCCCAATTGGTCTCTTTCCTTCAGGTTTCCCCAACAAAACCCTGTATATGACTCTCCTCTCACCCATACGCGCTACATGTCCCAACCATTTCATTCTTCTCGATTTTATCACCCAAAAATTATTGGGTGAGGAGTACAGATCATTAATCTCCTAATTATGTACTTTTCTACATTCTCCTGTCACCTTGTCCCTCTTAGGCCCAAATATTCTCCTCAGCACCCTATTCTCAAACAATGCCGGCTTACATACCTGTAATTATCTTTACGACCTTAATGAGTCTCCTGTTGTATTCGTTTCGCGTACGTCTATTGCTAGTACCAACTGGACATCTGTGAAAATATAATTTCTACCAACCATCAGAGACCACCCGCCTGAATATGATGTGGCATTCTAGTGATTAATAACAAGATAATGTGGTGGGTTCCAAAGGTACTGACGCACTGCAAGCGTGTTGCTTGGAGGGTAGCAGCGTAGCAGGTTCGCGGCGGGAAAGGGATTTTAACTGCTGAAAAGAAACATTTGCGGGCGGCCGTACTGTTCTCCATCACTCTATGGTATCCCATAGCTTTGATCGGAGGGGGGGGGGAGATGGTCAGTACGGCCGCCTGGTTAAGTTTCCTGATGTTTGTTAAAATCCCATTCCAGCCATGCACGTACTTCCCCGCTAACCTTCAAGCGACACGCATGTAGCGCGTCCCTACTGTTAGGCCAACCTAAGTGCGTCACAAATGACTGTACACGTATCTGACTTCAGGGAATTTTCTTCATTCGGGAAAGTGTTGAATACGGAGATATTCCGAGACTTGTAAGACATTCTATGTGCGGCGATTAATGAATTACGGTTTATTTAATTCCTTTTGATTAATAAAAATGGAGGAAAATTAAAGTGTTGTTATAAACGAGGATGAGTCAAATGAAAACCTTAAATGTTGTAATATGATTGTATGTTAATTTTTAAGGTTTTTAGTTGACTCTCCCTCGTATGCAGAAACAAGTACTGGAACATCTGACCTGCTCCAGTTCCAATTAGAGCTGAAACGAGGGTATTCTGGGCATTTCATGGAACTTACAGTACGGTGTTTGGCACAATGCAGGCCGACGGTTGGCAACACAATGCAGAGCAACATGACATGCTAATGCCACTAGCAGGATTCCAAACCGCTGTATCAGTGACACAGAACTCCGCGTCGTATACCCGATGAACACTGCAGCCAGTATGCTGGATAATCACAAACACATTCATGTAAATTTCGAAAAAAAGCCAGTTGTAAAAATGCCCCACCTTGATGTTATTACGTTTAATGTGTAAAAAATAGGAAGTTTTCAGTTACTTATTTCTATATTTAAATTCGTATTCTTCCGCTAAAAGTTAAATAATATGGCTACCATGCGAACTTTTCAAGTTGGGTCATCATCATAATCATTATTATTATCATCATCATCATCATCACCACCACCACCACCACCATCACCACCAGGACGTAGTCTAATGACACGTTCACAGCTTATTCCAAAGCGAGTTCACGCAGTCCGAACTAGTGCTTCCTCTTTCAAATTTGAATATCTTCTCCATTCCTTGAGGTCATCCAGTAGCTGCTTACGTTCTCTTCCTCGTCTACCCGTCCCATGTATTTTGGTCAATAATTTTTGCAGAAAGCACTTCCTGCGAAGATGTAACCAATTCAATTAGCTCTCATTCCTTTTATTGTTTTAGGACGTTCCTTTCCTCGCTGACTCTTTGTAACTCTTCTTCACTTTTCACACGATCAATGTAACAGTTGGGCTATCTTTCTACATATGTGTCCGAGCTTGGTTACAGCAACGTGATATCAAGTGCATTACGATTTACTCACGATAACTACGTAATCTCGGACCCCGCAGGTCACATGTCTTGTTTCAGATCAGTCATATAAGGAAATACACTATGTGGTAACCGTCAACGTAGGAAACGTGACTGTGTTTTGGGCTGACAGCGAGCAATACTGCAGTGACACCGACTGCTACAGTTAATTAGCAATACTGCAGTGACACCGACGGTTACAGTTAATTA
>Ga0131853_10020405_pt1 | contig 12032 bp, 3 predicted proteins | sample TergutLab28metaG_FD_92764 | JGI IMG/M metagenome (GOLD analysis project Ga0131853, IMG submission 92764) | Labiotermes labralis P1 segment gut microbial communities from Petit-Saut dam, French Guiana - Lab288 P1 (version 2) (version 2) | ecosystem: Host-associated > Arthropoda: Insects >...
GTGTGTGTGTGTGGTGTGTGTGTGTGGGGTGTGTGTGTGTGGTGTGTGTGTGTGTGTGTGTGCGCGCGATGAGTCAGGCAGCGTGCGGAACGTATCGACTTTTAGCTGCTTCAAAATAATATCCGAGAACTGACCTGCGAAATGTAAAGAAAACTACGAAAAAGATAACTAAGGATGCCGGGTCTTTTTATTAACAATCAAACCCGTAATCGCCAGATAACGCAACCGCGAAATTTGGTAAACTAGGTGGAAATTGGATGATAATATTAAAACAAATCATCAGACAACGGGTTGTGTAAAAGTAAAGCGGACTGCACTGGTGCAACACGCGAACACATGGCTGGCTATAGTGTTAACGGCGGTGAATATTTGGATTCCAAAGAAGGGTGTAGGTGACAGCATGTGTTATTCGGGTATCTGGACACAGCACTTAATGAGACGCATTACATCATGAAACCTACGAATAGCGTAACAATTCAGTTCAAATAAACACGGAGAGAAAGATGGACAAATTTCTGTTAAATGAACTGGCCGAATCGAAATGAATGGCGAGGGGGGTGGTTGGAGGTTGTCCGACTGGCTGCCGAGCCATGCCGCCTGCTGACTTTCCTGCATCATGATCTGTTGACTACACAATCACAGCTTTAAGAGGGAAAAATACTCACTGTTAAAAAAATTAGCCAAAGAGAATTAATACAATACGAGACTGCTAGAGAATATCACACAAAGAGGAAATTGAAACTTTATACTGTTCAATAAAAGGTCGATTAAACAAGAAAGCTGAGATGAGCAGGACGTAGTCAACCAATAAAACGAGAGTCTTCGTTGGAAACTTTGTGGTTTCTCGGCGACTGTCAGGAACTTCCTCACCGAGTGTTCGGGTGAACAGGTCAAGGAGTACGAGATGGGCGGTGCCAGTGGCACCTATGGGGAGAGCAGCAGTGCACAGAGAGTTCAGGTGGTGAAACTTGAAGGAAAGAGACCACTTTGCAGACCAAGGCTTGTGGCAGCAGATAGTGTAAATGTGGATCGTAAACAAATAGGCTGGGAGGAAGTGAGCTGGATTAGTGTGACTCAGGAGCAAGTGGCACGTTGTTGTGAACACTCTAATGAACATTCCGGTTCCTTAAAATAGGGACGATATTAACCTAAGACTGCGATCCGTGTAGTTCGCTAGTTGATAAGCCGTTTTCTAATTGCCAACTGACACTGTACTTCTTTTTCACTTTTTTGTTACAGTATTTTTGATTCAGCTAGCTTCAGTGTCTAAGATGTAATCATACTTTCCGCACTTGTACGTAAAACTGTACATGCCTCATTACTGCGACTTAGCCGTTTCTTTAATCTGCGGTAGGAAGAGTACCGTACCGATAGAAAGCCTCTCTTACCACTGACTGGCTTAGCTCTGACCACGGCGGAATCAATGCCACGGTGCAAGTATCACCCGTTCACTTCAGTGATATAGTTATACAGATTAGGCAGTAAAGTGGTGCGACCACAGCTCCAAAGTCATGCGGAGTCGAATCCAGCCTCCGGCAAGCAGTGAGACAAGCTGTTGGAGCAGCAGCCGGTGCAGAGCGTTCAGTAAGCTCAGTAATGCAGAGGTAGCGGGTGGCTGTGTGGTCATGCGTGGGTCGCCACGACTATTTATATGTGTAAATGGAAGTGAGATATACATGCAAACCCGTTCTCTGTTCTGTTAGTTAAATAGACAAAGTAAATCGTCATTTTTTTTTCACACTTACACAGTGTTAGTGCAAAGTTTTGTTTCTTCGTAAAGCGACTACAATTCTTTGGAATGTTAGAAGATATTGAATCCTGGTTTGCACAGAATTAACATCGCCCAACAATTTGGTTTAATCTTCCATACTTTGACATTAACGCTCTTGGGATGAACACCTACACCGTATATTTCCACAAGCCTTCCGGGAAGAATTTCAAAAGGTGAGTAATGGATACAAATAAACTGTGACACTTGCCTTGGACACACTTTTAAAACAAGGTGACCAATTGTGTTAGTTATCGGGGAGGCTAGGCCCGAAAATGGGCCGAAAAGCGCCACAGTCTCAGAAGAAGAAGGGAATTTACGTTAGTTAATTAGAATTGTTTAGTTGTGTTATGGCCAGTAATTGTAAATAGAACAACACAAATTCAACTAAACGTTTATTAAATAGGTAAACCAACAATTGTAAATCGCTAAGTAGTACCACAATTCTGCCCTTTAAGTAAAATGTAAAATTTGCACTTAAAAGTTTCTAAACACATTTTTGGTGTTTAAATTTCTTTTAATATAAAGCACAACCGACCGAAACAGCAAAACATGCACAGAATTTGCGCTAGTAAAATGACACATTTCTTCTAACACTGTAGATAGTGAGATGAGTTTCTGCCTCAGACCAAACATATTTCTTTTTGTATGAAACTGTCCTAAAGGGAACGATTTAAATGAATGTACCCGAGAACTTTTCTTTCACTTTGTGCAAAGAAAATGAAGATCTTAAAATTTCGTAAGACAGAAACTGGAAGTCGTGGAAGCGTAAAGTTAGGCTCATAGTTCCAATCTTTCGTAATTTCCTTTCATTTGTTCATGCGCCTCTATTCTCCTCCTCCAATTAGTTAGAGTTATTTACACATTAACACTATCTGTCAAGCAAAGCCAACAACGAAGAAAAACTTTGATTAATATTAATCAACCACCTGAAACGTGCTCCAAGTTTCCACAACAAAGCCAAAGCGAAAAACTATAGTTCATGTGGACATCAGTAGCCGTTGGTAGACAGGACAAGTGGGTCTGAATTCGAATAGTGGTTAGTGTGCCAAAAGTTAACACTTTTGGCACACACTCCTTTAAACTGGGTTGTAGTTTTCAGTAGTATATTGCATTTGTGAAGCTAGAAGTGCGAGGACAGCAGGCATTCGTTATTCTTCTATGATTGTTATTGGAAATCTAATTAAATATTCCGTGTTTGAATTTGCAAGTAGGCAAATAATTCTATTTGAAAAAAAGTGTACCTTACAAACGCTTTTTAAAACTAAATTATATCTCTTGCACAGAATTATGAATTAACACAGTGGCCGTTAAAAGCAAAGGTAAAAATCAAATAGCTGTAATGAAATGAACCCCGATGTTAAAGTTAAATCCTAACGCACGACATCACGTTATTCTGTCATTCATACGTTAAGAGTAAGAGAATGTTTAGATGGGATGGTCATTTATTTCTCTAAATATCTTCTACGTCTTCTACATGATGGTGATTTCAGTGTCTAGAACAGAGAACTCCGTAACTCGCGGACGTCGTGAGTAGTTTTCGTTCCAGCTTGCTTGCTGCAAGGCTGAACGACCTTCATATCCACACGATTTTCGAAGTCTGAGTGTTTAACACGGCCAGAAGAGCAGTGGAAAGTTATGTTTCTGATTATCAAATTTAAGACGCAAAGGGTTGTAAATAAAGAAGAATATAAATTCAACAGTCCAAACACAACTCTATAAGCAACACAATTGTGTTGCTTATAGATAAAGCTGTGTTTGTACTGAGTTTACACCCTTCTTTATTTACACGTGTATTTAAACACAACGGGGATGGCTTGTCTGAAAACACCAAGGGTTGTTGATATTACATGCTGAGATTTGTTTAGGAATGACAATGTTACTAAACATGCTTGTATAGTAATTTTATATTTGTGGAATCCCAATTAATATATGACGGCCATTATCTAGAGAGCAAAAACAGGACCAGAAGAGGTTGCTTACTGATAAAGTACGTGGCTTCTCTTTGTGAAGATCAATGCTTTAATGTAATCAGGGAAAGGTCCGCAATCACGGGTTTTGTAGTTTTCTCCAGGTTATTTCAGCGAAATACTACATACAAGACTCTTATTACAATCATCCCATCCAGAAGAACAGGCATTTCTTAGGTACAGTGATGTGTTATATGGCTGGACGAGATTAAAACGAGGAATTAACAGGAGGATGGAGAAAAATGCAGAATTCTGAGCTTCGTAATGGGTACTGCTTGCGCGATGAAATCAGGAAGGTGCGACGACTGGCATGGTAGGGAGGGGAAATGTTTGGCGGGTAGTGGTTGGAAACCCCGAAGGAAATACATCGCTGGTAAGAAGACCAGTTCTGGAGGGGGTAATACTATAAAACAGGGAATGTACGTGTAACACAGATTGGCAACAGGGCACTTCGGATGTTTTCATCATGAACCGTTCTTGGACGATTATATTTTTAATCGACCGAATTCACATACTTTGTTGTTGTTCCCTACTGGAAACGTACTGTTACAGAACGTTACTGCTATCATTAGGGCCTGCGGTTGTATTTATTTAAACTATTTATTATTTACAGGTTTACGCTAATTTCGTTTAGGATAACTTTATTTTTCAAACATAACCTCAAATCTTCAATCCACTAAAATATTTTGTGCTCATTTACCTATAATATTTTACAAAAAATTTGTAGATATATTTATAATATGTCTAAATACCAAACTTAACATTCATACACTTAACAAATAAATCGCACTTGGATATTATCCTTAATTAGGCATCACATAATTCCCAAGAGGAAGTGTACGACAAATGGAAGTAACTGGACGTAACAATACGGATACTACGTCACTGGATTATTTGGTCAGGTTAAAAGAAATATATTTGTAGAAATCTTGTCTTTTGCCCCCACCGCTATGTCATTTGTCTTGTAATTATCTAATAAACGGTATGATTTTTCGGGGAAGGATTTGTGTTTTGTTTTTTCAGAACTTTAACATGAAACTTTTAATAACTCAAGTGAAATTGGGCGACATATTATCATAAACTTAAGTAGGTCTTTATGTAACATGCATGTTATATTTTTCCAATCCTAATAAATGGTGAATATTCTGAAAAAAATCTGTAAAAATACCCAATATAAAATTTCACGGTAAGTCTTCTAGTTGGAGCTCAACTGTCTCATGCGGACAGACGGATGAACATGACCATGCTAAGGGTAGCTTTCTGAAACTTTTCTAAATGTGCCTATAATTTGGAGGAAACAGATTGCGAAAGTGTGGGTTGGTGTTATCTGGCCCAGGAATGCGACCAACGGCGGGTTCTTACGAACAACGTAAAGAACGTTCGGGTTTTACAGTACGTGAGGAATTTTACTGGCTGAGCAACTGATAGCTTTTGAAGAAACACTGTGCTCCACTGAGTACACTGTTTGCCAGATTAGTCCGCTGCAATTCTGCCTACATCACTGGATTTGACAGTCGACTCTATAGTCTCCAAAACTGTCACTGTGAACACTTACATGGCATTCTCTCGCCCTGTATAGACCACGTTTTCGTAACAGTTCACAACGTGACAAAATTCCGAGTTGGCTGGAGCCCGTCACAACCTCACAACCACAAATATATTTTTTGTTCCCATTTCTTAAATATTCACCTTCCCGGAATATTTAAAAAAAAAAGTGGTAGATGTTTACAGGGCTCTTTATTTCACCTCGTGTTCCAATTTTGTTCACCAGAAACACCATTGTCAATTTTGTCTTATTGTGAGGTTTACTCTAAAGTGTGTCAGTATTGGCCACAATAAAACTCGCAATGTGCGGTGTATGCTTTGCATAAGAAGTTAGTTGCAATCCGTTGAGTGATGTCAGCTAATAAGAAACATGCAGACAGTTACGACGAACAGACGTTGCAAAGCACGCCATGTAATCTAGGACAGTACGAAGGAATATTATGGACTATGCATCCAGGATTCTGTTCACACCACGTGGTGCATACTGAGCCTGTGTAATAGGTACAGGCGACGCTCCTTGCCCTACAGTGGGAGCGTTGAATCTGACCGCTCACGGAAAAGCCAGTTTCTATGTTAACAGTGCGTAGAACTTTACTTTAACGACCACTACAAACTCCCCTTTAACCTTTTGGCGCCGGAATTATTTTTTCTAATTTTAGCACATCCTGTATATAAAACGTGAATAAAACAGGAACCAAATAAGTTAGAATTATGAAACGAAATGCATTTTGAAGAGAAAGAAACGGAGAGTATATACCATGTTTAAAATATTCAGTACCTATATTTGCTGAATAAATATATAAAATGCAACTTTAGAGGTTAGCGGTGCGGTACGACCACTATAGTTGACATTAGGGGTCAAAAGGTTAAATCGTGTGGTGCTAACGCATAGGGAAAATTACGTGTTACGTGCAGGAAAATGGCATCGGCGGAATGATATTGTCCAGTCGTTGATGTAGATTGTCTCGTACGCAATCGCAATAAATCCATACCTTGATGAAGAAATTCTACTGCACGAAATGTTGGGAACAGCTTAGGACTTTAGGAGCTACTCGTAATTTGAATTCGAATCTTAGCGGAAATGCCGCCTACCGCGACAGAGGTTTCTGTGTTTCCTTTATGCCATCCGGACAGGAGAGGGAATTAGGCATTGAAATGTCCATGACTGCCTTCTTTAAAATTTGCACTTACTTTTACGACGATCTTCCAAACCCGTTACACGCTGTATCGTCTACATGTGAAAGAGCGTCGTTAAATAATATCAGTTAATTATTTTCTATTCGATGCGGCTGACACTTATTTCCTTTGGAATTCGCGAAGTCACGAACCCGGCACTGAATTTGCCAAATATAATGCCAGATGTAGTCTATTATCACCCCAGAGAGAAGTGTACACGGTTCAAAGAACTTTGCAGTGGTCTTTCACGATGAATCTGCTTCCTTCCATCCACCTGCCATTCTCTTCATCAGTCCACTGCCTTACATAATTACACAGCAATTTTCCCAGTACCTGATCACCTACTTCGACAACCCGTACAGGAACAACAATTGTTCAAAGAATTACGGTGTGTTAGAAGTACAGGCTGAGCATCGACGTTGTTTTCGGTGATGACTGTTATCAGAACTCGTTAAATCCGACGAAATTCTTTTCCAGTACTGGAACCGTAGGAATTCTTTGTAACATCCACCTTCTTCATTGCGACTTAATTCTTGTTTTCTGGTCTCATTCAGCTTCTCTGTGCTTAGATTCCCCACGCGCCTTCTCCTTACCATTCTTTTTTTTAATGAATTAAGAGGTTTAATGAATCAAATGTTATGAAAGGTAAAATACTTTAAGTCGTGTAGGAGGCGTATTCTTAACATTTATAGTTCTGCCATTAGATGAAGTGATGTTACAATATCCGGCCATTTTACCTCAAAGAAAGGGTCTCCGCAGTCTAGTGGACAGGAAGCTTGATAGGCCCTACAGCCGAATTCGACGTAATTAATTTTGTATTTAAATTACATATGTGGCCAATTCCATATCGAGTGCATTAGGGCTGAGCGGCGAGACACATATTAATAAGGTTCCACGGAATGCAGGTGTAAGTAACAGGCATGTCATTTGGAGATATAGTGTGGAAATTTCTTCACTGAACGCAATAATGACACGATTAACTTAAACAAAAGATATTAAGCTTAAATGCACTTATTACAGGCCGTTAATTGAAATGGACGAGAAGTCAAAACTATATGATGAATAAAGAAAATGGTAAGTGTCAAAAAGTAAATTTCTTTAACTTGTTTAACATCACAAATCATTATTTCGCGTCTTATGAATATAAAAGAAAAAGTTCTGTACTTAATTTCTATAGTAAAACCAACTAGATGCGCCAGTGTATCAAATTTATTTTATTTTGTAATGACACTCTACATGTTTCGGACGGTCTTGCTAGCAAGCAGACAGCAGTATCTGTTTGACAAATGCCTGTTGCTGTATGTACAATCTTGAAATCCTGATGATGGACGGAAAGACCGTCCGAAACATGTAGAGTGTCATTACAAAATAAAATAAATTTGATACACTGGCGCATCGAGTTGGTTTTACTATAGAAATAATATTAGGATGCACTGCCCTATGAACGTCAAATATGTCATAAAAGTCATGCCGTAAGTAAAGTAACACTGTTTGCAACTGCATTTACTTACATACAAATACAACTACATGTTCCATGGCTGAATCGACCTACTTTAAAACGTCAAATCCTGTACTTAAATTTTGCTTTCTTTTTAATACCCATCTTTCCGTCACTCTTTTAATTGTCGGCCATTTCCTTTTCTCACTCTTCTTGTTTGTTACTCTCATTTACATTTTTATACTTTTGGCATTAACTAAATACAATATCGCATTTCCTCAAATGTCACAGTGTGAATACCAGAATAGTATTGCGGTAATGTACGAAAAGTAACAATTATTATATCTACACTTATTATTATTATTATTCACCTCCTCCTCCTCATTATTATAATATGATTATTATCATTATCAGCAGCATCCATATTTTGTTATTAATGTCTTTAATAAATGTAGGAAAAGGGAAACAGAAGAAACCAGGGGTGCTACACCACAGCGAGACAGCTCTGGTCTAGTATCAATGAAAGAGTCGATCACGTTGGCCTCGCTCTGAATTGCGCTTCCGGACTTCGACTGAACGAAAACTACGACTCGGGGTTGGAAAATCGCTTGAGAATAAAATGTTTGTCGTGTTGTTAAGGGTTTTGCAGTGAGGACTCTTCCTGAATCCGGAATTTATGTCACCAAGTACATGCGGGTTACGTTAAAAAATTAGCTCTGATTCGAAACAGGCCGGAAGAAGTAATCCATGCAAAACAAGATTATCAAATGAATTGTCATTTTTGTTCTCGAACGTACCCCTACGTCTACAACGACGTTTCCCAACCAAAATTATGTATACTTTTCACAACGACGGCAAGGAAAATATAACCCAATCATCGAGATTAACAGGCATAGAAAAGTGAGAGAAAGGATCCAGAAGTTCTCCCACACATTAATAGCACGACTTCGGAGGTGTCAAGATGGAAAAGAAACTGCCCTCAAGCTACAAGATCGCTAGCTGAATACAGCCATCCCCCAAATGTAGCTGCTGACACTAAATGTATGGCAGTGTCATTATTACCAACTTAAAATATGTCACATAAATTTAAAGTAGTTTATCGATGCTAAAGTTATGTACGTGTGAAATGAACACGAAACTGTAACTCTCAGTGTCACATGTTCGGTCGCCCAATATCCAGTACACTCAAGAGTTATTTTATGGTTTACTCTTTACTTAATTTATATTTCGCACAGTGAAACATTTTAATTATAGCGACAAATGTTTTGATAAGTATCAGATACAGTGACACTGTTGTTATCCTAATTGAGACTGGAGGCCAAGCAGCGTCTAAAATATAAAATACTTTCGTTTTGTGACAGCCACATGAACATACATCCGAAATAGGATTTATAGATATTAAAAAACAGTATCTTGCGTCTATTTATATATTTTTTTAATTCAGCCAGTTTCGAGAAATCAAAGCTCATTTATTTAACCGATTTTGGAAAAATATATGTATTCCGCTAGAAGAATACACCCTTATCTTGTTTGTTAAGTTTATTTGAATAAATAAAATAAAACACGGTTGACATTACTTGAAATGAAACACTCGTATAGCCGCCAAATTAAACCTTCCATCTCGTATAAATCAATCTGGCGGTCTTTTGTAAGTTTAAACAAGGGAATACAGACAGCAAGCCTTTTGAGAAGACAGCAGCTAACACCATCCGTGGCGGACACAGTTACAGGTTGGTCGTGGAAAACTGTGTGATTAAGCAAGCAGCAGTTTCCACTGATAAAACAGCAATAAGCGCTCTTAGTGTTGTGTGCATGACAACTGGTAATTTCTCTGTCGCTCCTAATCAATCCTAGACACTTCGTAAGCCCTCAAGAAATGAAACGTGTCAGTTTTTTACTAACCCTTTACGGAGTGCCCAGACTATGTAGGTAGGACGGGAAGAAGTTAATGAATGATAAATTTGGAAGGATATGGTATGAATCTGCTGTCGCCTTAAAAAGCTGCTACTGCAGTACTGGGGGAACCACTTGAAAACAGCATGACGGAATATCTGAAATCAGGCCAAGAACTACAGTCGAAATCTGACGAATACAAAGCAGGAGTGACGAGAATCAGTTGGGATTTAATATGAGACTGGAAACCACTGACTTGTTTTCCGATTATTTTACGATATAGTTTCAGCTGACGAGGCTGTGTAGAGTCGGACGAGGTTCCTGTGAGTTAGAAAGGGATGTGGGAGGGAGTGGTCGTGACCTATTTTGAAATGGCTTCACGGAAATGTTGTTGAGAATTCGAATATAACTACCAAAGGGCTGTTGGGATTCAAACCGGACAATTCCAAAAAAAAATGACCGATATTCCTATCCAGTGGGTTATTTGCAAAAAAGTTCCCTCAAAAGTTTCTTCCAGCTGTAAAAGTGTTGCATCAGGATGTTCCATAAAATTTTAAAAAAAATCATAATTTCAGTGATATAATCGTTTTCTCCGCCTCAGTGCAACTCCTGCCTTGAGTTAAAACACCGTCTTCTGTCCATATAGAAAGACAATGTAATTCACCACTATCCCACTCTTTCCTTGTCAATGTCGTGATACCTACATTTTTTGTGATGGAAAGAAACTCTGTGGGAAGTCAAACTGGAATTTGTCATTAGTGGAGCTGGAAATGCCGACAAGCAAGCAGGTTGCTTGGCCTGAAGTGTGTCAGCAAGTCTATAAGGCATTTCATTATATAATAATCTAAATACTAGTAAGGTTGTGCCGCATCTAGGCGCTTACTTAGAAAGTTATAGCGTGTAATACCATAGCATGTTCCAAAATACATTCCACTCCTCAAGCAAGGAGGTCCAGCCAGGGATGCGGATAGGTTAGTAAATTCACCACTGCTATAGCAGTTATACTACATGACAGGGTATTCACGTAGCCCACCTAAAATGATACTCAACTTACCTAACGGGTTTTCAATAAAGGAACTCGTATATCGTCAAAGTTGATTCAGTCTTAATCAAGCAAGAAGGGAAGTTAGGATTCTGAAAAAGCGGTTATGCTGCAATGCCAGCATTAATACCAAGAGAATGAGGAATGTATGGATTAGGAGTATTCGGGCGATTCGTAACACGTACAGGTGTATAGCGTAACTGCTACACGGTATTGCTCGTATTGAAGTACTAAGACACAACTGACATTTGTAACTTTGTTGCAACTCCGACACCAACTTCCCGAGGAGCCGATTTCTATAGCCGCTATCCACTGCTGGTTGACATGCGCACGGAATAACTTGCTTCTGGATGTCTTGATGTAGTCTGGCAACCAACTGTAGCTTCTCAAAGCATGTGTTCTCCGAATGGGGCAAGTGAGAAAGGCAACGTTTGTCCGTCTACAGACGTTAGGCCTTCAGAACCCGGTCATTTGTCTACATAAAACTGCCGGTGGAATTAAATTTTTGAAGTGAAGTTATTACGACATCTTGCAGACTGGTAGATGTGCCAAGGTTTCGGAGGAATATATAGCTTCCATCTTCAGGGTAGAAGAGCAGAGAGTATGCACGCCGAAACGTTAGAATCCATAAGCATTTAACACCAGAATGTATAGCGCCATAAAGTGCAAGACCTTAATATCAATTCTATTTGATTCATATCGGTCTGTATATGGCTTATGAATATTATCTTTCATGAAAATTTTGTTCGAAAGTTGTATAATATTCGTTTTATTCTTACTCAAAATTATATCCGGTTTCTTGCATTCAGTTCTGCACAAAATAACTGCATGTCGCGCTTAGTATTGCTTCTCCATCTTCTGAAGAGATGCCTTTCGAATCGCGGTCGGTGTACCGCTTGTGTTGCACAGGAGCTCTCGGTTTCCTCGGAGTTGCCAGGCGAATGCCTCGAATTTGTTATAGGCTTGCCTTCTACCTCCTATACTCTCATTCTCTCTCTCTCTCATATATATATATATATATATATACACACACACACACACATACACACATACACACACACACATACACATACACACACACACATACACACATACACACACATACACACACACACATACACACACACATACACACACACACACATACACACACACACACACACACATACACACACACACATACACACACACACACATACA
>Ga0131853_10020407_pt1 | contig 12032 bp, 6 predicted proteins | sample TergutLab28metaG_FD_92764 | JGI IMG/M metagenome (GOLD analysis project Ga0131853, IMG submission 92764) | Labiotermes labralis P1 segment gut microbial communities from Petit-Saut dam, French Guiana - Lab288 P1 (version 2) (version 2) | ecosystem: Host-associated > Arthropoda: Insects >...
AACGCCTATGCCTCGCATTCGTATTAAGTAACGCCATGCTTCACATGCAACCACAACGAGTCGTGGTGAAATCATGTTTACTCGCATTGGCAAAGCGACTAGAAAGTACAGTTTTGTAATTAGATAGACATAAGATAAGTTACGAACGTTCAAAGTCCGCCTTTTTTGTGACATGAACGTCGCATTCCCGAGTTCCTTCCGCTGCATCCTTGCACTCTTACATGCTGCAATCAATACACAATTCTTCCAACGTGTATGTCTGCAAGCGGCTGGCAGGTTCAGAGAGGTTGTACGGGAAAATCCGTGCTCCAGCCAAGAACCAAGCCTCGGCCGCCCAGCACATAACCGTTAATTTTACTGTCTGAAATCCCCCATTTCACAAAGCACAAAGCCTTGGACGTAACCACGCTAAATGTTACTAAAGGCACATAAAAAGAGTAGCGGCATAACTCCACTAATTCTTGCTAGATGGGTGTGGTAAACATCAGACCCCGACCTCCTTAATCCTTCGGCACAAACTGATTACGAAGCTGGGTGGGTCGATGAACCCGTATTAACGTTTTGGGGTGAACAGATATCTCTTGTCCCTGTCGGAATTCCAACCCCGGCCCATCCAGCTCACAGCCTAGCCTCTACGCTACGTCAGTTCCCGTTAAATTAGTTCAGATTGGCGCTGCAAAGAAACGTGTACCCGGTCAATTCAACACTGCATTTCACGACGCTTCGCCGTTTTGAAAATTCCGAGAAATCAATACAGTTTATAGCGTCACGGGATCCCACATACTTAAGGCGTGGGTGGCCGTCTCAGCCACACGTCATGAAAGACCTTCAATCGGTAACGGCCCTATACTCCATAGCATCCTTATTTAACTATAACTGGCATAAATATAACAAAGGTATTATATTCCTAAAAATCCACATGTCTTATTCCGCTTTAAAATGTCATTCATGCACTTCCTCTTCAACCTGTCATTTCCACTACCTGTAGCACATGAGTAACTAGAAATGTCAGGAGGTTGAAGGACAAGTGTATTGTGCCTGAAGTCAATATGCCAGCATTCACCCGGCAAGGTATGTTCGGTTTACGGGCAATTTACCTCACGTGACTTCAGGCTTCCAACGCGATGTGGATGACATCTGCGCTATTGTGGGACATTACACAGCGTGGAGATCGCAGAAGATCCCAGCTCGCACTTTACCTCTTTCGTAGTATAGAAAAATTATTGCAATGCCGTACTACAAACGTCACTCCTATACACATATGGTGGTATGGCCGTAACCACCCAGTAAACCGGAGTTGGCCGTAAGAAAATGGCTGGAGGGACAGGCCCTCAAAATATATCATTATGGCGCGAGATCCGAGCTCGCAATATTGCGACTGTGAGGACAACTACCTCATGCGATGTGACTGGGTCTAGACTGGCAGACAATCAATATTCCGGAGGAACTTGGTGAATTCAATCTTAATCAATTCGAAACATCGGAAAATTTCTACCACACTACACATTATGACATTCTCTAAGACCACAGGTGTACAAAACTCCGGCGCGAGGTCGCCATGGCGACTAATATATGTGGGTTCAAATTATGATAATTACATCACCTTCCTGGCACATATAATATTGTATTTCACGTAGATCCTGGAAATTTTGCACCCCTGCATAACACGCTGTTTTTAACAGATCGTTGTCATTTTGTTTCCAGTCTTTCATTTCAAGGAAGCACTCCTGTGCCAGTCGGTGTTAAAGACACTATCCAGACTTGTGTTCGGAAAACGGCCGGCTCGACTGTCTGCAGCATTCGCGGACATCTCGACAAAAATTAACGTCATTCTTCTCACCCTCTAAGCAAATAACTGCGAGAGTGCCCTGAAAGAGGTAACCGCCGGTCTTTAACAAATCCACTACTTGTTTTACCACCATTCACTATACAGTCGGTTTTCACGAAATTACAATAATATTCAGTTTAAATTATGGCTGTTAAGATCACTGTAGCTGCCTTACTCTATATAGGTTGAAGTATTTTATTGTGGTTATTTCCCGACACTGCTAATTTCTGAGATAAAACGTCAGCGACAAACGGAAACAAGGGAGTGTCATCACTGGTTTCATGAAACCGATAGGTGAAAAACGAAACACTCGGGAGAAAAACACGACGCACTGAGACTTTGTCCATCACAAACAACCCATGAACTGGTCGGGGATTGAACCCGATCTTCTGCGGTGACAGGCCGGTGACTAGCAGCCTTAGTCATGACACGGCTTGGCTGAACTGTCGTATTTCATACGAATAGCACATGGATGCTCTTTACATCCCAGGAGCTTCCAAGTTAAAAAAAAAAAGGGAGTTTGTCAATGTCAAATTACTCCTACGCAACACTTCCGGTGGCCAAAGTACATCACCATTACTGCTAAGCATCACTTCAAACTAACGAACACCAGGGTAATTATTTTATCTGACAACTGTTGTTGTACAATTCCAGCAGCTACTCTGCCGAATGTGCGGGCGATCAGCTTAATGGGACAAGTTAATACGATAAGTAAGACGACAAGAAGTGGCAACCGACAGCTGTCAGACAAAATACTGACGCGTAAACTGCTAATACTGCTACTGTTAACCTTCAGTAGCAGCTCATAAAGTACATCGCTTCCATACAATTCCGTGTCCTTTTATCACCGCCATCCCCATTATGGTCGCCCCGAATAGGCCGGTGCTAGCGGTAACCCTCAATGGCGTACTCAGGATACTCTGGCATCGAACGCGGCGGAAGTTACCGACTATCTTGCGGCACTTCCTGGGTTCCGCGAAATGAAAGCACCAGCTCCACCCCAGATGTCCATTGCAGTATAAAATAATTTATACTGTATTATTATTATTAACTTCGCTTATAAAGTAATTTTAATTTTTGACAATGATCCATTCGATCAAACATTTATGAAATGTTGCAACACTACAATACATACAATAGCCATATTTTAAAAATTAATTTCTTTCGTCATGTAACCACAAACTGGTTTTTAAGATTCGCTTTTCGTACACATAAATCGTGATTTTTATTTCGTAATATGTGCAATGAATTAATTTGTTTATCTCATACCCTTCTCGTTGATTTATTATTATTATTATTATCATCATCATCATCTCCTTTATGCAGGGTATTTATACTTACATTCCTGAGACAAACTATGTCCCTAGGGAATAGAGTGTTGCAGCTATTCTGTTGTTACTATTCATGGTGCTTATATCGTTAGTTTCAGCGTTGAAATCTATTGTATTTTTACATTAGTACTTTCCGAAGTGTGTGCAGTGCCCAATACGGCTGTTTTCTGTAGTTCCTTGACTTCATGTTTTCCTGGTATGTTGCTCACGTATTTTCTGAATGACTTTGAAATAGTCCCAGTCGCCCTGTTATTACTGGTATCACCTTTGTTTTTACATTCCACATGCGCTGTATTTCTATTGTAATATTTTAGAATCTTCTCGGCTTCTTTTTTAATCACATTTCTGTCTCCTGAGATTGCCAACGTTTATTAGCATACGTGTTCCCTTTTCATTATCACGGATTATTTATTATCATAATTATTATGTGGTCTAAATTTTGCATCTTCGTACATTCGAAGTTTATCAGACATTCCGTAAAAATTTCTCGAGTGTGAAAGGGCTTCCGTTGCCACATTAAGCTGGGAAACTCTGCCCTAGGCGAAAGCGGCTGCAGTCTAGCCTTAAAATCGGCCACGACTGCATTCGCGCCTTTTCAATTTCACCACCGTCTTCTATCATTCGACACAATATAACTTCCGCTGTTGATACAGCGCCAACGATTGAGATAAAATCCAACGCTTTCCGATGCTGACAGCGTCGGGTCACCCCCAACGGACGTCCCATTCCTGTGCATACCAGAAGCACTGTACTCTTCACGCTCTGCAAGGCATTCTTCTATTATTGAAGATTACTGCCGTCAACATCAATGGCTTCAGCGAACTCGCACGCAACTACGATGTCTGCGTGGGAAGGTGGATGGGCACTTTCTTGCGCTGCAGAATGTTTCAGAATTGAACGGCGCGGTTCACCGCGTCTATTGCAGTGAACAAAGTAAGCACGATCATACAGGGTGAGCATAAAGTCTTTCCCCGATTACAAACATTTATTACAAGAAAACTACGTGGAATACAAACATATTTTTTTACCATTACTTAAGTTAGTTTCTAAAATTGTATGCCATGTGTTTATTGTAACATTTGGTTTTTGGATGCAACATTTCCAAACAGGTGGATTGGGCGAGATGGTCCGACACCCTGGCCACCACGATCGCCGGTATCACCCCCCTTGACTTCTTTTTATAGGGGTATGTCAGGGACAAGTGTTTTCGACACCAGTTCCAGATATTACAAATTTGAAGGCAGGAATAACAAGATGCTTTTGCTATAATAACTGAAGGCATGTTGGAGAACACGTGAAGAGAAATTGATTATCGATTAGACGTTCTCCGTGCAACAAAAGGAGCACATGTTGAAGTGTACTAATGTGTTGTAAAAAAAACTTCTTGAGTTACATTTTGAAAAAAAAAAGTTTGTATTCCACGTACAGTAGTTTTCTGGTAATAAATGTTTGTAATCAGGGAAAGACTTCATGCTCACCCTCTAATATGGCGGAAAGGTCGTATTAAAATTTTACGACAAAGTTTAGCGAGGGGAATAACGGGCACGAAGAAATCTATACAAGCACCGCTGGTTTCATTGAATAAATTCGCAGTCGTTTAAGATCCTAAATGAAAATTACTGTTTTGTAACTTCTAACGCCGTGCAATATGGTACATGTATACCGACATTTCAGAGGGAACTGCGGCTTTTTATCGTCTGTTCTGACGTAGATCTACTCCCACACATCTTCATTTTCAGCTCTCTTTAGGTAGATTATATGGCACAACTGTACTCTGAACTGAATAACAGCAACGAACCCCATAAACGATCGCTGTAAGCCTATTGATACTCCGCATATCCTTCGCAGCTAAATATCCAAAGGGACAGCACACACAACTACAAAGAAGAAGCTTCTGGATTTTCAAGCTGTCTCGTCTGTCGATACACATGCGGCGTAATAAAGCGTGTATTATAAATTACTGTAACGTCAACAAAATACTTATCTCCACACTGTAGGATATACCTGATACCCACAATAAAGTTTTGTGACGTATACTGATTACACAAATGGTTAGGTAATGCACTCCGATGGAGCCATCCTTGTGACGATCGCCCACAGAAAGAGAGCGAGTATCAGCGAAATGTATTCCGTGGATTATTCCATACCTTATATTATACCTAAAAAAAATTATTTATCTCCACAGTGGTTGAGGTACATGGCAACCACATTAAACTTTTGTAACGTATACTGGTTAAACAACTGGTTATACATCACACACCGACGGGGGCAAAGGGACATATCCGAGAAACGTCCGACCACAAAAAGAATCTTCACATGATTCGAATTTCGGCCAAGGAATTTACGTAGAGTACATCCGGTTTATATATATATTATGATATTAATAGTGTACGTCAGCACAGCTGTTTTTATTACACAAGATAATTATGTAGGCTACATGTTTCGACTATTGAATAGTCATCTTCAGGCCTATTCTTTACAGGTTAAGTCACAGGATTCTGTGCACACATTAGGATCCCAGTGTGTTTACATCAGTGAAATACTTAAGCCAGATCATTCATCTAGAAAATTAAATGTGCGAAATGTGTAACTAAGTGGTTAAAATACATTTAAAATTCTTTTGAAAGTAGTATAATGGCGTTTACCAGTTAAAAACAGGTCCCGTTACCATCTGATTTAATCTAATCGAATCCAATTTACTTCAGCTGCTTCGCCGTATAAGCAGACAGGCTTGCGATAGACTGAAGCAAGGCAGCTTCATGTATCAAGAACGTATATTTCGGATATAACTGTGAATCTGAATAGGCCTTACCCCCGAATATGTGGCTATGGAAGAATACAGTTGCTGTTAAAACCGCTGTGACAGAATAAGGTCCAATAGCGATCATCGCGTAGAAATTATTTCATTCAGTCATTTATTCACCGTTTCAGTGGCAAATAAAACGAACTAATTATGCGTACCTTCGAACATCGGGTTACTTACTTCACTTTTCTCTACCCTAACAACAGCTGTACTCTCACCAATGTCTAAAATTAAGCTGGAGAACGACTGCTACATAAGACTGGAAAGGAACTCAGCCGCTTTTTTGACGGATGCAACCACTTTAATTTACCCGGAATATACCCAGACACTACATTCTATCTGTAAAATTTGTTTAAAATTTTCCCTACTCGTCATACTGACGTTACGTATTTGTTACCAACGCATTTCTCTGGTTGTATTCAATCAGCAAAAGCAAAATATTCTCGAGTATGACCGCCCACTTTCTTTCATACATTACTGTCTATAGTGTACGAGGTCATACTGTCAAGGGACGCCAACCAATTACAAGACTAAGTGATCTATTTATGTCACATAATTTCCAGCAGTGGCACCAACGCAAGTTAAACTTGTCCGATACAAACTCGGAGTTTCGCATCGCTGCCAGGTTTCTAATGATCACACGAAATTAATGTTCATAGAAAATTTAGTACATTTATGATCTATATCCAAACGAACTGCCACATGCTTGCTTCCAGTACTCCACAGGTTTTCGTCAACAGACATAAAGGCAATACAGATTTAGCACGGCTGCCGCCATATTGTTACATTCTACAAAATGATGTCACATCAAAAAGGTAAGGTTCACGCCAGAACAGGTCATGAAGGCCCAGAGGGGGAGTAGAGGTATAGCTCTACTCTTCCTTTAACCTTTGCGCTAGAGGGGGGATGGGTGATCAACGCCATGCCCCGGACGCTTTAACCCCGAAGATAGACTCGGTACAACAGGCTGGGTGGGACCCACGGCCGTTGTGGACGGATACGGAAAATTTCAGCACAACCGGGCTCCGATCCCGGGCCGTCCAGCCCGTAGCGAGTCGCTATACCGACTGGGCTCTTCCAACCCACAAATGCTACCACAGATGTGCATTAAAATGCTTCGTGTCTCAGAAAACACTGTTTAACACAAAATCGCAGGTTCCCAGTCTAGTAAGCTAGAACAGGAGCGAATTTGATCAGCTGAACAAAAAATAGAAGTCATATCTGCCTAATATAAGGGTCCTGAGTCACTTCCGGGAAAGTAAACAGCTGCTAATTGTTTAAATAATTGTCCTGAATCCTTAAAGGAAACACAGGGATCATTTATATTAATGCACTAGTTAAACGTAAAAATAAAGCTTATGTTCTACGGAGTGAATGTGTAGAAAGAAAAAATATTTCGGCGCAGGTCCTCGCTAGATTTTGGCTCAAAATATATAGAGAAGTGATTTAGAAAAATGTATTCAATTCAATAATGTTATTTTCATACCCATGGTGAACTTTCTTCCTTACAGATGATCTCTACAAAGACGAAACTTTGTTATTTTCATTCTTGTTCAAATCTGAAAGATGATCAAGAGGGCAGGTGCGTTTCTATACAATCAGACATTAATATCCAATACTACAATCTATAAACACTAGGAGACTAAAACAATGATGGCCTTTCGACTTACAAGACACTTGCGGTGACATCGCTGGGTGAATACTCTACTATGTCACAGTAACACGTAGCGTACTTTGTATAATCATCACATAGCTTACAGGTTGTATTCTTTCTGATCGTTAATAAAAAGAAAGGATATTAATTTTGCCAATGGTTATGTACAAATACCTACACACGGTAAACCTTCATGCAGAATTCCTTATGCGAAAATTGAAAACGTTTTTGTTCGTAATTCTATGACAAACTATGCCCAAAGAATTTTCATGTTATTCATACTCACTTTTATTATACTGTTACAAGTGTAATTTATTCATAGCACAAGAAAATATGTGGCTGAATAAGACAAGATTTCCAACTGAGTATTATGAGTCTTAAATGCCTCGTTCTAAAGAAACAGCTGTGACATGGATTAAACCCTTGCTGAACGAAATTAATTATATTAATGGATTACAAATACATATTACAGTGCCATATAATAACTTACCACCGATAGGTAGTATCCGCCATCTTGTTTTTCGTTTCGTTCCCTTCTTCCCCATGTAGATGTCGCTCTTGTCCTCATGTGTTTATACAAAATCTGTTACTACTTTAATAATTCTCTTTTCTTGAAAATATTGAAACGTAATTTTAGTCGCCAGTTTTTCTATTGTCTTCAGTTATCAGTACCGGAGTGTGTTTCACCTTACAGCGTTCTGCGTCACATTACACTTAAAATAAAAAAGAAATTCGCTAAATCAGAGCATTACACAGATGTGGGGGGGGGGCATTTTTGAAACATACTGTATATTTATCTCAGTAATTAACCAACATGATGCACAAAATTTTTGTTTTACAATAAGTTTATTTCATGCCTCTACATGTTTCCAGCACGTGTGCTCATCATCAGGAGGTCAAAATTGCATTACACAGCCTCTGGTATCATCGCACCTATAGATGGCCGTCTCGTGCACAGGTTGAGAGAGGACTGCAGTCCAGAGGCTGTGTATTGCAATTTTGACCTCCTGATGATGAGCACACGTGCTTGAAACATGTAGAGGCATGAAATAAACTTATTGTAAAACAAAAATTTTGTGCATCAAGTTGGCTAATTACTGAGATGAATATATTGAGATGCACGGTCAACAAAACGTCAAAAAATAATGTATATTATTAATGACTGTTTGAAAAGATGGTACCATCCTGTATTTATTTAATTTGTCCTTCAGGCACTTTTAAGATTCAGACAAGCATTCCTACGACAAAGCATCCTACCCGCTAAATTAAGTCTCACTAGTAAATTTATCGAAACAATTAGCGAAATGTCAAGTGATTCTGACACGAAAGAGGACTGTGCTTCAAAGCTGGTCCAACTGTGCCCTTAGCGTACAGAATGCCATTCAGCCGAAGCATTAAGTCTCCGTTAACGCCAACACAACAGAGGTAATATAGGTATGACGTAACGATGATGCGCGTTCGAGTAACCATTGTTGCAGTGGGAAAGTACTAAGTATAGCATATTCAGAGCGTGTGCCTGTAGCCTTGGTTTTCCTGCATGCAGCATACTACATAGTCATCTGTAGCCTGTCCGGCTCTACCGTATACTTCTACATCAGTGTTTCTCAACCTTTGTGAGACCGCGACCCGGTAAATTCTTTTTTCATAAGACAAGGGCCCGTTCCCAACAAATTTACACGTAAATACCTTTCCATTTTTTAAAGTTCATACATTAAACTAACATAAATATTAATAATTAATTATGACATAATCATAAAAAGTACTAGTACACTTATGTATACGGTGTGGCATGTCGACAAATATAAAATTACATTTCAATTAGTTATCAATCACTGGACTAATGAAATCTTGTAACATATTGTAGTTTCCTCAGGCCAACATTTGGGTCTGAGTTTTTCGACACATTCACGAATATTTTTCTACTCAGAATATGTCCACAATAAAACATTTATTCATGAAAATTGCTTTGAAACTAATATAACAAATTCCAGGAGAACCTCTCGCGGCCCGGTATAATTGATGCCAGGGCCCGGCACCGGGCCGCGGCCCGGCTGTTGAGAAACACTGATCTACATTATCTCACAAACACCACGTTTTCGGAGAATAGTTTTTTGAGCGTAAAATGTGTGTTTTGATTTTCTCTACATCTTTTGCCCGAAACATTTCTCATTTTGAGAAGAATTCAGCCCGATATCATTAATAATGTACATTGGTCTTCATGTAAAGTACCCGTTATTTTTGTCCGATTTTAATGAAACTTGAATTTCCTCGACAGATTTTCGAAAAAAAAAATCATAAATATCAAATTTCCTGAAAATCCGTATAGTGGGAGCCAAGTTCCATGTGGACGGACAAATATAACGAATTTCATAGTGACTTTTCGCAATTTTGCGAACGCGCCTGACAACTGTCTTTCCGCAGGCATAAGCTGTACATGTTCATTATTATGCGGCGCTTATACTTTATTCCCAATAGGGTAACAAACTCTCCTCTTACGCTTTCTAGTATTTCTTGATATGAAGATAACCCGGAAGAGGGATCGAAACACGAAGTATTATTCTTACTGTTTAATCACAGAAAGAAAGAGTTGTTGCGACGTTAAACTGCAGCTTCTCATTCAGTTCAGCTCTACGGTTTATCACGCTGTTGGTTTCCTAACGAAGGTCGCTGCTTCGACCAACATAATCGACCTTCGTAAGAACAGCAAATCATTGTACATTCAGCTGGCAAGCAGATTCGCGTAATTCCGTATCAATTACACGAGTGGAGGGGGGCAAGTAATTTGTTATATAAGCCATTCTTACGCAATTCTCGACATGAGAACTCGTCTAATATCGGAATCCTCTCTGTCACCGGTACTTCAAACAGTTCTAATAATTTATGAGTACGAAAGGACAAATTGAAAGGATATTTGTGATCAAATGAAGAGCAGACTGAACACACAGCATGTTATCTGAATTTTACTTCGGTGCTTATCTCCCGGTGTCTTATCTATATAGTTGAAATAAAGACACACAAACTATACTTTTCGTTATGTAACGTTGCTTCATGTGGAAATAAGAGGGCTGTGCGAAAAATTACAAAATACGGAGCTTCATAATTGTTACTTTTCACTTTAGACCATATTTTTACTTCCTTTCTTACTTATTTACTTACTGCATGTGGCAGCGTCCTTCTTGAAAAGCTAAATGGTTCTCAGCTGGTCAAGAAATTCCCCGCATTTTATGGAACTCGAAGGTTCATTACAGCTTTTAAAAGAGCCCGCCACCTGTCCCTATCCTGAGCCAGATCAATCCAGTCCATGCACTCCCCTATTCCACTTCCTAAAGATCCACCTTAATATTATCCCCACATCTATGCAAAGATCTTCTAAGTGGTCTCTTTCTCCACTTCTTTGTTATTACACCATACTGTTAGAATAATTAAATCAATGAGTTGGATGACACATGTTGCATGCTTATGATTGGGGCTGGGGGGGAGGTGTAAGGAAAGGACACAAAATCCTACTCGAGAAATCTCAACAGAAAAACAATTTGGTCCGTCTAACTGTAGGTGACAGAATATCAGAAATTATCTACGTGAAAAGTAACAATAGTGTTATTACTGACTCAATTATTGTTAAGTTTTTATGGTATATACACAATTTACAAATACGACCGCTGGTCGCATAATACAAGCTGGCGGGCCGCGGATTGGAAACCCATGGTCTGGACTGAAATCATGTCAGTCTAGGTTTTTATGACAGAATGTTAAAATAATCTTAGAAAAATGGGTGTGAAAGTTTAGACTGAACTCAACTGAATCAAGGTAGAGTTAATTATAAGTTAATGAGGGTTGACGACTTTTACAGTCCGTAACAGCAAGCATTTAAGACCACTTCAGCAAATTACCGAATTTTCAAGAAAGTCCCTATTCCTTGTATTTAGTTAATTACTCACAGAGTGGCTGGATTATGTTCAACTTTCCATTGTAATGCAGTAAGGCAGAAGGAGGTAAAAACAGCAGAGAAACTTAAATCATTAGTTTCAGAGCACAACCAGAATTTAATGAAATATTCAGATGAAATTTTCCATGGAAATATTCGATAAAAGGCGCTGATTTAGAAATTCGACAAGCCGATTATCTTACTAGGTTTAGTAAACGTGTAATTCTTCAAATTATACATACATACTGCAATGTCAGATGTAAATGTTGCTGCCTCGCTTGTGGCAGATTTGAGACTCAATTGCAAACCTACCCAACACAATTTATGTGACACAATAATGACAGCAAGTACAGCAGAATCGTCAAACTGGAACACCGTGCCTTAATGGTAAGCAAGGTTATTTGATTAAATACACATATACCACGAATACATACATACCTACGTACGTACGTACGTACATACCTACCTACATACACACACACATACATACA
>Ga0131853_10020408_pt1 | contig 12032 bp, 12 predicted proteins | sample TergutLab28metaG_FD_92764 | JGI IMG/M metagenome (GOLD analysis project Ga0131853, IMG submission 92764) | Labiotermes labralis P1 segment gut microbial communities from Petit-Saut dam, French Guiana - Lab288 P1 (version 2) (version 2) | ecosystem: Host-associated > Arthropoda: Insects >...
AATACGGACATATTTTTCATGATATCTTTTATCTGTTTTTTGAAAGTAGCTTTTACACTTCTCATTGCAAGCCCTCCCCAGTAAGTTGAATAAATACAGATTCTAAATCCATTACCGTTTTTACAGCGTTGTAACGTTCGCATATCTCTTTTGGCGTACCTCGCTCAACAATCGTGCCCTTATGAAGTAATACAATCTGATCACAAAGGTTGGATGCTTCTTCCATATTATGAGTCGTTAAAAATATGGTTGCACCTTGCTCGCGTAGCTCATTTATCAATTTGTGTATGCCGCGTGCAGTCACGGGGTCTAATGCACTTGTAGGCTCATCAAGAAATATGACTTTTGGCTGATGAAGAACAGCCCGTGCAAGTGCCATGCGTTGCCTCATTCCTTTAGAAAGTTGACTAACAGGCTTATTTGCAGAATCACTAAGGCCAACCCGCTTTAAAGTTTCTTTTGTTCTTTCTCGAGAGATGCCATAAATATCTTCAAATACAATTAAATTATCCAGACAAGAAAGTCGTGAATACAACCCATCTTCATCTAACATCAGTCCTATTTCATTACTCGTTGCACTTACATGGCATTCGCCACTATCTGCAGTTAGTTGTCTCGTCAGGATATTTATAATTGTCGTTTTCCCAGCACCTGATGGTCCCAACATACCAAAAATTTCCCCTTCTTTTGTTTCAAATGTCACATCTTTTAATACAGGATGGGAACCAAAGGACTTTCCCACATTTTTCATACTTACACTAATCATGTTACTTCCTCCGTATCAAATGGATTATGCCCAAGATTTGAAAAATAGGCTCTTAATGCTTTATCAATGAACTCTATATCTAACTCAAGTCTTTCCTCCTCCTCGCTATCGCTTAAACTATCGGCAAGTTTAGAAAGTTCGGATAACAGGCTCATGTCGCCACCTGTAAAATCCATGGTCATCTCCCACCATTCTTTTGCAAATTCTTGGCCTTCTTCACTTTCGGGGGAAAATTCGTATTTTTTTAGCTCTATAACCTTTTTCGTCAGTTGTTTGAGGGTGTTTAGGATACATACACCACTTTCTTTATCAAAACGATTTCGAATATGATCAATAATAGTGTTATCGAAATGTTTCATTGTGTAGTATAAATCACTCTTCATTTGCAGAAGAACGATAATATCTGCACATTTCGCCCAATCCACAGTTTCCATCTGTAACACTTCCACATTTAATTTTTCAATAGAATTCAATGAATCTTGCAAAGAATTAATCTTTTCACGAATTCCCTTTGCATGTTTGGAAAGAATATTTGACACTTCCTCTGGCGTGTCAGTCGCAGGCAACCGAGCTTTAATATCCTTAAGCGAAAAACCCAAATGTTTCATTGCCTGAATCTGTGATAGTTTCACAATGTCCTTATGAGTATAAAGCCTACGCCCTCCTTCACTCTCTAATGTTGGAGACAACACGCCTTCTTTGTCGTAGTAGTGTAAAGTACTAATAGGGACACCCATTTTCTTTGCAATTTCTCCCACCAACATATATCCATGTGGTATTGCTTTCTGCTTTTTCATCTTTTGTCACCTCCTCTTTAAAGTCTTATTCATAAAACTACATTTTAGCTCATCAACCTACTTCATGAGCAAGAGCTTTCCAAAAAAAATTTATATTTTTTTACCACTCCAAATGCTAGTTGTTCTCCAAATACTTCTTCAAAAAAATCAAAACCTCCATACTACAATCCACAACACGGTTATGCTTAAACTTTCGCGTCGTAGAAAAATAGCCAAAATAACCCCATGGATCATTCGTTTGTCCGCCCCAATCCCAGAGACCATCTGCATTTTGATTTTCCATCAGCCAGCAAGCAGCATCAGCGAGATAAATTTCAGAATCACGGAATTGATTAATATAATTGAATGTGTGGAACCAACGACGTGTTTGCTTATCCATAAAATTTTCTGGCAAGTCCTTTGGTGTTTTATCCCAAAAATAGCCTTGGTGATAAGCCCGTTCTCCATGATCACGCAACAGACATTCTTCCAATTCTGGAGAAAGCCCTTCTCGCCGTGCTAAAATCAAGTCAAAGCAAGCCTCCATCGGTACAAGTCGCTTTTCTCGTGTATCAAAAACTTCATGCTGGGCATCCCGCTCTCGTTCATAAGAATATTCACCACTTGTATAAGCACAAGAAACGATATACACCCATTCGTTGTAAATTCTGTCGCATAGTCTATTATGCGGCTTAATACGCTCAATCGCACCACATATCGTTGCTTTTTGCCATGGTATTTCCCGCTCATTGCGATCGTACAACTTCTCTTTGTTTGTCCCTTTGAGAAATGCCTCCAAATATTCATAAGCAAATTGCAAAATATCTCTGTCTTCTAGCTCCAAACCAATATATAAACATCTATTAATTGCCGTTAAAGAACAAGGGAATTTGTCCTTTGCAGCATAATTTTTATCTCGAAGCTTCCCCCATCCACCACTATAGTCTTGCGTCTGATACAACTCTTCAACAATGTCACTTTTCAAAAAATCTGTTCGCAGACTAGTAAGTTCGGGGCTTTCATAAGGCATATCTAGTAAGTGAAAAAGAATCTTATATTGTGCTGCTGGATTTTGGCAAAAATCATATAATTGTAGTGCAGCTCTTTGAAACTTGTCTTTCGTAAGCATAAAAAAACACCTCGATCTTAAATTTTTGTCTTTTGTTTACCATGATACCACAATATAAGTTAAAAAGCGAGGCATTAGAATTTGACCCTGCTGGGCAAGCTAAAAGCTAGCTAACAACAAAAAAAGCTTGCCTCCAAAAAGAAGACAAACCTTTTCGATTCAAATATGACTTACATGATTTGGTCGCAACCAGACTCTTGGTCAAATTGCTCATTGAAACCTGTTCCTTGTCCACCACATCCGCCGCGACCAGTTGCACACCAATCTTCATTGCGACGTCCGTGCTCATGATGGTTGTGAGCTTGTGTATGACGCTTTTGAATCTCATACTCATGATGTCTGTGATGGTGGTGAGTTTGATGATACACTACTGGCACAATATGACGTACACGCTTATGATGATGAGACTCACTGTGACAATGAACTGTTGGTTCTACGATTGTCTCTACATCCCCACATCCTCCATGATTCCATCTTGGCTTGCATCCACATGGACGACATCTTTGACAATTTCTCATATTATCGCATCTCCTTCTTTGAAAACTTCATTTGAGGGCACTAGCTCCCTTTCGAAGTCTTGCTTATCTATTACTACATTGTTATAATACGCAATTCACACAAATTTGCCATGGCATACGCCAATTCAAAGTAAACTTTTTTCTTGCAATTTTGAGGCAGATAGGCTATGATATAAAAAGCAAAAATTATCTTCTGTAAGGAGAGGAGCTAAAGCGATGGAGTCCTGTTTAATTATTTTTGATATCGATGAAACACTCTACATCAACCACGAAAGCCGCATTCCTGAGGGTACTTTAGATGCCATTCATAAATTAAAGACAGCAGGTCACATGTTAGCTATCGCGACTGGACGCGCCCTTTTTGAGCTTATTGATGAGGTGAAAAACTTACCTTTTGATTTTTTTATTTTAGCAAACGGACAATTGGTTTTGCGTCATGATGAAGTTATTTATGAAAATCCAATTGAACAAGAAATACTCCAAGAAATATTAGCTGATGCCAAAGAAGCAGGCGTTCATATCGGCTTTAATTCTGCAACCCATTCCTCTGTCACTGGTTTAACCGACCTTATGCAGGTTGCTTTCGAAAAATACTATACCAACATGCCGCTAGTTGCACCGGGAATTGATGAGCATGGTTCCATTTATCAAATTTGGTACTTATCTGAGGATATCGCAACAGTAAGCGAGAAATTCAAAGATAAACTTCGGTTTCTCCCTTGGTTATCAGGTGGTGCTGATGTGATTCCAGCAGGAAGCTCAAAAGCAAATGGATTAATGAAAACAATCGAAGCCTTAGACGATGTGCTTCCGAAAAAAATTGTCTTCTTTGGCGATGGCATTAACGATATCGAGTTGATCCAAATGGCTGATATTGGGATCGCAATGGGAAATGCTGTTGACGCATTAAAAGAAGTGGCTGATTTCGTCACCAAAAATATTGAAGATGAAGGCATTTACTATGCCTGCGAACAATTAGGCTTGTTTGAGGATGCTGTTAACGATAAAGATATGAACGAATTGATCGCGAAACTGACAGCTCAAATTGAAAATGAACCCCATTCGCTAGAAAATTATCTTCACTTAAAAACCTTATACTCATCCTATCGTCAAGATTCCATCGCTGCTGTGAACGTTTTGAAGCAAGCACTTATCCACTTGCCAGATAACGTAACGCTCTTGCTTGAGCTTGCCACAGTCCACGAATTTGAATTAGAAGATATCCAGTCTGCCAGAAAGTATTACGAACAAGTTTTAGCATTAGAACCAACAAATGAATTGGCCCTTAGCGGCCTAGACATTTTAAATGATCAAAATATTCATTCTTAACTGGCAAAGATGAATATTTTTTTTATTTGATGCCACACTAGAAGTAACAGTTCGGGGGTGCTTTAATGGCGAAACAAAAAGAACCAATTTACATGAAATGGTGGGTATGGATCATCATTTTTTTAATCACAGCCATCATTGTTAACTACACTACTGAAGAAGCGAAACCGCCACAACAAACAGGACAATATACCTCAACTCAACCCCAACCTGATGCGGATCCTCAAGAAGAAGAATTGGCGGCACAAGTAATGAGAAATATAACGAATGACCAGCGCGAACCAGCAACATTTTTGATCGGTCCTGATCTGCCAGCAGGCGAATACTTTGTCATGGCCGGCACTGGCGAATTTGGCTATCTCCTTCTTACTCGTACTCAGCATTTAGATGTTAGTGACCTCATCTGGCAAAAACATTTCGAAAATCATACGATCATCACGCTACAAGATAACCAATACTTGACAGTTAAAAATGCGACCCTCCTCCCAATCGATGATGCCATTGTTCCGAATTTCGAAAACAACAGACTTTTAGCAGGTACTTATCGTGTCGGCATTGATATTCCACCGGGCATTTATACATTATTCCCCTCTGAGGATCAAGTTGGCTTCTTTGAAATAACTGACAGTAGCCAGTTCCTCATCTCACATGTGAGAGAAAGAAGAAACTTTAATGAACCAGTCATTATCGCACTCAATCTTGGTGATTACCTTACCTTTATGAGAGCAGAAATACAAAAATGATCTTTGATGATGGCATCACTTGCACATAATCGTCAAAGATCATTTCATTTGAATTAACTTTTTCAACAGCATTAAATCAGCTTCTATTCACCCATCCCTTTCTAATCAGCACTTTGTGTATACAAATTAGGATTGATGGCAGTCCCACATAACGAACAGTAAACATCATTTACATGTAAGTCATGCTCACATTTTTGGCATTTTCCCCTCCCACTAATCAATTCTGACTCGCGCTTAAGAAATTCTAATTGGCGCTCTGCTCCCTCAATCGTTCGAAACAAATCCGCATACATCACCTCAGGAGCAACTTCATGAACTTTGTAAAACACCCGGCCTAAATTAGCATATAGCTTCTCAACATTTTCTGCTTCTTTTTCAATCTTAACACCGATCTTCGTTAAATCAACGACTTGACGTCCTCTGTCTAAAAAACGACTTAATCTCGACATGGCTCTCTCCCCCATTAATTTAATGGTTGGAAATCAATTGAAATATTCCCATTACGATGGCTTCCAAACTCAATCCCTGCTAAGATGTATAACTCTGCCAACTCATCACGACTTGGTACATCTGCTAAAGTTCCGACTTGAATCGTTACCCGAACTGAATCTGTGGTTGCATTAACCAAAACATCATCAAATCCCATATGCGTAATAACGGTTTCCAGCATTCGGCTACTAGTTGCTAACGCTTGTAATTCATTTAACGTATCCTTTGCCGCACTTTTCATCATGGCATCATACTCTGAACTTGCGATAATATCTGTTAACGCTGTAACTTGTTGCGTACGTCCTTCTTCCATACTAGCACGCAAAGCATCTATTCTAGAAATAACTTCCCCACTTGATTCATCGGCATCTGTCTCGTCTTCATTTTCTTGTGCTTCTGCCATTACCTCTGCGTCTTCACCAGCATCCTCGGCATCCTCGGCATCTGCCATTGCTTCTGCATCTTCATCAGTTTCCTCAGCGTCTTCTACTTCTGCTAGCACTTCTTCTTCAACATCACTATCTTCTACATCTTCTGCCTCAACCTCAGCATCAATCAAATCACCAATTGCTGCCACATCATTTATTGGATTTCCTGATCCAACGATTGGTATTTCAGGATCTTCCCGATCAGACCACTGCCAATATGTTATAGTTAATAATCCAAATAAAATAAATAATCCTGCTGTTACATAAGTATTTCTTTTCATTTCTCTTCACTCCCAATATCAATGTAATACAAACCTATGACTTACCATGCCTACTTTATGCACACTTGGCAAAATATTACAAAACATTTTCTTGATCAACATCATGACATCAAAACTCACAGCAAGTCTTCCAGGCCGTAAACCAGTGTCTGTAAAGAATCAACCATTTCCAGTGCTAACAAGATCCCCTCTTCAAAAGAATAGCGATTGTTAGATTGGTGAGTTAGCTCTATCTTTTGCGATTCATCACTCATAATCACAGTATGAGTAGCTAACACACCAGGCAAACGAAAGCCATGAATATCTACTTCTTCTACACGTGCATGTCCGCGAGTAGCCTCTGCTAAATAATGCGCTGTTCCTGATGGTTTATCATATTTAGATAAATGATGATATTCATAAACGGCAAAGTTTTTGAAATATTTTCTTCCCATCTGAAGGTATTTGTGAAGCAATACAATTCCGACTGCAAAATTGGGGGCGATAATCCCTCTGCCATGGTGCTCGTTTGCTATTTGCTTCAATTCTTCAATATCATCCTTACTAAAGCCCGTTGTCCCGACTACAATTGGAATCCCTTGTTTTAAGATGAAGGTACACGCCATTTTTGAAAAGTTCGCACGCGTAAAATCAACAAAGACATCGAATTCAACTTCTTGATGCATGGTTTTCACGTCGGAATAAATGGGAATATCACCAGAGAAATCTTCTACTTCTGCAATGCCAGCTACTACCTCATAATCTGGATTGATTTCAAATCCTTGTAGCAAAAACTTCCCCATTTTTCCAGTAATGCCACTTAATGCAATTCTTTTCTTCATTATTCGCTTTTCCCCCTGTATTCTTGACAGCGTTTGTGGTACAATAGTAGCGATTCACGCATCGTGAATGACTTGTGTTTCATGCTTGATGACCTATTTATGATTTATACTTAATGAATCACTTGTTGAATTTTATTCCAAAGGAGTCCCACTTATGAATCTTAAATTTTTCAAACAACTTACTGTTATTCTATTCGGTACGATCATCATCGCTTTTGCAGTCGTCAACTTTTCAATTCGTTACTCATTAGCCGATGGTGGATTCTCAGGAATTAACTTAATCATTTATCATACATTCGGGATCGATCCTTGGATTAGTAATTTAATTCTAAATGCGCCATTCGTTATTATCTTATTTAAAATATCTGATTTGAAAACAGCACTTATGACTGTCTATGGTGTCGCCACGCTAACTGCAGCACTTGCATTCTGGCGCTTCCATTGGCATCATTTTGGTCCAATATTACCTGACTGGAGCGATGATATGCTCATCGTGATCGTTCTTTACGGCGTATTGTTTGGTATCGGAATTGGTCTTGTTGTGAAAGCAAATGGGACAACAGGCGGTTCTGTCCTTATTGGTAAAATTCTATACAAAAAATGGCATGTTCCTATTTCAAAAACACTCTTCATTTTCGATCTTGCTGTTATATCAGCCTCACTTATCGCTTTCTTAACAGCTACAAACGCCATTTATACTTTGATCGGCATCTTTATTTCATCAGTTGTCGTTGGAAAAGTCCAAGAAGGCGGACTCTTCGGCCACAAAGTCCTCATCATTTCTGACCATTATGAAAAAATCAGCCACAAAGTGATGACTGATCTTGGGCGTGGTGCAACCTTGATCTATGGAACAGGTGCTCATTCCGGGCATGACAAACGAATCCTAATGGTCGTTATTCAAAAACGAGAACTTTCGCAGCTTAAACAAATCATCCATGACATCGACCCTTCTAGTTTCGTTACTGTTTCACATACGTATGAAACACTCGGCGAAGGATTTACATACGATCAAAAATCTGCCTGAAATACAAAACACGCACTAGATGAGATTCCTTGCGAACCTTACAGCGCGTGTTTTATTTTGTTCTTAGTTCCAGGCACAGCCATGTATAGTGGCAAATATGGTGGCAAAACCAAAAAGTGGGAGTGGCAAGGAAAATCAAGAAGAATTTTCTAGCCATTTAAAAATTGTGATGATGTGATAACATCAAGTGTTTCAGCCTTTAATTCTAGTCAACTTCATCACATCTTCCTCAGCTGGGTCGATGTAGATGGTCTTGCAGGTGTCATATGTAACAAACCCAAGTGCTGTTTGTGGCACTTTTTTTAAGTTCTTAATCTGCGTATAATCAATCGCAACACTCGACGAATCTTTTCCTTTTGAAAAGTAAGCAGCAAGATTCGCAGCCGCTCTAATTTCAAGCTCTTCTAACTTATCCTCTGAACTTCGCACAAGTACATGTGAACCAGGCATCTCTTTGGCATGAAACCACCATTCATGACGTTTCCCCAACTTGTGCGTTACATAATCATTTTGCAAATTATTCTTACCGACAACTAACTCGATCCCATTTTCAGTCACGTAACGATCGACATTCGGCTTAGTCGCTTTCTTAACCTTTCGCTCTTGACGCTTCTTCAAATAACCACGCTCGCGTAATTCATCTTGAATTTCATAAACATCTTGAATATCAGCTGATGCCAAATATGTCATTAAGCCCTCAAAATAATCAACTTCTAGCTTAGCGACTTCAATCTGTTGTTCAATGTGTGCAACAGCTGCCTTGGCTTTATTATAGCGTTTAAAATACTTTTGAGCATTCTCAGCTGGTCCTACCAGTGGATCAAGGGCTATTTTAATTTCTGGTAAATTTTCATCATAAAAATTCTGTGCAATCAGTATTTTATCACCACGAGTAAGCTGATAATTATTCGCTAAAATTAACTCCCCTTTAATGCGATACTCTTCTGCTTTTTCCGTATTCGCAAGTTCATTATCCAGCTTCTCCAATTTCTTCACATTTTTATTCAACCATTGCTTGATTAGCATTTCAATGTTACTAAAATGGTCTTTGATCCGATCTTTGGTTTCCTTACCAAAATAAAAGGCATCAAGCATCGCTGAGATACTATCGTATGATTTCACCTCTCCCCCAATATGAGACAATGCTATCAAGTAAAATTGTTCTTTATCACCTACCATAATCGATGGGATAGGCCTGTTCGTTATTTCTTCTATGACAGCTTCAAATGTTGTGAATAAATCACTTGGCGCATCATGGCCCATTCGATACACCATCTCATTTGCAATTTGCTTAGATAACCCATTAAACGTGCGCATAATACCTGTAGCAAGAGATATCTCAGGGTCATTTATGATCGCTTCAAAATGGGCTAATGTAGCCTCACTTGGCTCGATTTTATTCGATGCAGGAGGCAAGATATAGGTTGCAGATGGTTGAAGCGTTCTGTGGCGATTCATCAGTGGTGGAATGTGTTTGATACAGTCGATGATTTTTCCTTCTTCAGTTGTTAGAATAAAATTACTATGCTTATTCATGACTTCAAGATAAAGGTATTTCGTAATATCTCCACCAAATTCGTTACGCTGGATAATCGTAAATTTAATAATTCGATCGTTATTAACTTGCTCGATATTTGCAACAATCGTTCCCTCTAAATGCTTGCGCATGAGCATACAAAACATGGGTGGCTCGCTTGCGTGCGTATAATCAAGGTTTGTCAATTGAATCCGCGCATAAGTTGGATGCACTGAAAAAAGCACTTTCTTATTTTGGCGTTGCTGACGTATCGTAAAAAGCATTTCATATTTTGAGAGTTGATAAATTTTCGTAATGCGCCCTGTTAAAATTTCGTTTTTAAGTTCCGTTACCGACGCTTTGGTAACCAGTCCATCAAATGCCATTGTTTGTTTCCTCCATAAAATCACTGTTATTAGTTTAAGATACAAATTCCACCTAAAAAGTAATGGAAATCTTGTCTTTGAAATATTTGCCAATCTTTTCTACTTCACCCATTACTTTGCCGATATGTTCCTCTTTCATAGTCCAACTTTCCCTATTTAATCCCCGCTTGTCTACGGTAGGTGCAACAAGGAACTTCGTGTTTTCAGGAAATATATATTGATAAGTAAGCAACGATCGCCTACTATGATATGCCTTACACACAAGCATCACTTTATCAAACTTCAGACTTTTTTCTTCAAGCAAATTCAATGAAAATTCTGCATTTTCAAATGTGTGCGCTGCCTTATTTTCACATAATATTTGCCCAGCTGGAACGCCTAAATTCACCGCGATAGCTTTTAACCACTCTGCTTCTGAGATGTCCTCAGCTATATTCGGATTTTTCTGACCGCTAAAAAGGATATACTTTGCCAGTCCTTTTTGGTATAGTTCAGCAGCTTTTTGGGCTAATTGCCTATGACTTCCGCCAAGCACAAGGATGATATCGCATGGAGAAAGTATGTTTTCGACAAAAATAAAATCTGTTATAAAGTCCACATGATGAATCATCTTTTCACCACTTGCATGTAGAATCTCCATATCGCCCTCACCTCGCATAAATTCTATTATTAGATTATACCTGATTTTCATTCGAAATAAAACCCCCGAGCGATAAAACGCCCCAATTGGAAAGCTTAATCTTGAATATTTTTAGCTTTTTTTGTTGACATTCGCTACCAAGTTCATTCATAATAGAGACAAACGCCCTAAAGGAGAGATTTTGATGGATCAAGTTAGACTTGGAAGAACAAATATAAAAGTAAATAAGAACGGATTTGGTGCCTTACCCATCCAACGTGTTTCACAAGAATCAGCGATGCTTATTATGCGGAAAGCTTTTGAAAACGGGATTGACTTTTTCGATACTGCCCGTGCTTATAGCGATAGCGAGGAAAAAATTGGCAATACATTCGATCAAAACGAACGAAAATCGATTTATATCGCATCTAAAACCCATGCCTCAGATGCAGAGACTTTCTGGCTTTACCTTGATGAAAGTTTAAAAAACATAAAAACTGATTATATTGATATTTATCAATTTCATAACCCAGCTTTTGTGCCTAAACCAGGTGGCGAAGATGGCTTATATGATGCGATGCTTGAAGCAAAAAGGCAAGGGAAGATCAAATTCATTGGCATTACAAATCATAGACTCCATGTTGCGAAAGAAGCTGTTTTATCAGGCTTATACGATACGCTTCAATTCCCTTTTAGCTATTTAGCAGAAGAGCAAGATGCTGAAATTGTTCGTTTGTGTGAAGCACATGATGTTGGCTTTATCGCAATGAAAGGCCTCTCTGGTGGCTTGATTAGCGATTCAGCTTTGGCTTATGCTTACTTGAATCAATTTGATAATGTACTTCCGATTTGGGGCATTCAAAAAGAATCAGAGCTTGATGAATTTCTTGCTTATCAAGATCAGCCACCTCTTTTAGATCAGCAAAAACTTGCTAAAATCGAAGATGAAAAGAAACAACTTGCCGGCAATTTCTGTCGCGCTTGTGGCTATTGCCTGCCTTGTCCAGCAAAGATCGATATCCCTCAAGCAGCTCGCATGTCCCTCTTGTTAAGAAGAGCTGTCGCACCAAATTTCTTGACCGTTAGTGCTCAAGAACAAATGGCTAGAATCGAAGATTGTATCCATTGCGGACATTGCATCAAAAACTGTCCTTACGGTTTAAATACGCCTGAACTGTTGAAAGAAAATTATGCGGATTATCAA
>Ga0131853_10020410_pt1 | contig 12031 bp, 3 predicted proteins | sample TergutLab28metaG_FD_92764 | JGI IMG/M metagenome (GOLD analysis project Ga0131853, IMG submission 92764) | Labiotermes labralis P1 segment gut microbial communities from Petit-Saut dam, French Guiana - Lab288 P1 (version 2) (version 2) | ecosystem: Host-associated > Arthropoda: Insects >...
CGAAAAAAAATTTTTTTTTTTTTTTGTTTTATTTTCGTTCCTCTCGCGGAGAGTGCCCCCCCCCTCCCCCCCCCCCCCCCCCCTTCGCAACCACCATTTGGACTGACTGCTTGTTAGCATAGTTTATGTCGGAGTTGGGGGCCATGCGAGGTTAGCTGCTCGATCCAAAGTGTGGATCAAGGCGCTTGGTGTCGCTGTACTGGATGTCCCTCGCTCATATGGAATTTTGTATCAGCTAACCGGACAAATTTACGGGACTTTGTTTTTCTTTCACTGGTCTCTTCTAAAATAACCGCGAAGGAATCAGGCAACTAATTCTTTCTCAGTACGTCAAACAAACATTATTAGAACCGTCGGAATTAAACTGAAAGTAGGTATGTTGAACTAAGGCCATTATTTTATGTGACAAATCGCATCACTTCTCACTCAGAAACTTCTGCGTGACAACGCATAGCGCAAAGAATGCCATTGCTTGAATATGCCTGGATGGCAGGAGATAGCACGCAAGCAAACTGTACTCGATGGCTGATTTTCGAGAGGGTCTGACTGCGATGCCTATCACTATACGGTAGCTGCAGAAGGCAGGAAGACAATATATATCGCTCATTTGCGACAAGAGTGTCACAACTCAAAATTTGGCATTTTTGAGTTATTGGTATAGAAAGAAACGTTTGCAGATGCACTTTTAACAGGTACAGTGTCATAACGCAGTTTACAAAAACTCGCCGCTGGAGAGCAGTTGTGTCGTCGTTGCACTCATAGAAAATTATAGCACTTCAAAACCTTTAAAAGGTTCTCCTGAAAAAATAACAGATTTTGAGTTGTGACAGTCTTGCCGCAAATGAGCGATATTAACCAACAAAAGCACTCAATAAAACACAATACAATACCATTCATTAAAGACAATTCATGACAAGAATGCTATTCTTGCATGTTTCCCCACGGCATTTGTTGGTTAATACATTGACTGTAAGAATATGCGTGGCATGAGTAACGTAAAATTAGGAGGACACTGTCAGTGAGTAAAGGAACAATCCTGAAGCCTGACATGGAGAAATTAGATTGCAAGCAAAGTTAGAGAAGACTGTTAGGTAGATACCCCAAACACATTAGCAGCTTGGGGAACATAAATATGGCTTGGAACATGTTGAAGAGAATATCAGAATCTCAGATAAAGACGGCCTGGATTCTTACAAACGGAAACAGCATAAGCAGTGCCTGAAGAAGTATTTGTAGATATCACAAAATATCCCGTATGTTAGGTGTGCAAACTCTATGAGCGTTAGAAAATGAAGTTTTAGGCTTGTTCGCAGAATTGCGAAAAGTGACTAGTAGCTTTGCCATGTCAGTCAGTCTATATGTCCGTCGGTCCGCATGGAACAAATCGACTTCGACTGAATAGATTTTCATGAAATTAGGTGTGCGAGAGTAGAGAGCCATGCACTTTTGGACCCTCTGACGTCACAGGTCACGTGGTGTAAACAAAGATGGCGGTGGGGTCAATGGCCTCATGACGTCACATGTAAACAAAGGTGGCGGCCGACCTTGCCCCAGGCGGTCGCGTGATGTAAACAAACATGCCGGCTGTTTCAATGACCTGTACCGGAAGTGACGTCATATGTAAACAAAGATGGCTGACGTTCTTGCCTCCGGCGGTCAGTGGTGTAAACAAATATGGCGGAGGACCTAATTTCGGCAGACATTATGGCGCCTAACCTAACTTTAGCCTCTGATATGTAAACAAATGACGTAGTATGTAAACAAATATGGCGGACGACCTTGCCTCCGGCGGTCACGTGGTGTAAATAAATATGGCGGGTGACCTAATTTCGGTAGACAATATGGCTTCTAAGCTAACTTTAACCTCTGATATGTAAACAAATGACGTAGTATGTAAACAAATATGGTGGATGACCCAATTTCGGCAGATGGTATGGCGCCGGCAATTATTTTGAATGAGCGCTAACCTATCTTTAACCTCTGATATGTAAACAAATGACGTAGTATGTAAACAAAGATGGCGGATGACCTAATTTCGGTAGACAGTATGACGCCTAACCTAACTTTAACCTCTGATATGTAAACAAATAACGTTGTGTGTAAACAAATATGGCGTCCGAACTTGCCCCAGGCGGTCACGTGGTGTAAACAAATATGGTGGATGACCTAGTTTCGGCAGACTGTATGGCGTCTAACCTAACTTTAGCCTCTGATATGTAAACAAATGGCGTAGTATGTAAACAAAGATGGCGGATAACCTACTTATGCTAGATAGTGTGGCGCCTAACCTAACTTTAACCTCTGATATGTAAACAAATGACGTATATAAACAAAGATGGAGGATGACTTACTTATGCTAGACAGTGTGGCGCCTAACCTAACTTTAACCTCTGATATGTAAACAAATGACGTAGTACGTAAACAAATATGGCGGATGGCCTAATTATGCCAGACAGTATGGCGCCGGATATTATTTTGAATGTTTGAAAGAGCGGCATTTTTAAATTTGTTCTAATCTAACTTTAAGTTTGAATTGGTGCTTCCGCCATTTTGAATGAGCGCCATTTTTGAATTTGTTCTAACTTAACTTTAAGTTTGAATTGGCACTTTCCACCATTTTGAACGAGCGCTACTTTTAAATTTGTTCTAACCTATCTTTAAGTTTGAATTGCCGCTTCCCCAACATGGCTACCAGCGCGGTACTTTTTAAATTTGTTCTAACTAACATTAAATTTGAATTGGACTTTCCAATACGGCTGCCAGCGCGGTACTTTTAAATTTGTTCTAACCTAAGTTTCAAGTCCGCCATTTTCCAATATGGCTACCTGCGCGCTAGTTTTAAATTAAACCTAACTTTAAAGATGCTGCTTTCCAATATGGTACCAGCGCGGTAATTTTAAAATTTATGCTAACTTTAAGTTTGAATTGGCGCTTTCCGCCATTTTGAATGAGCGCCACTTTGAAATCTGTTCTAACCTAACTTCGAAGTCCACCATTTTTACAATATGGCTACCAGGGCGCTAGTTTTAAATTAAACCTAACATTAAGGTCCACCATTTTGTAATATGACGACCAGCGCGCTAACTTTAAATTAAACTTTATATGACTTTGTGTTTCTCAAAAGAGTTAACTGAATCGGTAAGATTCCGGACTCATAATTGAAATATTCTAGGTCCGAATCCTGCTGCTTTAACCGTTTCTTTATTAAAGGATCCTATCCCAGGTATAAGGAAAATAAATAAAGACACACAATTTACATTTTACAAACATATACAATGTAGGATAATTATTATTACAATTAAAATACAATTATAAAGATTATAACATAAATGTACACAACGTAGGCTATTAAATCATCACACTTACAGGTATTTAGTAGCTAGAAAAAGCGTGTTTTTGTAATGCATATTACAAATTCGAGTTTCTTTTTTAAGACTAGATTATATTTAAATTTTATATGACTTTCATGTAACGGAAACGAATGGTTACTCATGTTACAGGTTCAGCAAATACCAATTAGTTCAATATACTTTAGATGTATCGAACTCAGTGGGTGACGTAATAGCTCACTGTACTGAAAAGAATGTTTATTAACCATCTAGCCCATATAAAACTGAATAATTACCGATGATTTACCTCTTACTCGAAGTTTAAACGTTTGCCGGTTACTAGCTATCTTTACGCTACATTGTGAAAGTATTACATTGTTAAAAGCGATTATATATTATATTATGCCATGCTGTACTATCTCCTGATACTCAGAGTTAAGACGTACAGACTGAATTTAATACATTAGAAACTTCAAAATCTACGTTTGCTGGGGTAGAGCGAGACTTAAAATTGGTTTGGTAACTTAAACTAGAAATTCTAAATTTGCATATTAGGTTTAAACATAGAACTGGTAAGACAATTATTTTACTGCCATGACAGTGTATTTTTCTACTCATGCTAAATGATTGTTTTATTTAACCCAGAGTCTTAGTAGCTTCAAAACACTTATAACGTTACTCTACATCTTCATCTTCGACCCCACCGTATTTGATCGCTTCTCTGTTCATGTTGACACTTGCCGAGTTTATAAACCGCGACTAATCTCTTTTTTTTACTTAGATACACTCGAGCGTTTTAACTTGTGATAAGGATACACCGTACAGACGGTGTATTTGTACTGAATGTTACCAGAACGAGCCACTGTATACTGTTTTATTACTGTAGGACCAGAAGGATTTTCAGTTTTCACGTTCGGTATGAGACGTGACTCAGTGAGGGTTTATAATTAAGACAATATAATGTTTAACAGGACATCTTCGGGAATTTCGTGAATTTCAAACGGTTTACATATAGTTTTGTTGTCGAAACGGAATTTCTGTTTATTATAAAGACCGAACACAATTTCAGAGGCAGCAGTTTTTAAAGAAGGTGGCTGTTTATAACAAACTGCGCACGTACAATTTTTGAGGTTTTTTGCAGCCAAAATCATAATACGCGCTAAGGTTCTTAGTAACGCATACGCACTGTCCACAAAGCCGAGAAGTCTCACCGCCTATTTCAGCTTGCTAATGACGTACGTATACAATTTTATTGTCTGAGGCACGCGTCGGTAGTACAATCATTGCATAATTTGCGCAATAATATTAAAAACTGGACCATATGTAATGAGTTAAATCCATATTAGAACGCGGGCCACACGGTTTAACACTTTCTATACAAACAATTGTGAGAGCTCTAAGTTCTTCTCCATACTTGATAACATAATGAAGCATTTTACCAGGTATGGAGCATTCTGGAATGAATAAAAAACCTAAACTATCTAAAAGAAAAAGAACGAGTACGTTGTATTTGTAACAAAACCGAAATATCCGATGACCAGTTTTGAGGATGGCATGCGATGTATATAGTGATTGAATCAGGGCGAGATACCAATTTACCAGCTAGATACATAGGAAACTCACCGGCAATTGCGCAACATAACGCTAACGTGTGGAACACCGGCAGCAAAGCCTCAGCAATACGTTTTTCAGAACCATCGATACTAGGGGAAAACTCATTGAACCACGTAGCATTTCCCGCTGCAGCCTGTAATTCGTCGTGGGCGTCCGTAAAACCGGTGCTGCCGCTGAAGCATTCTTTATTTAGGGACGCCATTAACTTAAAATGTAAAATCAATAATTACTTAAAAGCAATTACAAGTATATACTATTAATCGCTATTATATTCTTTGCCTTTACTAACAAAAAGTAATTATTTTAATCATTACGCGGGATGGGTGCGTAAGAAAGGAGACAATGCAGAAAGCACTGACGTATAGCATCTATGCGTGTGCGAGAAATAAAAATGATTTGTAACTATGAAACTTACTTGAATAAAACGGGCTCAGCTGATACAGGAACACAAACACAATAGCACAAAATATAGGCACCTGTAGCAGTAGGTATTACAAACGTTGTATCAAGTCTAGTGTGTACTTTAGGGGATTTTTTGTTATTATTTTTTTCGTCCACAGTCAGTTGTTGTCGTCAGGATCATATCCTTTTCCGTGCACGAAATAAACAGATAGCTCCGAAGCCAGTCGAAGGTATGTCCGTTTTCGTCCACGGTTGTGATACGTGTTGCATCCCCGTCAATAAAAACGGTAATACCGAGCTATCGAGCTATGGGGCTGGGAAATCATACTGGGTCAGCTCGAATGACGTAACTTTGTTTTCGCCCCTGTCCACCAACATTTTTAGCCAGTCACGTGTGATTAATATGTTATTTACTTCTTCCTTATCCAGTCACGTTCGATTACCCTGCTCCCAACCGATCCCTGCTGTTACCTTCCCCACTCACAGTTTCTAGCTTTCATTCATCATGTTCTGATAGCGATGTGCAGATAAGTAAAAGAATCAGCTGGCCCTTCATCTGATCATGCATTGTGCCGTGGTGTTCTGACGTCACGTCTCGTAGGCCTAATATTTGACTGATTGGACATTCAGTCAGGTTGATGGGAGGGGTGGGTCCTTCACTCAGGGAATGTAACGTGATGTTTTATGATGCACGGCACGACCATTGAGCCTGCAGTTGGTGACGTACATTATTATTATTCACGAAGTTGTATGATTTGACACACTGAGACGACAACAAATTGCATCAAAACAGCAGTAGTGTGCAGCTTACAACGAACACCTGTGAGTCTTTTCACTCACATTTATCGAAGTACTTTCACCATCCGCACCCCGATATCAGTTTATTCATAATGAAGCTAGGAATACCAAAATATGTTTTACTTGAAGCTACTAAGTTATAACCGGTGGGAAAAATTATTTGGTTTGGAGGTCCAAAATTATTTTCTGAGATCTAGGAATACACATGTTTCCGAATGAGGGAGGTCAGAAGCATCTGGTAAGGGTTACAAAAGACCAGTGGGATAGTAAAGAGAAGGATGGTTACAGGGCAGAGAGTGAGAAAGAGTCATGTGTGAAGTAGGATAGACAGATAACAGAAGAAAGAGACAAGTAGATATTAGAATAAGATAGAAGGTGCGGTAAGCATTTACAAAAGAGAATTGTATTTGTTACGTATTTGTCAACGTCAAGTGTAATAGGGGTTTTGAAGTCTGCTGGGACAGCCAAAATTCCAGGGTTTGACACTTTTTCGAAATGTAAATCACGAGGGGATGGATACCTTGTTAGTCACGGTAGCCCATTAAAAATGTCCAGTAGAACATGTGTATACGGGGGTTACACGTGTTGAGTTGAAGGATATCGCGTCAGTCATAAGAACATATGGGGAGGAAGAATACAAAATTTTGAAGTTTTCGGCCTATTACGAGACTACTAAATTTACAGGGGACCAATCAGACTAGTTAAGTAAATTAAAGTAGGGGGAATTTTGAAACAGGGAAACTAACTTCGCGTATTATAGGGAACGAGACACAAGTTTTTTGATTGTCGTAGGTGGAGGACGCCCGTGTGCATCGCTCCAGATTTAGGCCAGATTAACAGAATAAATTAGGTAATTAGAAATGTATAAGTGTTTCTACGGGGGGTACAGTTTAAAACAAATAATATTAAATTGGACATACTCGGTACTACCAAGTTTCGTGCAATATAATTTTGTTATTCCTTAAAGGTTAATATGTAGTGAATACGCTACGTGAGAGAGCGATCCGTGCTACGTTTATCGTATGCAATAATAACCTGTACCAAATTAGCATCCAGTGACTGAAAATAAAATCACAACAGATTTTCCAGATTATCAAATCAGCAAAATTGGATTAATAGTTCATCTTCACCAAGCCCATCAAACTCAAACCACGGTAGTCCCTGAAAATTAGGTCTCATGCGAACGGAATGAGCGAGAAAGGTCAGCCGGACGGTTATAAAGTGTTACTTTTCCTGCTACAGCGACCAGCAAAGACGTCATGTTGCTAAGGGATTGGTAGATGATTTATTTCAAAAATATAAAAGGGGAGATATTAATCATACTTAACAATTTCAATAAACGACGGCTATATTGCTTGATGAACAAGAGAGGTAATGCACGTATAACTTAAAGTTGAGGCGCCTTCGTATAACCTCTGTTGCTGCGGAAAGCAATAAGTTGTACTTACTCTATGTATGTGTCTGCAGCCTTGGTTATCCAGCATGAAATAGGCATGCGCCATTTTGAGATCTGTGGCTTGTCTGGCACTACTGTGTTTTTCCACTTTATCTCACAAGTGGCACGATTTTCGAAAAAGAAACGTTATTGGACACAATATATCTGCTTTTTCTCTACGACTTTTTTTTCCCGAAATGCTTGTTAATCTAAGACGGCTTGAGCGAGAGGTGATCACATATGTTTACTGGTCTTCATGTAAAGTGCCTGTTATTCTTGTCATAATGTAACGAAACTTCAATTACCCCTACAGATTTTCGAAATATACTCAAATATAAAATTTCATGAATATCCGTTTGGTAGGAGCCGAGTTGTTCCATATGTACGGGCAGAAATGACGAAGCTACTACTCGCTTTTCTCAATTCTGCGAACGCGCCTAAAAACTGTTATGTTATTTTTATGCTTGCTGTAATTATATTTATCTTAAAAATTTCATTAAACCAATTTCATTAAACCAATTTCATTAAACCAATTTCATTAAACCAAGGCCGCGCTACTTGATAAAAAATTGTTATATTAGTTTAGTACATTGTTGTAATAAAGGATATCTCATTACATTTGGTCAATTTTGTTTCCAACAAAACCCGAAGCACTTGTTGGTCGTGGACGAAAACGGGTATGACCATTTTCCTCACGAAGGGCAGACAACCGTGGACGACAAAAGATGTGCTCGTACTTTGAGTCGAAAGAGGCCATTAAGAGGAATCTTACCGTGTAGGTTCCTTCCCGAATCCTGATATTGTATTAAAACACAGATTCTTTCCTTATTCCAGAGGCATGTAGGGTCTATTAGAAGCAGAAAACTACACCCTAGCGTTTGTATTATCTTAGGTACATGACAGAAGTTAGCCTTCTGAAGGGTAGTTGATAGTAGGGAAGTAAGTACGGGGTTCTGTTGCACAGTGTGTGCGTTTTGTACTCACGAAATGTGGTCAGCCAATTCACAGCCATCACCAGTGTCTGTAGCCTGGTCGCCGAATTTTATTGAGGGTCTTTTTCTTTCTTGGTACTCAACCATACACCATGGCCCACAAGGGTGGCTTGAAATTTATCGCCACTTTTGCTGCTTGTTATGAGTATTATACGCCGTTCAAAATCCGGCCAGGGGACCGTTTCTTCAAATCGGGCATTACTGTTTTGCATGTGCCCTACAAGGAAATTATGGTATAGTCTCTAGCACCATTAGCACAGATCATGATTACATGACCTGTTCGAACTATCACATAACAATTATTGCTTCACCAAATATATATATATATATATATATATATATGGAAGTTACTGATTCAATATAACAATAAGTATTAATCCCTGTGCTGTTGATTCTCCGTTGGAACACTTCAGAAATAATTTTCAAGGTCACGTTTAGGGTAGTTTGATACATGCAGTTACCGCTTAATACAAGCATCGAAAAATAATAACCGGCATTGTAGGTACATCACGTAGTATCGGTAATGCCGATATTATGTCAGTTTATGCGTGCAACAACATCTTTGCGTGGGGGAATTGTGAACTTATGTCACACATGTACACGTGTTCTTGCTTTGCTGGCAGCAGTTGACAGGACCCGTCCTAGCCAGTGCAGGCCAGCTGTTGTGTTATGCAGCACTAATCACATCGTATTGCGTGACCATTGTCTAGTGTAATGCTCCTACAGCCTCTTGATGCTACGAATAAATGACATATAGATGGTGTGTACCATAATGTACGTACGTGAAAACATTCATATATGACACGCCAACCTGGTCCTCATTAATCGATATTTACATTACTTATTATGAGCAAAAATTCCACTCTTCAGTGGGATTCGATTGTAGTGATACTTTCGTGGTCCCAAAGACGACCAAGTCTATTTTTACTGCATAATCAGGATTTTTTTCACGCTACCTTGCTTGGGGGCAGAGTGGCGGTACGAATGGTTGAGGGACTGGTTTCTGCTCTGGAGCTTACCTCAGTTCCAATGACTGCCCTGTTCATTAAGTTTGACAGAGTATAAAACAGACCTCCATCTGTAGCGACCAGCCCTGTACACGTTGCCTACTACGTACGGCGCATAGGAACACAGGTAGATTGTGTGGGAAGACTTTCCTCTGCAGGGAGTCGAATCTTATCACTATCTGCTGTATCTGTAGTTACAGGTAATGTTGACCCAGTGGCCCATTACCATTATGTGAAGGCGCATAGAGGAAGTGGCGGTAAAGCTACACATTTTTAAACCTTCACAGTACTTGTAGATGCAGGCGAGTGGTAAGGTTTACTTTCTGTCATTTGTACCTCTGGTATTTATAGATTACAAGGCTGAGTGGCCCTCCAGCCTGGTCGCACACTGGGGGAGACAGGAAATGATTAATCTAAAATAGGGTGTTTATATAATATAAGTTTATGTATATCACATATCAAATATCAATGTATGTGCAATATATAGAACTTCTTTGTGAGGGAAGGGGACGCCCTGCCCCATCTGCAGAAAACGTCAGTTACGGCACTTCTTAAAGACGAAATTTAGGGAGTGGAGGTTTCGTTATGATTATTAGAAAACACGGTCAGTTTCACGCCCCCTACCGCTTTATGCCCGGCAGATAGCCCCCCCCCACTACCTAGTTAAGAGGAGGGTGGAAAGGTCCTAGGGCCGGTCTGGACATTTCGGAGAAGGAAAAAATTCCCTGTTTGTGCCGTACCCTAGTCACTGTGCCAACAGAGCTATCCCGGCCGTTGCTTGTTCATTGACACTCCCAGTTGACGAACCAAAAAAAAAAAACCAGAAGGCTATCACAGCTCGCACCACTCACTTACAAATGGCTTTCAGTCTGGCCTTGGCGGTGGTGTTGTGCGGGTGTGAAAAAGGTGATGAGGAATGGCCTGTGCAGAACGGTGTTTACATAGCATAGTTGCGACTGGAAGCGAGTGTCGTCAGGTGTCGTGGACCTACAGCAGATAAGGTAAGTTCAGTGCTGTTTACTGCGTATTGAGAGAATTTGTAACGTATACAGTTGACTCGTATATTTAGGTTATTATTATTATTATTACTAACTGCAATTGAGTTGTCACTCGGTGGCAATAGTCCTTACACTGGTACAGACAAAACAAATAAGAATAAATATTCATGAAAGAAACAATGCAAAAACACAGTACAAACAATACAAAACACAGTAAATGCAATTATACATATTACCAAAACACACACACATTACAAAACAAGTTAAAACAACCACAGTACAAGTTAAAACAAACACTATACAAGGTATACCCAAATGAAATAGTAGATTTATTGAAGGAAGTATAAGTTTCATTGCCGTATTCACGGAAGTCTTATTGAACCCTGGCTTGATTAGTTCATGTCATTCCCCATGGGTTTACAAGTTATACAGCTACTGCATTATTTCTAAATTAAATACTGGCGTGGCATTAGGAGTTGAAGGGAAAAAACAGGAAGTGGGTGCCTCATGTGGTATGGAAACCCTACGAAAGGCGTTGAAGTATAAGGGACGATGGTAGACTGTGTTTGAAATGTGATGGCACACGCGCAGAAACCAGATTTTGTCTTTCGGCGAAACGGACTAGTCCATTTAAATCGGTGGGGTCTTCAGTTCATTGGACTACTGGCAGCCGAAATGTGCGAATCAGCGTTAGTAATGCTGGATACACCATGTTCCAAGGTAGTGTGAAGGGGTACTGGCTACCCACTCCATTCGCCAGTTTCCCCCTTCATTTCCCCTCCCGTGCGTCACCGTGTGCCATCACATTTCAACTGGACTCTACTAAAACGTATGTTAAGAAGACTTAGGTTGTGGGCGTGCCGGATGGAAGGCAGTGACGGGGTATTTTGGTGAGATATGTTTTGGGTATAAGTAGCAGAGCTGGGTCTAATATCAGCCTGGAACTTTTTAACCATACGTGGTTTTGAAGAAGAGTTGCATCCAGGCGTTTCTTAGGAATGTTTTGCTCGCCTAATGGAGCAGTATAAATTACCGAGGTCAAATGGGATACAGGTGAAGGTGCGGTAAACTGTAACCCTCTCAGATGTATCTTCCAAAAGGCGAGTCGTGCGTGATTTTGTAGCGAGGTGATGGTTTCAAGTGGCTGAGGCCAGGCTTGATGTTTGTGTTAACCATTAACTGATCAACTATAGAGACGCTGTTACAGATACTGAATTCAAAATCCTATCACAAACAGGGCCATCGAGGCATTTTGTTTCCAAACAAGAATTTACAGCGTTAGCCTGCCAGAACTATAATTTTGCCTGTTGTTTTGTATGGGTGTGAAACTTGTTCGCTGACATTGCGGGAGGAAAGGAAGCTGAGAGTGTTTGAGAACATGGTGTTGAGGAGAATATTTGGACCTAGGAGGGACGAGGTAACGGGGGAATGGAGGAGATTGCATAACGAGGAGCTA
>Ga0131853_10020411_pt1 | contig 12031 bp, 6 predicted proteins | sample TergutLab28metaG_FD_92764 | JGI IMG/M metagenome (GOLD analysis project Ga0131853, IMG submission 92764) | Labiotermes labralis P1 segment gut microbial communities from Petit-Saut dam, French Guiana - Lab288 P1 (version 2) (version 2) | ecosystem: Host-associated > Arthropoda: Insects >...
AAGAAATGTCTTTTCATAGAGTAAAATTTTCTTAATTTTTGGTACTTTAAGACTATTTATGATGACAACCAATTTATTTGTCATTGCTAATGTAAAACAATTGCGAACCTACGTAGTTTTAGAATTTTACTGTCTTTTTCCAAACATCTTGGGGTGTTGGCATCCTAAATTCAGCAATTTTTTACAGTTTTCACAATCAGGTTGAGTTTGGCACGATTTTGGAGGGCCTTCAGAATTTCGGAGGGGGGGGGGAGTTTGAACACCCCCCCTCCCCATCGATACACCACTGTTCATATTTAATAATGTTAGAATACACTTACAAAAAATGTACTACAATATCATGAGTATTGTCATGTTAACTTCTAGTTCTTGAACAGTATGAAATAATACAAATACAGGCAGGTCTGATTTTACACAATTTCTTTTAGCATGATTTCACTTTAATGTGACTTGAAAATTTACACCACTTTTCGAATTCCATGTTAATTTTTGGTGTACTACGATTTGTCATAGAAGATGATCCATGGCTGCACTTATATTCTGTCAAGGGCTAGCAGAAAATTACATCACTGTCACACCATCAGTCATGTGTATGGCTTGATTACATTGGTGATACAATCATGTAGTTCATTCAGTTTCCTCTTGGACAGCATTGGCATTTCTTGCCAATGTGAGTGAGAAACACAAATCTACATCACCCACTGCAATCTAAGTGAAAAATAGGTCAAAGAATTGTTGACATATGCCATAATGTTAGACTCGTTCACAGTTGCATACATACAATTCATGATAATGCTGACAGAATTAAAGCAAGTGCTAAGTGTGCAGATAACTTTAAATGCCAGTAATCTGAAACAGGGTGTGTTTGTTTGTGTAGTAAGACTAGCAGAATCCTATCAGAATGAGCCACATCAAAAACAAGGGTTGTGAGTCTCTTGTTTTTTTTTATTGCATTAGAAATAAATAAATAAATATATTGTACAGAAATGTGTATATACTGCAAAGAAATGTATGTATGTGTATATATATATATATATATATATATATATATACACACACACACATATATACACTGTATATGCAATACATAATACTCTAAAGTTCCATATGTCTACTAGTGGTATAGTCACACACCGTAAAAGATGAAGTTTTCAATACCCTAACCCCAAGGAAATACATTGTTTTAAATGGGAATTTTGTTTTTGGTTTGTGTGATGTTTTTTCAGGAGTGTCCCTGGTATAAAATGAGACCTTGCCTGTATATCAAAATCACAAGTAAATAACACTTGTTTTCTTATTCATTGTGACTTTGTCCCAAGTCATGTTTGACATTAAACCTCTCATTTGAAACATTTTTTTTGTTGACAAACTCTGTATGGTGTTAAAAATGTATTACTGCATGCTCTCCTTGGTTTGTGAGTAGGGTTGATCCAGTCTCAAACGAGAAACCATACTTCAAATTCATTTACATGTAATGTCATATGCCAGGGGTACACAAACCCCAGGTGACTGAATTTGGTAGTCAACCCGTAAATTGTGGGTCCTCACTATGGAACTTGTTTCACTTAACCCTTCTGGTTTTTAGAATTTTGAGTTAGCTACTAAAATTTAGGAACATCTGTGGACCCCTGACATATGTCACAGTTTTGAGTGAATATTACCTGTAGTAGGATCTATGGTGAAGGTCTGTTGTTCATTTCCACCAACAATTGTGTAGACAAGTCTCTCCTGATCTACATAATCAGCATCACTGGCTGATACAACAGTCACAAACTGACCTCGCTGTGCATGTTCTGATAAGAAGCAAGTATACGATGGCTGTTCAAACTTTGGTGGGTTGTCATTCATATCCAAAACTGCAAAAGAAACAAAAAAATGAAGGAATCTATATACATCCATTCTGTTATCCCCTTTATTTACAGTAAAATTTTATATATTTCTTCTCTCTGTCATCTGGGTACTATGTTCAGGCCAGTTTAAACATTCCGCCCTTTTGTTGTTCTTACATTTATTCCAAGAACACATGTCAGTATTTACTGTCTTAACATGTTCTATTAATCACTGTCCTCAGTAATCAAAGATGCTAGTGAAATAAGAGTAACAATGATTATTCTTAAACCAGTTAGACTTTCAGGCTTCAAGGCCTGTCCTGCCAACTGCCAGCCAAGAAATCTTTTATTTTTTTTCTTTGTGGAAATGACCGCTGTTTCTTTTGACAATGTGTTTAGCAGACTTTGGTAATCACTCTGCATTCCTTCCATATGAAGTCCCTGCCCAAACCTTCTCCCAGGTTTTCTGATAGTCACATTTAACTTCCATTCCTTTTTTGATTTGCAATCTTTGTTTCGTACATGTATCCCTCTGTTGGTCCAGTTTCATAAAACCCAACAATGGCTGAAGAAATTTCATCAGCACTGCTTCCAAGGGTAACATTTCACACAGAAAACAAAGTAACTCTCTAGTACATACCTGTAACCCAAACATGAGCTGTGCTGGACAAACTAGGCACTCCAGCATCAATAGCAACCACAGTAAAGTGATGGGAATCATGGAGTTCATGGTCAAGTGATCGTTTCAGATAGATGGAACCATCTTCTGGGTCAATATGGAAGTACTCTGAGGAGTTGCTAGAATCAGTCTGTATCTCATACCGCACTTTCTGGTTGATACCTATGGGAAATGACACCAATTTAATTCAGGTGAATCAGACACACATACATCAAACAAAAGTTTCTGTTTACTCAGATTCACACATACACAAGACAAACAATTCTGTATTTCTTGCACAACAAATTACCAGACTTTCTCTACCATATGTCAGTAATGACAGAGTAATTTATTCACAAAACCAACTAAAGTTTCATTATAAAATGATGGTATCCAAATATAATAATATTAATAATCATATGCAATAAAATTAATTGATAAGGAACTCACAATGTCCCACCTACTTCCTCTTCCTGTTCATTTACAGATTATCATAAACTAAGTAACACTGCCTTCAAGAAAGCAATAATATAGTCTGGTAAATAAGAACTCCTTGATCCAAAAGATGAAGGCACTATGACCCTTTGAAATATTTATCCAACATCAGAGCACAACATCCCAAAAGACAAAACCCTGCTGTAATACCATACATCTCATATTACACACTGTGCTGAATATAATACCTGTATCATTATCACGACTAACAACCCTGAGGACTGATGTTCCAAATGGTGCAGCCTCTGATACAGAAATATTGTAGGCATCCTGAGTGAATTCGGGTGGACAGTCATTAACATCTTGAACCAATATGCTCACAAGCACTTCAGCATACACAGGAAATACTCCGTCCGTTGCACGGATTGTCAGCTCATACTGTTGCTTCTGTTCATAGTCCAGCTCATCGACAACGTAGATAACACCTGACCAAACAACACCCATAACCACATTAGATACCACAAGACGCAAGCTTAGCATACTCTTACAGCAGGGATCACATTTTTATTATCAAAAGACAAGAACCAGGGCACTTAATAACATACAAGTGGCTACAGGGAGGGACGAAGTTTTTAAAGTCACACAATGGAGAAGGTGGAGTAAATCATTAATAATACTATAATGAGGTAACTCATCTAATGAGATTATTACATAAAGATAAAAAAAACAAGAGGAAGAAGAAGTCTCAAAGTCAGGCACTCAGTTCATTTACTGAATTTTCTTTACATATCAATTCCTCATCCCCTGCAGTCTCAGTGCAGACTTTATGGCAATGAATCTACACATCTTCCTCCCCCTCAAATACACCTTTCTGTTACTGACCAATTGAGGAGTACTGTATTTTTACGGATGTTCTTCCCCACTGTAGGAAAGTGAAAATGTTTACATGGATTGTCAGAAACATCTAGTTTTATGACCTGGAAAAACCCTGGGCATTTGGCATCCCAAATCAAATTTTGTGGGGTGCCAGGACACAGCTCTTTACAACCCATAAAACAGAGACTGTCCTGGGAAAACCTGGATAAATGGGATCTCTAACGTACAGACACCTTGGAATATTTACACAAGGGAACCACAAAGACCCTCATTTCTATCAGTGCAGTAGTTTAAAAAAATACAGAAAAAAGAAGCCTTGTCTGAAAGCTTCACTCTGACAGTGGGAATGACAAGAATTGGAAAATACATCCACTAGTGGGAAATTACTGTACAATATGTAGATTTGTTTGGATCCACTTACTACAAGTTTGGTACTACATTTTCTAAGAGTTACAAATTTGCTTCTTTTTAGGCTGAGCTGTAAGCGTAACAAACATGATGCTTAATCAGTTTATGTATTCTTTAAATCTGCACTGTGTAATGCTTGCTTTGTGAAGCAAACCCTCTGTCCACCTAAACAGGGCTTACATTTCTTACTTTCTGCTTCCCAAACTGCTGGATGCTAAAACAGGGTCTATATATATATATATATGTGTGTGTGTGTGTGTGTGTGTGTAATTTTTCCCACTCTCCAGCAATATTAACATTCTGCATCTTACATATCTCAAAAGCATTATTCTGAATCCTGGTTTCTCAATTCCTACTGACCCAAGGTGGCTCAATCCCCACTCACATTCCATGGCTCTCATAGGCCACATTCTTAGGGCCTATCCATATCATCCAATCACTTTTACTTACATTGCACACAAATCTCTTCCCATGGACACACAAAATAATTTACAAGACTCACAGTGCCCATTAAAAAAAAAAGCAATTTACAACACTACTATGCACTTAACTGTAACTTACAATTATTTCTTTATTTATTCATTCATTCATTCATCCATTTTTTCATTCTTTTGGTGTTACCCCATGCAGTGCTCAAAGGCCTAGAGATATGCTTCACTTAATACAATCTTACAAAATCTGAAAAGGGCCACTCATTAAAAGAAACACGTTAAAATACTAGCAACTTCACGCAGTTTTACTGCTGTGATGTGTGAAGTTTAATAACTAAATGAATCCTTATGCTGAGCATTCAACAAATAAAATGCTCTGTCTTGGAGCCTGTGAGAACAGTAAAGCTCTAGGGTAATCGCAAATGTAAGAGATTAGGATAATGAAAACGAACGACTATGTGGGACAAAAGAACATTAAGGCAGCCAGATGGCAATACTTTTCTTTACAAAGGGCCAACAAATGTACTCGGTTTCTCTGGGTAATGCTCAGATAAGTCAGTATTTGAGAACATGTGATATATCGGTTAATTCTTATCATTGCACAAAGGGATGACCATACACTAAGATACAGATTCATATTTACAAAAGCAACAAGTTCCAAATTCAGCGCCATCCACAGAATTCTAGAAACTATATTTGCCATGAGAAAATGCAAACAAATACATTCCCACATCAGTGCCAATGTGAGGCTCTTCCCAAAAGCAATGCACACTCTTCTCTAAGACTGGACAGTCTAAAGTCACACTTTCATTCACAAGACAACCAACTCAATTATACCTTTGCACTGTCCCTAACCAAGATACAGACACTCAACTAGCTAAACTTGAATGCTGATTTATTCATCTCTGCACGTTAACATACAGATTCAACAACTCGAATAAAACAGTCCACAGGCAGCATATTCTGACCCACTGTGCATGTGTATAGTTAGTTCACTGTATACGAAGGCAGTGCCTTCATATACAGTGAACTACAAACATGCACAACGCCATAACACCGACCTTGTCCATGTCAATGGACACGATAGGATGATTCTTGTAATTTTTAGCCAAGCACTGTACAAGGCTCCCTGATGATGGATCCTCTGTGATTCGAAACAAGTTGGAGCACTTTTAAATATTTTATCACTTTAATTGTACCTCAATATTAAATATTGTGCATTAGTTGGATAATAAAGTGTTTAATTATCGTTGATGCGTGGTGCAAACATTAAAATTACAGTTTTCTTGGTTATGATGCACTGTAACCTGGTAGATGATTGCCTGCCTTCCAAGAGGAAACTACTGCATCCCCCTTAAACCCTGGAAGATAAGAGTAGCAGGTTCCTCTGAAAGGCTGGCATCCATCTACCAGACCACACAGCATTACACACCAAGATACTATAATCTTCAACTGAGAAAGGTGCAATTCAAACCAGAGTATAGAGATTTCTCATGAGTTCTTTGTATCTTGGCATTATGAAAGACCTTAGCTGCTCCAACAAATGGTAACAATACAAAGTACAATTTTGGGTGCAACCATTACCAACTTTGAAAAACAACTCTTGTGTGAAACTCTAATTTTCAAATTGACACAATGCTGTGCTAAATTTAACCCCTGATAAAAGCATACTTCTACAAAGTCAATCTTTATGCAAATACAAATCAAATACAGTGTCAAATTTAATCACAAAGCTGTCTGTGGTTCTCAAGCTGAAACATGTAGACAGATGGACAGACAGGGTCCACATATGCAAACAGTTTATGTATATTGTACAAAATGTGCACAGTAAAGCAAACTGTGTAAAAATTAGTGCACTGAATGCAAAATTAAACCGGAACAAATCAACACATTACTTACATATACATATATACAGCATTCACAGACAATGGCTTATAAAAATTATGATGCAAGAAAAGAAAAATAAACAAATGGAAAATGCAAACTACTAGAAAATCACATAAAACTGAACTGAAATGATTAGTGACTGCAGCTACAGAACTATGCATCCCAACATTCCACTATGATTGCTTTCACGTATAGCAGGGTGATCCTTTGACTTACCGAAACAACAGCAGTGTCAACACTTTGGCTGGCCTCCACACCCTTCTCACACTCAAATGACATATGTAAGACAACTGATGAACAAGTCTTAGCCTTAGTGCTGAACTGCTGTCTCTCCTGACCTTGGTCCTCTGTCTAAGCCTAGTTATCACCTCACATGGCATTACTGTTTTAAGCAATGACCAAATCAAGTGATCCAACAACAAGATACAAACAAATGCACAGTAATGTTTAATTTGGTCAATGACTTTAATTACAGGAAATTGTATTTTTGAGCAATTAGTGCAGCATAACCCACAAAGCATGAATTTATGGACAGTACAGCAGACACTGATGGGCATTTTAATTCCAGATATGTGGAAAATGTTTCATTTTGCGTTTATGGAAGGCTAACAAGACTCTGTACAGAAAATGTTCTATTAACAACCCTCAATTGGCATAAACAGTTAAAAACGGTGGATGACATTTCTCAAAATATTGGCAAATAGGAAGAAAAATTACATCAACTTAAAATACTGAGACACTACAAAAATGACAGAATGTTTATGCAAGAAACGAAACAAATTGTTTCATATGCATCGTGCTCAAAATTCACTGCTCGACATCCTTTTACCTCTACGTCAGGAATCCTTGCAAATTTACCTGGACTACTGTCACCTCAGGTTTTAGGCATTCCTTTGCAAGTAGAAAAGAATTACTTACACAGAGACCAAAACTGTCTGTCCATGACCTAGTATGAGTTATTACACCATTTGTTTGACTTTTATGACATTCATTACATGATTTCTTTACAAAATGTTTTCTATATTTAAGGGCGTAACTAAGTTTTTACCCATATTTTCCACAGTTCTTGACTGATTTATGCCAAGTATATTTAAGAAATGCTAAAAACTGTGTTGAATTTCACAGCTGTCAAACAACATCTCAGAAGTGTGCTCTCTTTAAAGACAGGCAATACTGAATGTTCCAGTCACTTACACTGAGGAATCAGCATATTTTGTCTGCAATGCAATCTGTTAGATGAGAATAAAATTTTGAGATCATGAAAGAAGTCTGCGAAATGCCTGTTTTCGGTGTTTCAGTGGTAAAAGTCAAAATTATAGGCATAATAATGCATGGTACTGTGAAAGATTAAAAGTGGATGGATAAGGAATATTATCATTTTAATAGTGTGTGTTCTAAACTGATAAATAAGACAAAGAACTGCAAGAGTGGAAATACTCATGGTGATCTTTCTGCATAACATTGTCTTCTCAGCCACGATAAAGTGTAGTCTGGTAGAAACTTACCTATGTCTCAGAGACCCTGTTGCCTTCATATTTTATTCTGGAGAGTGAAACAGACAGCAGCTTCCTCCAAAACATTGGTAAATTTCTACCACACTACACATCACATCTGACAGCATTTAACAAAATTTTAAGACTTTCTGACAACGGAATATTATCTTGATGAATGTCTGTTATGCTGTACAGTTTGTTCAAATGGAGACTGATAAAATCCAGGGCATTACAACCAAAACAATGATGGTACAAATTTAATTACATTTGACTTCAATTATATAGTACTATACATGAAAGCATTTTAATAAATTATATAGCACATGAAAGCATTAGTATTAAAATCTACTTTCACACCCATGCTGTGACCAAATGCAAGCAGTATATTATGGGACAAACAACATCTACCATGGCCCTACCATACTGTGGCCATGCCAGCCAAGCACATACAACAAACACATAGCAAAGTAGATGAATTGATTATACTCACAGGGACCATTGTTACTGTCAGGGGCTGTGAAAAGGGAGACACAAATAACCAATATCAGTATGTTACTTATGCAATACCTGGAGTATGAAAATCCTTTGACAGTTGAGGAATGGTACTTATATGGAAGGTCTTATGAACACACACAGTAGAATACCTTTAAACGAGCATCCACAGGATCGGACAGTTGCCAGATTATCAAATATACCTGGTCATCAAATAGAACCTATACTGACCTCAGCTCTTACATATAATTTTTTTGTTACTACCCTCACAAAATGTGCAACTGTCAGTTATTTCTATTTAATCAAAAGAGGACTTAGCTCTTTCAGTTTTCAGAGGCACAAATCCAGGTCCTTCAGAAAGCAATGCTCTAGACCACTTACACAACACCTTATTCAACTGTGCTAATTTTGGTTCTATCAATGTTTCAGGCCTGAAAAAGCCCTTCACACTTTCATTTGATTCCATAAACGATCACAAATTTGTCTTCTATTTCTTTATATCACAGACAGTTGACAATCCAAATCGGTATGAAGTCACAACTTCTCTTTGATTTTCACCACTTTCAAGCCTTCGTATCCTACGAAGTTTCTGGGCAATTGTTAACATTACATATCTCTTCTTGCCAGCAGTGCCTTGTTCACTCATATTTGCATCTTCTGAAGTCACTACACTAACTCAAAGGCCTAAACAAGGTCCAGATAACACAAGATAAAGTCATGGAATCAGTACACACACTGGCAATTACAGACAACAGAACTTTCAATCTTGGGACTATTTTCCTCCAAGGCTGAACTATCAGGAATGCCAGATTACCACATGCTAGTTTAAAGGAATTCTACTGCATTATTATTTTAGGTGTTGGGGTTTATAGGTAAGGGATTAGTACTAATTCAACTATTGAGCAATCTAATATTCATTATAATGGCATCTATTACATGTATTTCCTACTGCATGTGAATAAATATGCAGCAATCAACTATACAAAGCTACTGCAGTAAGGACCATGTATTAATGCTAGATGATGCATGCCCTGCCTTTTCCATTTCAAATAATGTGTCCATTTACTTTCAAGAACAAGAATGCTGTTTGTGGGTATCATAACATTAGTCACAAAAACTTCAGAATAAAAATTATCAATAACTGACTACTTATTTTTTTACTCTTTTCTGGAATACTGTTAATGTCTGAAATTACAGCATCTAGTAACCTTACAGCTGCCATAAGCTGTTTATTGTAAAGTAAGCTATGCCTATAAAAGTTAAATATGTTAAAAATATTATTTCTGAATAAAATGAAATATGCAAAAGAACTTCAGCAAAAACTATGTTTTCACTGTTGAACTAATGAGACAAATTCATTGGCCTATGTCTGAATTACACCACAATAAAATATAAAATGCCACCATATATGAGAAACAAAAGATTTAACACACCACCATCACCATCATCGTCAGTGTCGAATTACGATCATCTTCCTGTGGTCTGCTTATTTTCCTTTACGGAGAATGAGTTCATAACTTTCCTGTAGTAACACTCTAGTAAAACAACGGAAATTTAAAATACCAAACCACAGAGAAGAATTTCGTACATATTATATGCATATGACAGACACTGTACTGCATTCTAACAACAGAGATGCACACAAATACTTCTTTTAACATCATTATAAAAACTGATATAGTAAATATATCAAAACTGTTTTCTAAGTATTTTATCATATCAGAAGAGTCATCCACAATTAGTTTCTTCAGACTGTAGTAGTGGTTATGTCCAACATATTTACATTACCTTCTTCTATCTCTTCTATATCAGAAATATTTCTATCATGCAGAACACAAAATTCTATACATTTCAACTTTGTGAAGGACTATAGAACTATTTATTTTACTATACCACAGTGCTCCAAATGACATATACTTCTTTGTCACTCAAAAGCTGAAGAAGAAAGACAATTACGTAAAGGGAAATACAGGTACACTTCATTTTCCAGTGTGAAAATAAAGAAACTAATGTATACTAAAATCACACTTATCATTTCTGCAATATTAGAAGGCAGTTTCAATTACACTGTAACTGTTAAATAAGGCATAAAATGATATGTCCAAAACTGTGGTCTAAAAATATTTTGTACGTAGCTCGCAGTGGTTTCAATTAAATGCCCTACTGTCCTTTATAAGGAAGGAAAAAAGGATTCTTTTGAGGTCATCTGAGATTGGTGTTGGGGTTTGAGGGGAGAAGGAGGGAAGGAGAGGGAGCAACTACACCCATATATCAGTGTCTTAATCATTTGACCAATTTTCACAAAACTTGGTATGACAGCCCAATTTCTTATTTTCTGAATGGGTAATTAACAAGAGAGCATTACAGCAGACTTATGAAGTGAAAGAAAAGGTTGTGGCATTTACTTCTGAGTCCTGAAATGATGTACTTAAATACATCTTCAAAAAGAAACAACTTTCTTATTGGATATTTTTGTACAATGTGAAACAACATGGCAGCAACGATGATAAACTTTTTTTTCATTTTGATGGCAATAACTAATGAACCTTGGTACAGTCATAAGGAATTGAGACAGCTACACACTGTGTATGAAGCCAACAATCAGAAATATTGTATGATGCTGAACTTCCAAGTTATATCTAAGAAATTCACTATATACAGAACCCAGAGCTCTTCATAACATTATTATTATTATTGTTGCAGATCTGCAAGATTAAAAATTTATGTAAAATGAAGGTGAATATAGGTTATTTTTAACCAGTTTTTAAGCAGTATTGGACTTTTCCTACACAAGCAAAAATGGATTTTCAAAATAATGTTGTAAAAAAATATTTAAAAATTAATCTGGTAATCTGCATACACACGTATGTAATAGGCTTGTATTATAAAAGGGTGCAATTAAATATTTAATCAAGGAGGGATAGCTACTACTGTTAAATGTGTATAACGTAAGAATGTGAGTGACATAAATGGGATGGTATGAAAGGCCATGGAGTCTTACTCAGGTGTTTAGTTCAAAAGAATAAAAGACACTGGTCAAATAGTATACAGCAATTTACTGCCTAAATATTATGCAGCCAGCCAGAATAAATAATACAGTAGGACACATAGTTCATCTTTTATCAGCCTCTGGAGCAAATCAACTACAACTTATGTAAACTAAATTCTAACAGTTTAATAATCAAAGAATAAGAGAACAACTTGATGTCACTAGTTATGTTTTATTTCACTTTTTCTATACTCAACATGTTTCAGACATTAATACATCCATCATCAGGAGCCTGCGACTTTTCTATTGAATCACCACATTGGTCGTGTGTTCTTGTTTTGATGTGTGTTGGAGTTTCGGTGTGGCTGGGTATCCGTGGTATCCATGTAGCAGGCTTCAGCTTGCTACATGGATACCACCCCAACCCAGCCACACCAAAACTCCAACACACATCGAAACAAGAACACACGACCAATGTGGTGATTCAATAGAAAAGTCGCAGGCTCCTGATGATGGATGTATTAATGTCCGAA
>Ga0131853_10020412_pt1 | contig 12031 bp, 11 predicted proteins | sample TergutLab28metaG_FD_92764 | JGI IMG/M metagenome (GOLD analysis project Ga0131853, IMG submission 92764) | Labiotermes labralis P1 segment gut microbial communities from Petit-Saut dam, French Guiana - Lab288 P1 (version 2) (version 2) | ecosystem: Host-associated > Arthropoda: Insects >...
ATGCTGCCACAACACCCAACTTGTACAACGAAATTAATATGTGAATATTTCTAGTGTGACTTTAGCAAGGAATATATAGCTCCCTGATGATGGTCTTAGGACCGAAACATGTCGGAGCGTTTTTAATGTTTTAATGTGTAAATTTTATAAATTTTATTTATGTGCAGTGGTTGGTGTAATAATTGAGTAACACTGTTAGCAATTTTACGCTACAAAAGAATTGTGTGGTACGTCGATACGCTGAGCCAGTATTGATACAGAATGGCTTCTTACCTCACATAATACCTTATTGTGTTATTGGTAGTCGACTATAGATAGAGTAGTTTGAGTGAACAAAACTGTCCTTAAATAGAGCAGGCCACACACGTAAAAAAGTTGCGAAAAAGAACAAATACCAAACAACATCGCTGTTAAACACGAGTGACAAAAACAGTCACTGCCAGACTTCAGTATACATATTTAATAAACTATACCTTTCCAGGGAACGTACAGAGAGACTACATAATTGGGATGTCACATCCATGCATGTTTCTTTCTCTAAACAATCAATGTTGGTCCCTGCTTAGCAAAAAGTTTAAATAGATCTGTGAACAAATTCTGCATTGCCGGCTAGTGGCATGAAAAGTATGAAAAGACGAAATAAGCTGCCTAATTTTCATACAAATTGAATCATGTGTAATATGATAAATTTTTACAGAAAAATTCTACTTGTAGTCCTGCGAGTTTGTTGTCGAATGGGATCTTGAAGCAGTCCGCACTGGCATCTCCTTATATTAGCTGTGTATGAAGTCGGACCCAAGGGATAATCTGCTCTGTGTTTATGTTTGTAACCACAAAAGCAACCTTAGTAGCACTTGAAACTTTTGAGGTCTTCCGGGTTACGTGATGCTTGAGGAGGTATGATGTGTCGTAAATGTGCATGGAACTGCAAGGTATCACATCTCAGAAGAAACAATAGCCCTTGTACAAAGACCTTGAGAACAGACTGTCTCCTATTTAAAAAAAAATTCTTTTCAAGGAATGGTAATTTCATTGCCACTTGCACAGCAGCCCACCGTCTCTGGGCCCCGTTCTGAGTCACATGAATCTACTCCACATCCTCAAATTCTAGTTCTTAAGTTTCACTTCAATATTCACCTCCCTTCTCCTCCTACGTATCCTCCTCACACTATTCCAAATTAAACTTTTCTACGACTGTATGTCATGCATGCTACATACTCTCCCAGCTTCACCCTCCCTGCTAAGATAATTGTGATAACCTACGATGATATAACTTACAAAGCTCTTCATCATGCAATTCTCCCCTTGCTCCTTGTTACTTCCTCTGCCTTCAACATCTTTTTCTCGAAAACGCTCTGATTTTACTTCAAAATTGTTCATTTTATATCGCGTAATGAACTACGCTTTGCATTTAAGGATCTTATCACAATTGTGCTCGTATTCAAACTATACATCCTTCTAAGTTTAAATTGTAACTTCCAGCACGTTTCAGTCCTTCGATTATCTTCAGAATACATTAAAGTGTTTCAAATATTTTAAAAGTAATTATGAGTATTTCTTTAAAAAGCATATAAGTTATACTGAACTTATTAGAAGTCGAATAAGTTTCTAAAATTATCTGAAATATACCGTTCATGCTATGAATAAGTTTCTATACATTAAACGGCAAAGTGCCAACTGACTGCTACCGTAGAGCACTGTCGTCCTTGAAAAAGTAAGGGTCCTTGAACAATAAAGAAATTTCCCACATTTTACGAATTAATGTCCTACCGCTGGACTGAATTCTGAGCTAGAAGAATCCAATCAACATGGTAACTCCTTCTCTATTTAGAATACCATGAGCGCCAAGACCTGGAAGTGTTTCTCCGAACACAAACTTGGACGTGTGTCGCATCTAGCTGACGTTTTAACAACAGAATTCCGAAGATTATAGACCTAACTAATTCCATGACAGAATTCTTCCTGGAACCAACAGCCCTTGGGCTAGTCAAGTTCCTTGCCTTTTTTGGAATTCAGACTTTCATGACAACGCCCACAAGACCCAACATTGGTACCCATTCAGATGAATTCACAGATGAATACTTCTATACCTTTCCTTGAAATTCATTTTAATTTATTCGCCTGTCCTGTCCGAGATGTCCAAGTGATACCTTACATTCTTTGATCTTATTTTTCTTGTCTTTTGCGCAACAGCCCTAATTGGGCCTATGCCGCCTCTTTTGAGGTTTATGGATCACGCACACACAAACACACACACTGTAGGACTCATCTGAAAGTGTGATCAGCCCGTCATGGTGGCCGCTACCTATACAACACAAAACAAACACAAGAGACGAATATCCTTGCCATCAGCGGGATTCGAACCCTTGATCTCAGCCGCTACAGACCCAGGCATGGCTACCGGGATCGGATGCTGCTCATAATATCGTCACTGTATTAACATCTCGTAATTGCACGACCTGTAATTCCTATTATAGCCACACTTGACATTAGCCAGTAGTAGCCCTATACATTCTTACGCACTGTAGAACTCCACTTGTCCGGATTCGAACCCCGGTAAAAAAAAATTGTATCGGGACCCCTGAAAGGACGAACCGGCAAGGGAAAATTAAGAAAACAAAGCCGAGAGCGTCGTAGTCAAATAGCCGCTGGCCGCAAACTTCGTCAACACGACTAACCACTGCCTAATAACATCTCATAGTACCGAGAAAGACAAAAACAAATGCAAAATACTCGCCCTCCGGTCCCCTTCCGAAAGGCCGGGCCCCGGTAATTTGTACCGGCTTGTCCACCCCCCCCCCCTCCGTCGTCATCGTAATACCAAAGCTAAAATTTGTTCAATTAGACATACCATAATTATTTCACGTAACTTCAAACGAAACGTGGATGTTAATCAAGCTTATGAAGAAGTGTGTATTAATATTTTAAAGTCGGGTCTTATCCGTTTAAAACACATCAAAGCTTCATTTCAGGCTTCTCACCTACCTGAATCGGCCTCTCAATCCCCTCAAGACAGTTATCTCACGAAGAGATCTCACATCACCTTGAGAACCTCAAGGCTGAGTTACAAACTCCATCAGCACCAACAATTGCACAATTCATTATATTAGTATTTTGCTATTAATTAGCTCCTACACGAATTTGACGTTGATGTGACCGTGCATCGTGATAAATTCTTATAATAAAATCAAATATGTGCACTAATATCTCAAAATTATTTTGGAATAAAACTCTACATGTTTCGGACAGTTCCTGTGTCCATCATCAGGAGTTTTTCACTGTACACACAGTAATGGTATATGTCATACAGGTTTGCTGACAGCTTGCAAGCAAGGTTTTAAAAATATGAGGTAAATCTTTAAACAAGTAACTTATTACTAACGACATGTATTTAGCAGCCATGTATAAATGTATTGCTATAACAGGTAAAAATAAATAAATTTAAATTGTCGAGATAAAAATAAAGTAACAAAAAGGAAACGAAGCAATACTAACAATCACTCTGGATTCAGGTATGGGGTTTTTTTATTATTTCAATTTGTATACTTTATTATCTTTGGTATGATAAGTACCTCGCTACCAGACTACACGTTAATGCATTTGTTTGTGGCCGTACAGCCCAACTCAGGCCCAAGCCGGTCTTTCGGGGTTTCTAGATCATCACAGACACACACCAAGTAACACTCCTCTGGACGAGTGGTCAGCTTGTCGCAAGGGTCGCTACCTACACAACACACAGCAAATACAATATAGGAACATCCATGCTCTCCGCGGGATTCGAAACCGCGATCCCAGCAATCGAGTGGCCACATACCTACGCTTTAGTCCGTAGGACCAGCGGAATCGGCTTGTTATTAGTACACACAGACGAGCGTGACTTGAACATTTTCAGTCCTTGTGCTAAATGTATGTCACGTGCTGTAACATCGAGAGACCCAGCATATTGTCACACAGTTCATTGTTGTGTTCCGTACGGATCTTAAGCTAAACAGCAGTTCTTTTAATTATTATAATGTAAACCAATAAATGCACACAATTATTCAGAATCATAATAATGTCAACTGCTACTTGTTTCAAGCCTCACTGGCCCATCATCAGGCAGTGCACAGTTGCCCCAAACAATCGTTTAACTTCTTGCTTATCTCCAGCGTGCGGTAGAACTGCTGTAATTTCGTCATTGTGTGATTTATAGTAGACGAATTTGTGCAGAGTAATTGGAACAGCCTGCTGGTATGAATGTGTTATTGTCTTAAAGCGCCAACCAACAACCCAAAAGTTAAGACTCGGGCTGGATAAATTCGTGAAGTGCAAGTCAAGGTCTCCTGATCTGTATAAAAAATTTTGCGGCTGAAATGTTTCGCTGTGCTGTAACACGGATACCTCATAAATAAAAAGGGGATTTTGATTAGACTAACGGATTTTCCGTTTGTCTGAGAGCCTCCATGTGGTCACATTAATACTTCAGCTGCACATGGCAGGAATGTGGGGGATTATGGGAAGGAATTTGGTTCGACGGCTGGCTGAGCTATGAATCAAGAGGACTTCGATTGCGTCGACTGAAGGCTTTTTAGCAACCTGGTAAGAATCCAGTTTGACTAAGATCTCTGTCACTGGTGGAAGCGGAATTTGGGCCGTGCCCTGTCTTGTTTCTATACCCTGGAGTTCTCCTTGCAGCCGAGGAACGTCATGGAAACTTTCAGCCCCTGTAGGACAAAGGTGCCAGTCGCAGTTCATTCTGTCGCATTTGCTTCCTTTCAATGAGCAGAATTGACAGGTGGGCTGATTGCTGACTTCGACAAGGCGTCAGGCGACTTCCGTCAGCCGTCGGCCGGTACACCTGCCGACCACGTTGCCAGACTAGAGGGTTTCACTGCACCAGAAAAATTTGAGGCGAAACCATGGTTTAAACCGATCGTTTTATGGAAAGGGGCTGTGTTGTTTGTGATGTCGTACGAACGAAAGGTTTATAGATATAATATAACTGAATATCAGTGTTCATATGATTGATGCTGACAGTACATAGAGAGAGTAAAGAGTCTGTCGTTCCATATAGGTTTATCGATAGTGAGTTGCCTTAGAATTGTAATAATAAAAGCCAACAAGATGCACTATTTCTCAACTTTATTTTGACAAATAACTCTACATGTTTCGGACAGACTTACTGTCCATCATCAGGAGTCTTAATACTGTATCCACAGCAATTGGTATTTGTCATACTAGTTATGTTGACTGTCTGCTAGTGAGGTCGGGATGGAACTCCATCCCGACCTCGCATGGACGAATGAGAGTTGCATAGAGGTTTTTTGTTTAGAGACCTGTTGTGTCCGTATGTTCCTAAGACTACATTGTGTATCCATGTGTGCTGTGCGCCGGCATGTTATGGGCTTGCATTTCATTCGGTCTACATTTTTAGGTTTACATGTTACAGACCTACAGGCTGACCGCTACAAGTTTATGATTACATGTTCCCTACGCAATTCAGGCCCACAGTTTATAATCCTACATGTTACTGATCTGCTTTTTATAGACCTGTATGTCAAGCTCTGTGTGTTATATGACCGCTTATCATGTCTGTGCATATTAACGGTTTGCATGTTGTAGCCATGCATACTAAGCGACCGAATATTTCATTTTACAGTATTGCATATTTTAGACCTGCCATGTTGAAGGGCTACATGTTGTCGATCAGTGTGTTACAGGACTGCATATTGTTGACCTTGACCTTTGTTACTGACATACATGCTTACTTACTCAATGGAGCAGAACCCTTCTTGAGAAGCTAACCAGTTTTCAGCTAGTCAAGAAATTCCTCGTAATTTATTAAACCCGAAGGTTCATTACCGCATTCACAAGTGCCCGCAGCGTGTCTCTATCCTGAGCCAGCACAGTATCAGTCCAAGTCCGAGGCTTACTCTTTGATTGTTTCGCGACATTATACTTCTTACGGTGAGGAGCTGTCAGCACCTCGCCCAACCCCCAAGCTGGTGGCCCCCCTTTGTCGGCTGTCCGCGACTGCTTATTCAGATATTCGCAGCTACCTTCCACACTGGAGGCCCGCAACCTGAGGACGCGCCATGCCGTGGTGACATGGACTTAATTATCACGAATGTTACTGACACATTTATTATCCCCACATGTTGCCTATTTACTTGTTATGGCCCTACATATTTTACGACTGCGTATGATAGTCGCACATGATAAAGTCTTACATGTAATAGCCTTTCCAGTTATAAGACTACATTTTGTAGTTTTATGTTATACACCTGCATGTTACATACTTACTTACTTACTTACTCCATGGTGCAGAGTCCTTCTTTAGAAGCTAACAAGTTTGCAGCTAGTCAAGAAATTCCCCGCATTTCACGAAACCCGAAGGTTCATCACCGCACTCACAAGCCACCTATCTCTATCCTGGGCCCGCCCAATCCAGTCCATATACCCACATCCTACCTCCTGGAGATCCATCCTAATATTATCGATCCATCTACGCCTAGGCCTCCCCAGTGTTACATACTACACAATACATGTGTTACCTTCCGTCAAGTTCGAGTGACATGAAGCGATCGCAGAGAGGAACGTATTCTCTGAAGATGTACGCTCTGATATAAAAGTGCAAAACTTTATGAATCAGACTGCCTATTTGGAACCGGCTGTCCAGTCAGATATTCAAGAACTTGCCCGCCTGTTACGGATCCGAATGCTGTTTACCGTTTTTAGAATAGACCGTTTCTGGACCCATTCTTATCCTGAAGTACCCAGCCCACATTCACACACCCGATTGCTATATTACCATTTTGATATCTCAGAAGACGTTTCTTTCATTCACATATCAGACTACAACTTTGGTTGGATTTTTCAACTCCGTTGTGTGTCAGGGAAGCGTGCTTAATTTTTTGACCGTATGGAGAAGACCAGATTCCAAACAGTCGGTGTGTAATGAAGGTGACAATTAAATGTATGAATACGTTTCTGGGTGGCAGTACACCATATTTGTTGTGGTACTTTGTGAATTTCTAATTTTCGTGCCCTCAATTTAAGGAACAGAAATGTGGTGTGCGAAATGATCAACACGATGTTTTCAATTCCGTCCACCCACCCTTTTCCAGAACAACAGCGTGACTTCGGAAAATTGTGGAAGAGGGCCTTCTGTTAAGAACCAATTAACACAATTTAAGCATAAAATGGGCCAAATCGTTTAGTCTGGAGCAACGATATGTAGCAAGATAAGTTCCCCAACGTGATAATTTGATGTTGGAAAAATGTTAAAATGAATTACACCACTGAACTGCAATATTTAAATTTAGTTTTGTTAACTTAAAGAAAATACGATATTTAATTTCACACAGCGGTGTTGCTGAAGATTCAAGTCTTGGTAATTACTGCATATACATTGATAAACTCTTACGCGTATGGCTAAAGTTCGTATTGCCTTCGTCTTCAGGGTTAACCAGTCCAACAAGAGAAAAGCAGTAAAGGACACCTTATGAGAACGATAATTCTTACTCAAATATTGAACAAAAATTATTTTGATGTTTTGCTGACCGTGCATCTCAGTATAATCTTATCAATTGTCCAACTTAATGCACAAATTCTTGTTTTATATTATGTTTATTATATTCCTCTACATGTTTCGAACACTGTTGTGTTCATCATCAGGAGGTTACATTGTATCATGCAGCATCTGGTATCGTCAAACTCTGTAGGTGGCCTTTCGGTGCGGAGGTTGAGAGAGGAAAATTTGACCTCCTGATGACGAGCACAACAGTTCTCGAAACATGTAGAAGAATATAATAAACTTATTATAAAATAAGAATTTGTGCATTCAGTTGGTCAATTGCTAAAACAAAATGATATTTTGCACTGGCGATTGATAGTGTTAAGTTGCAAGATTTGTCTAAGAACTTACAGCCATCCAGTCGAAATGAACAAATGAATTTCCTGAAATCATCAATTCCGGAGCAATCTTCATGACACCATTGAGGATATTTATTGGGGTGATACATTTTACCTCCACTTGTGGTGAACAGTTTTCTACAGTGCAGACAGTCGCATCCATCACTGCTAGCATCGCTGTCCTTGCCACCACTGCGAAAGGGGATGGGGTTTTTGAAGTCATCATCAGATATCTGATGTATCTGACAGGACTTTCAGTTTGTTTGTCTCTTTCAGCCAACGGTTCTGAACCTGGGGTCCATAGATAGATTTCAGGGGCTCCGTGAACTTGGACGGCAAAATAATTAAAACTTTATTTCCACTAACCCTTAAGTGAAATGTAGCTTTTCTTTTAATAATGAATGTAGTCAACGAAGTTATTTATTTCTTATGGACTGCAAAAATGTTTGATAAATGTAAAAAATTTCAATATCTCTATATGATGAATTTCACCAGACTCTCAAAGAAGTCCTTGGCACAAAAAAAGGATAATAACCCCTGCTTTAAGCCTATTGGTGGCATCTTGTATTCCTTTACGTGAATTATTTAGCTGGACGCCAGCTTCCATTTTTCCGTTGCTGTTTTTCTTCTTTTCCGTTGGTGATTCCTTTTCCTAGGGTGATTTCTTTTCCATGACTTCAATAAATTTAGTCCTGTAAAGAGAAATTGTTAATGTGGCTGCAGCACCATAATGAGTTGGCCAGCGCCCTGCCGAAGTTGTAGTAGAAGTAGCAGTAGTAGTAGAATTATTATTTATTATTAGTAGTAGTAATAGTAGTAGCAGTAGCAATAGTAGTATTAGTAGTAGCATCAGCAGCAGCACCAGTTGTTTTAGTGCTAGTAATAATTGGAGTTCAGTCCTTTTACCTGTTGCTACGGACTACCCTTCGATTAATACCGGGTTATCAAAGGATTATTTCCTTCCACATTAAATGCTCGTATTATCCCCATGCACAGTACACTACTTTTGCTTTAATTAAACACTTATTTGTACCCTGTCAAAGTAACTACCTAAATTACTAACATACACACGTACTTCATTTGTACAGCTTGATAATTTCGTACGGGCTATATCCGTTCATGTCCAACCATTTTTAATTCAGTAATTCATATCTCCTTTTGCATGTTTACCTACAGCTCGAAAATATAAGCTCGATAGCCTCTTTTTTTTTTCGTGGCAAAACAGCCCCTATTGTGCCAGGGCCTCCTCATTGTTGAGGCTACACGTTTATACACAGACACACCACACTCGGTAAGTCTCCTCTGCACGAGTGATCAGCCCGATGCAGAGACCTCTACCTGACAACACACAACTGACACACATCCATAATACCGGCAGGATTCGAACCCGCAATCCCAGCAAGCGAGCGGCCGCAAACCCACTCCTTAGACCGCGCGGCGACAGGAATCGGCTGATCACCTCCTTACAAAAGCAAAACGTATAATTTTCTTTAAGTAGTCTATTGGCCTTCTGATTCCTATCAATTTCCACACTCCTTCTAATAACCAAGCTATCCCTTTCCTTCCTGGTTCAAATTTCTATATACAGGACCCATTTTCACGGTCCAAGCAGTCCGACAAGAATCTTCTTGGACTACTTAACTTTCGAAGATGGGACCGATATGTTGTCCCGAAACGTCGGTGACGAAATATCGTACTACGCTGTGTAAAACCACAGAGAAGCACAGATCTGATTCACATCGCGGCGGAAAACTCAAATCCCCCAAACTACATTTTATTTACAACACATCAGCGGCACAAACTACACGTACACGACTGTTCAATTCAAAACACAGAACTTCGCGAAGTATTTCAAGCCGAAAAAACATTGCAAACCCACTTTTTGCGCATCCTGTCAGTCGAAAGACACCCAAATTACGGGTACATAGGAGGACACGATTTACATTGCTTATCGTCAGTGCTAAGCAATTACCAGCAACAACGGGCCTTCCTCAATGTGCGAAATTAAGCGTATGCAAACATTCCTGGACTTACGCAGCTTCAGATTCACGTAACTTTAAAGAAAGTTTAAAAAATTGAATTGTCACCATTTTTAAAGGGCGCCGAACTTTTCCATGCGTTCAGTACAAGAGGGCAAGAAGACGAAGGTGGCGGAAGAATACTGCTGGCCGGTACCAAGGCGGCGGAACGGTCCTGCCGAGCCCAATCAAGTTCCAGTGATCTGCAGTTTGGATTTCAACTTACCTGCCTTACATATATATATATATATATAGGTTTGTGGGGGAGGCAGGTGGTGGCGCAATTGGTTGAGGCACTGCGCTACAAGTCGGAATGTCGTGGGTTAGATTCCCGATGGTGTCACTGGAATTTTCCATTGACATAATCCTTCCGGCAGCACTATGGCCCTGGGGTTGACTCAGCTTCTAACAGAAATGAGTACCAGGAATGTTTCCTGGGAGGTAAAGGCGGCCGGTGCGTAGGGCTGACAACCTTACCACTTTCATGTGCCAATTGTCTAGAAATCTGGGAGCCTCAACCTCCTGGAACCCTCTGGGTCTGTCCAAGCCTGTAATGGGATTGCTTTACCTTTACATATATATATATATATATGACCGTGTGTATATTGCGTTCCTACTTGCACAGATTTCGACGCGCGCCTGACTTAACTATTTGAATTTGGGCAATTCCTGTATGTGAAATTCTACGCTCCGTCCTTCACCTACGTGTGTATCCCACCCAATGTATCATTCCTGTTTGGATCACCTAAAAGTATCAGCTAAAGTAAGACCGTGCGATGTAAATTACAAAAGATTTAACTCGTCATTAACCATTTTCTTTCATTCTCCTTAGCTTCAATATAATCACAGCCGTGCAAGTTGTGTAGATGCACCTTGTGCTGCACCGATGTTCCCGACATACTGGCTGCGTGGTCCATCAACTGGTGGCACAAAGAGAGGTCAAAAGAGGTCAAAGCCAATCCCAGTATACAAATATAATGACCTACGCTTGGTAATTGAAAATACCTGTTATTTTTATGAAACACTGTTCTAGTACCTAACCAAGCAGTCTACAGTGGCAACCAACTCCTAGACTCCTACTGGCTTAGTGCCTTAATATTTCCAAATATAACAACATACTCCTCATATTTTTAAAGTAATTAATTAAGTGTTAATATCATAACCTTATATTAACCATCTAAGTACTATCGGCCACGTACGAATTTTTCAACAATTTTACATTTCTTATTGTAAAATTGTGGGATTCCACAAAAACATAAGCATGATCAAGTACTGTGCATTGCGTTTTAACCTAATCATTAATGAATGTGTGTTTTAGCCTGACGATAGTCGATATCAAGACTGCAGGATTTTGCTTCTTAATAAAAAAAACACAGTTTTAACCGCTTAATGTTGTTTTGAACAACTGTAATACTGGTCACCCCGCATTTAGTCTTTACAGTACATAGAGCCAAGTGTACTGAAGGTCTGTACAATCGATAGGATAGAATATCTACGGTTTTTTGAGCAAAGATATGAGTAGTAGATGGAAATCACGAGCCAGAAATTAATGATAGAATTAATAGAGGACGAGCAGCTATAACAAAGTTAAACAGAATTTTGTGGGACCGTGATGTGACCCCAGAAACAAAGACTCATATTTATCATGCAGTAGTTAAAAGTACAATTACATATGCAGGAGAAACGTGGTGTTTAAAAGCAAAGACGGTATCGAAACTAAATTGCACAGAAATGGACTTTTGGCGACGTTCGGCTCGAATTTTCAGGAAGAACAAAATTAGGAATACTATTATTAAACAAAAATCGAGAAGAATGAGATGGGCTGGGCATGTGGCGCGTATGGGTGAGGAGAGGAATGTGTATAGGGTCTTGGTGGGGAAACCGGAGGGAAGGAGACCACTGGGGAGACCTAGGCTTAGGTGGGTGGATAATATTAGGATGGATCTCCAGGAGGTGGGATGTGGGTATATGGGCTCGATTGGGCTGGCCCAGAATGAGGACAGGTGGCGGACGCTTGTGAGTGCGGTAATGAACCTTCGGGTTCCGTGAAATGCGGGGAATTTCTTGACTAGCTGCAAACCAGTTAGCTTCTCAAGAAGGACTCTACACCATGGAGTAAG
>Ga0131853_10020413_pt1 | contig 12030 bp, 6 predicted proteins | sample TergutLab28metaG_FD_92764 | JGI IMG/M metagenome (GOLD analysis project Ga0131853, IMG submission 92764) | Labiotermes labralis P1 segment gut microbial communities from Petit-Saut dam, French Guiana - Lab288 P1 (version 2) (version 2) | ecosystem: Host-associated > Arthropoda: Insects >...
AGATTCCCTGATGCCTGGATTGGAAGGGGTGGACCAATACCCTGGCCACCTCGAAGCCCAGATCTCTCTCCACTTGATTTTTTCCTGTTGGGGTACATTAAGAACATTGTGTATGCTGAGAAGATAAGGAATATCGAGCACCTGCAAGAAAGGATCATATCAACCATTGAAATTGTAACACGAGACATGATTCAGAAAACGTGGCAGGAGATAGAATTTCGTTTGGACGTCTCCAGAGCTACAAACGGTGCACATATTGAAATGTACTGAGGAAAGTCTAAAACTGTAAACTTTTCTGAACATTTTAAGACGCAAAACATGTAAATCCGTCTAGTACTTTTTAAGTTATAGCGGTTTCAAATCCCGTCCATCTTTTTCGATGACCCAGTATTAACCACATCTAACAACTGCCGCAATATTGATATTACTTACATTTTGCCCGCAGCCGTCTCGTGTTACTGTGAAAATAAGCACCTGTTATTTTGAGGGCTGCAGTCTTGTGGAAATATGAACCATTTTTTATGAGATTTGAAGTTCTCACAGCTTTGATGTTGAAAATTCAGGTTATTCTGAGATGTGACGTTCAGTACTGTGGTTGTTGATTCCAGACGTTTCGAAAGAGACTACCGCCTTCATCTTCTGGGATTAAAGAGTACTAAAAGGGAAATGAAATGTTCTTTTTGTAATTTGACAATTCTGGTTGCCAACGTGCTATCAAATAATAGAGGATTCTGTTTCTGGCATCTGTCAGAATCTTGTTTTGATGACACCATCTCTGTCTTTGCAGACGTCGCCGTTTCGGCTCGCGACGCATCCTGTCCTCGCATCTGCCCACAATCCACTGCGCCGGGCAGTGGCGACCCCGTGTGCGGATCGGATGGAGTCATCTACCCCAGTCTATGTGAACTGAGGAAGAAGACTTGTGGAAAAGGTTAGCAATACATCCACTGTAAGAGAGATATTCAATAATTGAGGTTAGCAATAAATCCACTGTAAGAGAGATATTAAATAATTATAGTTAGCAATAAATCCACTTTAAGAGAGAAATTCACCAAGGTTAGCAACAAATCCACTGTAAGAGAGATATTCACTAATTAAGGTTAGCAATAAATCCACTTTACGGGAGATATTCAATAATTGAGGTTAGCAATAAATCCACTGTAAGAGAGATATTAAATAATTAAAATTAGCAATAAATCCACTTTAAGAGAGATATTCACTAATTAAGTTTAACAATAAATCCACTGTAAGAGAGATATTTAATAATTAAGGTTAGCAATACAGCCGCTGTAAGATAGACATTCAGATATTAAGGTTGTTAATTTGTATTACTTCTGTAATTTATTTTGTCGCACCGTACATCTGGTCTTGTCCCTTTTGGGCCCCTGACAAAAGAGTAATTTTTTGCCGCTTGCACAGAAACGAGCAAGTAGAAATGGCTTCTCGTGATTAGAAGTGTACTGAAGAGCCCGAGTTGTAGGGCGACGGAATTTTGAAACTCGAGCCTAGAGTTGACAGTTACATCAGCGAGCTGCGGAATTGTACTGCAAAATGACGGTGCTTCGGTGGAACGCGCTTCATTCAATGTCGTAACACCACGCGGTTGACTGTCATGACCTGCGTTTTGCAGTGCCTTGAGTCTTATTGCCTTTGTACTGCAGCCTTGAATGGATCGATTTTGCCAGCCCCTAATGCAAGAGGAGTTAGTCGCATTGGTGCAATGGTAACTGGCAGGGTGAATGGAATTTCTGGGACAAAAACAGCCCCGCGTTCTGAACATAGGTACAGACGTCTCGCAGGGACTTGCTTCACAAATGTTCAGCTCTGAAGATAAGACTGAAGACAGAAGACTGATGCTTGGCGTTGCAGCCTGCCTACCAAACTACACAGCATTACATCCTGGCAGTCGGTCGTCTCTTTAGCGGGATGACCGCAATGTTATGAACTTGATCACTCTGTCTGCTAGTATCATCACGACTGGTGATAATGACACTGGCTAAGTCGTGCCGTTTCAAGTACAACTTCAGGAGGTCAACGGTGTGTCGAACTGCTGACCTTGACCTCACCGTTAGAGGAAACCTGTCAGTGTTACGTGTCATTTGTTACCCTGTGTTACGTCAGGTATGACCTTAATGGAGTAACGTATTTACTTACTGTATCATTTTAAAGATGGGAGGATAATATTAAGATGGATCTTCAGGAAGTGGGATGTGGGGCTATGGACTGGATTGATCTGACTCAGGATAGGGACAGGTTGCGGGCACTTGTGAACGCGGTAATGAACCTTCGGGTTCCATAAAATGCGGGGAATTTCTTGACTAGCTGAAAACAGGTTAGCTTATCAAGAAGGACTGTGCTGCATGGACTAAGTAAGTAAGTAAGAAAATAAAGTAAGTATATTGTTTTAAATGCATCATAGAATACAAATTCGTATGATATTAAAATTCCTAGACGGGTCCTGGTGGATTTGGATTCCAGTTCCTCGCTTAACAAAAGAGAAGATAAACCCCAGTTCTTTGTACAGAAACGATTGGGACAAATAAAACTAGTAGGAGTAGCTTGTTGTGTTTTGTAATATATGATGTGTGTACCATGTATACACGGTTCAGATTAAAACACATACTTATCTGTGTGTTCGTGTTTGTATTGATTCTTATAGGATATTTATTGACTTACTTTAGCGGTAGGCAGGTAAACATTTAGGCCTTCAAGTGACGTTTCAGTTATTTGTATAATATTTGAACTGAGATTTTGAGAAAATCTGCGGTATCAAATTTCATGAAATCCATTAATCATTTCTAGAATTCTTACATGCGCCCCAACGGACGAACAGTCTTAAACTGCGCAAACTTACTTAAAACAGATAGCTGTCAGACACAATACTTTATATTTCCTGCACAATCACAGCTACATGTTTCGACTCAGCTCAAGCCATCTTCACGCTGTACACAATCAGACTTCATCTGGGCCGAAACATGTAGCTATGATCGTACTTTAATGATAAACAGCGGGGCTGTTATTTATTAACAACTTTGCATAAGAAACTCAACGCGATGAAACACACCAATCTTGTGATTTGAAGTTTATTACGCATTTTTGCAACTTTTGATACAGAACTCTCTGTTAATTGATTGGCTACCGCTCAGGTTTCTCGTTTGATGTATTTTATAGTTACGTCTTCTGTTGGTGTCTGAACTTTTGCAGGAGTGCGGCTAGCATCAGATCCTGGACTCTGCATGAGATCGTCGGGGTCACATTGTGAACATCGATGTGGGAAGGACAGGGATCCTGTGTGTGGCACGGACGGCAGGACGTACCTGAACAGGTGCATGCTGCAAGTTGAGATTTGCAGGTATGTTAATATTCAACTCAACAGGTGAGTGCTGTAGGTTGAGATATGCAGGTACGTTGTTGATGAGTCCTTCCATCGACAAACCGCTCGTGAAACTGCAATTCATTGTAACCCACACAATTCGTCAAACTGATATCCCCACATTACAAGATAGTTAGTTTACAAATACACCTTCTGTCCAAATGGTGCCTTCACAAAAAACTGCTTGTTCTTGTATTTCCATAAAAAACATTACATGCTAACATGGTGGTCCATTAATGATCTGTCAAGTCTTTTTTCTCTCGTCTCTAAAAAGTCCTTATCGGTTGATTACGAAAAATTGCATTTCTTAAATTGTAAAGGCTTCAGGCACGTAGATTTTAGGTTCTTACAGCGGTGATGCCATGATTGCATTATTTTGGGGTGTGAAAACGTGTAGCTTCGTAGATGTGTACCAACCTTTTATACAGTGACACGCACTTTAGGGGGAAACTGTATTGAAAATATAGTGTTTGGAGGAACCGGCTGCCTCCTTGCTCAGAGTGGAAGCGTGAAGAAGTTTTAGCGTGTTCCTTGGAATCAGTGATAACAGTTTACCAAACTTCAGACTGTCACACTCCGGAACGCTGTCATACTGACTTCCAGCACACCAAACAAATGGTCTTATTTCATTTTGTGCAAACACGAAAGACGGTAGTGTTTTGGTTCCAAAATTTACAGAATACTAACTAACTAAATCTCGACGTCCATGGAAAAGAGTCATTCCTGAGGAGCTAAAAGTTCCTCAGCTAGTCAAGAAATTTCCCCTAACTTTATGAAACCCGAATGTTCACCACCGTATTCACGACAGCCTACCACCTGTACCTGGGGGACCGCGGTAGCACAGTGGTTAAGGTGCTGTGCTACAAATCGGAAGGTCGCTAACTCGATCCCAGCTGGTGTCATTGGAATTTTTCATTCACATAAAATCCTTCCGGTCGACTCAGTCTCTAACAGAAATGAGTACTAGGAGTCTTTCCTGAGGATAAAGGCGGCCGGTGCGTAAGGCTGACAACCTACCACCATCCTGTGCCGTTGTCACGAAATCTGGGAACCTTAACTTCCTGGAACCCTCTGGGCCTGTCCAGGCCTGTAATGGGATTGCTTTATCTTTACCTCTTACCACCTGTACCTATCCTAAGCCAGAGCAATCCAATCCAGGCCTCCCCAACTCACTTCTTGAGGATCCATTTTAATATTATCATCTACTCCTAGGCCTTCTAAGTGGTCTCTTTCCCTCAAGTCTCTCCTCTCATTCATACGTGCCACATGTCTCGCCCATCTCATTCTTTTTTATTTGATCACCCGAATAATATTTGATGGGGAGTACAGATCGCTAAGTTCCTCGTTGTGTAGTCTTCTCCACTCCCTTCTCCGAATCCAAGTCAAAAATAGTACTGGTAAAATTTCATGGACCGTTATTGTCAATTGGATTCAGCTTTCAAACTAAACAGTATTAAGCATCAGCAGATCATGTTACTTCCGACGCGGATTAACACATTAGTCTCTATTTGGAATACTGGAAGGTTGGTACTGCCTATTGCAGTAATTTAATGTGTATTTATGTCTGTAATATATCAGCTTACTTAAGGCAATTATTTTATCGTAAAACTTAAGTAACTTGTACTTTGTGTTTTACATGTTCTCCCTGATGAAGGCCCGCCCAGCCTCGTCGAAACAACCAGGAGGAGTACTGAACTTAAACGGTTGTTCTTCGTAACATGTCGTGTGTTGCTGTTAGCCCGTATTGTGGGTTTACGTGAAAATGAACGGTGAACGTCTCACAAAGTTGTGATTGTGTAATTTTTGTTATCAGGGTTGGAATTCTGCTGTCACATCTGGGGTCCTGTAACAACATATCAGCACACCGAGAGAATTGCCCAGTGTCGTGTGACCAGGCCCCCGTTGATGGGCCCATTTGTGGCTCTGATGGCAATGTCTACAAGAACACATGTCAGATGAAACTGCTAACTTGTGGGTGAGTGAAGAGTCATTGCTGGACCCAGCAACTCAAATTACTGGGCTTCTTTCTAATTTGCCTTCATAGCAAACAGTTCAGATGCTAAAATGTAGGAAATGTCACATGGCAGTTTCTTTGTTATTACGTCTGTACGAACGACATTAGCTGTGTTTCATACATATCAGTCGGATGACATCTTCTGACATCACGATAAATTTATTGTAAAACACGGATTTGTGTACAATACGCTACATGTTTACAATACGATACATGTTTACAATATGTTACATGTTTACAATACGATACATGTTTCGACCCACAAGGGCAAACTCCACTTTGCCTTCTCTTTTATATTTCATAACTGTATAACGCTAGATTATGGCCCTTTTGTATCGAATTATGTAGCGTGTTTAAACACAGCAATGTTTGGCAGTAAATTTGCAGTTGTGTTTGAAGACTTGTCATTTAACGAATATGACGTTCAGGTGACCGTGCATCGTGACAAATTGACGTTCAGGTGACCGTGCATCGTGACAAATTGACGTTCAAGTGACCGTGCATCGTGACAAAGCGATGTTCAGGTGACCGTGCATCGTGACAAATTGACGTTCAGGTGACCGTGCATCGTGACAAAGTGATGTTCAGGTGACCGTGCATCGTGACAAATTGACGTTCAGGTGACCGTGCATCATGACAAATTGACGTTCAAGTGACAGTGCATCGTGACAAATTGACGTTCAGGTGACCGTGCTTCGTTACAAAGTGATGTTCAGGTGACCGTGCATCGTGACAATGTGATGTTCAGGTGACCGTGCATCGTAACAAATTGACGTTCAGATGACCGTGCATCGTGACAAATTGACGTTTAGGTGGCCGTGCATCGTGATGTATTCTTATAATAAAACCAACTAGATGCACTAATTTGTCAAATTTATTTTTGGAATAAAACTCTACATGTTTCGGACAATTCCTCTGTCCATCATCAGGTGTTTGTAACTGTACACACAGCAATAGTATATGTCATACACCTTGCGAGCAGGATCAGGTCGGCAGTCCTGATCCAGCTCGCAAGCTGTCGGCAAAACTTGTATGTATTGCTTTGTTTACAGTGAAAAACTCCTGATGATGGACAGAGGAACTGTCCGAAACATGGAGAGTTTTATTCCAAAAATAAATTAGAGAATTAATGCAGCTCGTTGGTTTTATTACAAGAACTTTTCAGTCAGTTGATATCTCTGGCATGGCCATTGCGCCTCATTTCGTGAACCTGTCCTGCCCTGCCCTGCCCTGCCCAAACCGCCTCTGGTCACTGCACATTACATGTAAGGCATACAGTTGACATTTGTGTTACATAAAGTGCACAAACATGACAGTTGCTCCTTAGAGTTATTGTTAAAGAGAGTGGGCAACGATATTAAAGAGTAAGTTCGAGGATTTTCCCGTAGTGCGCTGTATTACGTAGTGTCCGCACTGTGAAGCAGGGAGGGACGTGGTGTAGTAATTATTTCAGTGTCAAAACTGCGCTGAACCAAACAAAATAATGACAGCATCTCTCAAATGCTCGTACAACCCTACTTCGGCGTCCCCCCCACCCCCCTAATGCATTATTTTTATTTAACGACAATGAATGTCGATGAAAGTTGTTCCTGCTGGCTGCTGGCGGAATCTGCAACGACCAGACTCCGGGGTATTTCAATTGATTCTTAAGGAATAATATGCCCTGTTATTCTCTTTTCGCTACGTATCGAGATCCTGAGGAATATCATGGTAGAGGAAAGGGTAAAACAAGCCTGTACAGCCCTTTAGGGCTGCAGGAGGATGAAGCTTCCAAAATTTCTAGACAAACGGTACAGAAAGGTGGTAAGGTTGTCACCCTTAGCACCGGCCGCATTTACCCCCCAGGATATACCCTTTGTACTCATATATGTTAGAAACTGAGTCGACCCCAGGACCACGGAGCGGGCGGAAAGATTAAGCAAGTGAAAAATCACAATTACCCCAACGGGAATCGAACCCGCGGCCTTCCAGCTTGTAGCGCACTGCCTCAACCAACTGCGCCACGGTGTGTCCCAAGATAAAGATGGACATAACTGCAATAACCAGTAAAGTGTAAAATTCGTGTTAATGAATTTTCATGATGTGGGGCTACTTAATTGAGTGCTGAAGGTATGGGTTACTAATTTTATAGATGGAATGCAAATATGTATATGTTGTAGCATTTATCCGTTTAAAGACTAAGTTTAGCCTGAATTATAGTTAAAAATTCAGTCCGTACCGCGCAGTGAACACACACATTCTCGGTTATACAAACAAGTCAGTTAATGCTGTATAGGGAAATAATCGCAGTTTGTTCTGAGTTCCATACAAAATACAGAACGTAGAATTATTAAATGTTACGCTGGTGGTACATATAGTGACCAGTGGGCTTTGAGGAGTTACTGCAATTATGTAGAGAATATAGTGGAATTGACACGTCCGTCAGGCACTGATTTACGCTGAGGCCATCTTTAATACCTTTGCTTTTACATCCTCTATGCATAGTCCTGTAAATTCTACGCCGTTGATTCAGAAAGTATCCGGAGAGATGTGTTTAAAATTTTGTTGTGTTGGCAGTACTGCTTATTGTGCATACGGAGACTTGTGGTCCGGTGGACTAAGTACCTTGGCAATAAGGGTGTGCATACGGGACAATGGCGCTACTGTAAAGTCTGTAACAACATGCATTGCTTTCAAACAGTACAACCCGAGTACCTTCTGACTCATCCACTTATTTACTCTTCTTAGACGTTTCTCAAAACTAATATTCTCTTTGTCAAATTTGGTTCTTACTGGGACAAATACGAATGTTAGGACGAGCTCAGTGATGTCGACCGTGTGAGTTCCATACTTGCTTGCCTACCTGCAAGCCAGTCAGTGCCAGGGGTATTCTCCGGTAAGTGTGTAGGGTAGACGAATTGTTTCCATTTGATACCTTTATTCTTATAAATGATGCTTTTGACATTCAAAAGACAAAATTTTATTCTGCAGGCAAGGTGTGGTCCGTACGTCGAAGAAGTACTGTCAGACAACCCGACATTGCCGAGAATCCTGTTGGCGGGTGGCAAAACCGACTTGCGGATCTGATGGCAAGATATACAGCAATGCGTGCAGAATGAAGTCCAAGAACTGTGGGTCAGTCACAGGATATTATGTAACTAACTAATTCCACGAAACAGAGCCCGTCTTGAGAAGCTAATACCCCTCATGTTCATTACAGTGTTCACAACACCCTGGCACTTATCTCTATCCTGACACAAATTAATCGAGCCCAAGTCTCCAAATCTATTTCCTTGAGATGCATTTTAATATCATTCTACCATTTACGCTTGAATCATCCAAGTGGTCTCTTTTCGTTGGGTTTCCGTACCACAACTCGGTATTCATCACAATGTTCTTCACGACTACACGTTAAGTCATATTGCTATTCATTGCTTTGTTTAGATGGCAGATTTAAATATCATGTATATGTGTAGGCCTTACGAACATCAAACACCCTGAAAGTGGAAGTCTCATTCTTCAGCCTTTACAGATCCCATCTGCTCGAACTAGAAATTAACTTCTGACACTTAGAACTATACAGAGCGTACCTTTTATCTCCATTCTCAGCACAGTAGCTGTCATGGGAACGCTCTCGCCTACGAAGCCTGCGTCCGCCGGTAGTTTAACCCTTATCCTGCTAACGTGGAGAATATGGTGAGCTCCTAATAATGCCAGAAAATGGCGGATGGGATTTAACTCGGCGTTTAAAGGGTTAAAGTTCGCATCTCCCCCGCAGTTTGACTCGACTCATTTCATATATCAGTTCAGAAGTTTCAACCTCCAGCCTGTAAGCAAGCCTCGCACCTGCTTAAGACATTTCTGGATACATGACGGAGTTCGTTTTGGAACTGGCAGTTTCTGTCCGAATATTATCTTTAAATACCTGTAAGGAACGTGAGTTGTAGAATGAAATTTAATATTCCAGGTTCCCCAACAAGCAGTAAATGCACGGATTCAAGTCTGGAGATCAGTGAGACCAAAATCCGCCAGTTATATGGCGTTCACCGAATGCTTTATCGTAGACAGTTAATTAGAAGCGCGCTCTGTGAGCATAACTCCTTCCGTGAAGTATCGAATGGTTTTCCTTCTGATAGTTTTCCAAAGCGAGGTGCCAGAATTAACCGAATATGGCCACAAGAGTTTATTGTTTCTAAGAGCCATGTCATTTTGCGCGCACTCACAGCACACCAGACTCCGATCTTAGTTTCATGTAAAGAAACGGGTGAACTGATTGGGAAGTTTCAGAATAACACTGCCTTGTATCCTGGAATTTTACATTCCCATTTAAGGTAAACCGGGCCTCGTTCGTGTAAAATGCGAGTTGTGGTTCGAGAAATTTGTTGACCGCCAGTTCTTTGAAACCACCTGCAATACCGACTTCTTGCTTCCCAGTCTGGAAGAAGTTTAGTCCTCTAATTCTGTGGGAGCGTAGGGAAGCAAGTGTTTTTTTTGAGGGGGGAGGGGGGTTGTTTCCATTACAGCATCAATAACCGCCTCCCTGCATGATTAATATAATGAACCACGTGCTGCAGCTTTTGTCCTATGTCTCAGTGCCACGCAATGTCAGCAACCGTCAAGGTGCAGAAAGGTATTGTTGACGGCAAAATGTGACGTAACGCTGTCTCTGTGTACGCTGTGAAGGCGTATTGGGGAGTGAAAGTATACTTCCATTCTTTCATAATCTTTCCATCGGATGGAGGTGAGTGGCCAGCTTTACCTCAGAGGAAAGAACTGGCAGAACTCATTGAACTGGAGGCTGGGTGGACCCTGAGAGTCGGTCTGGACGTTTTGCAGGATAGATAAAGATCTTGCCCCTCTGGGGAATCGAACCCCGCTTCCTCATGACCTAGTCACTACACTGGCCGCAGACAAACAGTACAAAGACACATTCGGCACAGTCTGTCACCTGTCTGGTGTTAGTAACTGCTGTGTAACTGTGTTTACAGGAAACACGTGTTTGAAGTCCCGATGTCATTCTGTGTTTCGCACGAACGGAATGCAAATGGAAATGGCTGCCCTCTGAACTGCGAGGGTGAAGATGAGAGCCTGACGTGTGGTTCTGACGGCAACGTCTATCGGAACGAGTGCGAGCTGAAGATGCTCAACTGTGGGTACGTATTGGTGACACTAACGACACTAACCGACAGCTGACCAGCGCAGGAGTTTGTGTCAGGGAGCAGTGCAGTGAAGGAGACGGGTGTTTTCTTCACATGTGTGGTGTAACTTTGCTGTTCCGTACTGTTTCCTTCCTGCATGTAACAGCGGACACTCAGACACATGAAATAGGGGTCACAACCTTACAGCACAGTGTCGGCGTGCCAGTGCTGCAGTAGAGTTTGCGGGCGTGATTCAAATCCTACTTATCAATCTTCCATTTAATTACGTAAATTATCATTAATGTTTTTATTTGAGTTTTATTACTTTCTTAAAGGTTTAACTGCTATGTGTTACAGGGTTCAGTGGCGTATCTAGGATTAACTACTATGTGTTACATGTTCCAGTGGCATATCTAGGATTACCTACTATGTGTTACAGGGTCCAATGGCATATCTAGGATTAGCTATGTGTTACAGGTTCTAGTGGCTATCTAGGATTAGCTACTGTGTGTTACAGGGTCCAATGGCGTATCTAGGATTAGCTATGTGTTACAGGTTCTAGTGGCTATCTAGGATTAGCTACTCTGTGTTACAGGGTCCAATGGCGTATCTAGGATTAGTTATGTGTTACAGGTTCTAGTGGCTATCTAGGATTAGCTACTGTGTGTTACAGGGTCCAGTGGCTTATCTAGGTTTAGCTAATTTGTGTTGCAGTGTCCAGTGACGATTCTAGGATTCGGTACTGTGTGTTACAGGTCCAGTGGCGTATCTAGGATTAGCTACTCTGTGTTACAGGGTCCAATGTATCTAGGATTAGCTATGTGTTACAGGTTCTATTGGCTATCTAGGATTAGCTATTGTGTGTTACAGGGTCCAGTGGCTTATCTAGGTTTAGCTAATTTGTGTTGCAGTGTCCAGTGACGATTCTAGGATTCGGTACTGTGTGTTACAGGTCCAGTGGCGTATCTAGGATTAGCTACCGTGTGTTACAGGGTCTAGTGGCACGTCTAGGTTTAGCTAGTACTTGTTACAATGTTCAGTGGCGTATCTATGTTTCTGGGTGGGTGGGACTTTTCGTCGCAATGCCCATATCTAAGAAAAATTATGATATTTAAAAAAATCGCAATTATTTCATCACCAACTAGCCGCACAATGTTTTAGTTATTATACACTACACCTACTTGTTTCGGCCATATATATCGTGGCCATCTTCAGGGATGTACAACTTTAATCGATGTGTGCAAAATATATGGCAACTTGTCATAGGTGACTGGCAAACGTCGATTAAAGTTGTACATCCCTGAAGATGGCCAAGATCCAATACACAATTATTTATTACATTTGCTGTATTTGTTCCAGTCACTTAGCAGTGTCTAAGCGCAAGAAATCGTTTCGTTCACTTCAAATATTTTTGCCTCCTCTTTGTTTATGCTGCCGTACCACTGCCCCCCCCCCCCCCCCCCCCCCCACCCCGGCGGCGCAGCAGCCGCCCCCCCCCCCCCCCCCCGCGGCGGCAGGCACACCAC
>Ga0131853_10020415_pt1 | contig 12028 bp, 10 predicted proteins | sample TergutLab28metaG_FD_92764 | JGI IMG/M metagenome (GOLD analysis project Ga0131853, IMG submission 92764) | Labiotermes labralis P1 segment gut microbial communities from Petit-Saut dam, French Guiana - Lab288 P1 (version 2) (version 2) | ecosystem: Host-associated > Arthropoda: Insects >...
ACGAGGATATTGTGTTGGAATTTAAGGACGGTAAGGTAGTTAAAGCGTCGGCTAACCACAGCGAAAGATTCAATCAAATTTTGGATACGGACGCAGGGGCAAGATATACGGGCGAATTTGCGCTTGGTGTAAACCCTTACATCACAAAGCCTATGGGTGATATTTTGTTTGACGAAAAAATTGCCGGCAGTATTCATATCGCGCTAGGCTCGTGTTACGAGGATTCGGCTGATAACGGCAATAAGTCGGCTATTCATTGGGATTTAGTGTTAATACAAGCACCCGAGTATGGCGGCGGCGAGATTTATTTTGACGGAAAACTGATACGGAAAGACGGCAGATTTGTTTTGCCGAAATTAGAAGGATTGAATCCTGAAAATTTGAAATAAGAGGTAATTATGGAAGAAGAAAAACAAGAAGAATTGCAAGAGATTGCAGAAGAAACAGTGGCGGCGCAAGAGGCTGCTATAGAAACAGCTGAAGCACCTTTGGAAGAATTTACCGAAGAGGCTGACGAGCAAAAAGCAGTCTCTACGATAAGACAGAAGGTGGTAAAGCTGCCCATTTTTGTATCATCTACCATTGACCAAAAGGCAGAAAGGACATTAGCTATGCGCTCTGCTGTTGTTAGGTGGCCTATTTTTGCAATCCTTACAGTGATTTTTGTTGCCACAGGCGCAACCCTTTGGGGGACGCTTTTTGACCCGTTAGTTGGCATTGTTTTATTTGCGACAGGCTTGGTGATTCCGTCTTTGGCATTCTTTATAAACATTTTTATAATCCATAGAAGATACAGTAAGCAAGCTATTGCCCCTACTCGTGTGGTTCGCTTTGAGTTTGGTGCAAAGATTGTAGCAAGAGAAGATATTGGCAACAATAAAGAGGCGCAAAGCGATTATGAGTGGAACGAGGTTTCTAAAGCACACGAGGTAAAGGATTATTTCTTTTTGTATCTAGGAATCGGCACAGCGCTTGTTGCAGAAAAGAAAGGAGTCGAGTCTGCGTCATTGATGGAATTTAGAGGATTGTTAGAGTATAAATTAGGTAAGAAATATAAAGGTAAAATTGTAGAGTAGGGCATTGTAGCAAGACAACCTTTGTTTCATATGATTTATCTTAGTTCAACAATTGGATTTGGTGAGGCATTTGTTTCTCTGTTTACTTTTTTTCCTCTTACGGCGTTTGTTTTGCTTGTTGTGGGGGTTTTGCTTGTTTTAATTGAAATGTTTAGATACGCAAAAAATATCTTTCTTATTACAGGCGGGATTTTGTTATTTGCGGGGGTGCTTTTAAGTGTAATTGCATTTCCTCACCCTGCGACAATCTTTTTCTTATTGCTGTTTCTTGCTGCTATTCTATTGGTTGCCGACCTTTTTCGTCTTAGACTGCAAAAGCGCGGCTGGCTTTTTCAAGCGCTGAGGCTTGCTGTGTCAGAAGAAACCGAGTTTGCCGAAACTTATGAGTTTTTAGCTGATGCTTTTGGCATTGCAATTACTAACATTGAAAAAACGGGAAAAATAGAAATCAACGACATTGCCTTTTCTGTTTTTTCTGATAAATTTATTCCGCAAGGCGCGGTAGTACAGATTGAGGCGGTGGATGGCGAAAAGATATTTGTAAAGATGGTAGAGTAGAGGAAGCGAAGAAATACATGGAAACAACACAACTAAAACCATTAGAACCCCATCATAATTTTTTACTTGCTTTAACGATGATAGTTATGGCGTTGCTTCTTTTTATGGTGTATACGCTGCTGCATGAACTAGCGCACATTATTGCAATTGTGGCATTTGGTGGAACAGTTGAGCATTTTGTTTTTTTTGGCTTTTTTGCGAGGGTGTATCATTATGGACTTGATTCAAACTTGGCTATAGCAGTTACAGCCATTGCAGGAGAACTTTTACCGCTTATAATATTTCTTATTATTTTCCCTTTTTACCGTCACAACAAAAAATTTAAGCGTATAGCGCCAAAGGTTTTGTACCACTTTTTCTTTTTCGTGTTAACCGTTCTTTTTGTCTTTCCGCTATTTGGCTGGATATTTTTGTTTCATGATTTCCATCATGACCCCATTCAATTTCTTTTTGTCACAGGCTTTCATCCCTTAGCACTTTCATTTATTTACCTTGCCGCTTTAGTGTTGGTGTTATTTTTTGTTTATAAAAAGCGTTTGCCACAGACATTGTGGCAGCTTGTGCAGGAGAAGTGGAATTCTAAAAATAGGGAAGCAGAAGAAATTGTAGGGGACGAAAGCACTGCTTTCGTCTTTGACCGCCCGATGGAGGAAATCACAGCAGAAGAAAATGCTTCGGCTGTTGCACTTGTGCCTAAAAAAAAGAAGATAATATTTTCTAAAGGTAAAATCATATCGTTTTTTTTGGCTGTTGCTTTTATCATGACAGGTATCTTTGTGCCTTTTGCCGTAAATCCTAATTTAAGACAGGCAAGCGGTGTGCCGCCTTGGCAAGCGTGGATTAGTGAACCTGTTTCTGGACGGGCAGACGAATATGAAACTTATTTTGGATATGGTAAAGTCATTCATTTGCAGGCATTTGTAGCGCGAAGTAACAACTTATCATTTAGAATCAGCAGTGAATTTCCTATGTTAGTTGAGATTCGTCGTGAAACATTACGGCGAGGTGTGTCTGTAAGACATGATGTTCTTTTTAGGCAGTTAGGGACATGGAATTCCTTTGAAATCCCGGAAATCTTTTTGCGTGCGGACGAAAGAATTTCAATTTATATTGAATTTTTTCCTACAGCCAATTCGTTATATCGCCGCAGGGAACATCTTGAGTCAAACTTTAACATTGGCGCGTGGACAATAGGCTCGTGGTTGAATTTTTTCGAGAATCGCCCCAATCAGCCGTCTTTACTATTCAGTGGTCATGCGTTGCTGCGACTTGTGATGTAGAACCATTGTCACCAAAAGTCTTGATTTTACAACAAAACCACCTGTAATATGACAAGTACAAATTGATAGTATTTAAGCGTGGTATTTATCGAGTTTGTTATAATAGATAATTTTGTGATAACATTGCTTATCGCAGATACTACTTACCGTGTATTATCCATGCAGCGGTCAATTTTGAGGATGCTTATTGCTGCTGCAATAGGAACAGTCGGGGCAGTATTTTTTCCGTTTCTTAATTTATCCGCGATTTTGATTTTGCCTATTCGGGCAACGCTGCTAGTTGTATTGTCACTTATTTTATTTCTCAAAAAAGGAAAAATGTTTTTTGGCGGACTTATATTTCTATTACTGACTTTCCTTTTTGGCGGTGCGTTGTTTGGATTGGGACTGATGATTCATGGCGATGTAGAAACGGCTCTGCGTGTCCCTGTTACTAATATTCCTGCGGGGGTAATTGTCGGTGTGGTTTGGCTTTTGTATATAATTACAAAAAAAGTGCTAAGAAAGTTAAAAAGAGTTGCAGATGCAAAGGACAGTATTTCGACAGTGGAGATAGACATTTTAGGCAAAAATATTAAATGCCGTGCCTTTATGGACACCGGAAACCGCCTTTACGACACGAAAAGTGATTTGCCTGTTATTGTGCTGTCTAAAAAGGCATCGTTACAGGTGCTGGGGGACGAGGGCTTATTTGCGTTTTTACGCGGTGATTATAAAAAAATTTGTTCCGAATCAAGATTGATTTCGTACAGCGGCGCTACAGGAAAAACAGCCAATCTTTTAATCTTAAAGCCTAAAGAGGTAAGGTTCTTTTTGGGACAAACATCGCATATCTATAACGATGTGCTAGTAGGATTATCCATGACGACTTTTCAAGACAGCGTGGAATATGATGTGCTGCTTCACCCGGCATTAGTACGCACACTTAAGCCCAATCCTGCATAAAGAATACAGCCCCAAAAAAACACAATCACATAAAGGAATTTAACCCATGTTTAAAAAACTGCTATCCAACCTCTTAAAAAAAATCTTTGGCGACACAATCAAAGAAAACATTTTGTATTATGTTTCCGGTTCAGAAACATTGCCGCAGCCGCTTACTTCTGAGCAAGAGGCGGAAGTTTTAAAGGAGTTAGCCGCAGGCAAAGCGGAAGTCAAGGCAACGCTGATTGAACGCAATTTGCGTCTTGTCGTCTACATTGCGCGCAAGTTTGATAATACAGGTGTGGACTTAGAGGACCTAATTTCCGTTGGCACAATCGGGCTTATAAAAGCCGTTAATTCGTTCGATGTTGAAAAAAATATTAAACTAGCTACATATGCCTCGCGATGTATTGAAAACGAGATTTTAATGCACCTGCGCCGCATTGTAAAGATTAGAAGTGAAATTTCGTTAGATGAGCCCCTTAATGTTGATTGGGAAGGCAACGAGCTTTTAATGAGTGATATTTTGGGCACAGAGCCTGATTTAGTCAGCAAGGACTTAGAGAAAACTGTCGAGCAAAAAATACTATGGGACGCGATTGATAAATTAAATAAGCGCGAAAAGGAAATTATGATTATGCGGTTTGGGCTAGGCGGTAAAGAAGAAAAGACACAAAAAGAAGTTGCAGACCTATTAGAAATTTCACAATCCTACATATCACGGTTAGAGAAAAAGATTATTGTCAGACTGAAAAAAGAAATAGGAAAAAAGATGGGTTAAAATTTTCTCTTCCTCGCTTTACAAATTAGAAAGTATATGATATAATATGTTTTACCTGTGGCAGTTTTCTGTCATAAGGAGATTTAAGACATATGATATTGGCTATTTGTCCACATTGTGCAAAAAATATTCAACTGGCAAGCGATTCTTTTGAGGACGCTGAATGTCCTTTTTGTGAGGGCAATTTTTCTGCCGAGCTTTTGCGCATGAAAAATGCATTTATCAATGTTGAAGAGGCAAATAAAATATACGATATAGGCAAGCAGTCTTTTACTAACGGGGATTTTCGTGAGGCAATAACGCATTATAAAAAGGCTTTAGAATTAAATCAAAATCATTATCTTTCGTTTTATTATTCAGGGCTTTGTGAAATATACGAAAATGCAAACAATCCGGGCAATGACAAAGTTATGCAGTTACTACGGCTGTTAAAATACTCTTTAGTAAAACTTGACAGCGCACAACCAGACATAAATACCAAAAAACAATTTGCGCTTGCAATTATCCATGAAATTCATATGATGGTAAAGGTGGAGTTCGAAAATGTCTTTATGCACTTTAGCGAAAGCAATGGAATAAAGCCTGTTAGATACCGTTTGATACAATTGGCTAAGTATGTTGCTAGTTTTGTTTCTATAGGGAAAGATATGCTTGTGACATTTGACCCTGAAATCGCAAATGAAGTGTTGCAATTAACCAACATGGCGATTTTTGCTATTATTAAAAGCACTATGTCTGTAGCCCCGTCCGATGCTGTTGTTAATGCGCCTACTGACGAAGAGTACGATGTTGCAAAGAAGATTTACGACAGCCTAGAGGCTTTTATACTTACGCTTGACCCTAGTTACACTATCGAAAATCACAAGCCTGACTTTTCGGCGCTTGTGCAGTTTAATAAAGAAACTGTATTACATATCAAAAAATATTACGACGCGATAGGACCTAAAAACAGGAAACGCTATTTATCTATTAAAGGCGAATTTTTAAAACAATTGACTGTGCATTGTGATGTCGCGGCGCAGTACACTTTTTTTATGCTGCACCGCAATCTTTACTATAATTCGTCTGACCCATTAAGAAAAGAAATGTTAGTACAGGCGATTAATTTTTGTTTTGAATTGCTTTATCCTCGTATCGAAGAAAATTCAGCATCGATTGCCTCTTTTTCGGCTGTACCACATCGTACCCAGTTAAGCGTTGCGCCATATTTAGAAGTTTTTTTGGCAGAGTTAGACGAAAAGGCAAAAAAACTTACGCAAAGCAGCATGGAGGATTTTTGGGCAAAAGCATATGCTATGACGAATTTTCATTATGAAAATATGTCAAAGATGTTCGCGCCGAAAATTGATTCTAAAAAACTTGCAGCGGATAAAGAATTACAAAGGTATTCTAAGTTTTTGTGCAATATTATTATTGCAGCATCCATGGGACTCTCTTCAACGATAGAATATCCACAAGATAAAAATAAAGATAGAATCGCCTTATTAAAAGTGGGTGAAAAAGCCGCCAACGAATTTTTCATGCTTCATAATTATCAATTTGCAGAAATGAGAAAATATCCCCCTTATGCAGAGGTGGTTATGCTATATAACGAAATCGAAAGCGAATTAGAGAACGGCGGAAAAAAGAAAAAGAAATCTAGTTAACTTAATACCTTTTAAACTGTTTATAAAAATGCTTTTACTTCGTCTGCTCTTATGGGAATCCACCTTGTATCTACCATAGGCGGTGCGCCTATGACTACTTGACCTTCAGATGCTGCGAGTCTAAAGAATCTAAACATATTGGTTGCAGTAGTTCCATAAGCCACAATTGCGCCGTTTGTATAAGGGTTTGTATTACGCCAATGATATACAGCGCGGTTTGTGCCCAGTGCCGTTGCAGGGGCTAATTCCACCCAGCCATGCTCACCGCTTGTGTCAAAATAAATAACTTCGTCAGATTCTATTCGCAAGATGGAGCTAATATCGAATTCCATTTGCAGTGCCACTAATCTCCACTCGTCCACTTCGCCCTCAAAACTTGGGTTTACTGTCGGTGTCCCTTGTCCGGGGAAGAAAGTACTGCCAAAAGGCGAAAACCAAAAAGTTCTGATATTGGCAGAGTTTGCAGTATAGACAAATTGAAGTCCTGTATTATAATCCAGTCTATTCCATATAGGGTCGTGTCCGGGAATATCAAAGGTGCTGCCTATAGTAGTACCTCTATCCCATAGTGTGATTGTATCGTAATGATTGCGAGTGTAGACAAACCTATCCGAAACTGCGTCTAGGTCTAATAGTGTCCAATCGTCATTAGCAAGTGTCGGTGCGCCGATAGGACTAGGTGCGGCAGGGTTCCTTTGCCACAATCTTAATGTACCTGCTATTTCAGTGACAACCATGTTCTCTGTATTGATAAATTTTACCCTGTCCCAAAAACGATTTGGGTCACTTGGGTCGCACATTAGAGGGTCTCTAGAGCCCACTGCCCCTGGTGCCCCCGGACCGCTTCCTCTTCTTGCCGTCCAAAATGCCATTCTGCCCATAACATCAATTGTGTAAGCATGACCTCTAAAAGGAAGATTATTCTGTATTAAACCGACCTCTGTCAAAAAACTGTGATAGCGCGTATTTGGATTCCATCTTTCTACTATTCTAAAGTGCCGCCTTGCTTGATTGCTGGTAATGTCAGAAGGGTTAGGAATTTCCGGACTGCCTGTTATTGTTTGAAGCGCAACAAAATAACTTACATGCGCTCCCGTAACCCATTTAAAAAATGAACCTGCGGGATGCGGTCTACTCGAGGAAGGAATTGAGTATTTGGGGGGACTTACGGTTTCGCTCCAACGCAAGATTCTTCGCCAATTTTCAGGACGGGTTTGCGGCTGCATACCGGGAGATAGACCGCCTGTTACATCATATAATTCAAAAAGCAGCATTTCGCCGTTTACAGAATGCCTTACAAGCGTACCTATACCAAAAGGAGCGACGGCATAGTTTATTGTTGCACTCCAAAAACGAACCGATGACGCGTCATTCCAATTATTTACTTCTACCCAAAGAGGACTAACTCCTGGCACACCGCCTGTACCTGTGGCAGCTCTTATAAAAAATCGTTCCTGACCTGCAACTGTGTGCCGCACAAAACTGTTTGCTTGATAGATTGTAGTTGTGTTGCTCCAAAGTATAGGTATAACATTCGCAGGATTGTAGCGTACAAACCTGCGCCAATCGGTAGAATTTATATTTGGTGCATTGTCAGAGGTGTCATTTACGCGAACAAAAAATTCGCCATTATGCTCTACAACAGAATACGGCCGTTGTGTCCATGGGGGACTTTGATTCCAAACAGCCCATTCATAAGGATAGCGGCTGTCCCAACTAGGCATTTTGTCCGCACCTAAAAGTGGGACATACTCCCAATAATCTTCGCCCTCCGGTGTCCCGGGAACGGCAATTGTATTATTAGATTCCATTGCAATTTTTCTGTAATAGCGGGTAACTGTATTGCCGTTTTCTATAACTGTGCGGGAAACAAAATAACCGATAGGGTAGCGTTGATAACGGAATTCATTGTGTACCTCAAACCAATCATCTCCAATTTGAGGTGTTGATTTTGGGTTGTTGTCATGTCTAGTCAGCCATCTAGAGCCGCCATGACTAATAGATGCGTGAGAGGTTATGTAATAGTGAGAAAAACTATGTGGTGCGTTGTTATAATGTATTAAAGCAACCGAAGGGTCAGAGAGAGCATTTTCTAATCTAGGCCAATCGGTTAGTAAGTCGTTCCATGAAGAAATATTAGACGGCGGCGGACCTACAATTTGTGCGGCAACAATTCTGGTACCATTTACCCACATCAACACATCGTATTGATTTATAACATGAGGAATAACTCTAGGACCGTTAAGATAAGTTCCGTTTTGTCTTAGGGCTGTGCCCAAAATATAAATATGGTTATATCTTCGTAAAATAAAAGGGTCATTTATTCTGATTCTTTCAAAAAGCTCGTTAAATTCGTCTGTGTCCAAAACATTATCTGCCATAAATTCGCCAATGCGGATTCTTCCGTCTGTATTATCAGTATCAGAAGACCTTAAAACGTGCTGCCAAAAACCATGCGCAACCATAATTATTGCAATTACAGAAACAAAAAAGAACACCGCCAAAAGAGATGCTGCTATAGAATTTAGCAACTTTTTCTGCTTTAATGTTTTCATTAATATCTCCTTCTACTTACGGCTGCCACTCGACTGCAAAATTTAGAGTAATAAAAATTTCTTGACCGGCGATTCTGGCATATTGCTCCGGTGTTGTCATTGTCATTCTTATGCGCACTCTTACTTCTGTTATAGGTGCAAGTGTTGGATTTGAATGACCTGTTATTGTAAAATCAGGTTCTTCTGCCCAACTTGTTTCGTTCCAAAAATCTACCAAAAATAGCTCATCGCCGTCATCGCCCAAAATACGGTTGCCAAACTCATTTCTCCAAAAATCATAATCGCCGCTGGTTATAGCCGTGCATTGTACTCTTAATATGCCCTGTGCGCCGTTTAAAAGTGTAGGGTCGGCAAACTCGTGCATTTGCGTAAGGGAAGGAATCCACCTGACTGTAAAGGTCAATATAACATAGTCAATTTCAAATGCGGGATTTCCTATCATGCCGATAGGAACCAAATTAAGAGCAATTTGCTGCCCGTCTACTGCTCCTATGTTGCTTTGACTTAATAAGTTTACAGTCACTGCTGTTTGTGTTTCGCCTGCATCGCCAACTACTACTTCCTGCTCTCTTTGTGTTTGATTTGTTTCTAATGTCCATTGCCAAAACGAAAAGGTGATTGCTGTAGTAAAGGCAACCAATAGTATCAGTGCAACCGGCACTAAAATTTTATAATTGAATTTTGTTTTTTCTTTCATTATTAATTACCCAATTCTTCATCGTCCGGCAGCGTAACATCTGTTGGCAATATTCGCCTTCTTGGTTTTGTATTTATGTCTTTAATAACTATCCAAACTAGAATACCAAGACCGATATTAACAATGACCATTGTGATACCAAAGGGACTGCGAATATAAGCAATCATGTTGCCTAAAGTACGGCTGGTTACACGGACTCTTCCTACATATCTTGCCGTACGATTAGAGCCGTCTATGGATAACAGCCAATTGTCTTTAGTAATGCCTTCGGCTGTACCGCTTGTTTGAAAAAGAAATTCGCTTGTTTCTTCATTTTTGATAACTTCAATAATTCTGTGAGTAATAAAAATAGTGGTTCGTACACCGTCGATGGTTGCAGGGACTTCAAAGGTGACATAATCACCGTATTGTAATGAATCAAAAGCTACTCTTCGTGAGAATACCAAATCATTATGGCGCAAAGAAGGCTCCATACTTTTAGTGTTGCTCACTAAGAATATACGAATTCCTAACGCGCTGACAATCGACATAATCAGCAATATAGTAAGAAAGAGAATAAGGAAGCCAAAAATTTCTTTTGACACCCTTATCCTTTCTAGCATTTTTATACGAATCATTTTAGACATATTTACGGAAGCGGTATGGGGGTTACCGCAAAGTTAAATGCAACCGTCATAGTAGAATTAGTAATTTGGTTGTAAACAGTTTGGGTGAGGGGAATGTTCATTGCGACGGTTACTGTTACAGTGACAGTTTCGGCAGAAGCTGCTGCACTATGACCGCGAATGGTTGTAGCTGCACTCGTAGCTGCTGCGCCGTTGCTAATGTCTGTCGCTGCACCGGGAGGTGTGCCAAATGCAACTGAAACATTAAACAATGCTACATCGCCTCTATATGAACGCTCGCCATTGTTTATGTAAGTTTCTTCAAATCCGCGGGTTGCTCTAAAGTCATTGCCTCCAATCATGATGGAAGGAATCGTTACCACTAGGTTGCCGTCGCGGTTATCTAACAGTGTAGGGTTTTGTGCGCCGCTTGCTGTGACCCATTGTACTTCGAATGTAAAAGTAGCGTACCTAATATCACCTGTTTGCCCTGTGATAGAAGAATGCTGCGGTATTAGTCTGCCCGGTGTTCCTGCATTAGCCGAATTATCCAATGTCAACACCGTAGTAGTGTCGCCTGCATCACCGATAGTGATGTTGTTACTAGTGTCATTGCCGCTGCCAACAAGGTCGCCTTGCCAAAAAGCCCATGTCAAACTTACGCTTAGTATCATGACAACCACAAGAGAGATAAGTATTACAAGCTTCTTCGTTCTTGCTTTTTTTTCTTCATTTTTTGTATAGTCCATTTTAGACCTCCTTTGTGTATATTATATGCTTTACTGTAAATTGAGTGCTATAAAATCTTATAAGAATATTTCTTTGACATATATAGAACCCATAAGCAAAAAATATACTAGATGTAAAATATATGTAAATTGCAAGCTATTATGCTAAACCACCGTAAACTTTTAGATAAAAAGAGTTGATAAACTTTATATATTGTGGTAAGGTGGAAACATGGACATTGCGAGGGTAAGGGCGGTCATTACACAAATGTCGCTGAAAGAGAAAATCGCGTTTTTAGGTTCTGGGCTTTCGATGAGAACTAAGGCGATTGAAAGGTTAAAAATTGTCGGGCTAAGACTGTCTGAGGATTTGCTTTTTTATAGACCAACGCTAAGCGCACTAGGCTGCACTTTTGATAGAGAGCTTGCCAGAGAATTTGGTAAATTAAACTCAAAGGTTGCAGAAGTAGCTAAAGAAGCAGCCGGCGGCGTGGTTAATTTAGGTGTAGTGCGCGACCCTATGAAAAAGGGCAGTGAGGCGATGTTTAGCGAAGACCCTTTAGTGGTAAGTGAATTAGCAGGCGAATATATAACGGGTGCAGGGACAGCTATTGGCATAAATTTATTAAGCGGCGAGGGTGTATTTTGTGACAGAGTCATGGGTAAGCGCGCGCAAAAAGAGATTTACCAAAAGCCCTTTGATATGCTAAGTAAACGGTTAGACGCGGCAGTGATTCCGTCCGGCTGTCTTAATGATGAGGTTGTTTCAAATTCTCGTGAGTTTGTGCTTTCATGCAAAGAGTCCTTGTCTGCTTTAGCAGTGCTTTTTAACGAGCCTGGTTCGATTGTAAACAAGGTTGACGCGGTTAATTTTGGCGCGTCATATGAGATTGGTCAATCATCTTTGGGCGCTAAGGAAATAGCGAAAGCTGTAGAAAACGGGCGGTTGGACGAAAAGCGCATTGACCAATGTTTAGAAAGAGTATTGATGTTTGTGGCAGAGCGCTACATGAAATTAAAAGAATTAGCGAAAGAAAAAAGGATTAACCCGCGATTTGATTTTGACGAAAGAGCTGCGCAGGAAAGCATTGTATTATTAAAAAATGACGGTACGCTGCCTTTAGCACTCAAAACTAAAGTGTCGTTAAACGGTGATATGACAAAGGAAGAATTTTCTG
>Ga0131853_10020416_pt1 | contig 12027 bp, 5 predicted proteins | sample TergutLab28metaG_FD_92764 | JGI IMG/M metagenome (GOLD analysis project Ga0131853, IMG submission 92764) | Labiotermes labralis P1 segment gut microbial communities from Petit-Saut dam, French Guiana - Lab288 P1 (version 2) (version 2) | ecosystem: Host-associated > Arthropoda: Insects >...
GGGCCAGCCCAATCCAGTCCATATACCCACATCCCACCTCCTGGAGATCCATCCTAATATTATCCACCCATCTACGCCTAGGTCTCCCCAGTGGTCTCTTTCCCTCCGGTTTCTCCACCAAGAACCTATACATTCCCCTCTCCTCACCCATACGCGCCACATGCCCAACCTATCTCATTTTTCTCGATTTTATCACCCGCACAATATTGGGTGAGGAGTACAAATCATTTAGCTCCTCATTATGCAATCTCCTCCATTCCCCCGTTACCTAGTCCCTCTTAGGTCCAAATACTCTCCTCAACACCATATTCTCAGACACCCTCAGCTTCCTTTCCTCCCTCAATATCAGCGACCAAGTTTCACACCCAAACAAAACAACAGGCAAAATTATAGTTCCATATATCTTAATCTTTAAATTTTTGGATAGCAACCTGGAAGACAAAAGGTTCTGCACCGATTGATAGCAAGTATTTCCTGACCCCAATCTGCTCTTAACAAACTATCGGCCCAATCTACAAGGGTCAATTGCAGTTCCATAGAATGTGAAGAATTTTTCAGGTATCTAAGGAAAGCCTTTTCTCAAGAACCATTGCTTCATGTAGTTAGTTATTTAGTTAATTACTTTATTCGTTAGTTAGTTGTTTTGTTCGTTTGTTGGTTAATTAGTTGGTTAGTTGACAGGTTATTTATTTAATTAATCATTTAACATACTTATTTAGTTGGGACCGCGGTGGCACAGTGGTTAAGGTGCTGTGCTTCAAATCGGAAGGTCGCTGGTTCGATACCAGCTGGTGTCATTGGAAATTTTCATTGACATAACATCCTTCCGATCGCACTATGACCGGGGGTCGACTCAGCGTCTAACAGAAATGAATACCAGGAGCACATCCTGGGAGTAAAGGCGGCCGGTGCGTAAGGCTGACAACCTTACCACCATCCTGTGTCGTTGTCATGAAATCTTGCTACTTTAACTTCCTGGAAAACCTTGGGTCACTTCAGGCCTGTAACGGGACTGCTTTACCTTTATTAAATAGTTTTATGGTTAGTTAGTCATTCAGTTAGTCAGTTAGTTATGCAGTCAGTCATCTTGCTTGAGATTGTCAGCATATAAAACTCTTGGACAAAGGAATGCAGGTTCCAAGATCCACAGTATTAAATTTTCTAGCCTCCAGACAGTTCACATTTGACCCAAACATTATCCTTAATCTTCTGTAGCAAAATAACCACAAATTGTCTTCTTAATTTTGTACAGACTGAAAAACAAACAGATAGGGTATCGATTTCCGGCAGAGACAGAAACTTTTCCCCACTGCCCCCTAAAGTTGCTTTGTGGTGTCTTCGGCCTCGTTTCCTATGTGTAACGACAGTAATTTACCTTTCAGCAAATCTGCCAGGGCGAGAATTTAACCACCTACATGTAGTACCGATATGATGATTTCAAAATAAATTTTCATAATAGAGGGGGGTGTATGGGTTCTTGGTGGGGAAACCGGAAGTAAAGAGACCACTTGGGAGACCTAGGCCTAGATGGGTGGATAATATTAGGACGGATCTCCAGGAGGTGGGATGTGGGTATATGGATTGGATTGGGCTGGCCCAGGATAGAGACAAGTGGCGGACACTTGTGAGTATGGCAATGAACCTTCGGGTTCCGTGAAATGTGGGGAATTTCTTGACTAGCTGCAAACCAGTTAGCTGCTCAAGAAGGACTCTGTACCATGGAGTAAGTAAGTATGGTGCAAAATTAATCAGAAAGACAAGTTCATCTTTATCTTAAACCCAACTGATGTGAGAAATCAACTTTCACATCTGTAGCCTACAAAAAATACGAATTTAAATTTACAATCCAGTTTTTAGACGCGTTCACAAAATTGCAAAGGGCGACTATTAGCTTCGTAATGCCTGTCCGTCCATCTTTCCTTATGGAACAACTCTGTTCCCAAGGGAGAGATTTTCATGAAATTTGATATTGATTGTTTTTCGACAATCAGTCTTGAAAATTTAAGTTTCATGAAAATCTGACAAGAATAACGGGCACCTTACACGAAGACGAATACACATTTTTGATCATATCTCACTCAATTCTTCTTACAATGAGAAATGTTTCAGACACAGTTGTACAGAATATCAAAACACTCATTTTATCTTATGTATATTGGGCCGTGCATCATTGTGATAGTTGAAGAATAAGAGACCAACTTGATGTCACTAGTTACTATGTTTTATTTCACTTCTTCTATGCTCAACATGTTTCGGACATTAATATATCCTTCATCAGGAGCCTGCGACTTTTCTATTGTATCACCACATAACACATAATCTATATGCAGAAAATACTAGAACAGACAACACCAACAGAAACAAGCATACCACCTGCAACAAAGCGACTAAACACATCACACTAACCATTCACCTCTATATACTATAATTTACACTAATGCTAAAAACTTCCATCTTTACAGAACTCACGACCAATGTGGTGATACAATAGAAAAGTCGCAGGCTCCTGATGATGGATGTATTAATGTCCGAAAGATGTTGAACATAGAAGAAGTGAAATAAAACTTAATAACTGATGACATCAAGTTGGTGTCTTCTTCTTCAACTCATTTTACGTTCAGTAAATTTTTATTTCGAATATCGTGCTCTGTATGAGATTTTGTGGAAGAATATTGTACAGCCTGACAGGCCACTGAAGACAATATGGCGTACTGCAAAGCTGGATACTTAAGACTACAAACGTATACTTAAAATATATAATGGTTATTGCTTATCTGCTGCAACAATGGTTACACAAACACGCCTTCATATTGCGTTATACATATATTGCCTGCCTCGTTGCGACTACATTTTGTATGTTTAAGCTGATGTATAACAAGCAAAAGGCGATCTTGGTGGCCGTGTGATCCAAGTCGTAGGTATGCAGGCGCTTTATTGCTGGGATCGCGGGTTCGAACTCCGCTGAGGACATGGTTATTTGTCTCCCGTTTTTGTTGCGTGTTGAAGTAGCGACGTCTGCGACGAACTGATCCTCGTTCAGAGGATTCCTAGTGGGTGATTTTGTGTCTAACTGTGTGTGATCTACAGACCTTAAGCGTGGGGAGGTCTATGCCCGACTGCGGCTATCGTGCCAGAATCATCAAAAGAAAGCAAAAAATAAAATAAAATTGTGAAGTAAATTTGACAAATTTCCAAGTGCCTTTTATCCATTTATTTTCATTTCATAACTACACCACAGACAACACCAACCAGTTCAAATACTAACTGAAGCAAGCTCAATCAAATCTCAAGCAGTCTGCAGTACAAGTCCCTGCATCCGATTGGGCCGTTCGCGTGCGCTATCTTCTCTGCTTCCCTTCATTAAACTCTTTTGTACTCCCTCACACAGTGTCATTATTGCGTGCACTGATTCTTGGTGCAGATTAGCAGGACATGTGACTCACGTGATTAGGCAAGCGGGGGGCTTTGTGGGTGGGACAAACTCAAGTGGGTCCATCTCCCCGAGCATGCCAATTCTTCTTTCGTGGAAGAGAAGTTTAAATACTACAAAGAAATACAACTTTGCTGCAAATAGCACTGTTATTATGCCACGTATTTCAGATTCCAGAAGAGTTATGGAGAACAAGTCCACATGTTGTGGACAATGTAAAACAAACATGGGCTTTTTTAAGATACAGCTAAAATGAAGAAGCTTATCATTATATGATTTATTATTACGCCTTTATATACGATAATTGCTCTCTATTCATGGAATGGATACAGCATAAGGGGGCTTATTATTATTATTATTATCATCATCATCATAATCATCATCATCATCGAATTTCTCACTTCTCAGCCTTGGCTGGGAAATATTCACCTATCCTGGGATGTAGTAATCAACAGGATTGGGCACGGTGGTCTTAATTGTAGTTTAAAAGTTTCTTACAATTGAACATGTGCCAAAAATTACAGATTTTTGCAGTTGTTTATATGTATTTGGGTGCAAGTTAAGTCTTGTTAGAATTTGTGATAGTAACTTTGGAATTACTCCCGTAGATTATATTACTATCGGGATCACTTGTGCTGCCTTTTGCTTCCACATAGCACATATTTCATTCGCCAGTACTTGGTATTGTTTTGTTTGTCGGTTATTGTTTTGGCGAGATTTTGTGTATTTAGGACAGCTACGTCTATAAAAAATGTGTTCTTTGTTTTCTTGTTCATAAAAGTTATATCAGGTCGATTAACGGTATTTTTTTGTCCGTAAGTATGCTGCGACTCCAGTAAAGTTTGAAATTTTCATTCTTCAGTACATTGGCTGGTTCTATAATTATTATTATTATTATTATTACTATTATTAATGTCTCCCACGGATTAGGTTTAAGAGCCTGTTAAAACTGTACGGTCAAACGAATGATCTCTATGTAATTACTTTGGATTGTTACGAAGTGCACCATTTAGAGATCTGTCATGGTCTGTTCTGTTCAAGCTGATTACCAAATTGCCTCTCCAACTGTGCATCTTGTAATAGTTAAACATTCACTCCCTACCACACACTTTTTTTTTTAAATTTTGTATAATACGGTTAGAGATGAAATTTTTCAACATTTTAAAAATATAGTTACGTTACTACAATTTTTATAAAAATTATTACATTAAAACTGTAAGTTCCACTGCCGTGACACCGTGCGTGAGCTGTCTGCCACTTCACAAGGTACCGAAATGTTCCCTCTCTAGTTAATGTTCGAAATATTTCTTGATGCCGATGTACTTCAATTTTTACATCAAGGTCAGGTTCATAAGAAGTGTCATTCTAAGGAAACTTATTTAGGTAGATTTTCACCCATTTTATAGGCCACGCAGGACCTTAGGTTGAGTAGATGTATAGCTCTACTCTTTTCTAGGACCTTCAGCACTAGATGGAGGTGGGGGGTCAGCCCCACGCCACGGCCGCCTCTACCCACGAGAAAGAGCCGGTACCCACTGTACAGGAGGCTGGGTGGGCCCCAGAGCCGGTCTGGACGGGTGGAAACTCTCGTCCCCACCGGGATTCGATCCCGGACCTGGATACTTATTTAAAGCTTTGAGTACGTCCTAATATAGACCTACAAGTGAGAAGGATTACTTTGCAGAAAAATGGAAATCTTCCATCTAGAACCATGAAACCAACATTTTTTAAAGAATATTACATTTTGGGAGGATAAATTTAGTTCATACAATTCTAAACCTCTACAATAGGTGGAGATGAGTGGTTACCTTCATGCCCCGGCCACTCTACCCCCGGGAATGAAACCAGTTATCCACTGTACAGGACGCTGCATGGACCCTACAGCCGGTCTGGAACTTTTGGTGAAGAAAAAATTAATTCCCTGAGTTTCTTATGTTTATTGGACCGTGCATCATCTTGATAGTTGAATATAGAGAGACCAACTTTATGTCACTTGCTTTATTATTTCATTATTTAATGCTCAACATGTTTCGAATGTTAATAAATCCATCCTCAGGAGCTTGAGACTTATTTGTTGAGTTATTTCATGGGTTGTATTGTAAGCAGTGCTTCAGCCTGCATCCGGATACCACGCCACCCGAGCCAACCCACAATGTAACATCAAAACGCATCGAACCATAGCAATACAACCCATGAGATAACTCGACAAATAAGTCGCCAGCTCCTGAGGATGGATGTATTAACATCCGAAACATGTTGAACATTAAATAATGAAATAAAAAAGCAAGTAACATCAAGTTGGTCTCTCTTTATTCAACTATCCCTGAGATTCGTTAATAAAGTTTTCATTATTTTGTAGAGTCAGCGAATTAATGAGAATGAAAGAAACTTCTGGATTACTTTAAATCCTACAGTATTGTTCGCAACCATCAGTTCGCCTACTAGTGTTACTGTGGAAGACAGGAGAAGAATGGCGTGTGTATGAAGCAGGTCAATATGTTACTTGAACTGCGCCATTGTTACACAATAGTGTTTATGTCCAGTACGTCACGTGTCTAAAACCTTAAGCGGCAAACAATTCCCCGTCCGACTTCTACTCACCTCGCGATGGTGCACAGCAGTCAGTCAACAAACGTGTGTCAGCTGTTACTGGTTTGTAGGGAGGGACACTACAACCTTTGTCTCATTCTTTGCCTCAAAGTGGCTGCTATATACCCGTACACAGTTCTTGGATGTCATCCCAATTCGTATAATGGCGTACATTATCAGTAGTCGGGTCTTCGATCCTGTCCGGAAGTAGAATTACACGTCTACTGGCAACCAACTCGCGCATGGCCCACCGCATTCCATCTCCCCACCTCGTCCTCAGCTTCCCATTCCTAGCTTGTTTCTTTCCCTCTTTCTCTTCAGCATCACCCTCTGTTTTTTAGTCCAAAGAAGAGAGATGACGAGGGATCTCCCCTGCTAGTTCTTAGCGGGCAGACGGATGCATTAGACGGACTTCCGGCGCCTTCTTTAACCCCCTTTCCACTCACCCTATACTCTTTTCTCCACTGTCTCCCCGGGTATAATGCATCGCCCTTTCTCGTACATACTATGTTCAACTCCCTCAGCCGTAAAAATGCATTTCATTGCTCCCGCTACGTAGACGAATGTTTCAGCAAATCGAGGGACCCAGTGATTCTACGAACATTTCCGTCATTTAATGCGTCATCTGCATATAATCATGCGATTTCCGGGTCGCATACAGTGACCAGACTAAAACGTGAAACGACAGCCTGCCATCATGTGATAAAAGTGTTTCACCTTTTCCCGCGAACTGGCAATGTATCTAAAGCGATACTTGAATGAGTTAGGGAAGCATTCTAAACTTCGCAGGTTATTAGCTAGCCTTAGTCATCGAAGGAAGGAAGCAAATTTCAGTAGACCCTACGGTGCCAAAAGCCCAGGAGGAAGGAAGGTGTAATTCTACTCCCTTTTAGGCGCCGTCACAACATTGCGAAAAACGACTAATAGCTTCGTCATTTCTGTCTGTCCGTGTGTCCATTCTTCCGTCAGCATGGAACAACTCGATTCACACTGGACGGATTTTCATCAAAATTGATATTTATACATTTTTCCCAAATCTGTCGAGAAAATTTCGACATGACAAAAAATAACATACTTTACATGAAGACCAATATACATTTTGGATCATATCTCGCTCATTTCTTCTTAAAATGAAAAATATTTCAGACAAAATTGTAGAGAAAGTCAAAACACACATTTTACGTGTAATAACTTTTCTTTAAGAAAATCGTGCCGTTTTGTAGAACTGGCAGACCGCAAGTGACAGTAAAATACAGCGCATGCCAACTGCATGCTGGAAATTCAGAATAAGTAATATCGCTATTCCACTGCAAAAAAGCTTATACGAAAGAGTCTCAACATTACTTTATACGTACATTGCCTGCTTTGAAGTGAAATTTTAGTTCCACCCACTGATTTCTTTCCTGTCGTGCGAAGCATCCCGTTAGGTTTTGCTCAAGAGGCTGGAAGGACCGCAGTGCTTGTTTCGTCGCGGGTGTGCAAAGAAATATCTACGCCGCCGACGTGAACCAAACAACGTAAAACCGTACCCTGGTCAGCAACGCATACTGTAACTTATGCCAGCACATAGTAGGATTCATATCGTGGCACAGATTTACGGGATTGCAGTTGACTTCGGCAGTAGATTGAGCGCTGGATTAAGCCAAAAACTCCTTGTTTGTGTCCAGAAACTGACGTATACCAGTTAAAAATTAATTGGGCTGAAGTGAGGTCGTGTTGTGTGCATGTGAGATAATACAGTTATTCTCTGTAGTGTTCTACGTGGTTAGAAATGTGCAAAAATTTGAATTTAGGCTGGTTATAAAAGAAACTTCCAAACAAATGGCGACCAATGGAAAGGTCATACAGTGTCAAATTCTCATGTTTTTGATAGTATCTATGTTTTTCCCCAACCGTCGTCACGAATGTCAAAGACCCGTATTTACACAGTGAAGTTCAACTGCATTCCCTTTAGTAACAGAAAATGCATGACTGTACTCCTCACCCAATATTGTGCGGGTGATAAAATCGAGAAGAATGAGATGGGCTGGGCATGTGGCGCGTATGGGTGAGGAGAGGGGGGCGTATAGGGTCTTAGTAGGGAAACCGGAGGGAAAGAGACCACTGGCGAGACCTAGGTGTAGATGGGTGGATAATATTAGGATGGATCTCCAAGAGGTGGGATGTGGGTATATGGACTGGATTGGGCTGGCCCAGGATACGGACAGGTGGCGTAAGCTTGTGAGTGCGGTAATTAACCTTCGGATTCCGTGAAATACGGGGAATTTCTTGACTAGCTGCAAACCAGTTAGCTTCTCAAGAAGGACTTCGCACCATGGAGTACGTAACAGAGAGTGCATGTCTTACTCAAAAAGTTGCAAAATGAATCTTTACAATCGCGAAAACCTCAAGTCTCGAAAGGGAGAATTGTTTTGAATTATGAATTAAAGAGGATTGGGAATGAAACTAGGGACGGAAATATATATTGTATTTGCACAGAGATTTTTGAAATGTGTTATTTAATAACCCTCTCAGGCGCTAATATTATGATGAGTGCAAGAATGAGTGTGGATCACTGGTCAAATGATGCCGATACAGGAAAAGCGTAGTACTCGGAATCAAACCTATCAAACTGGCACATTATCCGTCACAAACTTCGCATGGACTGGCCTCGGATTGAACCTGGACTTCTGCGATAACACGCCGACGACTAACCCATTTGCGTGAGGAAAATGAAAACATTTTGGAAGCGATCAGTATAAATTATTCCCAGGTTAAAATCTGAAAATGAGAACTTGAAACGAGGTTCGAATCTTGGCATGGGCAAGAAACAATTCTCCTTTTAAATTGTTCAAACCGGCCCAGAACCTTCCCAAATTCCTTAATTATCTGATTTCGCTGAAACGCAGGAGCACAAGTTTTGTTCGACTTTTGCAATGTTGAAGGCTGAAACGTCTTAACTCTTGTGTCTGTATTTTGCTTAAATATAGAGAAAAGATTTTTTTTTAAGCAGGAAGCGTTAATGAGCTCTCTCGTTCTCTTTCTCTCTCTCTCCTCTCTCTCCCTTCGCTTTGCTTCTTTATTTCTACCTCTGCCTCTCTCTCTTTCACACTCACACGCATACAACACACAAGTATCTTACAACAAAAGATGGATGGTAAGGGAACTCATTTGCAAAGTCTCAGTGCCCCTATTCCCACACTTTTCTGTTTTTAACTTCGATTTCTCCCTTTTTACTTCATTCCTCTTCCCCCCCCCATCCCTCAGCAGACCCAGCAGTACCAGCAGCAGTGGCAGCAACTAATTTTCCTTTGCTTTTGCCTCCTCAACGTCGCCTTTATGAACTGGTACATTCTCCACCCTCGGGTCTATTCTTCCAACCCTCTTCACCCCCTTGGGCAATGCTCTTGCTGTTCTGGGATTAATAACTTGGCTCGCACACCCGCAGAGAGCGTTCCATACATACAGCAGTTTGTCTCCATGGTGACGTCACTAGAGTATACTGTCAAGTTGTCAAGGAAACAGCGTTAACGCAGAACTCATGACTTGGTGCACGGAGACGTGTTAAAGAATTCCGGACTACAGAGCTAAGAAGAAAGAATGCACTTGCTATACCAGCTACCTTGACGTTGGCACTATCACGATCCGTCAGTCTGATTAATATGTCAGTTACTTAGACCGCATTACTTACATTGTTGAGCGCATTTCAGAATTAGTACACGATATTAAACATAAAGTTTAAAAAATAATTCTAGTGACTACAGTACTTGAAATGCAACTAGACGCTGATGTTTTCACGAAATATGACGGCATTTATGGAAGTTTCCCCCTCATGATCACAAGAATCCACCAGAATTCTCTAGCTTGATAGTTTAGTCTACAATCTCACAGCCTATTTCTTTACTACAGAATTTTATTTCACGCTGCCCTGCAAAAAATCATCTTTATAGGATTACATAACACAATAATATTAATAATAATAATGCAACAACAACAACAACAACAACAACAACTACTACTACTACTACTACTACTACTACTACTACTACCCCCACCACCACCACCACCACCACCACCAGCACCACCACCACCACCACCACCAGCACCAACACCACCACCACTACCACCACAACAACAACAACAACCACCACTAATTTTAATAACAATAATAATAATAATCGCCATGATGGTGATAATGACGATGATAACGAAAGGGGAAGAAAAATGAAAGGGAAGAAGCAGGAAAACCATGTACTAATAGAGGAAAATTTTGTTTACGCCTGTATGTTAGACCATCGATTTTCACGGACCTGCTGAACAGCGTTGGCGTGGCGAGGTTCTCCGCCGAATTCCATGGAATTGATCAAGAAATATGGAATTAATTGGCATAAATTCATTTGGGACCGGAAGTGGAATAACACATGGCTGCCGATATTTACGAAACTTACGCTTGCTCGAAAATATTTTGTAATGAACTTCTATATTGAATTTCATACAAGCTTCTCAGACAGTTTAACCCTTGATACTAGGTCACGGAAGGACTGACGGAGGACAGACAGACAGAGAGATGGGATTTTGAAGCAAGGCGTCAGTGTTGCGTCGTGACGAACGACTGAGAAAAATAAAGAGAAGGTGAAGCTGCGCCTCTGTACTACATAAAAGTATATAGGACATTAAAGGTATAGCCACGCTCATCCTTAACCACAGCATTGGACGGAATTGTCTCAGCAGCTGCAATAATTCTTAACGACGGCACTAGACTTAGTGATCTGTGCAGCTGCACTCATTCCTACCCACAGCAACGAAGGAGTTCACTGAGAACTACCTAACATACTTAACACGTAATTTTGTGGCACTAATTTTTACATGTCCGGTACGAAATATCGGTCTGGGAACCCGATATCCTGGCCGTGGTCCTTCGTGATTTTCTTCAGACTTCCAAGTGAACAATCAGTCTACTTTACATACTATACTTGATGTGATTGAGTGACGGAGTTACTCAATTCCGGGATGTCACGGTTATGACCCACATTTTAACGAGATGGAAGTAACAAATGGCAGCAAATAGGCGCACGCGTTTTTACCCCCTACGCAAATTTTAAAGAAAGTTAATTATGCCTCCATTCCAATACGAGACGTTGTGTTTGTATATTTCCTGTGATCTTCATGTTTGTACCCCGCATCAATGACGATTAAGACACTTAATTATCCAACAGATGCACAAATATATAATTCGTAGTTACAAATAGAATTATTATAAAATATTTAAACATTTTAAAAGTTTTATAATAATAATTTATAATAATTCTAATTGTATCTACGAATTATATTTTTGTGCATCTGTTGGATAATAAAGTGTTTTTAGTTTCCCGTGATTTTCGCCTTCGCGGTAACAATGATCAAAAAGACACCAGGAATATCCTTTGCTCAGTGTGGCACTCGTCGGACATGGTGACATACATGATCTGCTTATACGAATAGAGAATAGTGAAAATATTAATGTTTATGTTTTAGACCAGCACTGTCAATGAACTATTTTGTTAAATGAACGAAAATGTATAAAACAATTTATAACAATATTTTTAAATTGAAGTTAAACATTTTTTCAAGAGATGACTATTATTTGCTTTCTTCCAGAAGGACTGGTTTCAGCCATAAAATAACAACTCAATAACAATAATAATAATAACAATAATAATAATAATACATTTATCAGTCAGTATGAATCAGAAATCATTAATGAAAGAAGCCATAGTTAAGTGCGGGAATACTATTGCGTCCCATCGTATTACGAAACCATTATTGTTAATATTAGTAAAGGTAAGGGAAATAAGGTGCTATAGTAACCGAAAAACACAACCAAACAGATCTAACATAAAACTAAACTCCGTGGCCTTAGTCCGCAAGCGAACTATACCGACAGAGCGGCCGCCGCCGGTCGGCGAAGTTAGTGCCAACTTTTGCGGATAGAGAGGTGTCACGTGGTCAGCGCAACGGGTCCCCACAGCCGTTAATATCTGTTTTCTAGA
>Ga0131853_10020417_pt1 | contig 12027 bp, 13 predicted proteins | sample TergutLab28metaG_FD_92764 | JGI IMG/M metagenome (GOLD analysis project Ga0131853, IMG submission 92764) | Labiotermes labralis P1 segment gut microbial communities from Petit-Saut dam, French Guiana - Lab288 P1 (version 2) (version 2) | ecosystem: Host-associated > Arthropoda: Insects >...
CACGCCACCGACAAGTGCCGGGAGAGCGAGCCGCCGCTGGAGGGGCCGGAGCCGGCCCATCGCTTCTCCTGCTGGCACCCGGTGGACGGGCCGCTGCAGCTTGCCCTGGTCGGCGAGGCAGGCCCGTCCGCCGAGGACTCCGGTCTCACCATCAAGGAGACGCTTGACGGCGAGCCCGGTGAAGACGTTTCCGCGGAAACGCAGGCTGACACCGACGCTCCCGCCGAATCCGCCGTCGACGAGCCCGCAGCCGACAAGCAGCCCGTGGCCCAGGTCACCGAGCCCGCCCCGGCCAAGGACGTTTCCGCGGAAACGCGGGCCCCGCTGCTTCAGGTGAAGAACCTGGTCAAGGAGTTCCCGGTCACCTCGGGCGCGATCCTGCAGCGCAAGGTGGGGAGTGTTAAGGCGGTCTCCGACGTCTCCATCGACCTGCCCGCCGGGGAAACCCTCGGCCTGGTTGGCGAGTCCGGCTGCGGCAAGACCACCCTGGGCAAGATGATCGTCGCCCTTGAGAAGCCGAACTCTGGCTCCGTTCTTCTCGACGGCACCGACGTGTCCGCGCTCAAGGGCGGCGACCTGCGCAAGACGCGCCGGGACCTGCAGCTCATGTTCCAGGACCCGTACTCCTCGCTCGATCCCCGGATGCGCGTCGGCTCGATCATCCGCGAGCCGCTTGAGATCCAGGGCACCGGCTCGGCGAAGGAACGTCACAACCGGGTCTTCGAGCTGCTGGGCGAGGTTGGCCTGCCGCGCAACGCGGTGGAGCGGTACCCGCATGAGTTCTCCGGCGGCCAGCGGCAGCGCATCGGCCTGGCCCGCGCGCTCGCCCTCAACCCGAAGGTGATCGTCGCCGACGAGCCGGTCTCGGCTCTCGACGTGTCGATCCGGGCCCAGGTCCTGAACCTGATGCGGCGCCTGCAGGCCGCCCACGGGACGTCCTACATGGTCATCTCCCACGACCTGGCGGTCGTGAAGTACCTGGCTGAGCGCATCGGCGTCATGTACCTGGGCAAGCTGGTCGAGCTCGGTTCCAGTGCCGACATCTACGAGCGCGCCGCCCACCCCTACACGGCGGGCCTTATCGACACGATTCCGGTGCCGGATCCGTCGGTCGCCAAGAACCGGGACAGCGCCGCGATCAAGGGTGAGCTGCCGAGCCCGGTGAACCCCCCGTCGGGCTGCCGGTTCCGCACCCGGTGCCCGTTCGCCCAGGAGATCTGCGCGACGGAAGAGCCGCAGCTCCGTTCCTTCGGCCCTGGCCACGTAGCCGCATGCCACTTCCCCCTTCAAACTCCGGCTCCTGCCCCGTCGGAGCCCGCCGCCGCCGAGGCGCCGGCGTAAGAAGTCCCGGTCCGCCGCCGCAGTTGCGTAAGGCGCGATAACTTCCGATACTTCATCCATGGCGGCACCCGCGTCGAATCCCCCGGCGTCCCCCGACTCTGACGGCCGGGGACTGCGCGCCTCGGATTCCGAGCGCGACGAGGCGGCCGGCGAGCTCGGCGAGCATTACGCCGCGGGCCGGCTGTCGCCCCACACGTTCGAGCACCGGATGAGCGCGGCGATGAGCGCCCGCCGCCGGTCTCAGCTGCCTCCGCTGCTGGCCGATCTCCCGCCCCGGGAGCGGACCCGCTCCCCGCTGGCCGCCCGCTGGCTGAAGGTCCGGGACGAGGCGGGCGCGGTGATGCGCTCGGTTCTGGACGGACTGGGCCTGGGCAGCGGCGGTTACCCGGCCCTGCCCCCGCCGCCGGCCGGGGCCGTGTCCGCGGCGCGGCCGCCGGCGCCGCTGCCGTTCCCGCGCGGATCCGGGACGTCGTTCACCATCGGCCGCGACCGGGAGTGCGACCTGACCCTGGAGGACCCGACCGTGTCCCGGGAGCACGCGATCCTGCAGCGGGCCAGCGCGGACGAGGCGGACAGCTGGACGCTTACCGACCTGGATTCCACCAACGGCACCCGGGTCAACGGCTGGCGGGTCCGCGGCACGGCCCCGGTCCGGGCCGGGGACATCGTCCGGTTCGGCGAGAGCGAGCACACCCTGACTCCCTCGGGAGATTAACGGAGACCCCCGTGTCAGCCTGCGATTGCGGGGGCGGGCGGGACATGCTCTAGAGTCAGATGCCGTGACAACCGTTCTCCTCGTCCGGCACGGGCTTACCGCGGCGACCGGGCACGTGCTCTCCGGCTGGACACCCGGCGTCAGCCTCGACGAGCGGGGCCAGGCGCAGGCGAAGGCGCTCGGGGCCCGGCTGGCCCCCGTACCGCTGGACGCCGTGGTGACCAGTCCCCTCGACCGCTGCCGCGAGACCGCTCAGGCGATCCTCGACGCGCGGGCCGGACAGGAAGGCCAGCCGCGAGAGCTGACCACCGACGAGCGGGTGGGGGAGTGCCGGTACGGCGACTGGACCGGGAAGCCCCTGAAGGAGCTGGCCAAGGACGAGCTGTGGCCGGTCGTCCAGGCGCACCCGAGCGCCGTGCGCTTCCCCGGGCCCGAGGGCGAGGCCATGACCGACATGCAGCACCGCGCGGTCAGCGCGGTCCGGGAATGGAACGACAAGCTCGGGAAAGACGCTACCTATGTCGTCTGCTCCCACGGCGACGTTATCAAGGCGATCGTCGCCGACGCCCTCGGACTGCACCTGGATCAATATCAGCGAATCCTCGCCGACCCCTGCTCGCTGACCGTGATCCGCTACACGCAGCTGCGGCCGTTCGTGGCCCGGATGAACGACACCGGGGGCGGCACCGACGATCTGCTGCCGAAGCCGGAAAACAAGACAGACGAGGCCGGCGACGGCAACAGCAGCGACGCCGTCATTGGCGGCGGCGCGGGCAGCGCGGGAGGATAGAGCTATGCCGGTCTTTTACTATGACCCGCCGGACAGGTTCGTGGCCGGCTCGGTCGGGCAGCCTGGCGACCGCACGTTTTACCTGCAGGCGATCTCCACCGGCCGCGTGACCAGCGTCGTCCTGGAGAAATTCCAGGTCAGCCTGCTGGCAGAGCGCATTGACGAACTGCTGGACGAGGTGCTGCGCCGCACCGGCGGCGACGTGACGATCCCCGCGGCCGCGCCGGCCGCCCTGAAGGACGACGAGCCGCTGGACCTGCCGCTCACCGAGGACTTCCGGGTAGGCGCCATCGCCCTGGCCTGGGACAGCGAGGGCGACCGGGTCGTCATCGAGGCGCAGGAGGAGAGCGAGGAACCGGTCGAGCCCCTGGCCGACGACGTGCCGGTCGACGGTCCGGGCGTGCTGCGGGTGCGGATCTCGCCCGCGGCGGCGCGGGCGTTCGCCGAGCGCGCCCTGAGCCTGGTGGCGGCCGGCCGGCCGCCGTGCCCGCTGTGCGGGCTGCCGCTGGACGCGGGCGGGCACATCTGTCCCCGGCAGAACGGCCACCGGGCCGCCGTCGCCGATGAGTAAGAGCCCCCATGACTGACACGGCCGCGCGCCCGGAGGCCAGCGACGGGGAACAGGCCGCGCTGGACCTCCTGACCCACGGTGCCCTCGAGGTCGAAGGGCGTCTGGTCGACGCGTCCAACGCGACGCTGTTCTGCGGGATCTCCTCCGGCGGCGCCGAGGCCCAGTGCGTATACAAGCCGGTCGCGGGGGAGCGCCCGCTGTGGGACTTTCCGGACGGGACCCTGGCCGGCCGGGAGGTCGCGGCCTACGCGATCAGCAAGGCGGCGGGCTGGAACATCGTGCCGCCCACGGTGATGCGCGACGGGCCGTTCGGCCCCGGCATGGTGCAGCTGTGGGTGGACGCCGACCCGGAAACGGACCTGATCGCCCTGTCCCGCAGCACCACGCACCCGGGGCTGCGGGAGATGACGGTGCTCGACGCGGTGATCAACAACGCCGACCGCAAGATCGGTCACCTGCTCCCGGTGCCCGGCGGCCACCTGTACGGCTGCGACCACGGTGTCTGCTTCTCCGAGGACTACAAGCTCCGCACCGTCCTATGGCAGTGGCGCGGCGATCAGCTGCCGGAATCCTCGGTCGAGGCGCTGTGCCGCCTGCAGGAGGGCCTGGTCGACGGGGCGCTGGCCAGCGAACTGCCCCGCCACCTCACCGGCCCCGAGGTCAGCGCCACCTGGGACCGGATCAACCAGCTGATCGACAACCGCATTCACCCGTTCCCGCCGGACGACTGGCCCGCCATCCCCTGGCCGCCGTACTAAGAAGACTGGCGGGATGAGCGGCACGGCGATGATCCGGCTCCGGGACGGCGCTGAACTGTGGACGGCGGTCAGCGGGACAGGGCCGCCCGTCGGGCTTCTGCACGGCGGCCCGGGCCTGTGGGACTACCTCGCTCCGTTGGCGGCGCTGCTCGACGGGGAGTTCACGGTGGCCAGGTTCGACCAGCGCGGCTGCGGGCGATCGACCGGCCGCGGCGGGCCGTTCACCATCGCGCAGGCAGTCGAGGACCTGGATCACGTCCGGTCGGCGCTCGGCTTCGGCCGTGCTGACCCGGCCGCGAAACTCGCCCGGGGTTACCATCTGCACGATTGCGCCACGCGTCGCCGCTGACATCGAGACGTCCCTGAGTCGCAAGAGCTTCCACGGCTGGATCGCGGCAAACTGGCCTCCGGCCCGGGCTGGAAGGGGTGAACTTCGGTGGCGGGAATCTGGCTGCGACCCGGATCGCGGCCGCTGTCCCGCCAGTTAGCTGAAGACTTCGTCCAGCGTCTTAGCGGTCACGGCGCGGGTTCCCCACGTGTCCAGCTGGTCTCTGGAGGCTTCGGTTACTCTTCTGGAGGCGCTTTCGGGGAGCGAACCGAACTTGGCGGTCAGTACCCGGATGAGCATGCGGGCTTCTCCGCGGGTTTCTCCGCGAGCCTCGCCCTGGGCTTCGAGCATCTCTGCCGTGGTCACGTACGCCTCCTTTGCTTCCGGGCCGAGTGCGTCCGCCACGCGGCCGATCTCGCTGTCGGGCGCCTCGCCGACATCCCTAATGTACGCCAGGAGCGCCTTGAACTCCTCAAGCCCGCCGGGCCGGCGCAGCATCGCCCGGAGTTCATCGAACAGTTTCCACAGCACCTCGTGCGCCAGCGGATTGTCGGGGGCATCCTTCATCGACACCAGGGTGACCCGGACCGTCGGTGTCGTGTCTCGGCCTCTCAGCTGGTCAAAGTCGATGATGGCCAAGTCATCGAGAAGGAAGGAGAACCGGGGAAGGTACTCCGCATTTCCCTCATCTCCGGTTACGCCGAGAGCGGGGTCAATCAGCTCCTCCAGCCGACGCGGAGCTGACCACTGGCTCTTGCCGTTGTAGACAACCAGCGGGATCACCGGTGGCAGCCTCCGGGCTCGGGGGCTCTGATCCAGGTACCGATCCCAGATTCTGGTTATATATCTCAGCATGCGGTAGGCCATGAGCGGATCGCTCGTGCTCTGATGCTCCATCAGCACAAACACGAACGCGTCCCGTCCGTCCAAGGGGGCGCTGAGCAGCAGATCGGAGTGGCGCTACGAACGTGCCCGGTACTTGAACCAGCTGTTCCAGGTCCAGCCGACCCGTCAGGTTCTGCGGCAGCACCGCGCGTAGCTGGGAGGCCGCGTGCTCGGGCTTGCCGAGGATCATCTTGAACAGCGAATCATGCGGGGTGAGCTGACTGCCTGAATGCAGCCGACTAGAGGCGTCCTCACCTGAAGACAGACGACTGCCCCCGTTATCTGTCTGGTATGGCATACCGGAACTATACCGGCGGCCACTGACATTCCGTCGTCTAGTGGGCTGCCGAAGAGGGACGCGCGCAGCGTTGCCCTGCCTGTCGCGGTGGTCCGGCAGCGAGGCGTGCTGTCCACCGCGTCGTCAGGCCGGCCGGGAGGTGACGGTGTCCCGGTACCGGCGGAACGCGGGCAGCACCGCGCCGAGGGCTACCGCCCCGGCGATCGTGAGCAGGCCGCCGGCCAGGGCGCTGGTCACCGGGGACGTCATCGAGGCGAGCAGGCCTGATTCCAGCGAGCCGAGCTGCGGGACGCCCGCGCCGACCACGTAGTCGGCCGCGTTGACCCGGCCCCGAAGGTCATCCGGCGTCACCACCTACACGATGACTCCCCGGATCACCACGGTGAACGTGTCCGCCGCGCCCGCCACGCCCAGGGCCAGCAGCGTCAGCCACAGCCACGTCGACACCGCGAACACGGCGAACGCGGCACCCCAGAGCGACACGGTGAGCAGCATGAGCAGCCCGTGCCGGGAGAAGTGCTTCAGCGGCCCGGAGAGCACGGCCGTCACCATGCCGCCGACGCCGATCGCGGTGGTGAACAGGCCGAGGATTCGCGGGTCGCCGCCGAACCGTTCGGCGTTGAGCGCGGGGAACAGCGATAGCGGCAGCGCGAAGAAGGTGGCGTTCGCGTCGGCCAGGAACGTTCCGGCCAGGATCTTGTTCCGCCAGATGTAGTGCAGGCCCTCAAGCGAGAGAGCAAGCCCGCTCCGTTTGGAATGACCGGGTCCGGGATTGGTCTTCGGGGACATGGCGGGCAGGCGGATGACCGCGTAGAGGGACCCGGCGAAGCTGAGCGCGTCGATCAGGTAGCAGCCCTTCAGCCCGGCCGCGGCCGTGAGCAGGCCGGCCAGGCCGGGTCCGGCGATCATCGCGACCTGGAAGATGATCCGGTTCAGCGCCATCGCCGCGGTCAGCTGCTCCTTCGGGACCAGGCGGGGGATGAGCGTCTGGCGGGCGGGCGCGTTGACCGCGATCAGCGCGCTGCAGGCCGCCTGCAGCGCGTAGAGCAGCCAGATCGACCGGAGCCCGGCCATCGCCTGCGCGAACAGGAGCCCCGACGCCAGGATCTGGGCGACGGTCACCGCCAGCAGCAGCCTGCGCCGGTCCACCCGGTCGGCCAGGGACCCGCCGGGCATCGCGATGAGCAGCAGCGGGACGAACACCGCGACCCCGAGCCCGCCGGTCGCCGTGGTCGAGTGCGTGTCGTTCCACGCCTGCAGCGGCAGGGCGAAGTTCGTCATCGCGCCGCCGGTCGCCGACAGCATCGAGCCGGTCCACAGCCGCCGGAAGTTGGGGTTCTCGCGCAGCGGCGTGACGTCGGTGAGGAGCTTCACCGGCCGATTATCCCCGGCCACCAGGCCGTCAGCTAACCCTTTTACGCCGAACGAGTCTTCGCCGACTGCCCGGCCCCGGGCGGGTTACCCGTGCTTCAGGCTGCCTGTGAACCGCCGCCAGGCGCTGGCATCCACCGCGAGCACGGCCCGGTTCTCGCTGGCGCGCTGCTTCGTGTCCCGCACGAGAACCCGCCCGTCGCCGTCGCCTGCTTCGACGCAGTTGCCTCCGCCGGAGCCGCTATAGCTGGCCTTACGCCAGTTCGTCTCCTTGCTCATATTCGTCGGCGACCCTCTCCATCAGTGCCAGGGACTCGGTTCCCTTGAGTGCTTCTGTCCGGAGCGTATCGAAGCGGACCTCCAAGGTGCCGATGAGTCCGGGCTCTTCGACGGTCATGCCGTCCACGATCGTCTCCATGTAGCCCACATGCCGTCCGGGGATCTCCGCGGTGACGAACGCGCCGTTCAGGCCAGAGTGAGCCTTCGCCGTGAGGATCTGGATGGTGATGTTCGGCTGCTGCGCCAGGTGCACCAGACGTCGTAGCTGGGAGGCCATGACCTTCCGCGAGCCGATCTCCCGGTACAGCACGCCTGCGTCGAGGAGCACCCAGAGCCGGGGCGGGTTCTCCTTGACCAGGACGCGCTGACGATCCAGCCGTCCCTGCAGGCGCTCTTCGATGAGTTCGGGAGTGGCGTCGGGGTGGGTGGCGAGAATAGCCCGAGCGTAATCGGCTTCTTGGAAGAGTCCGGGAATGAGCAGATTCTCGAACATCCGCATGACGGTCGCCTCCGCCTCGTAGGGAGGGAACGGCCGGAAGCCCGAGGAGAACGGCAGGCCGTGCAGGCGCTTCTCCAGGTCCTCGAACGTGCCGGGCTGCTTGAAGACGCGGTCCAGCGCCCGGGCCTGGTCGGGAGTGGGGGCGCGGTAGCCGGTCTCGATGTTGGCGATCGTGGAGCCGGTGTGCCCGATCGCGGCCCCGAGGTCGTCGCGGGACAGGCCGTGCTGTTCGCGCATCTTCCGGAGCAGGTTGCCCAGGAGTATCCGGTCCGGGTCCTCACGGCTGGCGCTCACGGCTTCACGTCCCAACACGGAGTTCACGGCCCTGCCACAGTCGCGAGGCGGGCGTCACGGGAGGCTTGTGACAGTAGATTAACCGTCTGTGTCCCTGAAATCCTGATTTCCGGTAGCCCGGCGTGTCGGGCTTGGTCGACGAAGATCATTCAGCGAGGGGACATGATGACGACCAGCGAGACCTGGACCGCGAACCTGCGGACGCTCACCACCGGCCAGCAGGAGATCCTGCTGGAGAGCGTGAGCGACCTGCTTCGGCATCCGGACGCGATCAGCGATGTGCTGGAGACCGAGGCCCACATCCTGGCCGAGGAAGTCCGGCGGAGCCTCCCGCCGCGTGGGGACGGGGCGTGAGGATGGACGCCTACACCGAGATCGCCCGCCTGCTGGGCCCGCGCCGCGTCAGGCCCTGGATCTGGTCGGTCGTCCCGAAGGCCGTCGATCGCTCGGCCGTCGGCCTCGGCGTCAGCGACAGCGAGGCCCGCGCCCGCGAAGCCGTCGAGGGCATCATGGCCACGTATCCGGGAGTCGCCGCCTTCGGCGCCCTGGAAGGCCCCGCCACCCGCGAACGCTGCCTCCGCACCACCGCCGGCACCTTCACCTGGGTCTCGTGCCGCTGATCCAGTACCGCCGGGTCGGGATTCCGGCGGAGTCGATGATGACGGAGTCCAGTGTCCCGCCGCAGCGCTCGATCACGGCGGCCGAGGCGGCGTTGTCGTCGTCGCAGCAGACCAGGACCCGGCCGATTCCCAGGGACCGGGCGATCACGAGGCCCTGGCGCAGGATCTCCGTGGCATAGCCGCGCCGCCGGAAGTCCGGGAGGACTCCGTAGCCGATGTGGCCTGCTTCGCGTTCCAGAAAATCGTTGAGCTGGTGCCGGATGGATACGCGCCCGACAATGGTCCCGCCGACGTCGGCGACCAGGATGGTGCCGGGAACCCAGCCGTCGGGCAGGCCGACTCCGTGCCGGTGATCCTCAAGCATGGCGAGGTAGGAATCCCACGGGGCCTCGGGGGCGAACAGGAGGCCGAAGGGAAACCCTTCCTTCGCCATGATCTCGTGGGCGCGCCGGAACTCTGCCTCGTCTTCCGCCCGGAGCGGGCGGAGCCGCAGGGGGGTGCCGCTGACCATCGAGCAAGGTTAACCCGCTCTTGACCTGCCGCACGGTCTCGGATTCCTTCACCCCGGAAAAATTGTCGATTTTCTGCTCTGGCCGCTCCCGGAAGCCCGGGTCAGGGGACCGGGGACCCGCGCCGTCCAGCGAGACCAGCCGCACCTGATCCTGAAGCGCGCCCCGGCCGACAACTCGGCCCCGCACCGCCGGCTACGGAGACCCGCCCGCCATTGACGGCGGCACCGGGGGCAGCACGCCGCACTGGCCACTGCCCCCGGTTTGCTCTCCGTTCTCCGGACCTGGGGTGTCGCTGACGCGATCCGAGGACCGTCGTCTACCGGCCTGCCAGATGTATGCTGAGCCCGTGCGAAGCGCCGTGCGTGCCGGATGGTGGCGTCCCGAATAGGGACGGTCACCTAACCCGCGCGCGTCGAATCCGCGGCCGTCCATCCAGATGGGCGGCCGTTTCTGCTGACCAGGTCCAGGTCGCCCGTGATCGTTCGAGGAGCGACCAAATGACCATCAGCGAAACCGTCTCCGATTCCCTCGCGGCCGCACAGCGCCGGTCGCGGCAGATCGAGCGGGAGATCGCGCTCGGCGATGCCGATGCCTTCCGGATCCTGACCGGGGACCGGCCCACCGGGCACCTGCACGTGGGGCACTACTTCGGCACCCTGGCCAACCGGGTGCGGCTGCAGGACGCCGGCGCCGAGCTGTTCGTCTTGGTCGCCGACTACCAGGTGCTGACCGACCGCGACAGCGTCGGGCACCTGGGCGAGTACGTGACCAGCATGGTCTGCGACTACCTGGCGGCCGGCGTCGACCCGGCGAAGTCGGTGATCTTCGCGCACAGCGCGGTTCCGGAGCTCAACCAGCTGCTGCTGCCGTTCCTGTCCCTGGTGTCGGTGGGCGAGCTGCAGCGCAACCCGACGGTGAAAGCCGAGACCGCCCGTTCGCGGCAGTCCTCGGTCAGCGGGCTGATGTTCTGCTACCCGGTGCACCAGGCGGCCGACATCCTCGCGGTCAAGGCGAACCTGGTGCCGGCCGGGCAGGACCAGCTGCCGCACGTGGAGATCACCCGGCTGGCCGCCCGGCGGTTCAACGAACGGTACGGGGCCACGTTCCCCGAACCGGACACCCTGCTGTCCTCGGCCCCGCTGCTGCTGGGCACCGACGGAGGGAAGATGAGCAAGAGCCGTGGCAACGCGATCGAGCTGCGGGCCACCGCCGACGAAACCGCGGGGCTGATCAAGCGGGCCAGGACGGATACGGTCCGGGAGATCACCTACGATCCGGCGAATCGCCCGGAGGTGTCGTCGCTGGTGCTGCTGGCCGCCCTCTGCCTCGACGCTGACCCCGTATCGGTCGCCGCGGGCATCGGCTCCGGTGGAGCCGCGGCGCTCAAGCGGGTCGTGACCGAGGCGGTCAACGAGAAGTTCGCGCCGCTGCGCGCCCGCCGGGCCGAGCTGGCCCGTGAACCCGGCTACGTCCGGCAGGTCCTCCGGGACGGATGCGAGGCGGCCCGGTCCGTCGCGACCGCCACTCTGACCGAGGTCCGTGACGCCATGTCCATGCGCTACTGACCCTGCGCGGGAGAGTACAAGGTCGGCTTGCCATGCTCCTTCTGGGCGTGGACCTTCCCTTCTTTGCGCAAGAGGGTGAGCACGTAGCGCACCTGGTGCGGAGTCAGGCCGGTCGCAGGGGAGAGCGTGTCCACGGTCGCCGGGCCGTGAGCGGCGAGATATTCGTAGACGGCCTGGGCGTTGGCCTGGCGGTCGGCGGGGGGACGGGCGAGGCGGCTCTCCGTTCCGCTGGCGGGCCCGGGATCGGGCGCCTGGGCCGAAGGCGCCCGGTATTCGTATGTCCTGGCCCCTCCGTCTCCGACGGGCTGGGCGAGTCCCAGTTTGACGAGCCCGGTCAGAGTAGCCGTCGCGACCCTGGAATCCATGGGGAACGCGGCGCGCAGCGACTTGTTCGTCCAGCATGTCCCGTGCCGCATCGCGACCAGCGCGTGCCGTTGCACGTCCGTCATCAGCGGATTGCCCGGAAGCGTGCCGAGCCAGGAAAGGTCGTCTTCGGACAGAAGGACGTGGTTCGGAACCCGCACGGTGAACCGGATGCCCTGGTCGTGGAATCTCGGCGGTGTCATGTTCGCCTCGTGCAGGGCACGCAGCACGGTGGGGATTCCCGACGCGAGTGCCTCGATGACCCGCCGGTCGCCGGGCAGGCCGACATTCTGGCAGATCCGGGTGAGGTATCCGTTGCGCGCGGACGTGACCCCGATGGTGCCGAGCCGGTCGACGGTGACCCCCCAGAGGCCGCCCGGGTTCGAGATGATCAGCTGGTTGGGCTCGATCTTGAGGGTGATCGACTGCGGGAGCGCGTACGGCCCGAGGTCGCGGTGGACAAGCGCGTTGGCGACCAGTTCGCGTACGACGTCGACCGGGTACTCCGGCTCGTTGCGGCCGTGCCCGTCGACGCCGAACCGGATCCGGTTGCTGGTCTTGAGTGCGACCCAGGACATCGCCTCTTCCAGCATCACGGGGATCGGGCCGTCGAACCGCTTGGAGTCCCTGGCCCGGACGGCCGCCGGATCGCCGGGCAGCGGAGGGATACTGGCCTGGATCACGGCGTTGGGCAGGAACCGCTGGGGATAGATGCCCAGGGCCAGGAGGCCGGCTACCGTCGGTGGACCTCCCGTGCTGGCCAGGACTCCGGTATTGAACAGGACCTGCTCGGGGTCCAGCCGCCGAAGGCTGGCCGAAGAGCTCTGGCAGGACCGGA
>Ga0131853_10020426_pt1 | contig 12026 bp, 8 predicted proteins | sample TergutLab28metaG_FD_92764 | JGI IMG/M metagenome (GOLD analysis project Ga0131853, IMG submission 92764) | Labiotermes labralis P1 segment gut microbial communities from Petit-Saut dam, French Guiana - Lab288 P1 (version 2) (version 2) | ecosystem: Host-associated > Arthropoda: Insects >...
GCATGCATATAGCTAGCCCTTAAGTTCCCTAGACAACCTGATGATGGCCAATACAGGCCGAAACATGTAGTTGTTTCCATCACATAGTTATTAAATACACCTCAGTGATTAAGTTGTGTTTGAGTACATACCTTTTCCTAGTTTACCTGTTATTCATGTCAAAATTTAATCAAATTTTAAATTTTGGGCAGTTTTGTTAAATGTTCAGATATCCAGTTTCATGAAAATCTACGCAGTAGGAGCCGAGTTTTTCCATGCGGACGGACGGACGGACGGACGGACGGACGGACGGACAGGTAGACGTGACGAATCTGAAGTCGCTTTTCGCAATTTCACAAAACCCACTCAATACAAATAGTTTATTACAATTTGAAATACGGTTATTTTGTATGTTTTTGCCAGAAGCGCATATTAGGATCTTCTTAGGGGTTGGTGTCTGTGTCCGAAACTACTGGACGGATTTACGTGAAATTTGGTAGTGTGTAAGATTTTAAGTTTCTGTGACAAAAGTACTCCCGTGTATTTCAGAGCATGTGTGGGTGTTTTCTGCTAGGACTGCTTGTGGGAGCATCAAACCCGCTGTGTAGGTGGACCTGTGTTTAGAGATTCCTGTTAACGTGTCTGCCCTGCCGTTGCTTGTGATCCGTATTTTCTAAATTATCTTGAAATCAGCACATAAGGAGATCAGTAAGTAATCCGCAGGAGACAACGGCACGGTGACTAAACCTCCTAAGTCCTCTTCAGTAAGTCAACATTTCGGACTTACTTCAGGAAGCGGGCCATTTGCAGTGATGTACCTATTTCCTCTTCCGCCTCTCGGGACCTCTGGATGGCAGTTTAATACAAGTTACGCCTTTATCGCAGTGGCTCTGGATAAGGGTACGCTGGGGGAAGTTTAAATTGCACTGTAATTAACATGCGTGGTTTGTCATAACATTGCATATCTTGACATGAAAGGGAAGGCGTTTTGATGTTTAATCTTGTGTCACCTTATTTGAAAATGAGATGTGGGCCCGTTTCGACCTTACATATCTTTTTTTTTGGGGGGGGGAGAGGAAATCCCGTTGTTTTTGTGTTACTATCTAGGTCACAAATAGAGTTAAACACAATATTTATTGTAAGCAAAATTGCCTAATACAAAATATGTAAAGGAAGGAAATACTGCAATTAAAGACGCCACCATTTTACAATGATAGTCTTTTTTTTTTTACCAACTTGATTCACAAATTCTTTATTTTAATACATTTATTATATTCCCCTACATGTTTCGAGCACTATTGTGCTCATCTTCAGGAGGACAATTGTATTAACACAGCATCTGGTATCGTCACTCTCTTTGGGTGTCTGTTCAGTACACAGGTTACGAGAGGACTCTCGTAACCTGTGTACTGAACAGTCATCCGAAGAGAGTGTGGATACCAGATACTGTACTAATACAATTTTACCTCCTGCAGATGAACACAATAGTGCTCGAAACATGTACAGGAATGTAATAAATGTATTAAAATAAAGAATTTTGCATCAAATTGGCAAAAAAAAAACTATCGTATTAGGATGCACGGTCAACAAAACGTAAAAAAAGCCTTCCTCTTACATTATCATTTCGTATAATGCCGGTATTTTGATATGAAATATATCCGAGAGGGGTACTTTTTATCATACAATCCAATTTTGACATTGGGTTTATCGGGGTGCGGATTTTTGTGCCATATAATTCATATTATGTTACGTGAAATGTTTCCGTGGGATAAGGGGGGGGGGCATAATTTATCCTTTACGTAACGGAATTCAAAGTGGAATTTACCCAGAATACTGCTGTTACAGAAAGAGTGAGGAAAATGTGTGTTTATTTAGTGAAACTTTGAATTTCTGGGATTATATGGCTTCCGTTATGGGTGACGGGGTTATGAACATGGAGGATTGGTGCAATCATAGTGACAGGAAAAGGCCAAAAGGCCGAAGTACTGGAACAAAACCCTATCATATAGCCACTTCATCCACCACAAATTCCACATAGATTGCTACTGTTACAGTGCTTGTGGCATATCAGGCGCTTCTGTTCTTATAAGAGCCGTCTTCTTTACCCCCTACTGCCTATGTTATCAGTCATCTCCATTGAACGCTGTCATTTTGCAATCTTGGTTGACCGATATTTCGCTGGGCCATTTAGTTTATCGGTACTCATTCACTGACCCGTCTCGTCCGCCTTCCTTCTTTCACGGATCCATTTCATGCCCGAGCCAACGGCAGTTCTATCGGTACTCGTTCACTGACCCGTATCGTCCGCCTTCCTTCTTTCACGGATCCATTTCGTGCTCTAGCCAACGGCAGTTCTATCGGTACTCGTTCACTGACCCATCTCGTCCGCCTTCCTTCTTTCACGGATCCATTTCGTGCTCTAGCCAACGGCGATTTTATCGGTATTCGTTCACCCATCGGTCTCGTCCTCGTTCACACATTCGTCTAGTCCAACACTTCACGTTGAATGATCCGTCCCGTTCATCAACCACTGGTTATGTATGTATCAGCATTCTTTCGTCTAGTGGTTACATTTGCTGTCAGCGATCAGGGCTCAGGTTTCCCTTCCCGTTCCAGTGTTCGTCCCAGCCGTTTACTAAATACAATTACTGATAAACGGTAGGTTTTATCTAAGTTTATTACGAAATGTATGGACAGCCTTAACCACGCCAAATAATTTTGTATGATATTCCGCGCATATAATTACATTTCCTTATAACGATTTTCATCTTTGGATGCGTCATCCGCGGTGTGTTTAGTAATATATTAAGGAGAGGGCTTTAAATGAGTCAAAACACAACTAAGTATTTTAGATGTTGTTATTTTAAACTGACGACACTGCTGCCATCCTCAGATAACCACAACAGATTTCCTACAGGCTCTAAAACTACGATCCTCGGAACGCAGAAGGAATTTTCAAACAAATATATCTACTTATCCCATTAACTTAAATTACATAACTCGTTTTTTTTTGACGTTTTGCAGACCGTGCATCTCAGTATATTTATCTCAGTATTTAACCAACTTCATGCACAAAATTTGTTTCACAATAAGTATTATTTCATGCCTCTACATGTTTCGAGCACATGTGCTCATCATCAGGAGGTCAAAATTGCATTACACAGCCTCTGGTATCATCACACCTATAGGTGTAGTACCAGACGCATGAAATAATACTTATTGTGAAACAAATTTTGTGTATCAAGTTGGTTAAATACTGAGATAAAAATACATAACTTATGTTTACCAAATCACAATCTTCAAGACAGACGCCCCCCCCCCCAAATTGTGGGGTTTAAAAAGTATTCCGAAAATCATCCACATCCTGAAGCTACAGTGACAATGCTTTACTAATCTAGTACTAGAGTTTTTTTTTTAAATACGTACTGTAAATAATTACTATCATATTGTTAGGTTTATGATATATCCAGATCTTAACCTAGTCATGAACAGCATTAGAATATTGAACAACAGTGAGATCTCGTTGAGTTTTTAGATTGACATATTTTAGGACTATACTGTATAGTTTCCTAGAATAAATACTTTTGTGACCTGAAGATGGCCCACAGCAGGGGCCGAAACATCATCATCATAAACATCAAGGATTGGACCCGTTGATCCGTTCCGTCTTCAGAGTTACAGCTGCTCGCGCCAACGCTTCTTCGGTCTTCCAATTGTTCTCCTTCCTTGTTGTCTGTAGTGGTATGATTTCAAAGGGATTCGGTTTTGTGGCATTCTTTGCAAGTGTGAAAGCCAGTTCCGCCTGTATTCATCTATCTTGTCTAGTATGCCTGTAATCCGTAGTTCGCGGCGTATGTAGTCATTTGTTTTGCGGTCATAAAGGGTGTAGTCTGCCAGAGGTCTCAGTAACTTCATTTCTGCCGCTTCAATTCTTCGTCTTTGTAAGGCTGTTAGATTCCAATTTTCTGACCCATATAAAAAGTTGGTAAAACTAATGTGTTGTATATTTTCAAAATGGTTTCCGTTCTCACTTTCTTAAAAATAATTCTCTTAATAGTACCTATTAATTGTAAAAATTTTGCTAATTTAAATTCTACATCATTGGAAAATTGGTAAGATGTACTGCAACCTAGATAAGTAAATTGGCTAACTTTTTCTAGTGTTTTATCATTTATAATAATTTTTGTCCTTAGGTGATCCCTTCCAACGAAACCAAATACTTTCGTCTTTTTTGTGGCAATTTCCAAATTATATTCTATAGATATGTTATATAATGAATAGACTGCCTTTTGTAAGTTGTCTTCTGTGTCACAAATAATAAACTGGTCATCTGCAAATAACAGTGTGTTGAAAATTAACTCTTTAAAATATTTACTAGTGTTTAGTTTCTGTAACCAAATCCTAATAACTTCGTCCAAATATAAATTGAATGAAACAGGTGATAGTGGGCATCCTTGTCTCACCTCTTGGATAATAGCTCTAGAATCTACAGATATTCCATTACCTGCATTAACTCTTATAATGTTTTCCATGTATATTTTCTGAATTATTGTAATTAGATGGGTTGGAATTCTTTACTTAACATAATAGTCCATAATTTGTCTCTGTCCACAGAGTCAAAGGCTTTTTAAAAATCAATGAACGCAATATATGTGGGGATGTTAAATTCTCTATGTTTTTCAAGTATTTGTGAAGCTGAGAATATGCAGTCCATGTAGGATGTGCCTTTTCTAAATCCTTTCTGCTCTTATAATAGCAAGACCTCTGCAATTGCTGTTAATCTCTTTGCAATAATTTTTGAATAGATTTTATATCCAATATGTAATAAACTAATACCTGTATAGTTATCTGGGTTATTTCTGTCTACTTTTTTGTGTATTGATATAACAATGGCTGTCCTCCATTCTTCAGGAATGTCTCCGTAAATCCAGCATACATTTAGGAAATTCAAATGTTTATGTGAAAAACTTTTTGGTGCATGTTTGTGCAACTCATTATTAATCCCATCTGATGCTGGAGATTTTCTGGCTTTTAATGTTTTTATAGTTGTTTACAATTCTTCCATTATAATTAAGTCTACACAATTTTCTGTTAATTTTGCACGTTTCCCTTCTGTGGTGTTATCATTAAATTGTTTAGTCCAAATTTTTTGACAGTAATCTAGCCATATGTGTTCAACTGTTGGGTTAAGTCGCAATTATATTTTTCAGTTCTGTTTAAATTTCTAATAATTTTACATGCATTTATCTGGCGTCCACGTAAATCCTGTTCAATTCTCGATACAAATGTTTCCCAACATTGCCTTTTAATTTTTCTTGTTTCTCTTTTCACAATTGCCACTAACCTTTTGTATTCTAGTTTGTTAGTTTCAGAACGTGTTGTTAGATACCGTAAATAAACCTTCTTCTTGTTTTCAATCAAGTTTTTAATATTCTCATTCCATAAAATTAAACGACTTTTGTTTCTTCTCTTTTCCTTTTGCCTAGAGCTTCATTCGCTGCTTGTTGTAGTGTGTTCTTTACAGTTTGCCATTCTACATCAATATTAAGGCTGGATGGTGAGTGCATCAGATTTTGCTCTAATCTCCTCTGATAAAGTAATTTTATACTTGGGTCCTCTAACAAATACGAGTATACCCTAAAAAACATGTCGTCAGTTTAAAATAACAACATCTAGAATCTTAGTTGTGTTTTGACTCATTTAAAACCCTCTCCTTATTGATGATTTTCATGTTTATCCTAGATTTAACAGTTTGCGTTTAATAGGAATACAACCTGATATCGGTAAACGTTGTGGCATGTGTGGTGGTCGGTTACACAAGGAATGATTTTATCGTCTTTTGTTCCTTGCAATAACAAGTTCAGTTTTCGAAGTATAACCAGTGTCAGGTTTCCTGTAATTTCTGCTTCTTATTACTGCAGTGTTACTTGCAAAGAATACGAAAATTCAAACTCGTATGCAGGTTTCTTCCTGCTGAATTAGTTATCCGAGCTAATGCCCTGGAGTCCTGTAACATCTGGTGAGCATTTCAGACGCACGGTAAAAGAGAATAAAAAGAACGGGTAGGGAAAAAAAGAGCCCAAACTTACAACATGAAATGAATTTTTACTACCCTCCATCTCATTGCCTCTAATTTCCATATCTTCACCACTTTTATTTATTCTACCGTGGCTTTGTTGTGTAAAAACTAAAGTCTTTTAAGCATTTATGCTGGCTATTATTTCATTTCTATGTCTTCTGTCTTTGTATTTGGTGAGGTACAGAACTGTGTGGGGGGAAATGGATCGCGGTTAACCGAGGGCTGTGTGGGTATGTGAGAGAGTCGGTAGTCTGTTAATAGCGGGCATGATTGATGGCTTGCTTCACAAAACCGTTAGCATTCAAATCAGAACGACGCTGTGCTGTGGGCATAATCTTCGAGTGGGGGGAGGGAGCTTTGTTATTATTACGTCTCGCGGCCATATTGTAAGAGTATCTTTTGTTTTCAGTTTTCATTACAGTCTGCGGTATGCTACGAAATACGGTTAAATTATAATTTCTCTGGAAGCGTGCAGACCAAAATTTAACTGTATGGAGTCTTAAATGCGTACTTGTCATACATAAGTGTTAATTTCGTATACATTGGGGTACGCTAGAACGAACGTAATTGATTCTAGAACCTTATTCGTTATAGCATCTGTTCGTTCTCACATATATTGAAATATATGTATTTAGGGGTAATCCGTTCCAGGCCCACAGCCTAGAGCAAATTTATCATCAAACACAACCATTTAAACAGGAAAATGTAATAGAAAATAAAAAATATATGTGTAAAACTAATATAAACTTGAGTTATTTATCTTTTATACACTGTACATGTAAATTCGAAAAGCATATACAATCTTTCCTTCGTGAAAACTGTAATCGAACTTTCCCTAATAAAAACATAAAAAGGACATAAAATGTTATTCCTTCGCGTCCGTTGTAGCATGTGTGTTCGTTGTAGCATGTGTGTTCGTTGTAGCATGTGTGTTCGTTGTAGAATGTGTGTTCGTTGTAGCATGTGTGTTCGTGGTAGCATTCTGATTTTAAGCTCATGGTTATGTGCATCGTAATTCAGTGTTAATAAAAATCCAACCAGATGCAACAGTATACAGATATTTATTTACTGCAGAGTCACTCTACATGTTTCGGGTGTCACAGCACCCATCATCAGAAGTACTAAAAACTGTAACCGCAGCCTCCGGTACAGGTCATAATACTGGTACAGCTACTTCTCTCCAACGTGGCCCGATAGGTCCACGATGGAGGGAAGTAGCTGTACCGGAGGTTGCGGTTACAGTTTTTAGTACTCCTGATGATGGGTGCTGTGACAACCGAAACATGTAGTGTGACTTTGCAGTAAATAAATATCTGCATACTGTTACATGTGGTTGGATTTTTATTAACATCCTGATTTTATTGATACAAACTTCGTTGTAGGATCGTTCATTGTAGCACACCCCACTGTATCTCTATACAGTCACCGCGTCTGCATTAGAGTGACCAAGCTCTTTTGGTGAAACAGTCGATACTTACTGCGACAGTCGCAAATCGCGTGGGTACACTTAAGGATTTATTTCAACTTATTGCACTGGTTCATATCAATATAAATACAAAATTTATTTCAACGTGGGTGTTTTCAGGATTCCGCCGCCATGTAGATGAGCTCTGCGCTCTGCTGGGATATTACGCAGCGTAGAGTGGTGATTCCTTACCGACGTTTCGGGACATCCTATTGATCCTATCTTTAAGGAGGAATTACGACTCTGCGCTGCGTAATATCCTAGACGGGCGCAGAACTTATTCTACGTGTTAGGGATAATGCATTTAGGCATCAGCAGAGAATACGCAAAAAGGCCATATTTAATAAAGTTTGTATAGCATTGTCCAAGGTGAAGGTAAAATGTACATTCCAGTGAAAATTTTGTGAGTACAGGCTGTGGACTGTGCGAAGTTTTGAGTGTTAACGAGTGTCTTGTACATGGTAAAAACTGCGGTTTGAAATGCCGGGACTTGGTTTTGTTACAGTTCTAAGCACCAAGATTTCATTCCATGACGTTGAGTGTGATGTGTGATGCTGTTCCTTTTTTTTGGGGGGGGGGGAGGTACATTGGAAAACATGTACAGCCCCACTCATTCTTGATGTCGGCACTAGACACAGGTGAATGGTCAGCTTCATTCCCCGGCCGCTTTATCGAGGCGGAAGAGCTCCTGGTACTCATGGAATAGGAGGCTGAATTGGCCTGGATGCTGCGGAGAAGAAAATCTATTGCCTGTACCGGTCATCGAACGACGTTTACTTGGTTTTCAGCATTTAGTCCAGTGTTTTTGAAATGTGGTGCTGGAAAAGGATGTAGAAGATTAGTTGGAACATATCGTGTGAGAATTAAGTAGAAGGGGATATTCTATAAAGTTTAAAGCAGTTCCGTTACAGGCCTGGAGTGGCCCAGAGGGTTCCAGGAAGTTAAGGTTCTCCAGATTTCATGACAACGGCACAGGATAGTGGTAAAGTCAGCCTTAGGCACCGGCCGCCTTTATCCCCAGGAAATGCTCCTGGTACTCATTTCTGTTAGAGGGTGTGTCGACCCCAGGGCCATAGTGCGATTGGAAGGATTTTATTTAAATGAAAAATTCCAATGACACTAACTGGGATCGAACCAGCGACCTTCCGATTTGTAGCACAGCACCTTGACCACTGTGCTGCCTCTGGAGGAATATTCTACGTACAATAAATAAAAGGAAAGCTGAATGAATTGGTCACATCTTTCGCAGGAGCTGCTTTCTCGAACACGTTACAGAAGGTAATGTAGAAGGAAGGATAGAAGTAACGGCAAGACGAGGAAGAAATCGTAAGCAGATACTGGACGATTTTTGGAAAATAGAGGATACCGTAAATTGAAAGAGGACGCACTGGATCGCACTCTGTGGGGGACTCGCTTTTGAAAGGGTCTGTGGACCTATCGTAAGGCAGAATACGAAATGAATGAGTCCAGTGCATGGAAGTCAATGAGGGAGTCAAGTTTATTGACGTTGTAGAATGGCTGAAGACGAAGAGGGCTGCATATAGTGCCGCGTTCTCTGAGAGGTTCGGTCTGAACTTTTTAAATGCCATTAGAACTCCAGTGTTCAAAGGGTTAAGTGTGTAGCAGTGTCATTAACGTGGCCTCTGTCACACACAGCTGCGCTCTCAGTCCGACCATTATTCATTATGAGAGACTGCTTGTTACCCCACAAGTAGGATCATCACCCTTCTTATGCAACAACCGTAATGGCTGAAGTCACGTGTGGACTGAAACATACTTGACTGTTACACAAAATTTCACCCTAGTTTTTGCCTCTTGTTCCATTTTGTTTTAAAGAAAGAAAAAGTGGAAACTTCTTGTAAGAATAGTTGAATAAGGAGAGACAAACTTGATGTCACTTGCTGTATTATTTCATTATTTAATGCTCAACATGTTTCGGATATTAATACATCCATCAAGGCTTCAGCCTGCATCCGGATACCACACCACCCCAGCCAAACCACACCGTAACACCAACACACATCGAACCAGAGCAATACAACCCATGAAATAACTCAACAAATAAGCCGCAAGCTCCTGAGGATGGATATATTAACATCCGAAACATGTTGAGCATTAAATAATGAAATAAAAAAGCAAGTGACATCAAGTTGGTCTCTCTTTATTCAACTATCAAGATGATGCACGGTCCAATAAACATAAGATTCTTGCAAGAAGTGATGGGCTTGTTGCATATCTAGCTGGTGTCTGACCTCTCGTAACGTTTGTTATTGCTAAGGTTTTTGGCTTTGTGACTTCATCTGCAGAAATATTCAGACTATACAATATAGTACTTTGTTTTCGCTTTACCTCTTTAGCTTAATAGTGAGTTGTCAGGATTATAAAGTTGTGGGAACTTTGGAAATATAGAACGACTTCAAGAGTATCGCAGTATTTTACTCGATTCATATACAATTTGCGTTAACCCATATCCTGCTAATGTGGAAAATATGGTGAGCTCCTAATAATGCCAGCGGATGCCAGACGGGCTTTAATTTGGCATTTAAAGGGTTAAAGATGAATTGGGCTCCGTACATTCTTCTAGGTGTATAGTTGGAGTATCTGCCGACAGCCCTCATATCGTGTCAAGTATTTTCGTAGTTTTACTCTGACCGCCCAGGCAACTGCAGAAACTTTTTCCTTAATTGAGCCATGACTGTCTCCCTCAACTGCCTTTTCACCCTCATTATTTATCGTTATGTGATCATTACACGCTGTTGCAGTTCCGACGCTGACAGTGTTCTTAGGAAGGTACTGTATCAGACTGTACTTCGTACCTTTTTAAGCGCGTCCGCAAAATTGCGAAAATCGACCTTTAGGTTTGCCATGTCTGTCTGCGCGTCCGCATGGAACAACTCGGCTCCCATTGGACGGATTTGCATTAGATTTAATATTTGAGTTTTTTTTTACAGAACTGACTAGATAAATGAAGTTTGATTAAATTCTAACAAGAATATGGGGTATTGATGTTTTTGCTGACCGTGCATCTCAGTATAATCTTAGTAACTGACCAACATGATGCACAAATTCTTGTTTTATAATAAGTTTATTATGTTCCTCTACATGTTTCGAGTACTATGTGCTCATCATCAGGAGGTCAAAATTGTGTTATACAGCTTCTGGTATCGTCACACTGTGTAGATGGCCGTCCGGTGCGCACCTGTGCACCGGACGGCCAGTATAAATGTTTTAAGTTTTTCGTGCGCTTGTTCGGGGAAATCGTGACACCAGAGTGTCTCTCAGGGGCTACAGTTCATAACTCCAGATCACTGTATGGGTTTTCTGTAAGAGACAGAATCGCTCAGATTTTTTGGACAGATTTACAACCTGCGCCTCAGTAATTTCAACTCATTCCAACCCATTCCATTGACAGTATTTGCCGAGTGCTTAGCTCGCCGCCGGTCGTCTTAGGGAAGTCCTCACGTTTCAATGTGACCCGGGGATCGACCATCCTGACTGGGGTATTTTCTTGGTTACCCACCTAGGAGTTCGGCTTAACTGGTAATCTTAGTAGTTGACCAATTTAATGCACAAATTCTTGTTTTATAATAAGTTTATTATATTCCTCTACATGTTTCGAACACTGTTGTGCTCATCATCATGAGATCAAAATTATATTATACTCCTCTCCCAACCTGTGCACCGGACGGCCACCTACAGAGTGTGATAGATGATACCAGATGCTGTATAATACAATTTTGACCTCCAGGTGATGAGCACAGTAATGTTCGAAACGTGTAGAGGAATGTAATAAACGTATTATAAAACAATAATTTGTGCATTAAGTTGGTCAGTTACTAAGAAAAAAGAATATGGGGTACTTTACATGAAGGCCTACGTACGTTTATGGCAGTATCTCGCCAAGTTCTTCTTAAAATGAAGGATGTTTCAAAAAATCAGACCACACATATTACATCCAGTAACTTTTTTTTTCCCCACGAGAATCGTGCCATTTATGGGATAATGTGCGAAGATATTGTAGATCCAGATTAGCCACGGGTGACAATATAAGTACGGCGCATGCGCTTTGCATGCTGGGTAAGTAAGGCTACAGACACACACTCAGAATATGTAATCCTTATTGCTGTTCCGCGACACCAATGTTTACGTGAACGTGCGATGGTGTTACGTTGTACGTGCATTGCCTCTCTTGTAGATTTCTGTGCTATAAGAATATAGTGCATGCATCAGCGTAGGTTGACACTCTTTATGTGAATAATAATAATAATAATAATTATTATTATTATTATTAACTGCAATTGGGTTGTCACCCGGTGGCAGTGGTTATTTTACATATATACAAAGTATGAAATTGGTTACTAATTTAAGTCGGGACGGCTGCATGAGAAGCATGTAGTGGCAACTTGGAATCTTGGGAACCATCTCAGCATTTGCTTATAGACACAGGGAAACCAAGAAAAACCTGTGTCGAGGTGGCCGGTCGCAGGAACTTCCGAATACTGA
>Ga0131853_10020428_pt1 | contig 12025 bp, 13 predicted proteins | sample TergutLab28metaG_FD_92764 | JGI IMG/M metagenome (GOLD analysis project Ga0131853, IMG submission 92764) | Labiotermes labralis P1 segment gut microbial communities from Petit-Saut dam, French Guiana - Lab288 P1 (version 2) (version 2) | ecosystem: Host-associated > Arthropoda: Insects >...
TCACTATTAAGGTATTCTTGTAATCTGGTCGCACAGTTCCTTACATGACTATCACCAATTATTATAACTTTCTTTTTACCTTTATTGGGACTCTCCACTGACCGTGTATTCACCTTCTTTGTTAACTTTCTTTTTACCTTTATTGGGACTCTCCACTGACCGTGTATTCACCTTCTTTGTTTGATAGGATTTTGCTTTTGGATTCACTTCATTATTGTAGGTTATACTTGGTGATTTTCTGTAAGAGTCGGGAATACCATTAACTATCGTTATGATTTTGTTACCTTTCACTTGAGGATTCCTTGTCTGGTGAGGTCTTTGTGTGAAGACCTTCTGAGCTTCATAATGGTTAGTAGTTGCTCCCTTGAGGTTAGGTAAGATGTAACGGTTTACAATCGGTATGGAGTTAGTAGACACCAAATAAAGACTGAAGTTCGAATATTTATTGGATGAAGATGAATTCAACTGTCTATCACGTAACTGTTGCTATGCAGTGCTCCTCTACTTCTACTTGCATATACGTGTAACGTCATTATGTTCAGCGTTTGATGCAAAAGGATCTAGTGGTATGGAGAGCGATGACGCAAAAAAAGAATATGCTTGGTGCAGAGATAATTTTGAATTACGAATTGCATAAGCTTCATGTTGCAGGCTTTAAGTCATGGTTCAGCATCTCTGTTTGATAATTCTGATAAATCCTAGTCGCATGTTGGCAGTGTGAAGTTTCTTAGTCTTAAAGTGTGACGTTGCTTCTGTATTTTCGGTGTAATTATTACGTGTTTGGAAGTTGGGTTCGTAATAAACATCAGGCTAAGTGGCTTCTAGAAAAACGCCTGTGCGGTTAAGGGGATTGCTTTATATTTATATTTTCAGTGAATTTTGTATACCCATGAAACTGGTTGCTTTAATGTTTTAAATGAAATGTGTAATCAAGATCAGGTATATATATATATATATATATATATTTATTTATTTATTTATTTATATATTTTATATATTTCCTTTCCAGAATGGCCAGAGAGAAGGAGTTGTTGTATTCACACTGCCATTCAACATTTCTGTAGATTATGCCATTAGGAAGTTCTGAGAAAACTGGTGGTGGGGGTAAAGGTTGGAGCTGAGCATTGAGCTGTTTTTGAAAATGCTCGAAACTTGGTTTTTGTTCTTCATGTAAAGAAAGTGTAACACCAGTTTGATGCAGGTCAAAATTGAATGTGTTGTATAATATATTAGAGTCTTGCATTCTTGATCTTGTTCAAATTATTTAGTTTCAAATTGAAACACACATAGAGAAGCAGATGTGACTTACAGTTACACATTCAGTTTATATGCTTTGTGCACAAAGTGCATTACATTGAATGCAATTTGCAAGTAACATAACCTTAACAGTATGGAATATTTTCTGCAATTATGTGGGTAGCAAATCTTTCTTTATATTACATTTAAGGTTCCCTCAGCTTTGGATATTCCAATTACACTGTACCAGGATATTACATTGTATTATCTGCTGACTGCATGGCATCACATCTGAGAAAAATATAATCATGATATTTCATCTTAGTAATTAACCAACTTAATGCACATATTCTTGTTTTATTATAATGTTATTATATGCCTCTACATGTTTCGAGCACTATGTGCTCATCATCAGGAGGTCAAAATTGTATTATACAGCATCTGGTATCATCATACCTGTGCACAGGTTGGCCAGCTACAGGTGTGATGATACCAGATGCTGTATAATACAATTTTGACCTCCTGATGATGAGCACATAGTGCTCGAAACATGTAGAGGCATATAATAACATTATTATAAAACAAGAATTTGTGCATTAAGTTGGTTAATTACTAAGATTATATGGAGATGCATGGATAGTAAACATCAAAATTCATGATCTTCAGTTTCACCTTCTTTTTTTAAGTGTTGCTCTTGTGTTGGATAGATGCATCAGTTCTGTCATGTTTATGTGTGTTTGCATCTAGGAGAAAGAGAGCTGCAGAGAGTATTGTTCCTGTGTAGTTTACACCTCTTTTAGGCACATTATGTTAACTTATGTTTTAATGTGGGATAATTTATTTCCTTTCATTTGACAGGCTAAACTTCTGCAAAACAATGGCAACAGGGGGAGATGTGTGCATACCACCAAAACATCAAAACCGTTTATCATACGAGAAGTCTCCATATTTACTGCAGCATGCTGGCAACCCAGTTGATTGGTAAAAGCTATTTCATATACTGTACATACTGCATGTATTATATTCACTGCTGTACTATTGTACTGGTTAATAGATAGACATTGTTCACTGTCAAATGCAACACTGGGTTTAAACATTTTTCTACATTTGGCTCTGCATGTTTCAAAACTCTTGGTTCTCTATCATGGGCTCCTTTAGGATCCTACTGAGGTTTCTAAAAAACATTTTCATACATCATGCAATAGCAGTATTTGTATATGTTGTTGTTATTGTGTCTGTGGATCTGACTGCTTGAGCTGTTGTTGGCAGTGTCCCATATTCATTGCTGGGATGAGGGAAGCCTGCAGGAAATGTGGTAACTTTTTTTATTCTTTAGTTGATTCTTTGAAACAAATGTTTCAGATATTGTCTGATATTCATGTTGCTTTATTTTTAGATTATGACATTGTGTTCTGTTACATGGGTGCCAACATCTTGGAAGGATTTCTTTGCCATTGTATGTTTCAAAGGTGAAGGCAGTATGGTCCTCTGAAATATTGGTACCACATACCAGACTCTGCTGTCAAATGTTGAATTTTTTTTGTCCATGCAACAAAGCCATATAGGGACAGTAGAGGAAGAGCTCTTCTCATTCTTAGCCTCCACCTAGATGGACTTGAATGGTCAATTTCATGCCATGGTCACTTTTTTCTCCAGGAAAGAACCCTGGTATGGATTGAATAGAAGGCTGGGCATGCTTTAGAGCTGGTCTGGATGTTTTGCTGAAGAGGAAGATCTCATTCCCCAGCCAAAATTCAAACCCCAGAGTGTCCATACCAACTGTGATACCCTGATGCCTTGTGATTATGAATCTGGACTGCCGATAAGAATGGTGTATCTGACATATATCCACACACACACGTGCACACATATTGTATGTGTATAATACTGGGCACACAATTTTTCCCTTTCTATTGGGCTTCCAGTGTGGTGGTCATTTACTTCCCAAATTGTAACACCACTATGAATATGCTGGCCTTTTTTGATATAGTACGCAATATTCTTATACATTATGCAGATGAGTATATAAATATTGCTGTCATATAATATGTGACACTATGAAGTCTAATGGAAGTGAATTGGCATTTAAGAGGATCCTGCCATATAACTTGAATATTTTATAAACACTGTAGGTGACTGTGCTGCCCTTATCAAGTTATTGGAATTTTGCTGGATTTCTCTGTTTTTTAAAGGTTTCCCTGGGGTGAAGAAGCGTTTGAAAAAGCTAAAAAGGAGGACAGGCTGATTTTTCTGTCTGTTGGTTATTCGACATGTCACTGGTGTCATGTAATGGAGAGAGAATCATTTGAAAATGAAGAGATAGCGAAAGTGATGAATGAGCATTTTGTTAACATTAAAGTTGATCGAGAGGAAAGACCAGATGTGGACAAGGTGTATATGGCTTTTGTTCAGGTGAATATATGACTTTGCTTCCTTGAAGTGTACATTTCATTAATCCTTGCACTAAACATAGAGTTCTTCTGCCATGTAAGAGGTCATGCTATGCATTGTCAGCAGCATTTTCCCCGACTTTAATTAATTAATTTATTAATGTCTTTGGAATGTGCGGAATGCAATGATTCCTTGCCAATCTCAGGAGCTTCTTTCATTCTTCTCTGTTATATACCTTTCCATCCACCCTTTTCCATCAACTAGTCTTCCATCCTCTCTCACTTCATCTTGCCATCTATTTCTTGGTCTACCTCTCAGCCTTGTTGTTTCAAAATTCATATATAATACTTTTTTGGGAATTCTGTTTTCTTCCATTCTCTGTACATGCCCAAACGAGCGTAATCTATTTAACCTTATTGTCTCTGTTATAGTGGATTTTTTAACCATTGCATACATTTCTTTATTGGTTAATATTCTCCAATTTTCTTTTTTATTGTCATATACTGGCCCTAAAATTCTTCTATGCAGTTTCCTTTCAAAAATGTATTTTTGCTTTCTCTCTCTCTCTCTTTGTTAGTATCCAGGTTTCTGATGCATATGTTGAAAGTTTATCTATTATTGTGTTCTTTAGTCTTAATTGTAGTTTTTTTTAGATATATGTATATTTCTAAAAAATTTTGTAGCATAAATTATGTTTTGTTAGAATTTTTTATTCTTTCATATAAATCTATTTGGTGCTTATTATCTTCATTGAGTATAACACCTAGATATTTTAAATTTTCAACTCTTTCAGACATATAATTTTTATTGTTAATTGTCCTATTTTATTTTGTTTTGAGCTGTTTTTCCATTCCACTATCACATATTTTATTTTTCCTTGGTTTGTTTATAGTCCTAACTTTTTGGCAATGTTTTCTATTTATACAAAAAGTTGTCTTATTTCTATTTCATTTTTCCAATTAATGCGATGTCATCTGCATATGCTATTACATTCATTTGTTCTTTACCAATCTCTGTACCCCTATGAACCATTTTTATACTTTGTATCACTTTATGTAATGCTAAATTGAATAATACTGGTGATAGAGAGTCACCCTGTTTCAATCCTGTTTTATTTTCAAAAAAGCATGATAGTGTTCCTTCTATTCTAACAGCACTTCTTGTCTTTTGTACACATGCTTTACACATATTTATTAATTTTTTAGGAATTTTAAATTCTTCCATACATTTCCATAGCTTGTCTCTGTGTATAGAGTCATATGCCTTTTGAAAATCAATAAATACATATTGTACACCTTGATTATATTCCCAAATTTTCTCATTTACTATTTTAAATACAAATATATTGTCAATTACAGATCTTCCATCTCTGAATCCATTCTGATAGTCCCCAGTAATTTTTTCGATATATGATTTAATTTTTCCAAAATTATATTTGCCAAAATTTGTAAGCTGCTATTCCCCTGTAATTCTCACACCTATCTCTGTCTCCTTTTTTTTTTTTATGTAGGAACTATTATTGTTTCTTTCCATTCTTCAGGTATTCTTTCCTCCTCCCAGATTTGTCTTACTAGTTCATAAATTCTATTCAATAGTTTATCTCCTCTGTATTTTATTAAATCTGGATGTATTCCATCAGTTCCAGCCGGCTTGTTATTTTTTAAATTTCTCGTTGACTTTTTTTTTACATCTTTTATAGTAAATTCTTCTACTTCAAATTCATTAATTCTCTATTTCCTATTTTAATTACTTTTTTTGGTTCTTCTGTGTTTAGTAATTTATCAAAATATTCTTTCCATTTTTTTTTTTTGCCAGTTCTCCTTTTTTGTTCCTAATCATGCAAAATTTATGTTGATATCCTTTCTTAAATTGGTTTATTGTTTGATACATTTTTCTTGTGTTATTATACTTTTGATCTTCTTTTATTGATTCTATTACATTTTTAATGTATAACTTTTCTTATTCCAAATTATTTTGTGTGCTTCTTTTCTTTTATGGTGATACTCCTGCTCTTTGTTCTCCCTTCTTCCTTTTATTAACCACTTTTCTCTTGCTTTCTTCATTTCTTCTATTGCAATTTTCAGTTCTTCAGTGTACCATCTATTTTTTAATGTTTCTGTGCATTCATCCTTTTCTATTAGCTGTTGTTTTGTTTCCTTGATTGTTGTTTTAATGTTCTGCCATTTTGTCATTAATATTATTGTCCATATTATCTTCATCTTCCATATTTCCCAATATTTTGAACCTATTATTAAGTTCTATAACATATTCTTGTTTCCACCTTGACTTACACAATAATTTAATTCTAGATTGTCTAGCGCTAGTCAAATTTTGCACAAGTCAGAATTAGTATATATATCGCCCCTGTTTTGTAAAGAGGGGACAACCAACACAATATCAAGGTGGCTCCATGTTACAGATGACAAATGCTTTGAGGAGGAGGAGGATGTGCCCCACCTATCTTGGTTGTTCTTCAAAATGAAGTTGTCATCTTTTTACGTATCATTGAAAACCATTAGTTGAATAATCTTTTACATGTGACTCCATTTAGTTCAAAGTGACAAGTAGCCCCTTTTTACAAAACAGGCTATTTGATCAACTGTATAGTGTATCTGTATACAAGGGAGACTAGTTGAAATCCAGACTCCAACATACTGGAACCTAATTGGGCACAGTGTGACTGTCCCACCACCTTTGTGGCAGTTTTCTTCTGCCACCTTCATCTCATTTTGAAACTGGGTATGTTTTTTAAAAAATGTTACTTTTTTTTTTTTTTTGCACAACTCTGAAATTGTGCAACATGAACTTATGTAAGTTGGTGAATGTCTGTATATTGTAAAATGTATTTTCATTGAAGAATTTGACATTTGCCATAAGGAAATAGGTGTTCCTGATATAAAATTCAAAATTTTGAAGATGAACAACAGGATACAGTCTTGCAGTAGTGTGACTTTAGTCTTTCTCTAATCTGCAGTGTGAATTCTGGAATGGCTTAAAACTTAAGTACATTACTGTGAATTTAGACTGTGGTCTTCTGGTACATGGCACGTTGTTGGTTTGGTACATAGGTGGCAACATTTTGTAACAAGCTACTGCCTCCTTATGCTACCTCTAAGATGGTGGCAATAAGTTACTTTACAACTTTTGTACCTTTACCAAATTCACATGGCATCACATCCCTGATGACTGTAATCTGAACACCAGGTGTCTTTAGAAGCTAAAGTCTTAGTAGATGAAATGCTTGAAATTTTTGCAGGAAATTTGTAGTGCAGTTTATAGAACTTGATTATAAGAGCATCAGATGTTTGTGGAAGTTTCTTGTTGGTCATACTGAGATTACAACAGTGAACGTCTGTCAGACTACACGTGGTTGTGGTTACTGGATCATGAGTGTATTCCTTAACCCAAACTTCCAAACCATTCTTGGAGAAACTTACTTCTTGTTGTGAAACAAATTCTCATGGCCTAATTTCATACCGCTTCTGATGTTATATGGCAGCTGTTTTTTTTTTCCCCCTCTTCTCCTCATTGACTTCGAATTCTGTTTCTAGGCTGTGTCTGGTCGAGGAGGGTGGCCAATGAGTGTCTGGCTTACCCCGGAGCTCACACCTGTGTATGGTGGTACATATTTTCCTCCCACTGATGTCTACTATGGCCAGCCAGGTTTCAAAAAACTTCTCTGCATCATAGCATCTCAGGTATTTTGTGTATATCACTGGCACATGTTCTTCAGCATGTCGACTGCTTTGACTCACCCTACTCTTTTGCAGATTTCTCTGCCACAGAGAACACCTCAGTCAGCTGTATTATTCTTAAATATGTTTTCATGGCAATGGCATATGTTGGCTAGACCTTTTGATAGATGCCATATCTGTCATGGTTTGTGGTTGCCCAAAGATCTTTTTACCCTGTAACTGTTTACAGGACTGTGATACAACAGTTTTTATTTAACTATAACCTGGGTTAAGTATTTATTTTTAAACTTGAACGTTACATGGATGCAATTACATATAATTGCTGATGTGCCATAAAATCCACGCTTTTCAACATCCGCTGATATTTGTCTTTTAACTTTTAGGCCTGAGGCAAAAATGTATAAAAGTCACAATGTTAGTCCTACACCTACAAACACATACATATTATGTCGATCCAAAATTTGGTCAAGATGAGAGAACAGACTGTGGAGTAAGTCACAGTGGTGCAAAATATGAAAAAATAAAACAATACAACATTATTGTAACGATTCCACATAAAGTGTTCAGATGTTGCATTAAATCCATACTATATGGCTGATAATTAGATAACAAATCATTTTAAACAGTTGAAGTTTATTAAAAATTTAAAAGGAGTGTGTATTTAATCATGCTAAATTAAATTGAGGCTTTTCATTCCTAAGACTTATGAGACTAAGTGGTAAACTGTTGAAAAATTTAATGCTAGGATCATTTATTGAAGATGTGGAAGATTTGCAGTTTGGTCTATGAAGATGGTGCTTATTCCTTGTAGTAATACTGTGTAGAGATGAACTTGAAATTGTTCCTGCTAATTTACAGTGAAGGTTATTAATAAAAATACCCATTCACATGGAAGAGGTAAGTCCATGAACTCTTAACATACTCTGAATTGTTTTTTAGACAACATTCGTGTTCACAAAACTGGATATGCTGATTTTTTGTATGGTTTTCTGCAGTCCTCCTTGACAGATACCAGTATACCACCTGTGATTAGACCATAACCACTTCCCTCTACAACCATTATAGTTCGTAATGCACTAGGGTAATAACAAACAGAAAACAAACTTTTTTTCCAGTTGTTTGTTTTATTATTGTTTAGTGGCAGGAAAATCATCAGAAATTTTCAGAGTCTGGCTCAAAGATTGTGGAAATGTTAAGGAGGACGTCTGTACTGGATGACGTATCATCAGGGAGGAGAACTGACATTCCTGGTGAAGCATGTTGGCAGAAGTGCATGCAGCAGTTGTCTGATAGTTATGAATCACAATATGGTGGATTTGGAGATGCACCAAAGTTTCCTCAACCAGTGAACTTTAATTTCTTATTTCACATTTATTCACGAGAGCCTTCCTCTGAAACAGGAAAAAGAGCCCTGGATATGTGCTTGCATACCCTGAAGATGATGGCAAAGGGAGGCATTCATGATCATGTTTCACAGGTTAGATCCAAACACATTTTTTATAATTCAGATTATGGTCTTCAGGTTGTGATGCCAATGAGTGTGGTAGCTAGGGTGAAAAGTTAAAATATTTGGGAACAACCTTAACAAATCAAAATTCTATTCAGGCAGAAATTAAGAGCAGACTGAAGTCAGGGAATGCTTGCTATCGTTCAGTTCAGAATCTTTTGTCTTCCAGTTTGCTATCCAAAAATTTATGGATTAAGATATACAGAACTATAATTTTGCCTGTTGTTTTGTATGGGTATGAAACTTGGTCGCTCACACTGATGGAGGAACATAGGCTGAGGGTGTATAAGAGTAGGGTGTTGAGGAGAGTATTTGGGCCTGAGAGGGACGAGGTAACAGGGGAGTGGAGAAAACTACATAAAGAGGAGCATAATGATCTGTAATCCTCACCCAATATTGTTCGGGTGATAAAATCAAGAAGAATGGGATGGGCGGAGCATGTAGTACATATGGGGGAGAGTAGAGATGTATACAGGGTTTTGGTGGGGAAACCTGGGGGAAAAAGACCACTTGGGAGACCCAGGCATAGATGAGGGGATAATATTAAGAAGGATCTTCAGAAAGTGGGATGATGGGTTATGAACTGGATTGGGCTGGCTCAGGCTAGAGACAGGGGGCAGGCACTTGTGAATGTGGTAATGAACCTTCGGATTCCATAAAATGTAGGGAATATTTTGACTAGCTGAAAACCGGTCAGCTTCTGTAGTAGGACTGCTCCATGGAGTAAGTAAGTAGGTTAGCTAGGTAATAGCATTTCAGAGGAACCTACTGCATCCATCTTCATAGCAAACTACTAGGCATTGTGGTATCACGCCCTAGATGACCATGCCAGGTAATAAATCAGATCAATTGTGGGTATGCACTTTCAGTATTAGAGATTAAAATTTAATATAAAGAAAGTGGAAGAGTAAATTCAGTGCTAGTTGGTTTGATGTTAAGTTGCGAATTAATTCTGATATTGTCACTTTGCAGGGCTTCGCAAGATACTCAACTGATGATCGATGGCATGTTCCCCATTTTGAGAAAATGCTGTATGACCAGGCCCAGTTGGCTGTTGCATATTCAACTGCTTATGTTGCCACCAAGGATTCTCTGTATGCAGATATTGTGAGGGATATATTGACATATGTTAACAGGGACCTCAGTGATAAGGTAAAGTTTGGAGATGTGTATAGGCAATAGATGTATGAGATGGGCCAGGTATGTAGAACGTGAAGGGAGGGGGGGGGGAAATATGTACAGTATTATAATCAGAATCTTTAAAGGTGAAAGATACTTGGGAGATACATTCTTGCATTTGTATATGAGAGGAATGTACTAAATGTTTCTTAAGAAGTAAGGGAGCAGGGTGTTTTTACATTACTCATACAGAGCATAGTCTTACAATTAACACATTAACCAACAAATGCTCTTAACAAAATACAGTTTGTAATAAGGATTAAGCTACATGTTTTGGCACCAGAGTGCCATCCTCAGGGAGTTTTTTGGAACAAAGGAATATAGGTCCCATATGTTAATCTAGATTAACATCTACTGATTATGACAAGTACAGATCATATGCAAACTACACCCTTTTCAAGACTATTTTAACTGTGTGTCTTCAAAGTGTTATTTTCATGTTGTGTTGTGAAATTCTTAATAGCTGACTTGCCAGTTGAACACCCCTGAAAATGTTAGAATTAACAGCTGAGATATGTTGGATAATTTGAGGATTTAGCTAAGGTGAAACATATAACTTGTTTTCCAGTGAGGCATTCCCATTGTGTTTTATATGATCAATATATGTGGTACTATAAAATTATATAGACATACACGACTCTAAAAATTTATTAGAAGTATTAGTTGTATTTCTAGCTATATGTATCACATATACAGAGCCATTTTCAGGCTAGTCTTTGGGGTGGTTTGTATGTACAATTGTTGGTGCTTTGAAAGTTATGAGATCATGTATTACATATAGTAGTTAAAATATTCATGGTAATTCTATATAAAATATACTATTAAGATAAAATTTAGGTGTGATGTTTACATATTGATTATTAAGCATAATAATAAAATTGCTTTGCATGTTGGCTGGAAGATGTGCTCTTGATATCTGGTGATGATGTTTTTGAGGATGAGGTGTTCTTTGTGTGGTCAGTATAGATTCATCATTGTGGCAATGTTATTTAAACAGTAGTCATTTAAGTTTCCTGTGCTTTGTTGTGATTTGTACGAGGAGATAAAGGTGGCTGCCCTTTTATATATATATATATATATAATGTCTCTTTCCTGCTTTTAGTTGGGGGCAATATCCTTATTTGGGATGTGATGCATTTCTGGGAGTGTCTGTATTTCTGTCATATTGGACTGCACTTTGTTGTGGTTTGTATGAGGAGATATAGATGGCTGCCTTTTTTTTCTCTTTATCAGACTACACCACAGGACACCCACATTATTGCTCCGGCACAAGACATTAAGTGAATGCACTTTATCAATGTGGGGACCGTGGTGGCACAGTGGTTAAGGTGCTGTGCTACAAATCGGAAGGTCACTGGTTCAATCCTAGCTAGTGTCAGTGGATTTTTCATTGACATAAAATCCTTCTGATCGCACTATGGCCCTGGGGTTGACTCAGCCTCTAACAGAAATGAGTACCAGGAACATTTCCTGGGGGTAAAGGCAGCCGGTGCGTAAGGCTGACAACCTTACCACCATCCTGTGCCGTTGTCATGAAATATGGGAACCTTAACTTTCTGGAACCCCCTGGGCCACTCCAGGCCTGTAATGGGACTGCTTTACCTACTTTATCAATGTGAAGATGAATATAAAAACATCTGTTTTGCCTATTCTACAATAATATATGCTATCCATCCACAGCTTAAATGTGGAGTCCAATGCAACAGAAATACAGACACTGCAAGAAATGTGTCACATCACAAATAAGGATTTCACCCCCAACTAAAAGCAAGAAAAGAGATATACTATATATATAAGGCAGCCATCTTTTTCTCCTCATACAAATCACAGCAAAGTGGAGTTCAATATGACAGAAATACAGACATTCCCAGAAATGCATCACATCCCAAATAAGGATTTCGCTCCCCCCCCCCCCCCCCCCCCCCCCCCAACACCCACAAAAAAAAAAAAAAAAAGAGAACACCCATCCCCACCCCCCTAACACCACCAAAAAGAACAAAAAAAAAAAAACAAAAAA
>Ga0131853_10020429_pt1 | contig 12025 bp, 7 predicted proteins | sample TergutLab28metaG_FD_92764 | JGI IMG/M metagenome (GOLD analysis project Ga0131853, IMG submission 92764) | Labiotermes labralis P1 segment gut microbial communities from Petit-Saut dam, French Guiana - Lab288 P1 (version 2) (version 2) | ecosystem: Host-associated > Arthropoda: Insects >...
AGCATCACGCAACACAACCCGGACGGGTCAACGGAAGTGCTTAACCAATTTACCCATGACCCTGTGGGTAATATACTCAGCAGAACAGGCAACATGCAGGTACAGATTCCATCGTCTACCACACAGAACGAATTCAACGCGCTGAACCAGCTTATCAGCAGCGTCGAGCAAGACTTACAAGGCACATCCCCCGAAGGGGGCGTCTGCCAACGGCAGCGGGCCGCCCGGCCAGTGAGCGGAGCGAACGATGAGGGCAACACGCTAAGCCACTTCGAGTTCACCTATGACTTGCGCGGCAACATGGTACAATCGCGTGATGTCATAAATAACACCACACAAACCCATACCTTTGATGCGGCCAACCGCATGGTGCACGGCATCAACCACCAAGGCGAAGAAAGCCTGTACGTGTTCAACGCATTGGGCATCCTAACCGCCCGCGAAACCAGAACGGCCAGCGGCGTATTTACCAACGATTTTGTTATAGACTACACCGCCCTTGTACCAACCGTGCTGATGGAGTTTGGCAGCGACGATATTATCCAACGGCATGTGTACGGCGCAATGAACATGGGACTAAGCCGCATATCCACTACGCTCACCAATAGTTTACACCCAACCCAAGCCGAGACGTTCTTTATCCAGAACGACCATTTGGGCACCGGAAGATTTGCCACGGATGCGGCAGGCGTAAGGGTAGCGCACAGTTTACTTGACGAGTGGGGTAATATACTTGACCGTGAATTAGTAACATTCATGGGCAGTGAAAGAAATCTGCTTAACACGTTTACCAACCATATGTTTGATGATATATTGGGATTGTACCGCGCACAGGCAAGGTTTTATGACCCAACGCAACGTAGGTTTATATCACCCGACCCGCACTGGAATGCGCATAATAGGACACGCAGCAACGAAGCAATACAGCAAGCAGGTAACTTGTACGCGTATGCGTTAAATAACCCGCTGCGTTTCACCGACCCAACTGGGTTGTTTGTAGTGGGCGGAGGATGGCCACCTGCACAAACAATGCCACCTGTAATGCATGTAAATGCCGGAACGACGAGGGTTAACCAGGAAGCCAGAATGTATGTTGTTAACCAAGGCTATATGACACCGTTCTGTCCGGCTTCTAATCCGTTTAAGAATTGGAGTCCTGCCCCTACTGTTAGTTTCTTTACAAATCCTTTCGCATCGCAAATAAATTCTCCTAGTATACTTAACCCAGGCTCAACGCGCGAAAACAGATATTTCCTTGGCGTTTTCCTACTTGATGATTTTAGGAATAATGATGGAAGTTTTTCACTTCACGACAGCCAAAGGTTTGGCCAAACTGGTCCATTTCGTGACCAGGTAATTCGTGTCACTGCTTCCAGTCCGGACATTAATCCTCTTGGAGGACAATTAAACCTAGGGAGCGTTTCCGTTACTGGTTATTATGCTGGATGGGCGTTCGAACATGGTACGTTTGTTCCAGTTCAACTTGGGCGAGCTTCTGTGTCTGCTGGTGTAGACTTAACCAACCCGACTGAAAATCTTGGTGCATCAGTACTGGCATCAGTATGGAGTCCAAGTGGATCAATTACAATTTTCGGGATTCAAATCGGGCTTACTGTTCATGTAGGAGCAATAGGAGCCGAAGCAGGTTTTGTTGACGGAGAGTTTCGGCTTGGAGCCGCAAAGAAGGGTGGCCTTAGTCTGTCTGTTAGACGACGATAAATATCTTAATAAAACACACAAAACTAACACCATATTTGTAGCAAGTGCTCAAGGATGCTTGAAAAATAGAGATGAGGCTAAAATGATTAAAATCAAAACTCAAAAAAAGTTGATGTTTGTCCCAGCACTTAACGTTCTTATAATTTTCTTCTGTTATCTAAAAAATGCCCCTGAAACATGGGATATGGCTGTATGTTTTGGTTTAATAAAAAGAGGAATGCTTTATGGTGGAATACCATTGCTTATGGTAATAGATGTAAATTTATTTAACATTCCCGATTTTATTTTCGGAATTTCAGCTTATTCAAGCATGGTTTGGGCATGCCATTATTTTATAAATATTCAGATAAAGCAGGGGATAGAGTAAGCACAGGAAAATACACATCCCGGTGTAGGGGATGCCAGTTTGATGGCATCTGATGGAGATAGGCTTATTTTAAATGCGTTTAATCAAGTTCGCAGCGTTATTTATAATTCACAAGGAAGATTTATTGTCTTTGGACCAAATTAAGGATACTCACTAAGTATCAGGGAGGCATGAAATGCAATGGAATCCATATGAAAATGGCAAAACTAAGGGGATAACTTACATCGACTCAATTGTGCTGAATGATGAAGTGACCGACGGGGCACGGATTATCTTGACAAAAAATCGTGCAGACATTCCATATGTAATTACTTTCGAATTGTGTGATATAAAGCCATACGCTACCGTGTACGATCAACTCGATGTTGCAGAAAAAATATATGAGCGTATGAAAGAAAGTTACATTGAAATGAGACAAGCAAGGAATCCTGTTCGTTGGCACAGTTGGCTAAAGGCATTTGGTACACCGATAGAGCATCGTGTTTACTCAAAAGAAAATGAAGCTACTATATGGATAAATAATTTTATGAGTGCAGAAAAAGAGGGCAATGCTGGCATATGCCCCTTATGTGGAACTAATGATACCGAGTATGTATTTGTATATAAGTCATATTCCGAACCGCTTTTTATTGCCGTATGGTGCGAAGCCTGTGAAAGTGAGGCAACTTTCCCATTCACTCGTCGAATACCGCACGACAGAAATATGATATCCGAAAAAAATTGGTATGAGTGGCGGTTATCACGATTAAATGGAGAATAAAAGTAATACCAAAACCGATGTATGCGGAAAAGTTACCAATTCGCAAAGACAACAGGATTGGTAACTTTATCAGGAACCCAAACTATATACCGAGGTGGTGATGAAATGGATATCGAAACTAGAATTGAGATGACTTGCTTATGTGGTTTAGTTGCCACTCACTCAATTTCATTAAGTGGCGATACTTTATATTTAGACGGTCATAGATTTGTACGCCGATAGTAAACATCCATACATTACATGTTTCAAAAATACATTTGCAAAAAGGAGAAATGTCGCAATGACCCCTCGAAAAAAACTAGCAATTGCAATAATCGCATTATCACTAACAATCCTATCATTCGTACCCGCATATGCAGACACATTTGTTTATGACGCACTTGGTAGACTTATCCGCATAGAAAGCGAATCCGGAACTATCACCACATTCACATACGATGCAAACGGGAACTTGACAAATGTGTCGGTTACAGGCGAAGCACCAACACAAACCCCGCTTTCAGCCCCTACAGGTCTAAGCATCACCGGCACAACACTAAGCTGGGACGCGGTTAATAATGCATCCGGTTATCGCGTATACACAAACGGCCAAGCTAGAAACGGTATTGTTACGGCAACATCTTTCGACCTGGCAACCCTTGGGCTTGCAACAGGTACACATGCGGTACAAGTAAGAGCCGTCGGCAACGGAACAACTTTTACCGATTCACCCCGCAGCGCGGTGGTAAGTTTCACCGTACAGGGCATAGTTCAACCCGGTTTCAACCTTAACATCATCAACAATGCAATAATAACTGACCCACAGCTTGTCGCTATGGGTACCATGCGCATGTGGCCACAATTGAATGGCATAAACGCACTAACCCCATACGCCCAAACTGTAATAACTGCTTTTGACCAAGACGGCAACTGCGCGTTAGAGTTTATCCAGTTTAACCGCCTTTGGAGTAACACAAACTATTTCAACTCCATAGACGCCAACATGCGCGGGAACTGGCAAACAATTGACTTCACCATAACCGCATTTGGTCAAACAGTGGAAACGCTGCTCGTAAATCCGCAATTTACAGATGATCCAATACTAATAACAGAGCCTACAATCATAAGCGTCCAAGTAAACCCTACTATAGCAACACAGGGTAGCACAATTGACGTTGTAGTCACAACACGCAACATGCCTGACGGTGCTTGGGTTGATGCAAGTGTGGCATGGCGCGCAGGGCTTTCCATTGTGGGCGGGCCAAGGTTCTATGTTGTTGACAACCAAGCAACCATAACTATTGCAGTCGCAGCAAATACACCTGTTGGGCAGGATGGTTTTAGCGTAGCAGCCCGCGTCATGGACAACTGGGGTTCTCCGGTTATTTTGGATTCCCTAATATTCGTAATAACTGTGGCTGCGGAGTAGTTCACCCTGAATGCCTGCGGCATAGGGCAAATTATGATAACATTTGTGCGATATTTTATCATAATTTCTGCGCTATTTTATTCAAATTTTATCAATATTTTATCATAATCTCATTCACTATACCGGCCAACAGCACACATTTAGGCGATGGCCAGTTAATAGGCATAGGGCTGTTTGCAGACGGTATAAGCCATACGTCTTGTAGACTTCACAGATTCGATTCACAACTGGTCGACGGCACGTAATGGTGACCCGGATGCAAACACCGGGCCTAACCCGCGCCGCACGTATACCCGCTATTGCTCTGGATACAGTGTTGACTCTATGCTGGCATGGTATAGAAGGCCAGTAGTAAACGATTAAAGCGATGGCTTCAGTGCAAAAAGACCAGTCCGTACGAGAAATAAATCGAACAGACTGGTTTTGCATTCTCAGCATTAAATTTCCTTTGTGGGGCCACCATATAGCCAATGTTTTTTCACCTTATTATTTTATAAAGATTAGGACAATACACAAAAACACACTAAATAATGGAAAAATGCGACCGTGGGAACCCAAATAAAAAACCCTCTGGAAGCCAGTGAAATCAGGCTTTCAAGAGGGTTTTTGTCATTGCGCTTGGCAGGAATCGAACCTGCGACCTACCGCTTAGGAGGCGGTTGCTCTATCCCCTGAGCTACAAACGCCAGTTGGTTTTGGCAATGTCCAACATGCATAAGAATTATATATTATAGAGCAAATTTTGTCTAGCCCTGGGACATCACTCGCCAGCAGAGCCGCGGGTTTTTCATTCCTTAGGAAATTGCTCTGTTGGTCGAAAACGCTTTTTCGACTAGGGCGTGTTCCCACTAACGAATGCACACCTTTGCGGCTGATATTTTCGCTATTTCGTGCAAGTTCTTCCTTGCGTACTTTTAGTACGCGGCGTCATCACTTGGCCAAACTTGCGAAAAATCAGGCTCGCAAATCTGTATATTCTTATAGTGGGAACACGCCTTAGGGTATGTCGACACACCCTAGAAACGCGTGCGCGGGAAACGTTCGCTTTGCTCACTGCGCCTAATGCACGCAAGCGCGATTTTGTTCTGCTAAAGCGAAAAAGAGCAGGGCATCTTTTCGACACCTTGCTCTTTTGAGGACACAATATTGATAAAATATGCATCTACCAGAATCGTCTACCGCAGCGGTTATCACACCGGCAGCCAAACCGTCCGCAATGGCAAACGGGCCTGCAGTGCTTATTGAAACGGCGGTGAATTGGGGTAAAATGATGCCTGCCAAAATCTTGGGCCATTGCTACTTCTGTGCCGTCATTAAAATCTTCAAAATTATCAAATTCACGGGACACTCTTGTCACTCTCCTGTCATTAGGTGCTAATTATTTATGCGAGTCAAGGGTAGGAAATAACATCCCACCTAAGCCTTGTAAACGGTTCGCTAATTGTGCACGGGAAACGTTCGCAATTAGCGCAGTGAGCATAACGAATGCTCTCCGCGCTTTCAGCTCACTGTGCACCTATCGCTCACCACAAGGCTCTTCACGGTGTGCTGTTATTTTGAATGCTTGATTCGCATTATTTCATAGTACATACTATTCTGGACAGGCAAACATGTGACAAGCATAAAATGACGTATGCCTTCAAATGTGTTATAATTCCCTTCAGACTACAGCAAACGTCTTTTAGAAACGTGATTTTCACTATGCCTTGTAAACGGTTCACGAACTGTATTTTCTGCGAAAACACTACGTTCGTTCACCACAAGGCACTTTACGCTCAAATCACGTTTTGAATTAACGTTTGCTATTATGAAAACGAAAAGAGCTAACTAAATGACAGACAGAGTAAAATTCACCAATCTTCCAATTTCTAACGAAGTGAAACGTGCCGTGGCCGAAATGGGATTTGAAGAAGCCACGTACATTCAATCTACCAGCATACCGCTGATACTGGAAGGCTTGGACGTAATCGGGCATTCCCAAACAGGGACGGGTAAAACCGCTGCTTTTGGCATCCCTATTATCGAAAGAATTTCTATGAACATGGATGCGGAAACCACAACCCAAGCGCTCATCCTATGCCCAACCCGCGAACTTGCAATCCAAGGCTGCGAAGAATTGCGCAAATTTGCAAAGTACAAACATGGCATAAGTGTTGTGCCCATTTATGGCGGCCAGCATATAGACAGGCAAATCATGTCGCTAAAAAAAGGCGCATCCATCGTTATTGGCACCCCCGGGCGCATTATGGATCATCTGCGCCGCCGCACGTTAAAATTACAAAACCTATCCATGATAATCTTAGATGAAGCGGATGAAATGCTAAACATGGGCTTCCGCGAAGACATAGAAACCATACTGCAAGACGTACCCGAGGTGCGCCAGACGATACTTTTTTCTGCGACCATGCCGCCGGAAATTATGCAAATCACCCACCAATACCAGCAAGACCCTAAAATTGTAAAGATGGTAAGCAACGAACTGACCGTTCCAAGCATTCGCCAATTTTATTACGAGGTGCCCGGCAACAAAAAAATAGAAGCGCTTTCGCGCCTGTTGGACTACTACAACCCCAAACGTTCGCTTGTGTTTTGCAACACGAAGCGCATGGTGGACGAGCTTACGGACGAATTACAGTTCCGCGGGTATCATCCTGACGGCTTGCATGGCGACATGAAACAGCAGGCCCGTGATACCGTCATGAATGCTTTTAAAAAGGGCAAAGTAGACATTTTAATTGCAACCGATGTTGCCGCGCGTGGTATAGATGTAGACGATATCGATGCCGTGTTTAACTTTGACCTGCCGCAAGATTCCGAATATTATATTCACCGCATAGGCAGAACCGGGCGGGCGGGTAAATCTGGCACGTCGTATACTTTTGTAAGCGGCAGGCGGCAAATTTACGCCCTCAAGGATATAGAAAATCATATCAAAACCAAGATTGACCCCAAAACAATCCCAACCGGCGACGAAGTAAACGAGATACGCAACGATAAGCTTGTGAAAAATTTAATGACGGCGATGGAAGGCGATAAATTCCGTAAATTTGAACCATTGATGGACAAGCTGATGGAAATGGATTTTACATCTGTGCAAATTGCTTGCGCCGCGCTATCTTTGCTTGCCGAACACAGCAATGAGGATGCCCAGCTTGACGATTTGATTCAAAGCCAGAAGCAAAATGCCGATAGGTTAAAGAAGCGGCAAAGCCGTTCTGCTTTCCAGGCCGAAATACCTGGGAAAGCTTCCCGTGATGCAAAGAAAATAAAAAAATTGCCTACGGATGTTACCGGCATTTCTGGCAGCATGACCAGCTTTGTTTTAAGCGTTGGATTAAACGACAAGGTTAGCGCAAAGCATATCATGGCTGCGCTTACGGCCGAAGGTGGAATACCCGCAAAGGCGGTTGGCAAAATTGCGGTGCATAATACCCATACCATAGTGGATATCGTTGGTAAATATGCGGAGGCCGCTGTGCGAAAAATGAGGGGTAACATGGTTAGCGGCAAAAATGTGTCTATGAAGTTGAAGCGGGCGAAGAAGAAGTAAGATTGTTTAGGAGGAAATTGTGGAAAAATCAGTTAGTCTAGACGAAATAAAGAGCGCATTAAGCAAAATGTTAAACTTGATACGCTTTAACCATACAATTGCTGTAAGCGAAACCGCTTTGGTGCTGGCAGATAGGTTTGGGGCCGATAGGGACAAAGCCTATCTTGCCGCCCTTTTACATGATTGCGCCAGAGGTCTTGATGTTGCACAAACATTGAAATATTGCGAAGAGCATGGCTTAGTGCTTGACGAGCATATGAAAAAGGACTTTAATCCGGTTCATGCTTTGGTTGGGGCAGATATGGCCGCGCGGCGCTTTGGAATTTGCGACAAGGATGTTTTAACAGCCATAGGAAACCATGCTGTTGGCGGCGAAAATATGACTCTTTTAGACAAAATTATATTTGTTGCAGATGCAATCGAACCGAATAGGACAGGAAGTGACGTGTACGAAGCGCGGGATGCTGCAGAGCGTGACTTAGACAAGGCAATGATTTTGGCTTTGCGCATAAAAACGAGATATATCAACTCGCAAGAGGAGTTAATGCATCCAAGTAGTATAAGAATGTTAGAAAAATTAAGGCGGGTTTAAAATGCCATTCCTACCCACCACTACCGAAGAAATAAAAGCCATAGGCCAAGTCGATTTTGTGCTGGTTACAGGCGATGCATATGTAGACCATCCGTCATTTGGGGCAAGCATCATTGCGCGCGTGTTAGAGTCGCGCGGGTTTACGGTGGCCATTTTGCCGCAGCCGGACTGGAAAACCACGTCCGATTTTTCTAAATTTGGTGAGCCCAAGCTGGCTTTTTTAGTGACGGGCGGCAACATCGACTCTATGGTTAACCATTATTCGGTGTCGTTACATAAACGCAAGACAGACGCGTATTCGCCGGGCGGGCAGCTTGGTAAACGCCCTAACCGCGCTACAATTGTGTACTGCAACAAAATACGCGAAGTGTACAAAAACGTCCCGATAATAATCGGGGGGCTAGAGGCAAGTTTGCGGCGGTTTGCACACTACGATTATTGGGATAATGCCGTGCGGCGTTCTATTTTGCTGGATTCTGCCGCAGATATTATTGTGTATGGCATGGGTGAAAATCAAATTGTAGAAATCGCGGAAGCCTTGGAGAGCGGCTTGGATGTGCAGGATATAACATTCATTGCCGGGACAGTTTTTAAGACGAAGGATATTTCCAATTTGGACGAGCCTGTCATTTTGCCGTCATTCAAATCCATTAAAGAACCGACGGCAACAGCCAAGAAAGAATATGCAAAAAGTTTTATGCTGCAGTATCAGAATACCGACTATTTGACCGCAAAAACGCTTGTGGAAGGCTATGGTAATATATATGTCGTACAAAACAAGCCTGCAAACCCTTTGTCTGCGCAAGATTTAGACCGTGTATATGCCTTACCATACGAACGGAACTATCACCCGATGTATAATAGCGACGGCGGCGTACCCGCGATAGACGAAGTGAAGTTTAGTATAACAAGTAACCGCGGGTGTTTTGGTGCATGTAATTTTTGCGCGCTCAGTTTTCACCAAGGGCGGATGGTGCAGGTGCGTAGTCACAAATCTATTATTGCAGAGGCTGTAAATTTCACGTACGATCCGGAATTTAAAGGGTATATACATGATGTCGGCGGCCCGACAGCTAATTTTCGCGCGCCTTCCTGCGATAGGTGGGAAAAGGAAAGCACGAAACCTTGTAACCGCCAATGTTTGGCCCCTAAACCCTGCAAAAACCTGCGTATAGATCACGAAGATTATTTAAAATTGCTAAAATCCTTGCGAGAATTGCCAGGGGTCAAAAAAGTTTTTGTGCGTTCCGGTATACGGTATGACTATGTTTTGGCCGACCCCAAAGGTGATAAATTCCTGCACGAATTATGCGCCCATCATATCAGCGGCAGGTTGAAAGTCGCCCCAGAACATGTGTCCGACAGGGTGCTTGCAACAATGGGCAAACCGGGTTTTGACCAATACAAAAAGTTTGCGCAAAAATATGAAGCGGTAAACAAAACGCTGGGGAAAGAGCAATATTTGGTGCCGTATTTAATGTCCAGCCACCCCAGTTGCGGCCTGGATGAAGCCATCGAGTTGGCAGAGTACTTGCAAAGTGTGGGTCATAAGCCGGAGCAAGTGCAGGATTTTTACCCTACACCGGGTACGTTGTCTACCTGTATGTATTACACCGGGCTTGACCCGCGCACAATGACAAAAGTGTTCGTACCCAAAAGCCAGCGGGAAAAGACAACGCAGCGGGCGTTAATGCAGTATCGCTTGCCTGTAAATTACGAAATTGTAAAAGCGGCACTTATAAAAGCTGGGCGTAAGGATTTGATTGGACACGACCCCAAGGCGTTGATACGCCCGCCGCGGGCTGTTGCTACAAAACCGCACCAAAAAACGTTTCGTAAGCCAGCGGAACATGGGAAAGTGAAAGAGTCCGGCCGAAAAAGGCGGGATAAAAAACGATAGAATGATTCACGTTGTAATGTTTCCGTCATTAAAATGGTTATGTGATAAAGGAGGCAATGCTCATGCGTTTGATGATAAGGTGTTTGTTAATATTGCGGCACCAATTAAATCTTTCTGCAAGATTGGTGTCGCAATCCCCTTTTTTAAGGGGGTGGAAAAAGTTTTCATGGCAAACTTTTGTCGGGGGGTTAATAGTATTGTGCCTGGCTGCTTTTGCCGTCCCTGTTTATGCAGCGCAAACCCGTCCGCTAAGGCAAGATTATACAATCAGCATTCATGTGGAATGTTTGGACACTGCTATGGAAATTATCAACCAGTTGCCAGGGTATAATCTGGACTCGGCGGCTCATTTTGGCGAATGGAGCCGCTCGGCAGAATTTCGCCGCAGGGTAACTAACGATACGTTGCGTTATGTACAAGACGTTTTGCGCGGCATGGGTGAGGTCATTTCTGAAACAGAAAGCGCAATGCATCTAGGCGCACGCCAGATGGACTTAGACGTGAGAATTGCAGTTATAGACCAAGAGTTAGAACGTCTAACAAGTATGATGGAAGCGAGTACTTCCCTGGCTGTGCTAATTGAAGTAAACGATCGGTTGAGCCAAGTTTCGCGTGACAGGGATGCGTTGATAGGCCAGCGCAATGTGGTGGCTGTACAAGCCCAAAGCCCCATCATTAATATTATGCTGTCCGAAATCATGCCCGATACCGTACGTGAGCCTATCGGTTTTTGGCAGCGTGTATCAGTCAGTTTTACAAGTTCTGCCCAAAACAGCATGACCGCAGGAGGTAACTTTCTTGTTTTTGTTATACGCTGGGCGTTGCCTGTTGCAATTTGGGGCGTAATTATAGCGGTCGCCGCGCTAATTGTATGGCGGTTATTTGGTAAAAAGACTTGGCATTGGCATCTAAAAAATGTAGAACGCACCAAGGCGGAATATGCGGCGAAAACAAGAATAAATGAAAAAAAGAAAAGTGAACAACCGGAGGAGGCGAAACAATGAAAAGGCGTTTGATTTTAGCGGTTTTGCTTGCAGGCGTTATGCTGGTATCTGCTTGCAGCGGGAGTGATGGCTCACATACGGCTAATTATGCACCAATGGTATCCCCGGCAGCTGTGGCAGATTCTTGGGGTGGGACTGCTGCATGGAATGATGAAACTGTGGCACTCCAGAATGTGTTAGCCTTTAGCAGGACAGAATCTGCTGGCAGCGGGCAAATGATTACAACCCAACCTTCTGCGACACTTCCTGCAGCATCTAGGCCACGGCATGATACGGCACCTGCTGCAGAAACGACAGTACAACAAACTAGACATATCATACAAACAGCATGGACAGAGCTTGATACAGAATATTTTTACGATGTCATAGAAGAACTGCGCCAAATCCCTTTCGCATCTGGCGGGTATGTAGAGGCCGAGCAGCTTCGGACACATGGCAGGCGTATTTTTACTATGACCATGCGCATACCAAGTGCGTACTTTCAAGATGTACTGCGTGAAGTAGAAGATCTTGCAAACGTACGCGCATCAAACCAAAGCGCAGAGGACGTAACAGACAGGTTTTATGATATAACAGCCCGCTTGGCAACCCGCCGTATTGAAGAGGAACGTTTGCTTGCGTTAATCGAAGAATCTGAAACTGTGCGTGAGTTGCTGGATCTTGAAAGCCGGCTAAGCAATACGCGCTTGCAAATAGAAATGTATTCGACACAAATTAACAATTTG
>Ga0131853_10020430_pt1 | contig 12024 bp, 9 predicted proteins | sample TergutLab28metaG_FD_92764 | JGI IMG/M metagenome (GOLD analysis project Ga0131853, IMG submission 92764) | Labiotermes labralis P1 segment gut microbial communities from Petit-Saut dam, French Guiana - Lab288 P1 (version 2) (version 2) | ecosystem: Host-associated > Arthropoda: Insects >...
CACACACACACACACACACACACACACGCACATATATATATATGTATATATATATATATATATATATATATATATATAATGCAGAAATTCCAAAAGTAGCAGTAAAAAACTGAACCTTAGTCACACATTAGACACAGACGATCATTTTACGTGTCATCTTACTGGTCAGAAATATTGCCCCTTACATTGAATTCAGTTGATTTAGGTTACGTGAGATAAACCGGAAGGAAGAACATAGACAGGAGGCCCCTAAGAACATGATTTTGGTGAGTCATATGGACGTAAGAGTGACAAAGACTTGAAAAAAAAAAGCATAATGCCCAGCTTCGTACATCGTACCTACCAAAAGGAGGAATTCATTAGATCTAAGTTACTTTTTTTACAGGTAAACGGTAATTTTGTCTCTTGTTTTGTGCGCGCATGAAAAATTGTTTCTCACGTTCAAGGAACAGTACAGAGCGAGGATGTATGAAGACAAGACACTGACGAGGTACTGGGATCAAAGACGGAGAATGCTGCAGGAAACCAAAGAAAGACAAAAGACAAAATTATTCCTTTGCATGCCATGAAGGGCACATAGAGGAAGAAGAGGTATAATTCCTTCCATACATAACCTCTGCTCTGCGTGGAGGCGAGTGGTCAATATCAGGCCGCGGGCGCTCTTTACCGCCTGGGAAAGACCTCCCCCCCCCCCCCCCCCGGTCCTATCCATTAAATATTCCCACAACACGGAAACTTCAATGTTAAATCAAGGAGTAAATTAGATTGCTACTGTGCCTTAAAGTATTCAATAATAAACACTGTATCAGTGCTCTGCAAGGCCTAGGACAATAAACCCGGTACCATTACTTCTTGTTCTGAAGTTTGTTCTAATGGCTGTTACATTACCCAGACTACTCAAGTTTTGTTTTCTGACTTATTAAACTAAAGCGCTAGAAATGCAACAGGCAAATTTCTTTGCATTATTCAGCAGATGTTACGAGGAACAGGCGTAGGTACGCGTGCACTGTGAGGAATAAGACCAGGCCGTTCGATTCGATGCCAAACACACAGAGATACTCCACCGTATGGCAGGCAGTAAAACTGTTGGTACGTCCGATAACAAATCGCTATGTTGTCCTATACATAATACAGTTGCTCTTGTAACTCTGTGTGCCATGTGGATTAGAACAATAACGTCAGAGTTTCGTTTTTAGCTCGAGCTTATGGTCTGACAGTAAATGAATCCGTAGGAGTCTACCTGGGGTTTTAGCACTTGTGATTCTGCGAACAATGTACTGGTAGGTCTGGTGTTAATTTTTAACGTCAAACAGGTGTAGATTTCTTCTTCTATGATATATGCTTCTTACCATTTTAAATATCTTACCAGGTTTCCATGTGGGCCGGGATAGCGTAGTCGTTATGGCGACTGGCTATGGGTTTGACGGTCCGGGTATCGAATCCCGGCGTCGGCGGAATTTTCTGTATCCGTCCAGACCAACCCTGGAGCCCACCCAGCTTCCTATATATGAAGTACCGGGCCTTTCTAGGGGCTAAAGCGGCCGGGGCGTGGTGCTGACCATCCATTCCCATCCAGTGCAAAGGTTAAAGAAAGGTAGAGGTATACTTCTGCTCTCCCTCCATGCCTTCATGACATGTTATAGGATGAAATGTATCTATTTTCAGTCTCTAGTCAAAACCTGTGTGTTCCACCTCGTTCTGCCCTTCAAGTCTCCCTATCACGATCGTCAGTTCATTTCTTTACCGTCAGTATATGCCACATGTGGGCCGGGATAGCTCAGTCGGTATAGTCACTCACTACGGACTGGGCGGCCCGGAATCGATTTCGGTGGTGGCGAGACCTTCTGCACCCGTCCAGATCGGTCCTGGGGCCCACCCAGCCTCCTGTACAATGGGTACTGGGTCCTTTCCCAGGGTAATTCGGCCGGGGCGTGGCGTTGACCCTCTACCCCCATCTATATTCGAGGTTAACGAAAGAGTACAGCTATATCTCTACTCCCCCTCTGGGCCTTCGTTTCTGTTCTAGGGTAAAGAAATAAGTTCCATATTAGCAGCAATTTTAAAGAATCAATACAACTTAAATGAAATAATCTAGGTTCACACAACAATTTAAAAAAAGTGAAGATTTGTATTTTTTTCGGTGATGTGATCAGGAATCAGCTGATCATTATTGACCATGCTGTCAGTATGACAAAGGGAAGGTTTGAGAGCGTCATAGTATCGACAAGTTTACAGAAATTAGCACATAGGCCTACTTTATTACATTCGTAATTCCTTATAACGTGGGCCCGGTAGCTCAGTCCGTATAGCGACTGACTACAGGCTGGACGGTCCGGGATCGAATCCCCGTGGGGACGAGATTTTCCGCCCGTCCAGGCCAGTTCTGAGACCCACCCAACCTCCTGTAAAATGGTTACCGGGTCTTTCCCTGGGGTAAAGTGCGGCCGGGGCGTGCTGCTGACCACTCATCCCCTTCTAGTGCCGCGGTCATGGAAGAGTAGAGCTATACCTCTACCCACCCTCTGCGCCACAGCGGGCCAGTAACGGGATCACTTTACCTTTACCTTTAATTCCATATAACAAACGGATTGTTATGGACATATCTTCGTTGTAAAGTAGTGCATGGCGTTGCTCACAGATACAAACAGGCTGCCGGTTTGTTGGTGCTGACAGTAATTATTGAACTCCGTAATTTTGGGGGAAAAAGTCACACAAGGGAAGTAACGGACAGAATTTATTTATCACACGGTTGCCTACTGAAGTATGAAGCACACTGAAAATGTTTCAGATAATGCATGCTCTTTCTTTGTGCTGAGATTATGGAACAAAATTTTCCCTTTCTTTCCAGAGAAAATGAATCTTCCAGGTTTCACTAAACAAATTAGCGAGTTCAGAAAAAAAATACAGAATCACACTCGGGTCAAAGAATGATCACTATTGATGTGGATTCAGTTGGTTACCTGTTACACTACCCTACCTATTCTGAAAACTCCCCCCCCCCCCAACCAAGGTCAATTACAAACTTTGGAAAAAAAAAAAACCTGTAGCTACAGTAGAAAAAGTCTGCTAAGGGAAAAATGCACGCATGGGGGGGAGGGGGTTGCTACTAGGCATACGACAGCGGGAAATTCTGTTCATTCTTACCCTGACTGTAGCTTAAAAATACAGTAAGTGTAAACTGAGGATATATCAGGAAATCACGAACACCGTGAACCGTCACTCTGACTTGTTCAGCATGTTAGGTCTAACGTGGTTAAGATATTCCGTAGATGGGGTAGACAAGATACAAACCACAGACAATGTACGTACGAGCGTCACACTGTGGCGCGTTCGTCTATAGATTGTTGCTGTGGAAAGGCAGTAAGTGTTACATATTCAGAGTGTGTGTCTGTAACCTTAATTATCCAGCATGCAATGCGCATTGCTCCGTATTAATAGTGTCGTTTGTGGCCTGTCTGACTGTTCCATATTATTCTACATTATCTTAAAAACGGCACGGTTTTTTGTAAAAACCAACTGTTACACCGCTTAGGTAATATTGCTGAATAGATCATGAGACAGGGAAGTGAATGAAACTCTGTCAGGATCAAATTAATTTTTAGATTATTTTTTTGCTGGCGATGTCCAGGCTTGTGTTTCTGGTTGTTGGCTAATGGTCCAGTTTATTACGTAGGAGAAGTAAGTTAGGTGCAGTATGTCGTTCAGAAACGGGGGAACTGCTAGGCTGGCTTAATCTCACGCTCATTTTTCGGTTATTAGACTAAAATAAAAGCCAGTGCATCCAATTCTAACGCACAATAACGCAACCAGACACTGGTATTGAAATAACGGCCCACACCACACACGGTTTTCTGGAAGTGGCCGCATGAACATGCATCATGCAGCCAATCCTCCTCATTTTATTTTGCGTCTATAGATCCTAAGAGTATATGAGTTAAACACTGTCACCATTTACAAATCAATTATGCATGCACATTTTACATCTCTTCACCTAAGTGTGGTGTAAAATTTCTTACGTCGGATTGCATCCCTGTGCAGCAGAGCCATTGTTCTGTTCGTTCGACGCTGTTTTGTTTCACACTTGTGTGGGAGGTTTTCGCGTATATCAGTGGCGTGAACACAGACAGAGCCAAGACAGCAGCGTTCATTCATACTTTGTAACAAGTTCAGTTACATTTTTCTTATTACATCTCTGTACATAAACGCGCCTAGCAGAGTCCGTCTTGACCACAGGTGTCAGTTGTTATTCTATTCAGGAAATTCACTACGTTTCACTGAATCCGAACTTTTAATATGTCTTCGGTGCTCCATATGCTAAACTATATGCATATTTCTCACCCTCACCAATTTTATTTATTAAGTCTCTTTGTGATGTCAACCTACTGTCAATCCCTACGCCTTCCAAACGTCATGTTTCCTTAAGGTTGTCTGAACATAGCTGCTGCACCATAATGTCGTCCTAAACATAGAATGGCATGTTTCTATGACATGGAACAGGGTGTAGTCTGTTTAAATGTTTACAAACACTGAAGATGGTTCTCAAACCATCATAAAGTATGAAGGTCTGTGAATTAACAATCCCGTGTAATTAATGCACAGTCTGCTACGATCAGTTTGAATTTAAGAAGAAACTTCTGCCTCCATTTTCAAGAGCCAAGACAGGTAGCAGCTTCCTCCGAAATCTTGGTACCATTACCTAGAGTTTCAAACGATGTAGTCTTAATGTTCAGGGTCGTGAGCATCTGAAGCCACACACTGCGAAAAAGGACTTGGGTGTCTAACCGACTGACTGAGTGATTGACAAACAAACAAACTAACTAACTAACTAAGAAACAATATAACTAAGCAAACAACCAAACAATTAATCAAATAACTAACCAGCCAATCAACTAACTAACTAACCAACTAACTAGGCCAATTTATTAACCAATTAACTGCATGGAGCAGAACCCTTCTTGAGAAGCTAAGAGATCCTTAGCCTAGTCAAGAAATGTTCCGCATTTTATGAAATTCAAAGGTTCATTACCACATTCACTAACCCCCCCCCCTTGTCCCTGTCCAGAACCAGACCAGTCCAGCCAAAGCCCCATCCTATGTCTTGCAGACGCATTTTAATATTGTCCTCCCATCTATTCCTAGGTCTTTCTAGTCAACTCTTGTCCTCAAGTTTTCGCACAAAGATTCTGTATTTGTTCTGTATTTGTTCCACATGCCCCGCCTATCTCAGTATTTTTATTTGATCATCCGAAAATATTTTGCGAGGACTAGAGATAATGACGCTCTCATTATGTAATCTACTCCAGTCCCCACTGCATTCTTTAGGAAAGGTATTTTGATATTTTAACACAACGTTGGGTAATAAAATTTCTGGAAATTCATAATAGGAAAGGCTAAGAGGATTATGAAAACCCCGCATTTACCTTAGCGAAATGTATATGGAACAAATGCAGTGAAAAAATGTAGCAAACATTTAATTATGACTATTATTACCTTAATTTTGTCCTATAGCTTATCCTTCGGTGTTTGCGATGGCTATAAGAGAGGCTCAGATTGCCAGAACTGGTGCATTGTGCATAGGTCTACATTTCCTGCTGACTTCTGATGTTCACACTGCGGTCACTGAAACGTCAAGCCTGCTGCCGTCTAGATGGCAGATCGTTCTAGACAAACGTTGACAAGTACTGACCTACTCGGCTCCAAGTACCAGACGACAGTAACCTCCGTTTCCTAACTTGTTAGAATGACACTTAGAGAGTCAACGCTCTCCAAGGTATTAACACGAAGTCTAAGCACCTTCACACAATCACTAGGAGATAAAATTGCAAAATAATCCAATTTATGAGTCGCAATTAAAGGTATTGTACAATAACTGGGACGTTAATGTCAATCCCTGGTGTTGGATCATTGGTCAGTATTCTCGCAGATGCTGGAACTGATTCGTTCCCTGCAGTATTCCTACAAAGATTTTGTACGTATTTATTAACTCCCAGACCCCGGAGCCGTGACGTCAGTACGGACAAAGCCTAAACCGCCACTGCGTTTAGACCGACATTTACAAGGCTTGACAAGTGTCTTGGAAGGTACGGTTATTGGTAAGAAATTGAAAACGTGCTCGGACTACGGGCGTGGTCGAGTACAAGGTGGGTGTGGTGATGCGACACAACAGCCACGAGGAAGCTGATGTCATGTAACGAATTGCTGTCGTCAGAAACTGCCTTCGAACGAATGCATTGTCCTACCAACGTAAGTCGCTGGCAGGGTGTCAATAATGTGGCTACATCGTCGGGAGCGGGTGAGGGGGGGGGGTCACTTCCAAAGGAGACATGAGGAAAATTACAGTATGTTTCATAGTTTCCAATAGTCAGGCCTCTCTTATGTCGAAAATAAGAACGCATCTTATTACTTTTGGGTCTTGAATCCCAGCTCCTCTGCCTAACATTAAATAAATTCATAAAAGAATATAGTGTGAGACGGAAATCTGGGGTTATCACGGCGGTGAGATGTTCGTATTGTTTTCTATCAAGGGTTGGCCACTCTATCCCTGGACAAGCTACCCCAATATATATTTAGCAGGAGGCTTGAAGTGTCCTAGAGTCAACTTGGACTGGGTGATGAAGAAAGACATTATCGTTCCTGTATGGTATCGAAACCTCATTCTCTGGTCCGCCAGCCGCTGGCCTGCTATTATCAAATTAATATTAAAAATACAAAGTTAAGAAGAATTGGATCAACAGAATATGCAACAGGTAGGAGGAATATGGAAAAGGCATACATAATAATAATATTGACGCATATTTCTTCTTCCGCTAATCCCTTGTTGGCTAGGAGGAATATGATACTTGAGCCTACTGCATTATTTACAGCGATACCGATTCATATTTGCTGTTGAGAAGGAACGTGCAGTGCTTTCCTTGAGTGATTAGTTCATTATAATTCCTCTATCCAGAGACAAAGAAACGCGAAGAGGTTCGAAATCATGCTGACAGTTTTCGGAGACCGCTGGGATAGACCTACCCCAGTCACATTATTCATAGTCCTCATTTGGTGGGCTCAAAATGTTTCACTTTTGGTGCACATACATTTTGGCGGACAGTTCACCGTGCAAGGGGTGGTAATTACGTCGGAAACAACTCTTAACTCCGAGAGCTGATATTCTTCTGCTCTTATTTCCGGTCCATTATCACGTGATAGCCTTATTGCTTGCCCAGTGCTGACAGCTGCTGAGAGATAAACGCACCTCCTCAGTAAACATCCAAAGTCACGATATGCAAGCACGAGCGGGCAAACCACGCACGTGCAAGCCGTGTCTTTGCTTGAAGAATATAAAATAAAGCAATAATGGCAATAATCATCGCAACAATTTAATAAACGAGGTGGTTCAAGTGGCAACGTATTTGACTTGCACGCAGGAGGTACCACGTTCGAACCTCTACCAGCAAGCAGACCATTCTGAGAATTTTCCTAAGTTTTATCAGTCATAGCAGAAACTGCTGCCATGTTATGTCACAACAGACCAGAGGATTTCTTTTCACCCACTCTCTAATTTATTATTTATAAATCATCCTAGCACTCGCCACTAATTAAAGACAGCAGAGACTTAATTTGACCAACTAAAGGTGTGAGCTAATGAACAGATAAAATCGTGCAAATACAATAACTGGTGCAATGCTAGCGACGAAAATATTATGTATGATGGCAACAAACAGAAGCCGAATTTCTTCAAGGAAAATGTCCAAGTAACATTTCAGAATTGAAGTTAAATATTCGAATGCACATTTTTTTTTTTTTTTGCGTGTTTGAAAAATTGTCCAAAACGAGTATTAGATTCATCATGTCTACCGTCCGGATGGAACATCTTCGCTCCCACTCGGGGGGTGTTTGTGAGGGGGGAGGAAGATTTTCGTAAAATTTGATATTTGTGGATTTTACGAAAATCTGTTGACAAAATTAAAAGTTTCATTAAAATTTGACAAGAATGCTTTATATGAAAACCTGGGTACATTTATGAAAATATCTCGCTGAGTTCTCAACAGAATGCGAAATTTTTCAGGCAAAAGCTGTACATAAAATTAACACGAGCACTTTATCCTCGGAAATCGTGCCATTTGTGAGACAGTATGGAAAAATTCGGTAGATTCGGGCAGGTCACAGATAAACATAACACAACGTAGATAAGATGCCTTTTCATGCCGGGTGACTAAGGCAAGAATAAACACACATACACACACACACACGATATTATTTAATTGAGTGTAAATTAGTGAAGTGATGTGAAGTGCAATGATGTGGAGTGAACTGACGTGATAAATGTGAAGTGATTTTATTTTGAAGTGAAGTGAGTTACAGTGAAGTTCTTGGTGATATAAGTGCCATGTACATTAAGGTGACTCATACTGAGGGTACTTGATTATATTGTGACTATTTGATTTGGTGTGTATCTTGTACTGTGGTTGTTTTAACTTGTTTTGTAATGTGTGTGGGTGTGTGTGTGTGTGTGTGTGTGTGTGTGCGTGTGGGTTTTGTAATATGTGGGTGTTTTGGTAATATGTATACTTGTATTTACTGTGTTTTGTATTGTTGGTACTGTGTTCTTTGTATTGTTTCGTTTATATATATTTATTCTTATTTGTTGTGTTTGCACTAGTGTAAGGACTACTGCCATCGAGTGACAACTCAATTGCAGTTAGTAGCAATGATGATGATGATGATGATGATGATAATAATAATAATAATAATAATACTGCTTTTCCACGGCAGAAGTAGTTACGCGAACGCTCCTGAGTGTTGCGTCACACGTACATTACCATGTATGGCCCTGGCTGCGGGGAGTAACAAGATTTTAGACTTCTTGAAGCAACATTTTGAGATAAGCCTATGTGGTGTGGACAGGCAGGTGAAAAAACCAATGGCCATCCGACTCTCCTGGCTGTATACAATTTGTGACGGCCACTAACCCCTCACACAGCCTGAACTTCACAGTCAGTGCGGCTTTACCCTAAACAAGATTGGTACCATATGGCAGGCACTCACGCTCTGAGATAGACAGTGCTGAATATTTCAAATACTAATGAAGTTAAGAAAATTTATTCCTTCTGACAAAATTCAGTAGAAGGGAAGATATATTAAAGACGGCAGAAATATTTTTGCCGCCATTTTAGTTAATCTGTGGCACTATGCAAATGAAATTCAATATTTTATTAATTTAATTACAATTTTCCCTCATTTCAAGATAAATTCTTGGACAAAGAGAACATGCAGTACCTATTGATGCTTCGGAACCTGAATATCAATTAAATACCAATTTAAAAAATTCAGCTCTTGTCTTACAGGAAACAGTTTTTCCCCCATTCCAAAAAGGAGAGTCTAGTGGTGTTGAAGGACCTATCTGACAAATGGGAAAAAGAAACACACACACCCACATTTGTATGATGTGTTAGAAGTCCCTTTATATTCGCCTACCAACACAGACAGGTACAAAACCACCATTGTACAGTACAATCCGAAAGTAGGTACGTTTCATTTCGCATTTTCTGCAGAAGTACTTTCCACTGCCTACTGAAGTCTGACTCTCACTGGCCGTAAGAACCGCTGTCACTGGCCCCACTCGGTCTAATTCCGGACGTTCTCATAAAACAGAAATGACATATAACGTACACTGTGTTAACAAAGTGCCGCATTGCGACAGTAATTTGTTAGTGGGGAAACGTGACATCAAAAATAAGTTATATCTAAGAATAAAATATTTCCAAACCTGGCACATAGAAGTAACAGGTGTCTCTAACCTACATAGGTAGCTTAAGCAGGAAAGCGTGCCGAAGTTATGAAACATTTTGAGTACAGATTTTCAGAAACAAGAAAACCGGCTAAACAACTAAATAAACTCCATGGTCAATAATTCTTCTGCAGAGTCTAAATATATTTCAGGTGCCCAAGAAGTTGACTGCTTCTATAGAACTGAATATTGAGATATCATTTTCAAACGACTCCGCCAAAGGTGCTTATCCAAAGTCAGCTTCTTCTACGCCATATTTTCACTCTGTATGTGTTTAAAAATCATTTTAATATTACTTTTTCATCCACGTTTGGACATTTCTTCCAAGATATGTCTTGTGCTCAGGTTCGCCAACCAAAGTTTTTGTGCAAATTATTCTATACACACCGCGCCTGTCTCTTCCTCTAGAATTTGAATAGTGTGAAAATATTTGGTAAAGACTGCATTATGAATCCCTCGCTGCGCAGTCTGTCACTTCCTCTATTTTAGGTGAAGATTTTCTCCTCAGAACACTTTTCTCAGACGCATTAAATCTTGTTTACTTTCAATCTGAAAGACAATGTTTCAAAACAGTATTCATAATTATATTTTTTTTGTATATTACCGTAGTTTTTCTGTTCTAGATAGCAGATGGAAGAAAATAGTGACAGCAAGTTTTGCTAGACTTCAGTCTGTTCCTAATTTCTTGGTGAAGGACTACAAGAAGGAGACTTCGCCACCAGTAGTTTTATTGTCACCTACAAAATAAACATCAGATTTTGGACAGGAAAATAAGAAATAACCAAACATAAATCACCCAAGTGTAGATCAGAAACAGGAAGTGTAACCAAATACAACCGTGTATACGAATGAACCAAGGTTTTCCGACTGCTTCAGACGTCAGATTTAATGGAATCTGTGCTGGTGTAACAACAATTTATGTCGGATCACGAGTTCCAGGCATTCATATGAGAATATTTTAAACCTTCTGGAAGAGAACCGACAGGCTGTGTGATCTGACCGACCCTACCGCCTGCGAGGAACTGAGCTTCAAAATCACTTCGTTACGCTCAATTTTTACAAAAGCAGTGTAGTGTCACATTTCAATAGGGTCCTCTAGACAGTAGACAAACCCCACCATCTTAACTTTCGCATATTTCCAGTGAGGCCCGAGAAAGAAAAATCCTGTCCGCGTTCAGTGCAGTCTTATCTGTCATAAAGTAAATAATAATAATAATAAATATGCTAGGAAACAGGGGTACAATTGGACAAAAAACACTGGTATGAATATGTGCCAAAATCAATAGAAACAAGTCGAAAAGGCAAGGTAACTATATTGTGGAATCAACAAGTACAAACTGACAGAGTTATCCCCAACAACAAACCAGACATTATAATCCGTGATACTGAAAAGGGAACATGTATGTTAATAGACGTTGCAATCTCAGGAGACAGAAATATGATTAAAAAGGAAGCCGAGAAGATTCTAAAATATAAAGATCTTACAATAGAAATACAGCTCATGTGGAATGTAAAAACAAAGGTGATACCAGTAATAACAGGGGCGACTGGGACTATTTCAAACTCATTCAGAAAATACGTGAGCAACATAACAGGAAAACATGAAGTCAAGGAACTACAGAAAACAGCCATATTGGGCACTGCACACATAATTTGGAAAGTACTGGTGTAAAAGTACAATAGATTCAACACTGAAACTAAAGATATAAGCACCATAAATAGTAACAACAGAATAGCTGCAACACTGTATTCCAAAGGGACATAGTTTGTCTCAGGAATATAAGTATAAATACCCTGCATAAAGGAGATGATGATGGTGATGACAATAATAATAATAATAATAATACACATCTTCCGATATTTAAAAATTATGTAATTAGTCAGTCTAACACACCTTTTTATTGTATAAAATATATATCTAAACGAGATTTCAAAGATAATGACAATTACATGTTTCCGAGAGTTACAACCTGAAAATGGCTTAAAAAGGAAAGCCGAAACATTTAGTTGTCATTATCTTTTAAACATAATTTATATATATTTTATACAATAAAATGTTTTGTTAGACTGTCAAATTAAATATAATTTCTAATACTGAAAAATACGACGCGGACGCCTCACTTTAAAATTGCATCTTCCGAAAGTGACGGTTGTGTGGGTAGCGTTCCTGCGTCGTGTTAGAGAGATCCTGGCTTCAGACAATGGTCCGAAAACCTGCTAAACTGACTGGCGTTTCTTATTCCAAGCTGATG
>Ga0131853_10020431_pt1 | contig 12024 bp, 9 predicted proteins | sample TergutLab28metaG_FD_92764 | JGI IMG/M metagenome (GOLD analysis project Ga0131853, IMG submission 92764) | Labiotermes labralis P1 segment gut microbial communities from Petit-Saut dam, French Guiana - Lab288 P1 (version 2) (version 2) | ecosystem: Host-associated > Arthropoda: Insects >...
ACCTCGGCTAACGAAGATAATTCGTTCCGGAATCACATTCGTTAGCCGAAACACACATACAGACGGAAAAGATAAGCTCCTGGAATGGCCCGACCGTTCATGTTTGCTGCTTTATGTTAGCGCACGCATCCACTAAAACATTCGTTAGCCGAGTCCGAAAAACAGCGAAAAAAATCTTCGTTAGCCGAAAAATTCGTTAGCAGGATCACTCGTTCGCCGAGGTATCACTGTACTGTATTGCATCCATTTTTCAGTATTGTACAGTTTTTGAAAGAGTATGGTTTCGTGACGAGGTTGTATTGACTTATAAGCCTATATTTTCGAGCCAGTAAAGTAATCAATTTTTATCATTATATGATACTTATGTTTAATCACGAAAAATCAACGTGAATGACGTGATTTTCCTGAAGTGTACTGATGGCATATGATTAAATTTCTGTGGATAATGCAGTGGCTTTTTCTGATGACACTCGAATTAAAAATGCTTCAGAAAGCTGTTTGTACCTTAACTAACAATTTCTATCATGCATCTAACATACATACGTGTCATGGTAATAATTTTACTTATATGCCAAAACATGTTAATGGTATATTCAGATAGCATTGCCCTTTGTTTATTGGCATGGTGTGAGAAGCTGTTTTGGTGAATGGCGTACACTTGAATGCATGCGGCGTCTGATTATCCTCGCAACAGATCCCACGGGTCAGATTACGAGGATATTTACAGTGTTCATTGTTGCGAGTTCCTCTTTGTGCTCATACACCCTGTGCAATTACTCAGTATCGCAGGATTTTCGGATTTTTATTGGGTATCCACGGCAGTAGTCACCCGTACTCGCTACGGGGTGAAATTGAACTAGTGTCTCTTACTGAAGAGAATGCAGTTGACGTGATCAGCGTGGGCAGAGTCCCTTAACATGGGCGAAGACGGTCGGGGGAAAACGTATAGATTCTGCCAAAAACGTGAATCGCTGTCACTGGTCGACATTTGTTAGGTTTTTCGCTGATAACATGTCCAAAGTCAAATTTATGCACAACTCTATAATCATGGAATGTTACAGAGGATAAATATTATCTCATACACGCAAAAGTAAAACATGATTGCACTTTGGCCCACTGCATTTTTAACTGGAATACATCGGTTACTGTTCACAAGTAAGAGAGGAGCAGTTTTCCCAGCCCAAACAACTGCCAAGGTCAATTGAAAACTCCTCAGTCAGTATCAGTACGTATCTTCCTTCGTGGAAGACAAAACCGAGTTAAGCAAATAAGTGGCAGAAAACGTTTACTAACACCCCTGCAACCATTTTCTGAATTTTATAGATCGAAATTATAAAATCTGAAAGCAACGGTTCTGACTTTCTCCACCAATAAAAATCTGACCCGTGTGGAGAGGCAGCCCTTCCACCGAGAGGCGCCACTGTGACGACTTTCGTCCGCACCATACGATCCTGTTCCGACCCACTATAACCACGTTTCTGTACCGTCAAGTAGACTTAAATGTAGTGGAGACAGGGGTTAGGTGTTTGTCGGGGCTAGTACTTGTATTCAAATTTTAAAATAACCGCCAGGTGTAGCGTCTCCATCAGCTACCAGATGGAAGGTACACTTGGTCTCCTCTCTCCACTCGACAGTCTCTCGGTATTTGTCCATTCCGTTTGGATAGGAGAAGAAATGCTTCCTTTGCTTTTGAGTAATTATTTTCGTTGTGGGTCTCTCTTTTATAACCAGAAACTACTTTAAGTGTGACAAACGGTATTCCTGGCGTCTGAGAAACTATATCCTGGTGTATGATTGTCATGTTTTGGACTTTGTACAAAACGCACTTGTTCTGGTAACTTATGCAAAACAGAATGGCGTAACAAGTGGTTGTTGTTACAACTAGCCCTGCTGTTGCCTAGACATAATTTTGTATACGCAGGAACTACGAGAACGTACGAGAGAAAACGAACAGAGGAACAACTCCTATAGAAACGCAAATGAAGGCAGCAAAAGAACTCTTGGCTATAAGTTGTTGTTGTTATTATTATTATTATTATTAACTGTAATTGGGTTGTCACCCGGTGGCAGTGGTTATTTTACATGTATACAAACTATGAAATTTGTTACTAATTTATTTAAGTCGGAAGGGCTACATGAGAAGCATGTAGTGGCAACTTGGAATCTTGAAACCATCTCAGCGTTTGCTTATAGACACAGGAAAACCAAGAAAAACTTATGTCGAAGAAAAACCTGTGTAGCAGTCTACGGAAAACCTCTGCGAAGTATTCAGTTAATTTTATTGCAATGCAGAGATTATGTAAGAACCTTGAACAAGGAAATATTGATTATATATTTATAGAGTTCTAGTCTAATTTAGCTGAAGTTTATGATAAACACAAGTTTTAATTCCAAGATATTTAGAACGTGGAATAGACTGCCATGACAACTGGCCAAAAACCAACTAGAATAGCAGCAAAGAAAGGTATGAAGCAGGTCGGAGCAGTGACCTCCGCAGAGATAGGCTCTTCAGTCACCATGGCTGTGGCTGTAACCGCGAGTGGGAATTCCCTCCTGCCATTCTTCACATTCCCACGAAGTAACTATAGGGATTACTTCATTGCAAGGTGACCGGACGGCTGTGTTGGATCTGCAAACAAGTCAGGGTGGATGACAGGAGATATTTTGTATTACACATGGAAAATTTCGTAAAACATACTAGGGGTACGTAAGACAAACTTGTGCTGATTCTTTAAATGTTTGCCATCCCGAAGTGTTTAACACATACATAAATATATAATGATGTATCAGTCAAACACAACAAAACTTTATTATGATTATTAGTGTATTAGGGCAACGTGTTTCGATTCCTATAGAATCATCTTCAGGCCTTTCTAAGATACAGATCCTTACTTAGCAATGTTTAAAATGTGCTTTGGGATCCCAAACGCTTACATTTTATACAAAGTTGTATCAAGAATGTAAGCGTTTGGGATCCCACAGCACATTTTGAACATTGCTAAGTAAGGATCTGTATCTTAGAAGGACCTGAAGATGATTCTATAGGGATCGAAACATGTTGCCCTAATACACTAATAAACATAATAAAGTTTTGTTGTGTTCGACTGATACATCATTATATATTTATATTTGTGCTGATTCTACTGGACCATCATCAATCACATTTTGATAGAAAGGTTTTGATCTTGCCAAGGAAAAGGGAGTGGTGATGTCATTTCCACCTCATATGTGAATCAAAGTGCAACCTTTAAACAGGTCGGTTTATGAACCTTAAGAAGTTTGTGACCTGCGTCTCTGAAGCATAGGTCAGAAGTAATCGTGGAAAAACTATGACAATCTGCGGCATCCCTCATTGTGAGTCAGTCACTGCCAAATGCTCTCGCACCAAAGAATGTAAAGTGAGGGTTTCAGTGACAGTAATGTGTCCATTTAATCCAGACACGTTGACCGATGAGGATTTCTTGTCTTTTGCTTTCTGATGGTCCACGTCAAGATGATAAACAAAAAGTACAATTCTTGAAGTCTCAACCGCAAGGTCAGGCGTTAACAGTCATTCTTCAAAATCCAGCTTAAATGCAGGAGCTTCGACTTCGGAAGGAAATGAGCATCACATAAGTCGAGTTGACATCAGGCTTTTCCCAAAATCAGGGGTACATAAAGAGAGTCGTAAGAGAAAATCCAGAGTGAATCATATTTTAACCTATACTGCAGTACAGGCTGCATTGGAATCCGAAGTAAAGGCACACCGTAAGTCTGCTGGACACAAAAGGTTATTCAGCGACAGCAAAGAGAAGGCACGGAATTCTGAAGAGTTGTTCGCAGAGATGAGTGATGTGAAGAGGAATATGACGGTGAATTCTTTTGTATTGAATGTGCTGAGCCTTGCTCCATGTCCAGAGCACCCACAAAGTGGTTACAGTACACTAAGTGTCATACAGGATCCCTCGACTTCTGTGCCGGATTGAGCGATTTTTTTTTTTGTTCTTAGGAATTCCAACTCGTGTATGAATACTGATGTGAAGTGTGTGAAGTAATCATTTTGACATTTATCTTACTTTGATAAGCAGCTGTGGGACTTGAAATTTGTGTTTGTATTCTTGATCCAAAATACTGTAATAACACTTAATTGATCACAAATATGGTAGATATATGTTAATTCATGTATGATAACTCAAATCACACCATACATATTAAATTTTTAAACCCAAGACTTGCTTTATGTACCACCAGTTTTAACATTCAGAAATTCTGTGTTCTGCCCGCAATGCATTGACATGTTAGAGTGGATCTCAGAATAAACAGCGATTATTTATCTTTACAGCATTAACTTATCGGTTTTTGTAAACGATGCAGAGAGTGTTTACTGCGCGGTTCGAACTGGGTCTTCAAATCAGACTGCTACATTTTCGTCCTTAAAGGGTTTATTGCAATAAAATGAATGTAAAGAAACTTCCAATACATGTGTATTGCTGCTACAAGGTAATATAACTATTAGCCTCTTGCAATGTAAAAACGTACCCTCTACCGGGGCAGTTTGTTACTTTTTGCATCCCCATGAACAACTTAATAGTACTTTTTAAATTTTAATCACAAAGACCAAATGAAACACGTAACTTTAAAGGGCATTGATGTAAGTAGCGTTGTTTTATCAGTATCATTTCAATACATAGAATAGTGACACAACCAAAAATTGTAACAAGTAACCCCAGCCTCCCCTTCTTGTTGAATTTTCGTTAGTATATTTCGAATGAGAAACAAGAGAGAAAAGGTACGCGGAGTGTAAAATTAGGGCGCATTCTGATCTTTGCATCCGGAACCCTTTTCGGATGGACATACCACGTAATTACTTTCTATTTATATTCACAACTGTGCACATGTTATAGAATGTGATAGTTGTTGTTAATGTGTTTTATATATATATATACACATCCCTTTGCAAGTCTTATTATTTACAAATCTACCGCGGTAGCACAGTGGTTAGGATGCTGTGCTACAAATCGGAAGGTCGCTGTTTCGATCTGGTGTCACTGGAAATTTTCATTGACATAAAATCCTTCCGATCGCACTATGGCCCTGGGGTCGACTCAGCCTCTAATAAAAATGAGTACCAGGAGCATTTCCTCGGGGTAAAGGCGGCCGGTGCGTAGGGCTGACAACCTACCACCATCCTGTGCCGTTGTCATGAAATCTGGGAACTTTAAATTCTTGGAACCCTCTGGGCCACTCCATGCCTGTAACGGGACTGATTTACCTTTTATTATTTACATATCTTTGTCGATTTTCTTAAATTTATCAATCACACATTACCTCATTTCTTCATGGAATGCTAAGAAATACAACAATTTATTATCAGTTACTATCGATCACTTTCGTTCATTGCCGGTCCCAGAAGCCGCGCGGTCTAAGGCGTATGTCTACGGCCGTTCGCCTGCTGGGGTCTTGGGTTCGAATCCCACCGGGGACATGGACGCTTGTCTGTTGTGGGTGTTGTGTGTATTGTCTCTGTGACGAGCTGACCCCTCGTCCAGGGAAGTCCTACCGTCTGTGGTGCGTCGTTGTGTGTAACTTCGAAACCTCATAAATGAGGAGCCAGAATAAAGCAGGCTGAACCGTTGGGCGACGCCTGCAGCAAATAGACAACGTAGCAGTTTAGGTCAGAATACAATACCTAGTTAGTCTCCAAAAGACTAAGCGGTATCGTGAATAAGAGAGGAAGAAAAAAAACTTTCGTTTATAACCCGTTACTGCTGTTAAATGCTATCGACTGTACCCTTGATAACGCTAGCAACCAAAGTAAATGTACGTTAGACTCTTATTTTTGTCACTTTTTTAAACAAACTTCGAATTTTCTCGATGGATTTCAATACAACCTTCCAATATACAATTTCACGAAAATGGGTCCAGCAGAAGCCGAGTTGTGTCGTTAAGACAGGCGGACAGGCGGACCGACATGACCGGAGCTAAATGTCGCTCTCCGCAACTTCGCGAACGCACTTAAAAAGCATGGCATACTAGTAACTGGTTCACATTTCTTGGTGTCTGGACAGTGTGTAGTTACAAAGGTGTTGGCATGCACTCTACTAATCATATTTGCGTCATCTTACATCATTATACACTAAATAGTGAATATAAGAGGACAGAGTTCTATTTATTCACCAACTGATGCACTAGTGAGTTGTCTTAAAGAATAATTTTAAAATTTACATTAAAACAGCTCCGACACGTTTCGGTGTTACAGTTACACCACCATCAGGGAGCGCATTAATTTGTGCTTACTAAAGTTACAGTTATTAAAACAGTCCATTAAAACACATCGGTGTGTGGTTAATACGGTGGTGGTGTGACTTCGTGTATGCAGTCACACCTCCAAATTAATGCGCTCCCTGATGATGGTGTAACTGTAACACCGAAACATGTCGGAGCTGTTTTAATGTAAATTTTAGTACTGTTTTTTAAGACAACTCACTAGTGCATCAGTTTGTGAATAAATACAACTTTAGCAATATCAAGATGCCCGGTACGAATGTGAAAAATAAGAAGGCAAAGTTGAACGATACCATTCAAAATTAATCGTGTGTTTATTTATGTATGCCAATGTATGGGGATGTCACAAATTTGTCTCCTAAATAGCTCTATCCCTACTGTATGTAACATTTCTCCGAGGTTATTTTAATGTTGAGGCCATTTAATTACATAAAAATAAATTTGCCGATCCCGGTGGCCGTGCGGTCTAAGGCGTAGGTCTGCTGCCCCTCGATTGCTGGGACCGCGGTTTCGAATCCCTCTGGTAGCATATGTTCCTCACTTGTGTCTATTGTGTGTTGTGCTGGTAACGGTCTCTGCGAGGAGCTGATCACTCGTTGAGGGGATTCGTACCGCATGTGTCTGTGATATTGAAACTTCAAAATGAGGCCGTCTAGGCCGGATTTCAGTTGTTGCGCTACAAAAAGGAAAAACAGTGTGATTTACAAGAACTCTCATGTAATGGGACAGTCCTATATTTCGTACTGAAATTAAATATCGACAATCCCATGAACTCCTTTTTTATAACGAAAAGAAATTACATGTTACGTTTTTTGCCCAGTGAAGAGCATATTTTGATGTTTCCTGTCTCTCTCTCTATATATCTCTCTCTCTGTCACACACATACATACGCACGCACACACTATCACTGTTATTTCGCAACGAGGGTGACGTATCTAGTACGTGTACACTTCAATGTGAAGTGTCCACTATAAAAAATAAAACGTATGAATTATGATCCATCATTTAAGCCGAGAGCGATTTGTTACAGTAAAGTGGTTACTCTCGTCACGATCACAGTGACCGCACCATGTAACCTTTTGCGGTCTTTCTCTGCAGTTTCTCTGTGGTCACGAGTTACAGTCCCTCTCGGAGCAGGATGCGTGCACAGATGAAGTCACGCATGACGGCTGAACAAGAGTCTGCTCACGTCTGTCATCTAATTCTCTGCCCCCAAAAGTATTCTTCCTCCGTCCCACTCACAAAATGAAGTCCGCTGTCCCACAGTGCATAATTAACTTTGTGTTAATTTTCTTTCCAGACTGAGTTGTCGCAAAACCTGCAGCAGTTATCCGAGAAGGCGAGGTCTACAACCGAGTTCATACAGAGGCTTAAAGGAATGACGGACAAAGTAAATGTGAGTGCCCTGCGACTTCTTGTTGTACCTTCTTCTTTCCTGATGAGTAAAGCCTTTGGGGACAGTCCCGAGACGCCAGACTTAGTAGCGATATATTTTTCTCGTGCTTGCAATTTCTGTTCTGTTGCTAGACTCATAATGAAATGTCATCTTGGAAATCCAGTGTCTTTCACCCTTTCCCAACTTCAATAGCTATTTCTCGGTATTCGTCACAGTTATTGATTTTATTCCCATTAAGTCGTGTCGTAATTAATTACGTAAATGGTAGAGGCTCCTGCGAGTTGAATAAGGAGTTTAATTTACTTCATTCTCGTTCTGAACTGAATGGCAGCAAGTGATTCATGAATTTAGTCAAATTCGTGAATGCCATACGATGTTTTCTGCGCATGAATAGGGACTTTTCACTTAATCTCTGCAGTATGCATAGTCGCAATTTTCAGTAGCCACCTACAATTTCTGTTATGCATGGATCTTTGTCGGCAGTCGGGCCCTATCCGTACGACGGACCGAGTAGTGGTCAGTTTTTGTTAAATCATGTACCAGGACAAATGCTTGTATGGTCATTAAAATTTGTATCATTATTTTATGTGGCATTTCTTTGGCTTTCGCCTGTTGTCTGCTCTACTAGAAATCCGCAACCCAGGCGTTAGGTGCGTCAGAGAAAATGCGGAATTTAAAAGTTCCTGAATTGTTATGACTTCGTACTTATGTTGATTGTTACTTCTATGGATGCCTTTCGTTTCCTGAGTGCCACACAAGGGACTGAGTGGGATTGTCGGAATTCCGAAAGACAACCCCGTTCGCCGAATGGAAAAAGAGTCGCCGACGACAATTTTCGGTATCCATTGGCAACCAGGCGACCCCCTGTACTAAAGCATGTCCTCTTTTGTTTACCCACCTGGATGTGCGTGTTAGTTGTAATAATCTTTGTCACATGGCATCGACGCTGTCGGTGGTCTCATGTCGGATCTGTCAAGCTCACAGCCTGCTCAGGCACACACTCATGTATATAGCAATGCATATTGATTACGACCGCCTGTATGCTTTCGGCTGTCACCTACTAAATACAGGTGTTTATATCGTGCAAACGCATTACGTGAAGCGAGATATGATTTATACACTGTGCGGCCGGGCTTCTGCGTTTATCCATCTTTCGAAATTAACGTTGGAACTCTTTACAATAAAATCGTGTTTCATTTGCGCTTTAAGACATATTTTGAGTAGAATTCTTATCTAGGAACTCCCAGTGTCTTCTGATCATTTGTTACGGGGGAAAGACGGGACCGTCTGGTGGACTGTTTTTACAAACTGCTGTTGCATTCGTTAAGATGCTGTTCTAAAATAATTGTCTCTTTGCTTGTCATATACACCTGCAAGTTAGCTTTCAGCAAACTAAGGTACATAAGGCATGGATTCTGAACCAGAGTTTCGCATATACGTCAAAGATAATCTTTTCTTTGTGCTGCTTTCACAGCCTCCAGCTTACAAAGTATTTTTAAAAAGACCATAAATGTTGTAGCAATCAGTGTAAAATTCTGTTTATTTAATTTGCAGTTGGTCAAGCTTCCTTTTTAATAAAATAAATAATGAATAAATTTCTAATGAAAAGAAAAGAATATTCAACAAGAACTAGCAACATTTTCTCATATAGTGGGAATTCTAAACAACACTTGTAAACAATATTTCTTCCAGAAGTTTTACGAATAAACATATATAATGCACTGGTTCTCCCCTTTCTTTTATATGGAAGCGAAATTTGGACCATTAAAAACCGATAAAAAAAACTGCTGACATCAATCGACGTGGAATTTTGCAGAACAACAGCCGGGCACACTTTCTTTTTTTACCACAAATGGAACGAAGAAATTTTGTAAGAGTTGAAAGTAGAACTAGTTGACGAGAAACGAAGAAGATGCAAATCAAATTGGTTACGACATGTGACAAGAATGAATACAGGATGCCACAAACAATGCTGAATTATAGACCAAATGGACGAGGACAGAGGTCTTTGAAGAGGTTATTAGCCTAGGTCGAAACAGGTCTATCAATGCCTAACTGGTGACGGATGATGATGATAATGATTATAAATCATCAGAAACAGAGTGTAGGCCATTCGAGCCTTGTTTCTTCCACATGGCCTTCATAACTGTTGCGTTAGTGAACATTTGCTTTGTTACATGGAACTCACAACACTAAACAGTGGGAGCACTTAGTCCATGTCACATCGTAGCCGCACACATCTCACAACATTTGAAGTTCATTACCGCGTTTGTAAACAGTCTGAGATGACCTGAAGTGGCCGCCTGCTGTTAAACACACAGGCCTATATTAACGTAGGCCTGCAGCTCACACCATGACAGAGTGCCAGATCTCGCTTGCGGTGTAGTCATACATGTGGGTTTCTTTGGTCTTTGTTGTCCTCTGCTCGTAGACACTTAGTCGTATTGCGTGGACCCCCCCCCCCCTCCCTCCAACTACCCAAAGCGCCATACCGAAACTGTCAACAGATGGTCTAGATTAAAAACTGGTCCTAAATCAGGACGAGTGGCAGCGACATTCTTATTGATGGAAGGCGGTAAAATTAACGTTATCCCTGTCCAGGACATGAACGCATATAGGAGGAGTAGAGGTATAGCGCCACGCATTCTTAACCTCGGCACTAGATGGAGGCGAGTGGTTAACTTCACACGCCGGCCCCAGAATGTTCTAATTGCCTTCTGCATGTACGAAATGTAACTTAACTTAATGACGTCCAGAACTTGGGAGTGGTCTTTGTAAGATTTTATCTCACGGTGACCGCATCAGACAGAGGCATCGATTTTTCTCCTCATAACAGAGTTGACACAGACTTGGGGGCCGATGACCTGCTATGTAATAACTACCAGGGACTGATATTCAGTGGTAAGGCGGACAGAGCCTGAAGCTGACCTTCAACTCCACCTAGTACCAATAATAAAAACGCGTGAGACTTTTTCTGCATGTGTCGTGTATAATTGCATCTAATTAACTGTTTATCGCGTTTAAGCGGAACTACAACTGGCCAAGTTCGGTAGGTTTCATTGCCGTAGATTACGGCTTTCAGACGTGAAATATGCTGCCTATGTCACAGAAAGTCACGGCTCGCTGGTTTGCCGCTACATTTCCTGTTTGATATTCATCTTGCGTGCAGGTAGGTAAAAGTGTAAAGTGCACCCTTGTACAGGCACTGAGGCTCTGTACAGGCCGTGCGGCCCATAAGGGGAATAGAGGTATAGCTCTACTCTTTCTTGACTACGGCACTAGTAGGGGGTGAGAGGTCAGCGTCACACCCCGGCCTCTCTTTAACCCGGGAAAGAACCTATTGTACAGGAGGCTGGGTGGGCCCCAGGGCCGGTCTGGACAGGTGCGGAAAATCTCGCCCCCCACCGGGATTCGATCCCCGGACTGTCCAGCCCGTAGCCAATCGCTATACCGACTACACTACCCAGCCCACAGCGTGCGGGTAGAACTGTCTGAAAACCGCATTTTCGAAAAGTTTACTGCACCATGGCACGTGGTGTGGTACGTGGGCCAGGGAGTGTCTCATGCCTCTATTAATACACTTCTTGGCAAAATACAGTGGTTATAAATTATACAATGTCAAGGCTGAGGACGGACATGTATTTTACCGGGCTGGTTAAGATTGTTTGCGATTTCCTTCTGGGATATGACGCTTCTTCTGTGGGTAATGGACCCCGACGTTTCGATGGAATCTGCTTCCGTCATCTTCTGGGTGGGATGGGCCCCAAAAGATCCGTAATCCTATTACCCATTGACGCAGCATCATATCCCCGAAGAACGGAATCCTCAGCTGCACCTCTGCGAGCACCTCAAAAGTTGCGCAGGTTAACTGGTGTTAAAGCAACATTCTAGCAGAATGAGGTTCGCGTCTCTTTTCGTGCTGTTTTGTTGTTTTCCTCAGTCTTCCAGCAAACGAGTTCTTAGTATATGCTTCATTTGAAGACGTCGTGACGACCTGAAAAGTGTTACTTATTGTGTGTGTGAAAGTGGTAGATATAAAGCGAAAGTATAATGTATTTGCTTAGAAGAAACATATCCTGAATGCAGCCTATGTTTGCCTTAATTAAGTAGTCATGTGAATACACGCCAAGTAGTAGAATAAATTGCAGATTCTAATATAAGGAAAGACTTATCAGAAAGTCAAGGAGGCAAGGTAACCATATTGTGGTATCAACAAGTACAAATTGACAGAACTACCCCCAACAACAAACCATACATCATAATCCGTGATAATGAAAAGGGAACATGTATGTTAATAGACGTTGCAATCTCAGGAGACAGAAATGTGATTAAAAAAGAAGCCGAGAAGATTCTAAATTATAAAG
>Ga0131853_10020432_pt1 | contig 12024 bp, 5 predicted proteins | sample TergutLab28metaG_FD_92764 | JGI IMG/M metagenome (GOLD analysis project Ga0131853, IMG submission 92764) | Labiotermes labralis P1 segment gut microbial communities from Petit-Saut dam, French Guiana - Lab288 P1 (version 2) (version 2) | ecosystem: Host-associated > Arthropoda: Insects >...
AAGTTTTACTTATCAACATCACAACACAACACAACACAACACAACACAACACATCACAACACAACACAACACAACACAACACAACACAACACAACACAACACAACACAACACAACACAACACATCACAACACAACACAACACATCACAACACAACACAACACAACACAACACATCACAACACAACACAACACAACACAACACAACACAACACATCACAACACAACACAACACAACACAACACAACACAACACAACACAACACAACACACAGCAGTCACGGCTTTAAAATACGCATAACACTAAAAACAAGAAACCAAATTGCCTCCTGTGATTGTAAAATAATGCTGGGGATGAGACGTCGAATCGCATTAAAAATTCTACTTCATTATATCGCTTTGACAACTGGCAGACAGACAGACAGCCACAGCAGAAGCACCTTTGATCTGAAATAGTATTCTGTACATTTTGAAGCAGTGGCAGGATAATTTCACTGGGACTAAAGCAACCAGAGCATAAAGCTTTCCAAACTCTTTAAAACTGAGAAGAAAATTCTAAAATTCTTCGAAATTTAATTTCACATCTCAATACGGCCTCTTGGCTGTTTACATAGAGTTACTTACTTACTTATTTACTTACTTACTTACTTACTCACTCCATGGTGCAAAGTCCTTCTTGAGAAGCTAACTGGTTTGCAGCTAGTCAAGAAATTCCCCGCATTTCACGGGACCCGAAGGTTCATTACCGTACTCACAAGCGTCCGCCACCTGTCCCTATCCTGGGCCAGCCCAATCCAGTCCATATACCCACATCCCACCTCCTGAAGATCCGTCCTAATATTATCCACCCATCTACGCCTAGGTCTCCCCAGTGGTCTCTTTCCCTCAGGTTTCCCCAGCAAGACCCTATACACCCCCCTCTCCTCACTCATACGCGCCACATGCCCAGCCCATCTCATTCTTCTCGATTTTATCACCCGCACAATGTTGGATGAAGAGTACAATCTCTTCCATTCTCCCGTTACCTCGTCCTTGTCTACATAGACACAGGGGCGAATTAACCATTCCTACTGTAGGCGTCTAGTTAATTATGGCGTGCATTTAGTTTCTGGAATGATACACTCCTTAGTAAGCACCCACCTTACTATAGCTAGAATTAACGTAATTTTCCACAGGCCAGAACATCAAATTCCTCACAATTCAGTATAAACACATCTGTTAATTAGGAAGACAACCGCGGAGATGTGATCTAGCAAAAGGGAGATTATCAGGGTGGGATATTTTGTGGAAAGGAGCGCTTTCTAACATCACTGCTTCATCCGCAGCGTCAATTGGGCATCACATATCACCTTAATATTAACATTAATTATTCAACAGTTGCGCTTCCAGCTAGCGAAACCTGCCATCAGACACTCCATTGGAAGTTATTTATTGGTCTTAATGGCTAGCATCATGCTGACAGGAACACCGAGCGAAACGCGTCTGATTTGTTCACAATTAATTTTAAGACACCGTAGCCTTGGTGCGTTCGACATGTTTGAAGCCTCTCGAGCTTGGAATTTATCTGAAATACATTTAGAAATTAAGTTTCTGAAGCACAGAAAGCATGATGCGTCTCGCCTCATCACAGAAACCGGCTGTTTAATACAGCCAATGCAAAGAATACCGTGTTTATTCAGATAATTACGAAAAGCACAAATTCACTGTAAATATCTCATGTAACACAACCAAACGCACTATTCCATAATTTATGTATTTTACATGTTTCGGTGCTTTATCTCGCCATCTTCAGGGAAATGACACCAAAATGTCTTTAAAATTTACAGCAAAATAAACTTAGATATGTTGTGGTATCAATAGTGCAGTATTTTTACAGGTTTTGGTTAAAATTATGTATGTAAATAAAATATAATGTTGATGAAACAGTAACACTATATTTATCTCAGTAATTAACCAACTTGATGCACAAAATTTTTGTATTACAGTAAGTTTTATTTCATGCCTCTACATGTTTCGAGCACATGTGCTCGAAACATGTAGAGGCATGAAATAAACTTATTGTAAAACAAAAATTTTGTGCATCAAGTTGGTTAATTACTGAGGTAATAAAAATTAACACTATAGTTTTTTTAAGCTGTTACAAATATTATGTATCCACAATGTAATTACTCTCTGTGTACAAACGTCTACTCTTCCTTGATCCGAATGTGTCTGTTCCCTACATGGTGTGTACTGAACACAATAATGTGTCGCTTAACGACTGGGATACGTTCTGAGAAATGTGTCGTTAGGCGATTTCGTCGTTGTGAGGACGTGTACGTGCACAAACCTAGATAGTACAGTATAGCCTATTGCTCATAGGCCACAAACCTGTACAGCACGTTACTGTACTGAATACTGTAGGCAATTGCAACAAAATGGTGATACAATATTATATTATAATATTATGGGACCACGGTCGTATGTGCGGTCCGACGTTGACAGAAACGTCGTTATGCGGCGCAAACCTGTAATGTGTGGTTGGGGTCTGCCACATGTAGGATGAGTGTAACAGACTGCACGCATGAATTAAAGCACAGTGCAGTTTTTGGTGTCACACGAGACATTAACTCCGTACCAATGCATGGAATTAACACTGTAAAATAAAAAAATAATAAACTGTATTAGATGGGAGCACTAAATCCATTTTGAGACCTATGCTCTTCAGGAATGTTATGTGACGTAGTTTGGCAGCTCGTTGCCAAAGTTTCGGGGCAACCTATCGCTCCCATTTTTGATGGCCAAGCAGTCTTCAAACAGCAAATGCCTCAAAACACAGCAGCGAAGTCTGAAATGTCGCAAATGTATTTTTTTTTTAATTTTGAAGAGGATAATAAATATATAAGCAATAATATTGTCAGGGGTTCAGTGACACACAATGGGAGCCGGAAAAATAAAACAGTGCGTAAATAAATTTGAGAAGTGGTTTCATGTACCTCAAATTTCATAACCAAATGCAAGCATTCTGATAAGAGTAATAACACGTGCCGCAAATATAGAAGGGAGTTTGAGAACAAGAGTAACAAACCAGGCAATGTGCGTATAACGTTATATTGCGGTATGTTCATGCAGCCAATGTTGCAGTGGAAAAGCAAATTACATATCCTGAATGTGTGTCTGTAGTCTTTGTTATCCGGCACACAATGCACATGCACCTTATTGTCATCTGTGGCATGCTCCGTTCTACAGTAATTTTCCACTCTGCATCAGAAACAGCACGATATTAGAAGACCAGTTATTGAACATAAAACGTGTATTTTGATTCTATCTACAACTTTTATCTGAAACATTTCTCATTCTAAGAAGAACTGAGCTAGATATGATCAGAAATTTATATTGGTCTTCGTGCAAAGTACCTTATTTTTGTCCGATTTTAATTAAAATTTAATTTTGTCGGCAGAATTTCGAAAAATTCAAAAATATCAAATTTCATGAAAAATCCTTTCAGTGGTAGCCTAGGTGTTCCTTGCGAACAGACGGACGGACGGACGGACAGACAGGACGAAGCCAATAGTCGTTTTTCGCAATTCTACGAACGCGCCTAAAACAGACGTCTAATATTGTGGAATCTACACATCTGCCTTGCCCACTTTACCGACCAATTCCCCCCCCCCCCGAACTCGTAAGCTTTTCATTACGTGTTAACTTTTGCAGCTTTAACAATTAAGCGATAATGCCAGACGTGAGCGACTTGTGGCGTCAACGAAAAAGAACAGCAGGTTTAGCCCTGGATCCATTTTAACAAAAACTGCGGTTCAAGTGGACGTTTGAATCTTTTAACAAATCTAAGTGCAGCTTCCAAGCACTTGTGGTTTGTAATAAGATAGCCTTGAATAATAAAACGGTAAAGTGATCCCGTTACAGGCCCGGTGTGGCCCAGAGGGTGGGTAGAGGTATAACTCTACTCTTCCATGACAGCGGCACTAGAAGGGGGTGAGTAGTCAGCAGCACGCCCTGGCCCGGTACCCATTTTACAGGAGGCTGGGTGGGCCCCAGGGCCGGTCTGGACGGGCGGAAAATCTCGTCCCCACCGGGATTCGATCCCGGACGGTCCATCCCGTAGTCAGTCGCTATACCGACTGAGCTACCGGGCTCACAGCCTTGAATAATAGCTGACAAAATTAATTATTATGACAGTCAAAACATTACAAGATTAAAAGAGCAAAAGTTCACTCAGATCCACTTCCACCGAACATTCTGTGTTTCTCAACAAGTGTTCTTCCGTCCACCTTCGTTCAAAACAAATCGCAGTTCACATCTAAATTACAGCACATTTAGAAAAGTAAAACGTAAAGTTTTCCTCCCGTGCACACCGTGAAGGCGTGTAGGAGCCTGGAGGTAAAGCTCCCACTCATTCTTAACCTCGACTCTAGATGAAGGTTAAGTGGTCAACGTCAAACTCCGGTAAAATAGCCCTTTGTACCCATTCAAGAGGAAGATGCTTGGGGCCCCCATCCGGTCTGGACAATTTGAATGGGATACAATCTCTTGGCCCTACCGGTAACCGAACACGCTTCCTCAGACATCCATCCAACAGCTTAGTCACTACAAGGATTAGAGCCACTCTGGCTGCCAGCACCACTCAGTACATATGCAGTAATTATTCCGTTAATCACATCTCTGTTGTAGCTGTCTGCACATGATGGTTAAAGCTGTTTAAATTTAAGCATTTTTTTTGTTCTGTGGCACTGCGGCCCAACAACGGTCATGACCTCCTCGTTCTTGAGACTTCTAGATCACACACAACGACGCAAACACGCGGCACGACTCCTCTGAACGAGTGATCAGCTCGTTCCATAGACCTCTACCTGACATCAAACAACACTCAGACAAATATCAATGCTCCTAGCGGGATTCGAATCCACAATCTCAGAAGGCGAGCGGCCGTAGACCGCGCGGCCACTGGGACCGGCCAATTTAAGTACTGTATAGGCCTAAATATTGCCGGTCCCAGTGGCCGCGCGGTCTACGGCCGCTCGCCTTCTGAGATTGTGGATTCGAATCCCACCGGAGACATAGATGTCTGTCTGTTGTGAGTGTTGTGTGTTGTCAGGTTGAAGTCTCTGCGACGTACTGATCACTCGTCCAGAGGAGTCTTACCTACTGTGGTGCGTCGTTATGTGTGATCTAGAAACCTCAAGAATAAGGAGGCCATGGCCCGCGATGGGCCGCAGCGCCATAAAAAAAAGGCCTAAATAATGATGTAGATGTATTAAGCGTAATAAGACATTTCGCGGGAAGAAGAATTGTTTTCTCAATACGCCTGGAATGCCAAGTTAAATATTTACATACATGACCATAACTTACTTACTTACTTACTCCATGGTGCAAAGTCCTTCTTGAGAAGCTAACTGGTTTGCAGCTAGTCAAGAAATTCCCCGCATTTCACGGGACCCGAAGGTTCATTACCGCACTCACAAGCGCCCGCCACCTGTCTCTATCCTGGGCCAGCCCAATCTAGTCCATATACCCACATCCCACCTCCTGGAGATCCGTCCTAATATTATCCACCCATCTAAACCTAGGTCTCCCCAGTGGTCTCTTTCCCTCCGGTTTCCCCAGCAAGACTCTATACACCCCCCTCTCCTCACCCATACACGCCACATGCCCTGCCCACCTCATTCTTCTCGATTTTATCACCCGCACAATATTGGGTGAGGAATACAAATCATTTAGCTCTTCGTTATGAATTCTCCTCCATTCCCCCATTACATATGACCTAACAGTTACCCATAACGAAATTTCTACTGCTAAATATTAGAATATATAATTTTTTTCACATTTGACCCTTCGTTCATTAGTTCTACGCGCATGCGTGGAGCATTCTGTGCTAGAATATGTGCGCAAGAGGTAATGCGATAGAAGGGAGTGTAGGCGACCACAATCCATTCACAATTATTCTGCCTGAATGCGTAGAGAGAAGCCTTGAAACGTAAATCTCATTTGCTTGCTCCTGGTAGCGCACGCAGCGATCTGTCTAAACCTTAAGCTGATGTGCTCCTTGGTGATAAGGCGGACAGAAAGCTAAGACATTCTTACAAAGGCAGGATGATAAATACGGCGTTGAAAACACAAGCCAAGAAGGAGAGTGGCTTGAATTTTCATAACATAGTGACGGGTAGATTTGGGTTAAAATTAACAGTGGGACTCGGGACATTTCCAATAAACCACGCCCCGCCCCCCGGCACTGTACAAGTGGCACTGTCACCATCGGTGTGTCACTTTGCAAAGTTTGTACAAATCGGGCGTTCAAAAAAGCATAAGGCTCTGTGATGTCACGAAGGGCCTGTCGCTGGCCGAAAACAGCTGAACCAAATAATGCCATGTCTTCCGAAACGATCTCTTTCTTAGCTCTGCCTACAACAATTCTGTGCAGATTTCTGACTATTCGAGTACCTGCTAAATGTCCAGCCCAGCTCCTCCTCATTTATTTGATAGCTGCAAAAATGGTGAAGCTTCCAATTATGTAACTCTCTCCATTCCCTGTCTCTTTTTTCCACGTAGCACCAAATATATATATATATATATATATATATATGTATATATTGCTCAGCACCAATTCACGCACAGCTTCAATCTAAGGGATGTTACTAGTTCTCGCGGTGATGACCATAAGATTACGATATTCCGATACATAACGGAGTGTCTTCCCTTAATATAAGAGACAAAGCTTCGTGGTTAGATAAAAGAAGTAAACATGTTTTCTTTAGGAGCATCATCCCCGTTGTGTTTTTGGCAATTAGGGAGGGATGGGTAGTCAAAATACAACTGTCTTTGTATCCTATTTATTATACTGACGACACGTTTCGGCCACTGTGGCAGATACGTATCTGCCACTATCATAAAATACAACCGCTTCGGAAACGTCAGTGTAGCCGCCACAGACGTACCAACGCTCCAGAAAAGCTCGGGATATCCCTTGCATTCCACTTAGCACGTAATAAATCCCACCCAGTTTTCCAGCTCACATGGAATGTAATACTGATACATACACTATATAATTTAATGCTACTTTGTAAGACTAAAGTACAACTTATTTATATATCTCCATTATATTCAAGGTAATTAATCTACTTGTAGGAAATACTCTTAGTTCAAATGGATAAACCAACCGACAAAGAGATCTCGTTGAAGGTTTAGAAATATGCACCTCTACTAACGATCATACACTCTATAGTTTTCCTCATTTATACATTTTTGTGACCTGAAGATGGCCCACAGTGGCCGAAACATGTCGTCAGCATAAGAAATAGGATACAAAGACAGTTCCTAAACATATATTTTCTTATACCTTGTTCAGTGCACAATATCCAGTGTTGAAGGTAAACATGTATTTAATTAAATATATTAACAGAGATTCAAGCGATGTGGCGGGTAACATTCCTGCTTCGTAGTCCGAAGGGCCAGGGTTCAAATTTAGGTACGGAGATCAGCTATAATGAATGATTTTCCTGACGTTCCTCAGTTACTCCGCAAGAATGCAGGGATGTCTTTACGTTATGGGATTCGCACGCTGTTGTTAGAAATTAAATCAATTTATGCTGTCCACAAACCTAACCTAACCTAACCTAGCCTACCTCAGCCCATTACAGAAGTAGAAGATATTGGTTACATTTTTTATTATGGCGCAATAGCCCGTAGTGGGCCAAGGCCTCCATGTTGTCGAAGATTCTTGATCCCACTCAGACACACCACACTCGATAGTACTTCTCTTGATGAATGATCAGCCCGACGCAGAGACCTCTACGTGGCAACACACAATACTTACAAAAGACAGACATCCATGCCCTCGGCGGGATTCGAACCCACAATCCCAGCAAGCGAGCGGCCGCAGACCCACGCCTTAGACCTCGCGGCCTCTGGGATCGGCATTGGTTACAGTTTACTACAACTAAATACAAACTGCATGGAAAACAGTCTATCCGAGAAAGAAACAGTAGCGTAACGACTCCAAACGTTCTTCGCCTTTTATGGAACCCCACGGTTGTCGCCTACCGTAGTCTTCACATGCGCTCAGTTTCATTATGCTCTAATCATGCTAGCATTCGATCCTATTTAATCTGAAGTACTGCGAATGTCTTTAAAAATCATAGACACATAAGCCATAAATTAACCAATAAAGGTAGAGCAAGCTGGGCGCATAAGCAGCACGCAGGCATGTCAGTGTGTAGAGTGCATTACCTGAAATTAATATCAGGGATGGCGCCAAAACCGGAAGCACGGGATATCTGAATTTCTATCAGTCACCCTGTACAAATATATGTATGGGCTATAATAGCTTGAGATAGGCAACGCTGTCCTTTTTCCGTCCAGATGTGTCAAGTAACTCATGTTTATGGATAAGCAGGCAAGCTGACACACACTACGGAAAACAATATTATGAAGCGGTCGGTATTGCAGCTCGATATTTGTCGATACATGGGAACTTTCTCGGTCGAATTGTCGACCATATGTACGCGAGTAAGAAGCGAAGTGACTATTTTGACATCATTTTTAGAGATACAATAATAAAAAGACAAGATAACGAACAACACACTACTATCATTTGGTTTTAACAGTTAAGCATAGTTACTTATTTATTTATTACTTACTTACTTACTTACTTACTCCATGGAGAACAGTCCTTGAGAAGCTAACCGGTTTTCAGCTAGTCAATAAATTCCCCGCATTTTATGGAACCCGAAGGTTCATTACTGCAGTCACAAGCGTCCGCCACCTGTCCCTATTCCGTTAACAGTTCAGCATAGAAGTAGAAAAGCTCAGCATAAAGAGACAGGCTGATTTCTCCTTAATCACTTAGTAAGCTCAATGATCAGGTCAGTGTAATCATCCAGACCTGTTTTACGAGCATGGGGAGGCGCAAGATTTATGTACCTTGTAATAGCTTCCAGCGACGATTTATACAACGCATGTCTACTGCGGAAACTGCCGACATGCGTTTCACGCCTGTGATGTTCTGAACAATTACGTTCTTCTACATACACGTAGTTTCTGAGCATCATCCTGTTGTCTGCCTTACGACAGGTCCATAGACTCTTCCAAAACGCGTTCTCCACTCAGTGCGATCTACTGTTTCCTCTTTCATTTTCCGGTAGGTAAAGGTAAAGTTATCCCGCTACAGGTCCGATGTGACCCAGAGGGTGGGTAGAGGTATAGCTCTACTCTTCCATGAACGCGGCACTAGAAGGGGGTGAGTGGTCAGCAGCACGCCCCGGCCGCACTTTACCCCCGGGAAAGACTCGGTACCCATTTTACAGGGCGCTGTGTAGGCCCCAGGGCCGGTCTGGACGGGCGGAAAATCTCGTCCCCACCGGGATTCGATCCCGGGCCGTCCAGCCCGTAGTCTGTCGCTATACCGACTGAGCTACCCGGCCCACTTTTATTTTCCAGTATCTTATTGATTCCTTAAGTCATCCAGTAGCTGCTTAAATCCTCTTCCTCGTCTTCCGTCACTTTGATCCTTCCCTCTATCTTTCCTTCAATAACGTGTTTTAGAAGACAGTTCGTACGCCAGATGTGACCAATCCAGTTAGCCTTCCTTCTTTCTATTTTTATGTAGGCTATTTCTCGCCTCCTTTTCTATCTACTGAAATGAAAATCAGTTCCTGCTGTACAAGCACAGTCATTTTTTTTTTCAAAAAATTATTTAGGGTTAAAGTTTCTGTTTGGCATGACGTGCATACGACACACAAACTGCACATCATAGACAAAATGCTAAATTTTGTAATAAATCATTTGGTTCATAATAACATCTGTGCCTAAAATAAGTAATTTCTCAAAAGTTCGTGAACAGACACAAAGAGCTCTGCTTCGTGTGTGAAGGTTTCAGTCTCCATAAAACTCCCCACTCTCAAATCATATTCCACTTTGGCTCTAAAACAGGTTTCTGTCTGAGCATTTCGCGTTTTCCTTGTCAGTTATCTGTCCACTCAACCATCACCTGGGGGAAGGACAATGGACCCGCAGATGAGACAGACACGGTTTCCCAGCACTCCAAAAAAAATCCAGTCCACAACACATCATTTTTAACTAACAAACATAAACTTACCCACCAACAAAAAGGTGTCCCTCTCCACACCAATAAGGCTTGTGGAGGGACTAGACTAGACCTATAGCTCTACTCATTTTTAATTTCAGCGCTTGATGCAGGTGACTGATCGACTTGAGGCCCCGGCCGCTTTAAACGCGACAAAGAACTCTCTTACCCATTAAACAGGAAACTGGGTGGGCTGTCGGGCCAGTTTGGAAAAGTTGGATAAACGAACAACTTCTTAACCTTGCCGGAATTCTAACACCGGACCAACCATCGGGCAGCCTATTCACTCCACCTCCAGCTATCTTGCAATCCGTAGAGCAGAGTCCGTCCTAAGGAATTATAGTCACTGTGACAGTCACGAAATTCCGCATATTTTACAAAAACCGAGGGTTCATTACGGAGTCCAACGAAGCCCAGCACTAATCCCTTATTACGAGCCCACTGGCTTAAACCCAAAACTTCGCATCCCGTCTTTTATTCACACATACTTATTTATAAAATGCCTAAAGGCGAGTTGTTAGATCGTGGTCAGCTGTTACTAACTTTCGAACTACTTCTTATTGTCCATGGCTCGACAACCCCAGTGGGCCTAGCCCTCCACTACGAGGCTCTACGATCACACTCAGACACATCACACTCGTTAGGACTCCTCTCGGCGAAAGATCGGCTCTTCGCAAAGAACTACTCTTGACCGCACACAACACTCACAAGAGACAGACATACATAAGCTCGCCGGGATTCGAACCCACAGTCCCAGCAAGCGAGCGGCAGCAGACCCAAGCCTTACACAGCGAGGCCATCGGGGTAGGCAGTTTCCAACTACAGTACTGTATATTCCCACACCGTACAGTCCAGTCCCACACGCCTAAAAGGAGAGATTGGTGGGTATTAAACAAACATTTATCTTCTAGATGAAAATGTAGTTTGTAGAATGTGTGTGTGAGTGTTTGTTTGTGTGTGTGTGTGTGTGTTTGTGTGTGTGTGTGTGTTTATGTGTGTGTGGGTGTGTGTGTGTGTGTGTGTGTGTGTGTGTGTGTGTGTGTGTGGACATTTTCATTTTACCCTTCTCCCTTCATTTCTGTTCAATTTAACATACTTGTTTTCTCCAGTGTTATGTGAAACATCCCGTTGTGTTGCACAAAATTACGCAGACATAACTACCGTCAATACAACGAAGTTGTATTATTATTAATTTATTTCAAGGCAACTTGTTTCGGTCAACTTTGTTCATCTTTATGCCACAAAAATCATGAAGGAACAAAATTAATTTGCATTGTTTAATATTACCAATTTATAATAATAAATAGGGATCTCCATTATTAACAGAAAATAATACACTTTCATATCGTACCTTTCGTGGCTTTGTGTACTGAAGATGACCAGAATTGGTTAGAACTTGCGGGTTTAAAATAAATTAACAATAACACAAATTATTTGTGACTCAGTGACTTTCGGCCCTTCGCTAGCGTAAAAATAGGGCTTCAGTTTCAATGTTTTGTGACACTCTTAAGACGTCACATGTAAAGCGACAGCCGACGTGCGCACAATATCAAAGGAGCCATTCCTTGAGTGTTTCCAAGCATGACAAAAAAGTGCTGGATCAAGTGAATGTGCACAGAGGGCGTGCACATTGAGCGCGATTAAATTGGAAAGCACTGCGTTTCGGGTACCTACGTTTTACGGCTGAATTGGTTTTATGTGTTGCATGCTTCTATTTCATTTTGTAAGTCAAGTATACTTATTGTTATGTATTCTTATTATGTTTATGTATTCTTATTGTTATCTATGTTCCATTCTAGGTATTCTGTTTCATTGTGTTCTGTGTATAGCTTGTGTGTAGATGTGTACTGTACTACTGCCACCGGGTGTCAACCAACTGCAATTAAATATATATCATCATATCATATCATATCATATAATATCATATCATATCATATCATATCATATCATATC
>Ga0131853_10020433_pt1 | contig 12024 bp, 4 predicted proteins | sample TergutLab28metaG_FD_92764 | JGI IMG/M metagenome (GOLD analysis project Ga0131853, IMG submission 92764) | Labiotermes labralis P1 segment gut microbial communities from Petit-Saut dam, French Guiana - Lab288 P1 (version 2) (version 2) | ecosystem: Host-associated > Arthropoda: Insects >...
AGCTGTATACGTCGTGTTGTGTCCATGCTGTCTCGTGCGAGTCAACAGCTGATGTGATGCGATAAGTTCAATGGCCCGGCTTGAGGCTGCAAAGTGTTGGTGACTACGTGAAATCAGTTGGTGATCGTGGACCTTCGTTACTCGACTTGCAAGGGTGAAGCCGGATTGCTGCCGGAGTTGGCCTTTTGAATTGGCGAAGATAAATTCGAGTTGTGTCGCACGAGTGTCTCGTTCCATGGTGACGCAACAGATTCTATCACGACTTCTTTTGTTAGCGAATAGCGAAATATGGCCTGGCTTCTATTTGTGTAAACAATTTTTGCGGCACCAGAATTAAACCAGTAAAGCAGAATGTTTATCAAGATTAGGAGTGCCAAATATATGTCGCGACATTTGTAGTAAAACCCGCGCCATGTAGACAAAATATTTATGTCTCTGTCTGGCTCAAGGCACAATTGGTTGAACAATCGTTTCCGATGTAATAAACTGGGTAAATAAAATTTATTTATGCGAAAATATCTCCTTGTTTTAAATTGGCTTGAATTGAATAATTAACACTCAATTACTTGTCAATTCAAGTTCACACTTTTCGCAAATGAACTAGAATCCTTAACAAATGAATATTTATATTACGGCACCAATAAATGCACTTAATGCATGAATTGATTCACAATTGTTGCACTAGTTGTTTAATTCACAGCTCATGAAATTCTCTATAAATTAAAATTTAAGTATCTTATTATAGTTTTGATGAATGCCACAACTTATAACACTACACACCCTTGTGGTACAGTGAAAACATGACACTGCTTATATACACAGTTAGTAATTGCGGATCTAATATACTACACATTGCAGCGTAGAAGTTATACACGCACAGATTTATATATCGAAGAATTGCATGCTATAGACTGATGCCACATGAGCCGTTACATGCGATCAATTGCCCTTGTGGTATATATAGCACTGCTAGCACTCTTTGTCCTCTGTTAAAATATGTAGTAACACCAGTTGCGCGTCCCTCGTGGACAGCTGCGTACACACACACACACTGACAGTTTCACTCGAACAGACCACACAGCTCGGAAGGCGTGACGCTAATAAGCCCCGCTAGCCTCACAAAACGGAGAGACGATATTACTAGAACAAAGGAAAACAACATTCTAGAAGCGTCTTCACACACGTTATGTCACAACTTGTGACGATTTCATAATCTCGAGTAACAAAGTTTGCAATCTCTTTAACGCCAACTCACTAGAATTAATCTGTAAAAAATTTTTTTCTTAGCGCATCATACTGCCCCCCTCACCCAAAATATTGACACTATATTTCACTATTAACACGCGGTAAAGGACAAAATTTCAATAAGGGAATTTTAAATACTCCCTTGGGGTTCCAGTTTGTGGCAAATCGGACGATGACATCCTTCCCTAGGTGAGTTTCCTTGATGAAAGCTGTGGGCCACAGTAATGGTGTCGTGATGACCTCCCTCAGCGGGGGGAGATCGCCTGGTTTTAGGTTAGGTGTTGTCCTCTGACAGCGTTGAAGCTGTTGCAGATTCTTGAAGTAGACTGATGACCAAATCTATTGTATTCGACATCAATAAAGACAGCAGCATTTAATTGGTTGACTAGTTCACCAATTAGAAAATGTCCTGGGGACAAGTGAGTTGGGACACCATATGAGGCACCCAAGATTCTGGAGTTTAGACAGTCCTCTATCTCAACAAGTAATTTGAAGAGTTCATCGTAACTGGCAAACTGAGTTCCTAGTGTTCTACACAGATGATATTTCATGGACTTCACTTTTGCTTCCCATAATCTCCTGAAGTGAGGTCCATGATTTGGAATGAATTCCCATTCGCATCCTTCAGTGGCCAAGATATCTTGTACTGCTGCCATCTGTGAAATAATTGAAGCATTTTGTAGTTTGCATGAAGTTCATTTGCAGCACTCTGAACGTTGCTAACATTGTCTGAACAAATGGTACTTGGCCTCCATCGACGTGCAATCAAACATCTCAGGGCAGCAAGAAAGGCTTCTGTGGATAAGCTTCGTAATGAGCTGTTCCTGGACCGAGGTGTGTCAATCACAGGATGTATTAGGTCACTGAACTTAGCCTTAAATTCATAGTACAATTTTCCAAATAATTCTCGATTACCAAAATCATTGGTCCTCAGATAATTCCAGTTTATTTGTGCAGTGCAATATCTATCAAAGGTGCTTTTTAAGTCATCGAAATTCAGCTGTAACTCGTTTATTTTTTGACCAGCTAATTCGGTGAATATCTGCATTCTTCTAAGAGCTGATATGGCAACAGCACTCTGCCTGATGAGCTGTGTACGTCGTGTGGTATCCATGCTGTTTCGTGCGACTCAACAGCTATTGTAATGCGTAAAGTTCAATGGCCGGGCTTGAGGCTGCTAAATGTTGGTTACTTCGTGAAATCTTGTTGGTGTTCGTGGATCTTCGTTTCTCGACTTAGAAGCGTGCAGCACTATTACTGCCGGAGTTGGCCTTTTGAAATGGCGAAGATAAATTCGAATTGTGTCGCACGAGTGTTTCGTTCCATGGTGACGTCACAGATTCTATCGCGACTTACCTCTGTTAGCGAATCGCGTAATATGGCCTGGCTTCTATTTGTGTAAACAATTTTCGCGGCACCAAAATTAAACCAGTAAAGCTGAATGTTTATCAAGGTTAGGAGGGCCAAATATATGTCGCAACATTTGTAGTTAAATCCGCGCTCGGTGAACAAGATAATTTATGTCTCTCTCTGGTTCAAAACTCAATTGGTTGAACAATCTTTTCCGATGTAATAAACTGCTTCAATAAAATTTATTTAAGCGACGATAACTCCTTGTATTAAATTGGGTTCAATGGATTAGTTAACACTCAATTACTGGTTAATTCAACTTTACACTTTGTGCAAATGAACTAGAATCCTTAACAAATGAATACTTATATTACGTCACCAATAAATGCACTTAATGCTTGAATTGATTCACAATTGTTTCACTACTTGTTCAATTCACAACTCATTAAATTCTCTATAAATTTACAATTAAGTATGTTATTATAGTTTTGATGAATGCCACAACTTATAACAATACACACACTTGTGTTACTGTGAAAACGTAACATTCTTTATATACGCAGTTAGTAACTGCGGCTCTAGTATATAATACAATGTAGCCTAGAAGTTATACATGCACAGAATTATATATCTAAGAAATGCATGCTCTAGACTGATGCCACATGGATTGTTACGCGGACTCAATTAACCTTGTGGTAAATATAGCACTGTTAGAACCTTTGTTCTATGTTAAAATATGATGTAACACCAGTTGCGCGTCCCTCATGGTCAGCTGCGTACACACACACACACACTGACACTTTGACTCGAACAGACCACACAACTCGGAAGACGTGACGCTAATAATACACGCTAGCCCACACAAAGGAGAGCGTTTACTACTAGAACAAAGCAAAAGCAGATTTTATAAGCGCCTGTACGCGCGTTATGTCACAACTTGTGACGATTGTATCATCGCGAGTAAGAACGTTGTGTAGCTCTGTCACGCTTAGTCACTAGAATTAAACTGTAAAAATTCTGCCCTTGGCGTAACATACTGCTACCATCAAAACAATGACACTATACTAGGAGAATGTATGTAGTCAAACACAACTTAATCAATGAGGTGTATTTAATGAATGTGATGGGAAAAACTACAAGTTTCGGCCTTTGTTGGCCACCATCAGTTTGTCTAAGGAACTTAAGGGCTAGCTAAATGCATGCGCGCGCGCGTGGTGTAGAGATCGCTACATACATTGTAGTTCACGATTCAAACGAGGTAAAGGGCAAATTCATATGATGGGAATAATAAATACTCCCTTGTTCTTCGAAATTTTGGCGTATCGGACGTTGCCATACTTCCCTAGGTGGGTTTCCTTGATGAACGTTGTGTGCCACAATAATGGAGTCGTGATATCCTTCCTCAGTAGGACGAGAACGCTTTCTTTAGGTTAGGTGATGTCCTCTGCCAGCGTCAAGCCTGTTGCAGATTCTGGAGGTAGTCGGATGACCAACGTTACCAGAACTTTTGGAATTCTTGAGGTTAGATTTGCCACCTGGAAATTCTATTGCATTTGACTTCAGTTAAGTCAGCAGCATGTAATTGTGTAAGTGGTATACCAATTACAAATACCAGGAGACAAGTGTGTACACTTCCTCGTAAGTGGCAACCTGAGTTCCTTGTGTTCTTCACAGGTGATACTTCATGGATTTCACTGTTGCGTCCCATAATCCTTCGAAGTGTGGTCCATCTGGTGGAATGAATTTCCATTCGCAACATTCAGTGGCCAAGAAGTCCTGTACTCTTGCCATCTGTGAAGAAGATAGAAGAATTTTGTAGATTGCATGATGTTCATTGGCAGCACTTTGAAAGTTGGTAACATTGTCTGAACAAATGGTCCTTGGTCTCCATCGACGTGCAATCAAACGTCTCAGGGAAGCAAGAAATGCTTCTGTGCATAAGCTTGTACAATTTCAATGTGAACAGCCTTAGACATGAAGCAGAAAAATATAGCAATTAACACTATTTTATTGTTTTGCAAAGTGGTGGTGCCAGTCTGAGTTATATTGGTCCAGCATAGTCAGCGCCGTAGTGAGGAATGGCCTCGAAGATTATACTCGTGTTGATAATAGCTCTCCCATGAGATGTTTTGTTGCTTGTGCCTTGAATCTATAGCAGGTTAAGCTCTGAAGAATGAATGTTCTGAACAAGATTCTAATTTTTGGTATCCAATATTTCTCTCCAGATATACTATTAGGAGTTGTGGCCCAGCATGATGAAGCCTTATGTGTTGCGATGAGGCAACCAATTTTGTGAAGTGATGATTTGCAGACAAAATCATCTTATACATTGTTCGGTAACGAAACGTGGATTGCTGTAATCTTCCTCCCAATCTGAGAAGACCTTCCTTATCGATGAAGGGAAGCAGTCTCTTGAAGGAACTGCTGCATGCAAACTCTTGTTTACAATTAAATTTCTCATTTCTTGTGCATAAGTAATTTGTTGTACTATTTTCACACATCAAATTAGATCCTGTTCGAAATCTTGATTGGAAAGGATAGTTGATTTCCTTTTGTCCTTGGCAGTTCTACAGTTGCTTATAAATCTGTTGTTGCAGTTGAAAGTGGTACATCCCATTGTTTGTCATGCCACAGTTTCTATAAATATATTTTGTAGTGAATCACAGATGGACTAAGCTGTCAGAGAGGTTCAAATATTGATGCGGTAGTGGCCGTCATCTTTCGTTTAGTATTCTCGGTGGAGTTTGTTGTTTGCTCTTGTGTGGTGTTATTCTTGAAATAACAAATAAGAATTTTTGTATTCCATAGTAATCCAAGCGTTGTCGTGGAACATATTTCATTGAAGAATGGACGATTCGTAGACAGTCGATTGTTTCGTCCCCTTTTGGGAATTCACTGAATGCTCGTGATGTATAAGTTTCGATTTCCTCATAATATAGTTGTAGAGTTCCTTGAGTTCATGTACCAATTTAAGTTCAAATATATGTAATCTTCACTCTACGGCGATGCGAGAAGTTCGAATTTGATTGGGATCCATCCTTGTTGGCAGTCTGACAACATATCCTCAATTAACTTGTTTGGTTGTATATGTGATGACGTGTTATTTACAGGATTGTTGCTCCGTTGTGATGGTGGATGGCCCCACGGGATCCAATTCCCTGGAGCGTTTAAAATTATGCTCCTGAATGGTGTCTTCTCGGAGGAGAAATGTAGGCTGAGTGTCATGCTGTGTAGTGGTGGGTGGAGTTCGAAATGAGATTATCCATCCAAGAACTGTCTCTTGTAGAATTGGGCAATTGACAGGACGTGAACTTCTGCCTCATCGTAGTATCTCGTGGAATAGTTCAGGTCCAATGAGTAGATCAATGCTTTCTGTTTGATCAAAGTGCTCATCATTCAACTTGTTGTCTTTGGAAATCTTCCAGGTACTTGTGCCAAACTTGGTGGATGTTGTGGTACAAGTAATGTGAGACAAGTTGGAACAGTTATGTGTTGTGTGCCTGTCTGTATGCCTAGACCTTAAATGTATTGAGAAAATGTAATATGTCTCAGTGTTGACGCAAGATATGCCTTGTATTTTGATTCAGAAGCACTGTCTAACCATGCTCTACATGGAAAATATTGACCAAATTTATTCCGAACTTCCTCTAAGATTTTGGCAAGTAGAATGTGATTTGTAGATTAGTCCTTGAATATATATAATGTATTAATATCTGCAGTTGAGCTGTCTCTTGTATCTGCAGGACCATTGGTTGCTGACCCCTTGTCATTAGTTGAATGAATTTGCCTGTCTATATGCAGCAAATTATGATGTTTCTTGTAATACTGACGTAACATTTGCTTCGAACATGTGTGATTACTTGTAAATGGTTGCAAGCAGTTGAAACGAAGTTCTGACTGCTTGGCATGATTTAGGCTTGGCCTTCCTTACATTTTGAGAAATTTGTCACAATTAAAGAATCTATGTCATCCATTACACAAAGAGCACTGAAGCTGTGTTGCTACGTTGGAATAGGTCTCACTAACCTTGTTTCCGCTTCTGTGTGATTAGAGTGAAATGTGAGGAACTACCTTCAGTTATTGAGTCGGCTGAAGTAGTTCAAAGGTTCTGCAAACTGATTCCAATAATGTGACCAATTCTGCCGTTGTTGGAATATCTGCGCGTGAGGTTGACATATGCTCCCATTCTAGTTGTATTACAGGTTCGAGTGTGCCTAGCATCAAATGATTTATCATTAAATCATGTAAAGGCACATTCAATTATAAAACTTGTAAAGCATTCGTTTGGTCGACCCTTGATTAATTAACTGGCGCAATGATGATGCGTCTCCCTACATTAATTGAGGTATTTGGCATAAATGCTTAGCATGCATCATGGCTATTAATCGTTTGTTATTTTAAAGCTGTGTTACAAAATGCCATGCAAAAAATGTTCCCATTTGTAATTTTTTATTTGCATATCATATCCATGCTTGCATTCTTAAATGAAGCAATAAAGGCGTGGAACATCTGAACATTAGACAGGGTTGTTTTTCTAACAACTAATGCCACAATTGTGTCTGTATATTGTAACCAGCTACACGTGTCACCTTCGAAGTTTGCCAATGCATTGGTAGGTAGCTCAATGTGTGTGTTATTTCTTTGCGACCTCGAAGGGTGATTGCTGTGACCTGACACACTGCTTCGTAGTGAGCTGTTCCTGGACCGTGGTGTGTCAATCAAAGGATGTAATAGCTCACTGAACTTAGACTTAAATTCAAAATACAGATTTTCAAATAGATCTAGATCACCAAAATGATTTTTGTCATCAGATAATTCCAGTTCATTTTGTGCAGTGCCATACCTATCAAAGATGATTGTAATCATGAAAACTCACCTGTATATCATTTATTTTACGATCACCTGATTCGATGAATATCTGCATTCTTGTAAGAGCTGATTTGGAACCAGCAGGCTGCCTGAAGAGCTGTGTACTTCGTGTGGCCTCCATGCTGTCTCGTGCGAGTCAACAGCTGTTGTAGTGCATAAAGCTCAATGTCCCGGCCGGAGGATGCTAAATGTTGGTGACTTCGTGAAATCTCGTTGATGGTCGTAGACCTTCGTTACTCGACTTTGAAGGGTGAAGCCTGATTGCTGCCAGAGTAGGCCTTTTGAAGTGGCGAAGATAAATTCGAGTTGTGTCGCACGAGTGTCTGCGACTTTCCTTTGTTAGCGAATTGCGTAATATATCGTGGCTTCTATTCACGTAAACAACTTTTCGCGGCACCAAAAAGAAACTAGTAACGCTGAATATATATACAGTTTAGGAGGATGAAATATATTTCACGTCTTTTGTAATTAAACCCGCGTACGTTGGACCAAAAAATTTATGTTTCGCTCTGGTTCAGGACACAATTGTTTGAACAATCTGTTCCGATGTAATAAGCTGGTTCAATAAAATTTATTTATGCGACAATAAATCCTTTTATTAAACTGGATTTAATTGAATAGTTAACACTCAATTACTGGTTAATTCAATTTCACTCTTTGTGCCAATGAACTGAAATCCTTACCAAATGAATATTTATATTACGTCACAATAAATGCACTTAATGTTTGAATTGATTCGCAATTGTTGCACAAATTGCTCAATTCTCTACTCATGAAATTTTCTATAAGTTTACAATTTTGTATCTTATTATAGTTTTGATGAATGCCACAACTTATAACACTACACACACATGTGGTACTGTGAAAATATAACACTGTTTATATACGCAGTTAATAACTGCGGATCTAGTATGCTACATTTTGTAGCGTAGAAATTATACACGCACAGAATTATATATCGAAGAAACGCATGCTATAGACTGATGCCACATGAAACATTACACACAACCAGTTAGCCTTGTGGTATATATAGCACTGCTAGAACCCTTTTTTTCTATGTTAAAATATGATGTAACAAGAGTTGCGCGTCCCTCATGGACAGCTGCGTACACACACACAACACACACACTGGCACTTTGACTCGAACAGATCACACACTTCGGAAGACGTTACGCTCATAGGCCACGCTAGCTTCACACAACGAGAGAGATTACTATTAGAACAAAGTAAAAGAAAAATCTATAAGCCCCTACAAGCGCGTTATGTCACAAATTGTAACGATTGCATCATCCCGAGTAAGAAACTTGTATAACTCTCTCACGCCTACACACTAGAATTAAACTGTAAAAATTCTGCCCTTAGCGTGACATTCTGCCACCCCCCAAACAATGACACTATAGTTCATTATTCACAAGCAGTAAAGGGCAAATTTATATGATGGGATTTGAAATACTCCCTTGGGGTTCCAAATTGTGGCCAATCGGAAGATGCCATCCTTCCCAAGGCGGGTTTTTTTAATTACAGTTGTAGGCCACAGTAATGGTGTCGTGATGTCCTCCCTCAGTAGGACAAGAACTCTTTCTTTTAGGTTAGGTGATGTCCTCTGCTAGCGTTGACGCTGTTGCTGATTCTGGGTGTATTCCGATGACCAACGTTGCCTGAACTGTTGCAATTTTTGTTGGTAGGTTTGACACTTAGAAGTTCTATTACATTTGACTTCATGAAATTCAGCAGCATGTATTTGTGGATGTGGTTTACCAATTACAAAATGTCCAGGAGACAAGTAAGTGGGACATCAGTAAGTCACAAAAGTGTTTGGAATTTAGACAGGCCCCTATCTCAGCAAGTAATGTACACACATCCTCGTAAATGGCAAACTGAGTTCCTTGTGTTTTTCACAGGTGATACTTCATGGATTTCACTGTTGCTTCCCATAATCCTCCGTAGCGTGATCCATGTGGTGGATTGAATTCCCATTCGCATCCTTCAGTGGCCATCTGTGAAGAGGATGGAAGCATTTTGTAGATTGCAACATGTTCATTGGCAGTACTTTGAAAGTTGGGTCGATTATCTGAATAAATGTTCCTTGGTCTCCATTGATGTGCAATGAAACGTCTCAGGGCAGCATGAAATGATCCTGTGGATAAGTTTGTGAATATTCCAATGTTAGCAGCCTTAGTCACGAAGCAGACAAATATAGCAATTTAACCCTCTTTTATAGTTTTGCCACGTGGTGGTGGCAGACTGAGTGACATTGGTCCAGCATAGTGAACGTAGTAGTGAGAAATGATCGAAGATTATACTCGTGTTGATGATAGCTCGCCCATGAGCTGTTTGGTTGCTTGTGCCTTGAATCTATAGCAGGTTAAGCTCTGATGAATGACTGTTCTGACCAATATTCTCATTCTTGGAATCCAATATTTCTTTCGCACAGATGCTATTAGGAGTTATGGCCCAGCATGATGAAGTCTCATGAGCTGCGCAGAGACAAACAATTTTGTGATGTGAGGATTTGGAAGCAAATTCATCTTATGCATTTTCGATAAGGAAACGTCGATTGCTATAATCTCAATCCCAATCTGAGAAGACCTTTCTTATCGATGAACGGAAGCAGTCTCTTGAGAGAACTACTGGCTGCAACCTCTTGATTTACCATTAAATTTCTCGTTTCTTTTGCGTAAGAAATTTGTTGTACTACATTCACACAGCAAATTACGGCCTGTTCGAGATCTTGATTGGAAAGGATAGTTGATTTCCTTTTCTCCTTGGGAGTTCTACAGTTGCTTATGAAACTCTTGTTATAGTTGGAAGTAGTTCATTCCATTGTTTGTCTTGCCACATTTCCTGTAAAAATATAATGTAGTCAATCACAGATGGACTGAGCTGTCAGAGAGGCTCAAATATTAATGCAGTAGTGGCCGGCATCTTTCGTTTTGTACTCTCCGTCGAGTTTGTTGTTTCTCTTGTGTGGTGTTATTCTTGATTTGAAACATTTAAGAATTTTTGGATTCCATAGTAATCCGAGCGTTGTCGTGGATCTTATTTCATTGAAGATTGGACGATTGGTAGACACTAGCATGTTCAGTCCCCTCCTTGGAATTCACTGGATCCCTGTGATATAGTCCTTTGGATTTCTTCATGAAATAGTGGTACTGATCCCAGATTTCTTGTTATAGTCTACATTCAATTATATATAGTCTTCAATCTAGAGCGAGACGAGAAGTTCCAAATTGTTTAGGATCCATCTTTGTTGGCATTCTGACAACAAATCCTCCATTAGCTTCTTACGTTGTGTGTGCGATGACGTGTTACTTACAGGCTTGTTGCTCTGTTGTGATGGTTAATGGATCCACGTGTTCCACTTCCCTGGATCGGTTAAAATTATGCTCCAAAATGTTCTCTTCTCGGAAGAGAAATGTAGGCTGAGTTTCATGCTGTGTAGTGGTGGTTGGAGTTCGACCTGATATTATCCAGCCAAGAACTGTCTCTTGTAGAACAGGGTAATTGCCAGGACGTGACCTTCTGCCTGATCGTCGCATCTCGGAAATTAATTCAGTTAAAATGAGTAGATAAGTTCTTCTTGTTTGACAAAACTCTTCATCATTCAAGTTGATGCCTTTGGGACTCTTCCAGGTACTTGTGTCCAACGTGGTGGATCGTGTAATACAAGTAATGTGGGACAAGGTGGCACAGTTAAGTGTTGTTTGCCAGTCTGTATGCCTAGGCCTTAAATGTATTGAGAAAATATGATATTTCTCAGTGTCGACTCTATATATGACTTGAATTTTTTAATATACCCGTGTTCTGGATAACTTCAGACGTTGTACACATCTCTCTGTGATGAAATATAATTGATAAGCACTGTCAAACAATGCTCTGCATGGAACAATTAGTCCAAATTTTTTCTGAACTTCCACTATGTCTGTGGCAAGTAGAATGTGATCCGTACATTTGCCATTGAATGAATAATATGTATTAAATTCTTCAGTTGAGCTGCCTCTTGCGTCTGCAAGACCTTTGGTTGCTGACCCATTGTCATTAGTTATTTGAATTTACCTGCCGATGTGCAACAAGGTATTATATTTCTTGTAACACTGACGACAAACTTGCTTCGAACATGTGTGATTCTTAATAAGATGTTGAAAGCAGTTGAAAAAAAAAGTCCTGACATCTTTGCATGATTTAGGCTTTGCATTGCTTTCATTTTGATAATTTTGTCACATTTAAACATTCTATGTGATCCATTAAACCAAGAGCACTCTAGCTGAGATTCTACGTTTGAACAGGATTTACTAACCTTGTTTCCGGTTATTTGTGATGACCGTGAAATGTTAGGAAATACCTTCAGTGATTGAGTTGTCTGAAGTAGCTCAATGGCTCTGCATCTTGATTCCAGGAATGTGACCAATACTGCAGGTGTTGGATTATTACGTGAGGCGTTGATAAGCTCCCAATCTCGTTGCATTTCAGGGTCGAGTGTGGCTAGCATCAAATGATTTAACATTAAATCTTGTACAGGCACATTCAATGATAATGCTTGTAAAGCATTCATGTGGCTCG
>Ga0131853_10020434_pt1 | contig 12023 bp, 7 predicted proteins | sample TergutLab28metaG_FD_92764 | JGI IMG/M metagenome (GOLD analysis project Ga0131853, IMG submission 92764) | Labiotermes labralis P1 segment gut microbial communities from Petit-Saut dam, French Guiana - Lab288 P1 (version 2) (version 2) | ecosystem: Host-associated > Arthropoda: Insects >...
TTACGATGCACCGAATGCGGCTCCCGTATGGCTGTTCAATATCGTGGTAAAACCCCGGATGGTGGACAGAGTTATTATTACGCTTGCAAAAAGCGTAGAAAATCCAAGAGTATGCTTTGCTCAAACAAGAACGCCCGGGCAGACTTGGTTGACCAGGCAGTTGTAAATGAACTGAAAAACAGAGGTCTGAACAAAGATTTGTTTCTGAGCAATCTGAGGGAGCAATTAAAAGAAAACAGAACAGCGATTACGCTCAACCCTGTTGATTTTATCAAAGAGGATATTGATAAAAAAACCAAAAGCATAGACAGGCTTGTTAAAAGAATATCCAATACGGATGATGATGTCATAGCTGCCGCTTACGAAAATGAGATGCGCGTATTGAGAAAAGAAATCGTTTCATTATCGGCGGAACTATCATCTATTGCTGATAAAAAAACAACTGTTCGCGACACTGAAAGCGGTATCGCTTTTGTAGAAAAGCTACTGGATAAATGCGGCCATATTGACGAGATGGATTTAGAAGCACAGCGAGAACTCGTCAAAGCACTTTTTAAACAAATCATGTGGAACTCGGATACAGAAAGTCTAAAGTTTGTGTTTATATCCGATAACAATGGTGATGACCCTGATGACGATGACCCAGATGATGGGAACGGTGAAGAAGGAGGTGATTTTGATGGTGAATATGCTTCGCTTGCGACCGTCGTAGATGACGGCTTAATGTCGCACTTTAATGAACCATACAGTCAGATGGTTCGGAACAGCCATCAAACTCTTGGTACACAGTCCAAGCCGCTTACTCTCCATAGCAATTGCAATCATCTCGAACGTCTTCCCAGCTCCTACTTCGTGCGCCAGCAGAGTATTCCCGCCATATATCGCGTGTGCTATGGCGTTAAGCTGATGAGGACGCATTTCAATACGCGGATTAATTCCGGCCAATTCAAGATGACTTCCGTCATACTCGCGCGGACGCACAGAGTTGAAGCGCTCGTTGTAAAGCTTTACAAGCTCATTTCGGCGTGTTGGGTCTTTGAATATCCACTCGCTGAACGCGTCCTTCAACGCCTGCTGTCGTTGCTGGGCCAGAATAGTCTCGGCTTTATTGACTGCACGTATCTCTTTGTTGCCCTTGGTAATAGTGTCGTAAATGCGGACATCCCGAAGATTCAGAGTGCTTTCCAGTATCTCAAAAGCGTTAATCCTGTCAGTGCCGAAGGCAGTTCTAGCCAAAACATCCATGATAGTTACACTGCCTTTGCCATTTACGCGCCAATCACCCGTAAGACCGCTGTAGTCAATATCCAACTCGCGCCTAAGAGCAGGACTCGGCTTCAACGTATCAAGTACAAACTCCTGTATATAACTCTTGTCTATCCATGTAGAGCCGAGCCGTACAGCTATTTCGCTGGCGTCTAGGTCTTTGGGCTGAACCTTCTCCAGCGCCGTTACATTGACGGCATACTCAGAATCGCCTTCAACAGCCTCCCTTGCTTCCACAAGTTTTTTGCGAACGTTGCCGGATAGGTATTCGTCTGCCGGGGCGTATCGTTCTGTATGGGGTATCTTGAATATAACGCCTTGTAAGTCGGCGATGATTTTTTCCTCCTCTAAGCCTGTCAGCTTGCGCATGAATCCGATATCTACCCTAGCTTTTTCTGAAATGGACACAGCGAGAGCTTCCGAAGACGTGTCAACGCTTGTAATAGCGGCTTTCTGCTTTATCGTGCGCTTGGAGAATATATCGCTCTTGCCCTTAACCTTGCCATGCTCGTCCACAACTTCCAGCGAAGCCAGCAGATGATACGAGCTGTCACCGGCAAAAGCGTTCGCGTTGGTTCTGGCGCTGATTGCTCCGTGCTTGGATTTGAAATTATCATAGAGCCTGTTGAGTTCCGATTGCAGTTTGGACAATTCATAATCGCTATCACCGTTCATCTGACTATCTATAACTTTGTTCAGACAGTTACGCAGCTCGATCATTCCCTTTGTGCGGTCACTCGCCGCGCCTGATATGTCAGCGCGGTACATGCGACTGTTCTCACGGAAATATACATCTCCGTCAACAATCGTGTAACTGTGATTGCGCACAGACGGATCGGCCGGAATATACTCGCGCTTTTCCACATCTAGATCGACATACATCTCATGCTCCGTGATTCTGCCGGAAACGTGAGAAAGCGCATCCTTTAGCTGTTCGCTAAGGTCTACGCCTTCGATTGGATTGCATGTCGTATCTTTTTTGTTACCATAAAGTTTGTTGCCATAGGCCATAGTACCGAGAATCATATGTGGATTGTCAACAAAGTAGCTGTTGATTGGTATTCCGTCCTCGGTCTGCCCAAGATGAACCCAGTCAGGTTCAATGTCGATCTTTCGCTCACGTTTTTGCAGAAAGATTATGTCGCTCGTAACCTCTGTACCGGCATTTTTTAAGAAAGCATTATTGGGAAGCCGGACGGCGCCCAGCAGCTCCGCGCGTTGCGCTATATACTTGCGCACATCGGCCTTTGCTTTATCCATAGTACCCTTGGAGGTTATAAAAGCTATGATACCTCCGGAGCGCACCTGATCCAGCGTCTTGACAAAGAAGTAATCATGCACAAAAAGATTCTGATACTTCCTGTCAACTACAGTATACGCACCGAAGGGCACATTACCTATTGCAACGTCAAAAGAAGCATCCGGCATGTCCGTATTCTCGTATCCCGTCACCCTGATATCGGCATCCTGATAAAGCTGCTTCGCTATTCGCCCGGTGATGGAATCCAGCTCTACGCCATGCAGCCGAACATCCTTCATGGTGTCAGGCAGAAGTCCGAAGAAGTTGCCTACGCCCATTGACGGCTCCAGCAACTTACCATCCTTAAAACCCAGCCGCTCAAGCGTTTCGTACATCGTATTAATTATTGTCGGCGATGTATAGTGGGCATTCAATGTTGAGGCTCTGGCGTTTTCGTACTCGTCAGGCGAAAGCAGACCGCTTAATTTAGAATACTCCTTCGACCATTCGGCGTTGTCGGGGTCAAAGGCTTGCGGGATGCTGCCCCAGCCCACATAGCGCGAGAGTGTTTCCTGTTCAACAGGCGTAGCCAGCCGGTTCTCGGATTCGATTTCTTGAAGAGTTTGTATTGCCGCCACGTTGTAACCGTACTTGGTCTTGGGCCCGCCTTCGCCGAGACGCTCGTCGGTTATGCGGAAATTATTACGCTTGGCTTCAACCTCAAATAAATTATTGATTGAGACGGTGGACACGATTGGCGCTGCTTTGGATGATTCAACGGGGTCACCGGATTGCGGAGCATGGTCAATCTCCGTATCAGGCTGGACAGGGTCAATGTCATGCCGCGCCTTTTTCCAATCCGCAAAAAATACAGCCGGCGGGCCGGATAGCGGCTCTGGCGTTGACGGCGCTGGTTCCGGCGTTGACGCTTGTTCCTGTAGCGGTTCTATCGACGGGACTTCTAACTCGCTCTCCTGAACATCATGGGCATAATCTTTCAGAATGGCCAGCATTTTTTGAATATTTTCAGCATCTACAGCGGTGTACCCTGTATACTCGCCATTACCTCGGAGCTCCTGCTCGGTCTGCCAAAAGTTCGTGATGTGATTGTACAAACCTGAACGCTCCGGGGGATAATCGCCGATGTCATAGCGGAACTCATAGACGGAATATTCCGTATCTTCAGGACTATCCAGATAGAAAATAACGCCGTGCGTTTTGCGATAACCGCCACTTATCCCTGCTGTTGCGCGTTCATCTCGTTCCTTCGATTCAAGTAACTTGAACTTTACGTCAGCCTCCGAGAAGCCAATTGTCTCATATGCGTAGAACTCAGGGCTTTCACTGGATTCTATCATTACTATAGGCTAGCCGCCGTAGTCGGCTACATTTTCGGCCCCGCGCATTTCCGCTACTATGTCGTTCCAACTAACCCTGTCTATGCTGCCCGAAGTATCGGCCACAACAACTTGACTGTTACTTTCGCCGGATTCAGGCAATAGCTCGTTGTCCTGAACTTTGCTGATATTCGATACTTCTTCCGGCCCGGACATTTCAGCCGTTCCTGGGGCTTCGGATTGCGTAGTCAGTTCGGACAACAAGCTGTCAATGCTCAACTGCATGGATTGAGGTTTCGACGTCTGCCCGGCTTTTGGAGTCTGAACTTGCCCGGCTTGTAGATTCTCCTTGGGAAACAGCGTGAATGTGCCGCTCTGAAACGCGTTAAGATTTTCAAATATTTTTTTGCGCGCTTCATAATCCCTGTCTGTTTCAAGTAAGTTATCCGCTGCCGGGCGCATTGCTGAAAGTATGCTTGACAGTGTTTCGGGGTCGCCGAGCATCTCCGGCGGCGTGTCTACGTTGATGACAGTATCTTCTTCTAGGTGTAAACCAATTCGCGGCAAACCGTTTCCTGTGCCAGCGCTTCGGTCATTGTCATGTAGGCCGCCCACTGGGTCGGTTGCGTCTGCCTGTCGTAAGGGTTCGGCTCGGCTTGCAGCATCTGGCGCATTATATTCTCCATGCCAATCTCCGCCGCTTCCTGTATCTCCAAGCAGTGGATTATCAATTGGCCACTCTGCTGAAGTTGTTGGTAATACTCCGGCTTGTGCTCTCTGAGATAACTCTGGCGCTTGCGCCCGAATATCTTTGTTGCGCACAGGGTTGTTGCTTGTGGCATTTCGCCCGATGTTGTTATTGCGTTCATTTCCGACATGTGGTACACTCTCCTTAGATTTTTCGGCAATCTTACCGCGCTCGAAAACTTTTATCGGCATCTCAATCTCGCGCAGCACCTTTTGCGAGAGAATCGCCGTAGCTTCGCCAAGCCGTGTGATGTCTTCGCTTGTCGTAAACGTGGTCACAGCTTGCAGATTGTTATGCTCTACATCAATACCACAGCGCGACATTACGGCATACGCCGTGCTTGCGGCAAGCGCAGCTTGAAAGTTTTTCGGCTCTCTGCCGCCGTTGTATTCCGACGCTAACTGGTTTGCTATGTTCGTTATCGTAGACGATAACTCCACATTTCGTACCCGCCAATTCTCCAGCCCCGGATATGCCTTTTCCAGCGCGTCGGACACGACATGCTGATTCTCAGGAGTAATCTGCCAAAAGAACGGCTTGATCGAGCTGGAGGTGTTAGCGGTGTCTCGGTAGTCAAACACATATTTAAGCTTCGACTCCTCGCCGGTACCGTCAATCAGCGCAATACCTTTAGTCCCGCGCCTAACAGGGCGCTTCATGGTATCGCGCCACAGGCTGTAGGACGCGGCGGCTTCAACATCCGGCTTCTGCGCGTAAATCAATACTTGATCCGCGAACGGATATTTGTAGAGCCTGCTTGCGCTTCGGAGAAACGAAGCCCAGCGGTCTGTACTTTGAGTGAGGCTCTGTGTTGCATTTATTGCGAGGTTTTGATACTGGTGGAGCTTTTCCATAGTCTTTTACCTCCGTGTGATTTGTCGCGTTATCCGCCGACACGTTGCCACATGTCGGCAGCGACAGCGTTGCGATAATACGAATCCATTTCCATCTTGCAGTTATACAGCATGGTGAGGATGTACTGCTTTTTCTTGACAATGCGTTCGGTAACGTTCTTGAACTGGTCTAGGACGTGGTTGATATCCCAATGCCCAAGCTTTAGAAGCTGGCTCTTGACCAACTCGCGGAGCTTGTCCTCGCTGCCAACGCGAAGTGTTTTACCCTCACTGAAAATTACGTCGATGATTATGCTGACGAACTCGTCGATGAGCTGCAAATCATGAGGCCGTGTAATTTTGAAGTCGTTGTAACCGATGTTCTCATGCACCAGCAATCTGTAGGACGCTATCTTGCTTATGATATCTTCGGTCTGTCCATTATCCTGTCCGCGCTGTTGCCGTATAGATAAGACAGGACTGGACGAAAACTGATTAGTGTTAGAGGGTTTATAATTCTTAGTGCTATTATTATTACTAATAGGTACGGCTTTTCCGTATTCGGTTTTGCCGGATACGGAAAAGCCGTATGCGGCGGTGTCGAAAGTTATGTTGCTGGGCACGGTGTTGTTATGTGTCGATTCTACGAGTGAGATATCTGCACATTCCGTCGGGTCTGACATTTTAGCGCGCTGTTCTATGCGCGGGAAATTCAACAACTTTTGTGTGTGCGAATTGTCTGTGTGTAACTCATCCAAAAGTGGCGCACATGAAACATCCGCATACGTGTTTTCCGTATACGGATAATCTGCACTACGTTCCGACGTGCCCACATCCAACTCTCCCAAGTCAGCAACTTCGTCAATTTCATCACCAACACCGAGCATGATCTCATTACCTTCATTGGACATATCTTGGCAAAGCGACATCGGAACTTCACACACAGTACAATCCCAATGCGAGAGACGTCCAGCTACGTCACGCAACTGTACCTTGCGGTAGTAGCCGCACTCGCTCAACTCTTTCAGCCCGGCGTAGACAGAATCCCGCCCATCCCTAGCGTGGTTTATTAAGTCCGATACTCTTACTTCCCAATCATCGGGCTTTGTCAGAAGATAGGCGAGTATGCCTTTGGCTTTGTAGGACAGAATAGGGTCTTCAAGAAAGCCTTTGTGCATTTGGACAAAACTGCTTGGGATTCTCTTTACTCGTATGATTTCGCTTCCGTTTCCGTTTCCATTGTTCATTTCGACACCATTCCTTCTATAGAAATATTAGAATACAAAAACGCCCATAGCATCGAAGCTCGTTACAGCTTCATTCATGAGCGTTAAATCTTCTTGCTGTCTTTGCAAAGTTGGCATTGCTCAGATTTTTCCAGTTTCTCAATCGTGGCGTCAATCTCAGCGAAAACTTTTTCAAGTCCTTCATTACGAAACACCTTCGACTGATTGCTTCGGCGAAGTCGTTCGTACTCATCCTTGGTTCTGATTTTGTTGTGTTGCAGAAATATGTACTGCTTGAAAGTTGAACGAATGTAGAAATCGTTCCACATCGAATAGGGTTTGCTGTTGCTGAATTTCTTCGCCTCTTTGAAAAGCTCGTTCAGAATAAGACGTATCATTACTTCAAGGAGCGTCAGATATTGCAGACCCAAGACGGCATTGGCGGCAACGCACAGCGCGCGCTCACGTCTGATGAAAGATTCAGCGTCCACGCACATGCCATTGACCAACATCATAGTTTTGTCGTTGGCCGTTATACGCTGCCGTAATCTTTCTTCCGTGTAGCTTGCGCCCAAACTTTTTATGCGCGTGAATTTTTCCCTGCCCTTTTTCCGCACCGACAAATATTTTCTGTCGTCGCGGATGTCATAACCGAGCGTGTCCATGGTGCTTTTGAACTGCTCGAAGCTCTGCGAGTGCAGCACCGCCTTGTCGATGTCAATACGGATTTTTTCTTTCCATGAGTTTTCATTTAGACGTTCAATCCATTCTTTGTATGAGAGCGAATCGCCGCGCTGGGGCTTGTCGATAACCGAGTGTTGCAGCGCGTAAGCTTTGCACAACTCATTCGAGAGCTGACGCATTTTGGACAGGCTCGTTTTATTTGAATGAATTTTCTTGCCCTTGAAGTCAACGGAGTTTACCACTATATGATTATGGATGTGTTCTCTGTCGGAGTGAGTAACGATAACGGCCTGCGCATGTGGCCCGAAGTGTTTGCTCACAAACTCCCGAGCAATTTTAAGCGCTTGCTCACTACTTATGTTGTCCTTCGGCGAGAAAGATTGAATCACATGATGGGCAAGTACGGTCTGCTTCACAGTGCCGTTAATCCTTCGCGCGCCGCTAAGTTTTTGCAGCATGTCAAACTGCAACACGGCGCTGTCGGCGTTGCAGTTATAAAAATCAGTGTACAGTAGCTTCTCAGTTTTGTCTGGGTTCTAGAACATACTTGATGAGTTGTTTCACGTTCGAGTGCCGAGGTAGAGATTTCACTACTGCCATGCACATCATCCTTGTAATAAGACTTGCCGTCGAGAAATTCGATCAGGCCATTGACATGGGTTGTGTTTACTATAACTTCTAGCAGCTCCGTCACCTTGGTGTGATCTTGCTGTATCGCTATTAAACTTTTCGGCGAAACATACTTGGCCTCGTTACAGAGCTTAACAACTTGGTTTATGTTCACGCCGATTTTGTTTATCTCCCATACCAGACGTTTAAGCTCCGTATCGTTGTACTTTATCACAAAGCCATTGAGCGCCATCTTACAAAAAAACTCGCCGGTGTTCATGCCAACAGAAGCGGCTCGGTCTTTTATTTTCTGCAAGTCGTCCTTTGAAGGCTTTATCAAGAATTGTGTCTTCACTTCGATATCACTCCTACTTTAACAACAAAAACATGGGAACATTAAAACGGAAAATACATGAAAAATGTTAAAGGCAGAGAACTAAAAACGTACTTTTCAAGAGCCAAAAACAGGGGTAAACCCCTGTTTTGGCGTTCTTGCAAGTATAGATTGCGTATATACGCAATCAGGAAATTGAAATTTTAGGGTTGCACCCTAACACCCGACTGTGATGTTTTGCTCAGCGCAACTACAGCTACTTCTTGGTGCTCTTTTTTTGCATCCTGTGCAGTGCGTCAAAATCACCGGCTACAAATTTCTGCATGATTTCTTTCGGAGAATAGTTTGTCGCCAGAACAATCTCAGCGAGAGCTAGTGCTTCGTCTATCGCGATCTCTTTTTTCAGACTGCTGATTTTCTCATCGGTTGCGGAGATTTCAGCTTGAACTTCGGCTAACCGTGAGAGGTTCCTGTCCTGAATCGCGATAAGTTTTTCAAGCTGGCGCTTCTTCGAGGCTGTGCTTTTGTCCTCGGTGACGCTGGGCTTGACGTTCGGTTTGGCGCTGCGTCTAGCATTCGGTTTGACACTTGGTTTGCTTATAGACTCCGAAGCCGGAGCAACATTTTGTGCAGTGTCTGGCTTGTTGTTTTCGTCATTGATTTTTACATCGTCGTTCATAATCAAACCCCCATGATATTTTTAATAGTGTAGGAAGCAGAAAATTATCTGCACAAATACATCAAAACAATCAAAATATTTACAAACAAGCTTTGAAGAATTTAGTCCCCGAAGTTGACCAGCACCCGTCGGAAATGTATCAAGCCTCCGCCGGTATTATCCATCACCACCCCACCCGGCGACGGCCAGCTCGTACAATGAATCCACATCTTACGGCCTTGTGAGTCTCGCCCGATAAATATTCCGACGTGATTGAAGATACCGGCAGCTTGGTTCGCTTCTTCGGGGCGGCGCAGTAATCCTATATCACCGGGTAGTAAATCGTCTGATGAAATAGGCACCGATTGATTCCAATGCCCCACGGTGCTGCCCAAGCTGTCGTGTACTCCCGCCATCCTGTACACCCACGAAGTGAACCCGGAGCAGTCAAACGCTGTCGGCCTGTTAACCAGATCGGTACCGTAGCCCCTCGCGCCGAAGCGGTAGACAACATTTTGACTCGGCAAAAGGAAGCTCATTGCAATTTCAACAATGTCTGCTCTGCTGCCGGACACAGGTGGTAATGACCTGATAATCTCATCAATCTCCCGCTGGCTCATACCGGCCATGCCCTCAAAGTTTACGAACCGACCGAGGTTGGGGAACATTGCGTACAGTGGCAGCTCCATTATTGCGCGGACGGTTGCGATTTGAGATTCATCGAAGCCGAGTATCTCACACAATTGATAGAAGTTATAAACCACGAAGTCAACTATGACGCAAGTTCTCTCTATCGGTTCAGGAGGCGGTTCTCCCGGTGCTGGCGGAGTTGTGTTCTCATCAGGCTCATCAAAAAACATCTCATAGTCGAAGGATAGCGAGTACGTTTTTTCGTGAAGCTCACTCATTGCGTCTTCCTTGCCATCCCAATCCTGTCCGTGTATCGTTGCAATGAACGCGAAGAACATAGGGACGTTAGTGCGTATTCTGGTTACATCGTCATGTACATAGCGAACATCATCATGAGCATCTACTTCATCCTGTATACGCCGGTTAACCTCTGCGTCGAGTTGGTGCACAAACTCGGCGTAGGTAATCAGGCGTTCTTCCTCCGCATTGGGGAATGCCGCAAACAACGACACAAAAAAAGCAATCACCGACGCGACTGCTACTACAATAAGTATTGGAACTATGAAAGAGATAACCAGCTTGACAATTGCCACAACAGCTTTTACAATTAACATTAGCACAGCACTAGCGCCCTTTATTATCAATGCCTTTACCGCTTGACGAGCGCCTAATGTTCGGATAAGCCGCATTGCTGTGTGCACTGACTTGACAGCACCGCGCCCGGCTCGATACGTAGCTTTACCAGTCATGACTGCTCCCTTACCTGTTTGAGTGGCAGCTTTTGTTGTTGTACCGGCAGTTTTCTTCATGTCCTGTAGCTCATGCGGAGCATGTTCAAGCGTCGCATTGTAAAGAGAGCTAGCCGCACTCTTAGGACGTAACATCGCGATACTGCCCACAACTTTTACAGTGTTAACCGTGGGAGACAAAGCGGTTTTGGCGTCTTCACTCGCCGATGATTTGACAACTGCTTCGACTGACTTCCCGGCGCATACCGTCTCATCCCTAGCACGTCGGGTGATCCTCTTTTTGAGATTGGTTGCACGTACCGCCATTGCAAGGTTTGTCAACTGGCTTGGGAGTTGCGCGTTAACCGGTGAGTTCTTCGATTGCTGGGTGGATGTTCTGACTGGTGACTGACTGGCAGACGCTAGGCTTGAATATTTTTTGAGCAGATGACTTGAGGATGTGCTTGGACACACTGGCGATAAGGGAACATTTGTTCGTGCCGATGGTGTACTTTTCGAACCGGCTCTACTACTCCTACGTTCAACAATATTCAGCTGCACAAAGTTTCGTCGGTAGTGTGATATCCTAAGCTGTCTTGGAGCATTTCGCGCAGCATTGACAAGATATTTCGCCGGATGATTTTGACGCTGCCTACGCGGAGATGATTTCCCGTGACGATTATCTTCATGAGCAGAACTCAACGTCATGCCACCACTGACAATCTTGGCAATGTGAAACGATCTCCCGGCAAGACGCGCCTGTGCTTGTGATTTGTTCCAGCTTGAACGCGATAATCGAAGCCGTTTAGTGCTCCTGTAGCCTTGCGGCGGTACAATGTTTATAGCATTGGCTGTTAACACAGTGTGTCTTCGTCTACTTCGCTTTTCTTCCTTATTACGAATAGAATCGGACATGCTACTTAGTTGTAGCAATTGCACTTTCCCGGCGCAACTTGCTCCGGCATCACTTTTATCAGCAACGTCAGAAGCCCAGCCATCATAATCAACCTTCGGTTCCTTGAAATTGTCGCTCTTGTTTTTCTTTAGAGCCAACACTTTCGCTCCAACATAAAGCGTAAAGATATCCTCACGGATTCCACGCTTACGAATGTTCTGTCGGCGGCGTACACCGGAAACACGCCGCCGTTGCCTGACTGAAATCGCTGCCCGATGTGTCGTATGCCTGTTCTGCCGAGTAGTCGAGTTAGGCATACCACGCGCCCTTATGTTCCTTATGTGGCGCGGGTAGTGCTTGCGTTGATCGGCGCTTGGGTTCCTATTCCTACTCAACTGCAATCTTCGCGCGGAATTACCGCGAGACCGTTCCGCGCTATGTGAATCGCTTGAATTGCTCGGCGCTGCTTCTATTTTCTTTGCAACTGCATTCAAGGAGAAACCTAGCTTGCTATCCTTCGCGGAAATATCACGAAGATTGCGATATCGTAAACTATGTGATACATAGCTTGACAAACCATTCCTCTGGACATGCTTCCGTATCCTAGACATATACACCGCCCTTCCAAACGGTAAATCTATCACGGCTCCGCATACAGCAACTCAGTCCGCCCCTCACTCTCGCGTCGCATGATCTCCACAACCTCATCCGGGTCTGTTTATTCGAACAGTACAGTTATTTCGTAAGATTTGAAAAGCCCTTGCTTTTCTTGGCATTTTAATCAACTCCTTGAATAATAATGACACCTTCTGGTCATAATTCCGTAAGGAAGAAA
>Ga0131853_10020435_pt1 | contig 12023 bp, 6 predicted proteins | sample TergutLab28metaG_FD_92764 | JGI IMG/M metagenome (GOLD analysis project Ga0131853, IMG submission 92764) | Labiotermes labralis P1 segment gut microbial communities from Petit-Saut dam, French Guiana - Lab288 P1 (version 2) (version 2) | ecosystem: Host-associated > Arthropoda: Insects >...
TTACAGGCCCGGTGTGGCCCAGAGGGTGGGTAGAGGTATAGCTCTACTCTTCCATGACCGCGGCACTAGAAGGGGGTGAGTGGTCAGCAGCACGCCCCGGCCGCACTTTACCCCCGAGAAAGAACAGGTACCCATTTTACTGGAGGCTGGGTGGGTACCCAGGGTCGGTCTGGACCGGCGGAAAATCTCGTCCCCACCGGGATTCGATCACGGACCATCCAGCCCGTAGTCAGTCTCGTTTACTTAATGAGTACTTTCTACAATAAAACAACAGATTCACAGGCTATTAGGCTCGATTATAGTATTCTGTTTGATGAGTGCAAATTCGAAATCTATTTTTTAAATTACGGGACGATATTAAAAAATACAAAAAAAATCTCTTTTCGATGCTGTCTAAAATAAAAATGTTTTTCGATGATGGATAGGCCACTGAATGTTGGAGATGTGTTCATAAGTGGGTAGAAGTCTTCAAGTAAACTATTTGTTACATATGTCTGTTTATACTCAATATGGAGACTGTTCGACAAGTTCCATAAAACTCCCCTGTATCAACTTTATCGCTGCACCGTGCATTTCGTAGAGTCATTTAATCAGCACACCAACTAATGCATATACATAAATTTTTTACATTAAAACACTTAAAACAGCTCCAACATGTTTCGATCCTAAAATCACCTTCAGGGAGCTACACTGTTCCTTGCTAAAGTCACATTTTTAAAAACACTCATTGATTAATTTCCTCCCTGAAGACGATCTTAGGATCGTTGGGGCGATTTTAAATGTTTTAATGTAAAAATTTTGTGTATGTGCATCAGTTGGTGTGCTGATTAAATGAAACTCCCATGTATCAGATTTCACGAAGATATGGTCAGCAAACCGTCAGACGGAAAGAACTGGCGATTTTCGCAGGTGTTCAACAGGGCTACGAAAACGCCCGACAACCAATACCAAATGACAGCTGAAATTATTGTTCCACGTAGGCACTATGTCCGGTCTTTAAACGAGAACACAAATCAAGTCGATAGAAAGTGTTAATGACAATATTTGCATATAAGATAGATACATTTCATTATTAAACAACTGTGTAGTAAAAAACTGTGATTTCACTATGAAAAAGAAACGAAGAGTAATTAGAATCAGAAAAGCCCAAGCATAACACGCTTCTGAAGAATTCGAAATTTTAAGACCAAGAATGACGCACACCCTTACGGTTGACTTGAGCCCCGAAACTGCCACGGTAAGTCGCGGAGGATAAAGCTGCCTGGCTTGGTCAGCGACAAAAAGACTATTTCAATATGTCTATTGTGAGCATGATCTGAATTCTATAATAATACAATTCGTGATTGGTCAACATTTGTTATAATGATCATTGTTTGGTTGAATAATCAGTACAAGAGCCGAACCCAGTGACCGCGCGGTCTAAGGTGTGGGTCTAAGGCCGCTCGCTTGCTGGATTGCGGGTTCGAATCCTGCCGTGAACATCGATGTCTGTCTCTTGTGAAGTGTGCTGCCAGGTAGAGGTCTCTGCGTCGGGCTGATCACTCGTCCAGAGGAGTCCTACCGAAAGTAGGGTGTCTGGGTGTAATCGTGAAGCCTCTATAATGAGGAGGCTCTGGCCCACAAGGGGCTGTTGCGCCATGGGAGGGAGGCATTCAGAACCAGTTAAAGTGCCGGACTGCAATACTGCAGCTGTTCGTGCGGTTAGTGCCAGAGGCCAAAGCATTGGAGTGACGTGACACCCAACTCCCTTGCCCGAGGAATTACAACATACATCAAACGAAGCACAATCTTCAGTACTGCAAGCCTAAAAGGCGATCGGAGAAATTGAAATTCTCCTGTGCAATCAGCAGTCTCTATAAGTCAAATACATACAATCGTACATTCTCACTGTTTCTGTTTACATTGTAACTTGTGAGCGGGAGGGAGGGGAGACAATAAATCTGTAGAATCTGTGCAGCTGTAAATTATTTACGTTGACAAAAGATACGAAGAGAAGAGAAAAACAAACAAGTCTTACATTTCAGTACGCATCTTATCGCTGTGAGGATTATAATGCTGAAAGAACAAACAAGCTGTTTGTGCAAGGCTTAATGGTGGTCACTAAGGAGAGATTGTGCATTTTTCTCAAACACATATCCATCTCCTCTTTTGGCGAAACGCGCTGTATAAAATAGCACTCCATTTCGGGAAACATTACAGTGAAATTCACGGAGCAGGGTCCTTGATGAGCTAACAGCTGCGAATTTATTTAACAAAACACCGAGTGTTTGTCACAGCGTTCACAAAGACCGTCACTCTATCCTCGCTAGTTGTCAGGATCTGATACACACACACACACACACACACACTAACATAGCGATTCCATAAGAAGATTTAAGAACGTCCACGTGATGTTTTCGCTCTGCTTTATTACGGACAAAGCTATTATTATTATTATTATTATTCACTGCATTAGATGAAGGCGAGTGGCCAGTTTCACGTTCCCACCGCTTTACACTCGGATATATATCCCCAGGTACAAAATGGATAGGATAATTGCTTGTGTCATAAAAAATGTGAAAAATTAATTATGAGCGTGAGACACAATTATCATTTTACAGTATTTTATACTGTCGTGGGAGAGTTTTATAAAAGAGGATGTTCCATAAAAATAATAAAATTGTTTATTATAAAATAGTTGCTATAGGAAAAGGATGAAGAATGTCCACGTGAAATTAATTACAGAAGCATACGTTAGAGACAACACAGACACACACACCCACGCACACGCAAGCACACACACATACACACACGCACGCATACACACATACACACACGCGCGCGCGCACACACATACACAAGCGCACTAACGCACGCACGCACATACACACATACGCACGCACGCACACATACATACATACATACATACATAAATACACATACACGCACGCACACGCGCACGCACACGCGCACGCACACGCGCACACCAGAAGATTTAAATGACTTACAAGTGAAACTTTTTCGAGATATAAAAGATGCTCCATAATTTACGGCGCCAATAAAATATATCTTGCCAATATTTTATTTTAATGACATTGAGTAATACAGTAAAGCAAACGACGTTCGGAAACATAATATGTGTTGAGTTTTATGGAAAAAGTGTAGGACCGTTTCTACATAGTCTCAAATTATATTCAATATTAATATGTGTTGTTACATTATTTATACTATTTTGTATTGGGTTTATCCTAATTTGGAAATAGGTTTGGAACGGAGAGTGAAGTATTTTTGTAGTCTGCCATGCTTTACTTGAAGAAACTAAGAGATTTTAGGAAATGAAAAGCAGCAGACCTCTGGTGTGCTCTACACGTACTGCAGCATGTACGAATATCCACCAGAGCAATCTCCAGGCTAGCCAACTTTGTTTATTTGTTAGCGTTTACACAGCTACATTTTCACGATTTGGTCCTGAACTTATTCAATTTGGTGCCCATTCGCCTTCAGGTACGAATTCTACAAACCAAATAAATACGCTTCATTGCACAAAAACACGAAAACTTTGCCACAGTGTACCACTGCAAAAGTTTGCTCGAAGGTAAAACGTATTATTCTGGGGTATCTTGTACCCTGAACAGCAGATTTCCATATTGTTACTCAGCATTCAGATTTCCAGGGCAGTACTTCAAAATACACTGCTTCTTTAGGTCCTCGTTCTTCTGGGATGTTAACGCAACGTAGATTGGTAGCTAGTTAAGGACATTCGCTGACATATCGGTCCCGAAACGTCGGTAACGAGCTACCAGTCTACGCTGCGAAATATCACAGAAGAGCGATGAACTCATTTGCACCGCGGCATAAACCTGAAACACTGCAGGTTGCTTTCTGTTTAAGGCACTCTGCTTCACCAAACACGTCATCCCCTCAAGGTACATATATTAATTAACTCGTAGTCTAACGTTTGTATATTGCATGCTGATAAGTAAAAAAATAAAAGTGTCTATTGAAAAGATGTATGTCCCATTACCTTGTTCTGGCTTATTTGTAGTTCACAGAAGAATAAGGCAACGTACGCCATCTACATCAACAAATAGTGGAAAAAGTTCCACAGTTCGCGGACAGATGGCGAGCAGTGCTGTACTGACTAAACTGATGGAAGCGAATGGGTTTGCAATCGGTTGTCACAACTGTTAATATTTGCTATCAGAACACAGTAGTCGACTGTTTACTTACGTTTTATGTGTGTACAGATATATATTATTGCCTACTGCCAATTATATACTCTTAATGTTATTAAACAAAAGCAACAATGCTCCAGTCCCGATTGTCATCACTTTGGCTCCAGTAAGTTCTCAGTCTTCAAATTACTTGATTCGAAAAATTCCAAGATTTAAACTGAAAAGTAAGATGCACAACAATGGACAACCGAGACTAATATAACGAGTTCTTGGTGCATTTTATGTTATACATATTGTTCATTTTTTAATACACAATATATTTAACCAATAATAAACAAATCATAGTCAGTTCATTTACGTATCAGCTCCTACAAGTTTCAGCATCGGAGTATCATCTTCAGGGAGTCTACTAAAACGAGCAACACAGTCCAACATGATTGATATGATGGAATTTTAAATATTCTCGAAATTTTGTCAGACTATCTCGGTGAATACACTCAATATTAGCTCGAGCGTAAGATGGTGAACATTATGGATATTTTGCCACACGTGTCAGCGTGAATTATCCCGATATTTTGTCGGGCGTCTTGCGGGTAACTGTCTCCATATTTTGTCGGGCCTCTCACGGTGAGTTATCTCGTTATTTTTCCGGGAGTCTTGCGATAAATTACATCGAAATTTTCTCGTGAGTTCTCGGTTATACAGCTAGCAGTCTATTCATTACACAATCTTACGGCATTCCAGCTATAAGTCAGATATCAAAAAAGCAAGATAAGATAATTTAATAAGTACCTATTCCCGAACGGTATGCACACAACATGTATCTCTTTTGCAGAGATTTTTGTTCTAAACTTTTATTAATGTTATTCTTATTGATATTTTACGTCATTTTATTGTTATACAGTAAGAACAGACTACAGGTTCCACGAATGTTACATTTGCCGGTAAATCTTCAGAGTTTCCACCTTTGACATGTTTATAATCACTGAGTGTCACATCACATTCTGTACATAATGTGCAGCTATGTTTATTATCCAGCTCCAAAATTTCAAATGCTTACTTCCAGTGGTGTTTTTATCGCCATCAGACCGAAAGCTGAAGAAGATTTCGCAGGCCAACATCTTATTTTACATTCCACAAATTTACCTTAGCAATTTGCAAATGTTTTCAATATCTAATACCAAGAAACGTTTTACATCTTTAAGGCAACCGGCGCGATTGGCACTTCTGATTGAAGTAATTTACAAAGTGCGGGGTTCAAAAGTGCTCCGTTCATGTAACTGCCACACCATATTTACAAATCGGCTGAAGTGTTTACAAGTATACAAGGAAACACACACACACACACACATGTACGGTGCTGTTGTAAGTAAAATTCTTCTCCTTTGAAGGAAGAAAGACAGGCAGGGAAACGCAAACATTAGAACATTTCATACCGAAATGAATCCTACCAATCTGTTCAACGAATTTTTTCATCCTCTACATGTTTCTGAATTGGAGTGTATGAGAATTCGAGTGAACGTGTTTATTCGAGATAATATTAAATGTAAACCTATCCCCATACAGGCCTGGAGAGACACCTAAATTTCCAGGAATTTACGGCTCCCACATATCCAGACAGTAGGCACAGGAAAGTGGTAGGGTTGTCAGCCCTACACACCGGTCATCTTTACCCTACAGGATATACTTCTGACACTCATATCTGTTAGAAACTGAGTCGACCCCAGTGTCATAGTGCGGCCGAAAGAATAAAGTTAATGAAAAATTCTAATTATCCCATCGGGCGAGATATTATTAGAGTCGTTTAAATGTATAAAAAAAAGTTCAATTATCAAAAGTGATACACAGAATAATTTCTGTGCTTTTCAGTTATGAACGAAATAGGGACAGCTTAGTTCTATCCGAAATGCACATACATGACATATATCGTAAACTGCAGCAGACAAACTCTTCAGTTACTTGTTTATAAGTTTATAATTTTATCAGTATGGTAATATACACACCACCCATGTATAATACAAGTATAGTAATATTCTTCCACATCCTTATGATACATTTATGGTTACTAATAACATCAATTCACTAACAAGGTAGACTTGCGACACCCACAAGTTTCCTCAGATCAGAAAAGCCCCAAAATCACAACAGCTCTGTTTATATCAAATTTTATAAATTTTAAAGAATTTATATATCCTTATGGTTTATATAACTCAGATTTTAACAACTACTTACTGTAAACGGTATCTCGACTTTTATGGTATTACTAGCTATATATACCCTCCTAGATTCAGTCTGAAGATGGCTCTAAAAGCCGAAACGTGTAGCTGAAAGCTGTTAATTTCATAACATATTTAATAAAAAGTTGTGTTAGACTATATTTTATTACATTATTGAATTCTTCAGTTATTTATCGCTCTGTTACTTCGCGATATATCTAAATAGTCAGATGATTGTCAGTTTTGAATATCACTTATAGTTTTTATATAATTGAGATCATTGTCAGTATGACAATGACTCTGTCACAAACATTGTCAATACTGGGGCCGTGAAACTTACCGAAATCAATCTTGAAAATTCTGATTTAATCTTAAGGAATTTGTTAATAATCTGGCCTCAGAAGTCTTTAATTTTGTCTCTTTTGTAACCAGTCCTAAGAAGAATGGATTGAACACATATAAATTATTTTATTTGTTCCCATTTGTCCTTTGTCTTGCGTTTGTTCATCCAAATACCACTCTTCAAGGCAAAGAACGTCAGTGGGAAAACTGACATCTTAATACTTGGAGATATTTGAGAAGTTACAGCACAAAGACAGCTCCCCCTCATTTTTTATCGTGGAGTCTATTTCTTTACAGGTTCTTCACAATATTCGTCTCGTAAAAGAAAACTCGTCATTTCTTGAGCATGGTTGCTGAGTGTACAGAAGTCGATAAGCGCAGTCTCACGAAATTCGCCTTTTGGGGCTTTTCATCGCAATTAAAATGTATAGCGTGCAATTGAAAATCATTTAAACAGTTTCGACATTCACGTCATATTGTGATGAGGAAAAGCTGAAAGTTGCTGCAGGTTTTTCAAAATCTTGGAATTGATAAATTCTTGTCGGAACACCGGAGCTATGTCAGCATATTTCTTAGCGTCAGTGGCCTTGTTGTATTGTCAATAACACAACCTATTTCTATATAGTATTATTGTATACATGCCGAAAAAAGAATTGCTGCTCGAATTTAATATAGTTTCTTTCCTCTCCCTGACACTAGATTGCGGGCAGAGCTGCAAGATTAGAAGGGTCGCATGCAGCTCGCGGGCCCCATTTTGCGTATCGCTGTACTAGACCAAGATGTGACACCTTAGGTATATACATTTATCAACCCCGCCTCCTTATTAAATGAAGGAATTAATTAATCGATCGATAATATACTTAAAACTGTCACGCGTAATGCCTCCAGAGCGATGTACATGCATCTGTCACAGATACGAAACATTTATTTCGCAATATTATGCCGCTGATCGTTCAGTACAGAACTAAGGCTTGTACTTGCACCTTAACTTAAAGATAATTGCTTCGTCACACGTATTTAAAGTTGTACGTTGATACGTAATGAGTAAGAATTAAGACAAACACAGAGGACTGTTTCGGGACACGTGCAGGAAATATTATGTATAATGTATGTATGTATGTATGAATGTATGTATGTATGTATGTATGAATGTATGTATGTATGTATGTATGTATGTATGTATGTGTGTATGTATGTATGTATGTATGTATGAGTGTGTATTTATGTACGTGTATGTTTATGTATGTATGTATGAGTGTGTATTTATGTATGTATATGTTTATGTATGTATTTATGTAGGTGTAGGTATGTGTGTGTGTGTGTGTGTATGTTGTGTTGTGTTATGTTATGTATTATGTATGTATGAGTGTGTATTTATGTACGTATATGTTTATTATGTATTTATGTATGTGTGGTTATGTGTGTTGTGTTGTGTTGTGTTATGTTATGTATTATGTATATATGTATGTATGTGTGTGTATGTATGTATGTATATGTAAATGTGTATGTATGTATATATATATGTATATGTGTATGTGTGTATGTATGTATGTACTATGTATGTATCTGTGTGTGTGTGGGGGGGGGGGAGCGTGCCTTTTTGCATGTGTAATTTTTTGGACCGGCGAAAGCGTCGCAACGCGTTTGTTACTTAAAGTTTTGAAAGTGAAAGGTAGTAGACTAGAACAATAATGTACATCACACCAACCGCACAGTATGTATAGAATAAAGATCTGTTTATGTTGTTACGTAAACTAGACTTAACTATGGTTTAACAAACCTCAAAATCAGAATTGCCGAGCAAATGTCGCTCAAGCCGTGTACGTCCAGTCAGTTAATCTAAAAAAAGTTTTAAGAGATTCGGAAAAAGCAAATAATGGCACTACGTGTACCTAAACTGGGCTTCATTACACATTGTGTATGTGACTGAATGGCATAATTTGTAGAAAACCCTTCGTTAAAATCTTCAACAACAAATAACACAAACTCACCCAATGTTACAGTCATTGATAGTAAATCACAGACAGGTAGGTTATATTTCCACATAGGCCTTCCTTCCTTTTACTTCAAAATTAGAGCCTAAATGAAACTCATCACACAACAGTTTGTACAGTCTTACGAAATAAAATATACACATCTTAAACTGAGGTTTAACCTTTATATTTAAAGAAATACACGGACAAAACACCATGGTTTAAACACAACGCCTCTGTACTGTTCTGTTTTAAAAATTGTCGAAAGAAAGGGCAATGTGACAAAGGAAAAAAAAGTAGATTTTGCAATACACAGTACACATATGAAATTACCGCTAATGGGATGGCTTTAATCAGAGAGTAAGGCGGCAATAGGCTATAACTGTAAGCTATTTAGAGAAGTCATTTAAAAGCTCCCAACCTATACACCTGAGTCTGTAACGTAATACCAGACGTAAACATAGCTCTACTCTTTTTGCGTGTGTTAAACAGAAGTTTCCTTTACATCCCCTCTCTATACAATCTCCAAGGCGCATCTCTTTTTTATATGTGCTCCAAAATCGTATTCATTTATTTCTTCATAAGAAGCCAATCATTGTACCCTGCCCCGAGTATATTAAGTCCACTTCACAAGACCACGTCTTGGTTTTCTGAGAAATACCCATTTAATATCATTTTCTCGTTTATTTCCAGGTACCCCAATTATCTTCCTGTGTCTTTATTATCTCCTCCACACAACACACTTCACATTTCCCATACACCTAAACGCTTCTTGTATCATTTACCTAACCATCAGAACAGGTGCTGGCTGAGAAGTTCGGCAGATAATTTCAGAAGATGAAGTATGAAGATAAGCGCTTCTTATTGTAATAAAATGCGATTGTGTTCCACGAGTATAATTTAAAATACCACTCTTTCTTATCGTATTAACCTAAAGGTTACACGTTTTTTTAGCAGATTAGAGTGCCTAATCGTGAATGCGATAGTTAGAGTGCGATCAGCTCATAAGTTGATATAACGTATAGTGACTAAGGTAACATGTAAAAGACGGTTCTGCTTCAAAAGTAATAAATAACGTCATTACCGTTAAATGAAAGCGGTATGTCTAGTGGACAAAGTACTGGGCCAAATATCTAAGCAAAATCTAACAACATTCCTACATTTGGTAACCAAGCCACTTGGCCGCAAAGTGAACAAGAAATGTTTGTACGGGATTCCATTCGAATGTGGAAGGAAAACAAGACAGATGCGAACATACTAAAGTCAGGCTTGTCCCGTCCAAAAGAGCACAACTGCAATAATAATTGAAAACAATGGACAACGGGGACAAAGGATGAAAACAATACCATACCATGTGCCTCATGCAGGTTGAAATAAAATTAAAGGGAATAGAACTTACTGAAATCCGTAACATGTTTTGGATACAAAATTTTCAATGCCTTGTATGTACAACAATTTGGTAAATTTGATTAATTACGTGCAATAAATGTTAAGAAACAAAAATGTATATAGTGATGAAATAATTTCATATTTTTAATAATAATTGTGCAATGAGATGAAGCAATAAGCAGTCTACTTATTATTCTTCACGTTCACTCTACATGTTTCGGGTGCTAACCACACCCATCATCGGGAGTACACAAAACTTCAATTACAGACCCCGGTACTGTGCAGCTACATGCCTCCAACGTGGCCAACTTGGAAATTTTAGGCTCTCACAGGGGTGTAGTCGAGGTTTCCGTTCTTCCGGGATATTGTGACGCGTCACCGGGTGACTGGGCACCAATAACCCACTGCCGAGGGACAGTGCCCAAGAAAACATTGAGAAATTTCGTGATTTATAATACATAGGTTTCGGTATATGTTGCTAGAATAGTAAAACACAGGGAAATGTTTATGAGTGGGGAATACAGCTCGAGATGACGAAAAAAGGAAAGCATTTATAATCCAATGAAAACACACTGTGCGAAAATAATGAGCCGAGAACTAAGTCGGATCTTTGGAAAGAATGGTGCGAAAGTGTGAGTTGTATGAAATTGAATCATGATTACGTCAAATGACTTTGCTGCGAGTGGTGTTCGACCTCCGAATGCTGCTGCCTCTTAGTTTTGAGTTTGTCGGTTTAATAGAATGTTCTTGAATAAATATAAGTGAAATATAAATATATGAGTATATGTTTGGGCCCGGTAGCTCAGTCGGTATAGCGACTGACTACGGGCTGGAAGGTCCGGGATCGAATCCCGGTGGGGACGAGATTTTCCGCTCGTCCAGACAGTCCCTGGGGCCCACCCAGCCTCCTGCAAAATGGGTGCCGGGTCTTTCCCGGGGGTAAAGTGCGGTTGGGGTGTGCTGCTGACCACTCACCCCCTTCTAGCGCCGCGGTCATGGAACAGTAGAGCTATAACTCTACCCACCCTCTGGGCCACACCGAGCCTGTAACGGGATCATTTTACCTTTTTATGAGTATATGTACTTTAATTTGCAAATATTGCATGTCAGACACGGTGCTCTAAAGATTAGGAATAATAATCAGTTGTGTATGTTGTAATTCATCCCCATTCCACTGATTTAAAAATAAACAAAGGCCGAAAGTTTTCAAAATCCAGGGCGTTAAAAGGGCCAAAGACAGAAGCAGGACCCATTCTCCACTCGCAAACGGACCAACAACAAGTACAAGTTTTTATTTCCGAGTTCGGAGACACCGGAAATTTCCTCCTAACTCAAAGTACCATTTACCAGTAATTCACGACACTAAACCAACAAGATGCTCAAACTTGTTTCTTAGCTATTTGCATTACAGCACTGCACTGAATGTTCTGCAAGGGACGATCATCAGGGAATGAAACCAAAGCGCTACAACATAAAATCAGATTGATCACTTTTGTACACAGTTGACATGGTGTAAAAGTTCAAGTAATTAGAATGGAGAAATTCCTTTGTAGAGTAGTAGTATTAATGTAATTACCTTGTTATAACGGAAATTAATGTTAACAACATTAAAACAAGTTAATTAAAATATAAACGTAAAGGTCCAACACACTTAAACAATTACTCTTCAAAGAAATGCCTACATTTTAACAATTTGGTTAATCTTTTACGCCACGTCAGCTGTATAAAAAAAGTGGCTGATTTTGTTTTACGCTCTATTTCTTTGTTTGATTCCATGATGACTATAATCCCTTGCGGACCGAAAAATGCAGGAACATTCAGTGTGGTACAAACAAACAAACTCCGTGGCCTTAGTCCGCACGCGAACTATACCGACAGAGCGGCCGCCGCCGGTCGGCGAAGTTAGTGCCAACTTTTGCGGATAGAGGGGTGTCACGTGGTCAGCGCAA
>Ga0131853_10020438_pt1 | contig 12022 bp, 5 predicted proteins | sample TergutLab28metaG_FD_92764 | JGI IMG/M metagenome (GOLD analysis project Ga0131853, IMG submission 92764) | Labiotermes labralis P1 segment gut microbial communities from Petit-Saut dam, French Guiana - Lab288 P1 (version 2) (version 2) | ecosystem: Host-associated > Arthropoda: Insects >...
ATGACCATTCAGGATATGGATATAGTTACCCCACAAGCCCTGATAAATATACGCCCCGTAACCGCCGCCATCAAGGAATTTTTTGGTTCGTCCCAGCTATCACAGTTTATGGGACAAGTTAACCCGCTGGACGAGCTAAGCCATAAGCGCCGCCTGTCAGCCCTAGGCCCTGGCGGCCTAAGCCGCGAGCGTGCCGGTTTCGAGGTAAGGGACGTTCACTCCTCCCACTATGGCCGCATGTGTCCAATCGAAACTCCGGAGGGGCCAAACATCGGCCTGATAAACTCCCTGGCAACCTACGCCCGTATAAACGAATACGGCTTTATAGAAGCGCCCTACCGCCTGGTAGACCACTCCGGCCCAGAGCCGGTAGTTACCAACGAGTTCAGATACGTAACAGCCGACGAGGAAGAAAACTATATCATAGCCCAAGCCAACGAGCCCCTATCCCCAGTCGGCCACTTCATAAACCGCCGGGTAGCAGGCCGCTTCCGCGACGAAATCCAAGAGTTTAACCGCGAACGCATAGATATGATGGACGTTTCGCCAAAGCAGATAGTATCCGTGGCCACAGCCCTTATCCCCTTCCTGGAAAACGACGACGTATCCCGTGCGCTAATGGGTTCAAACATGCAGCGCCAAGCCGTGCCCCTAATAACAACTGAATCCCCGGTTGTGGGCACAGGCATGGAATACAAAACAGCCCTAGACTCCGGCGTAATGCTACAAACCAACGTAAGCGGCAAGGTAGAAGAAGTGACCGCCAACAACGTAGCCATAAGAGACAACGCCACAGGTGCTAAGCGCAATTTCAAACTCACCAAGTTTATGCGCTCCAACCAAGGCACCTGCATAAACCACCGCCCCATAGTAGTAAAAGGCCAAGAGGTAACCGCAGGCCAAGTAATAGCAGACGGCCCATCCACAGACATGGGCGAACTGGCACTGGGCAAAAACCCCCTAATAGGCTTTATGGCCTGGGACGGCTACAACTACGAAGACGCAATCTTGCTTAGCGAGTCTCTTGTACAAGAAGACGTATACACATCCATCCATATAGAAGAATACGAAGCCGAGGCCCGCGACACCAAACTGGGCCCGGAAGAAATCACCCGTGACATTCCCAACGTGGGCGAAGACGCTATGCGCGACCTAGACGAGATGGGCATAATCCGCATTGGCGCGGAAGTAGGCCCAAATGACATATTAGTAGGCAAAGTAACCCCCAAGGGCGAAACAGAGCTTACCGCAGAAGAAAGACTACTACGCGCCATTTTCGGTGAAAAGGCCCGGGAGGTTCGCGATACAAGCCTAAGGGTACCCCACGGCGAAAGCGGCATAGTAGTAGACGTAAAAGTATTTGCCCGGGACAGCCGCGACCTTAGCCCCGGCACCAAAAAAGACGAACTGCCGCCGGGCGTTAACCAACTGGTGCGCGTATATATCGCCCAGAAACGCAAAATCTCCGTAGGCGATAAGATGGCCGGCCGCCACGGCAACAAAGGCGTAGTATCAAAAGTCCTCCCCGTAGAGGACATGCCATTCCTGCCCAATGGCCGTCCGCTGGATATAGTGCTAAACCCCCTAGGCGTACCCAGCCGCATGAATATCGGCCAGGTGCTGGAAGTCCACCTTGGCCTAGCCGCCAAAGTGCTGGGCTGGAAAGCAGCCACCCCCGTTTTCGACGGCGCAAACGAAGTAGATATCATGGACACCCTAGACCTAGCCAACGATTTCGCAAACATGGATTGGGACGATTTTTCAGACAAATGGAAGCCCGTTTTAGATGCCGAACTATTCGCATCACTAGAAGACAACCTAGATGGCCGTGAAGAATGGCATGGTATGCCCATAACCCGCGATGGTAAAATCCGCGTGCGTGACGGTCGCAGTGGCGAATATTTCGATAACCCCATCACGGTAGGCTATATGCACTACCTGAAATTGCACCACTTAGTAGACGATAAAATCCACGCCCGTTCTACCGGCCCATATTCGCTGGTTACACAGCAGCCACTTGGCGGCAAAGCCCAGTTTGGCGGCCAGCGCTTTGGCGAGATGGAAGTTTGGGCACTGGAAGCATACGGCGCAAGCTACACCCTGCAAGAGATTCTTACAGTAAAATCAGACGACATAGTCGGCCGCGTTAAAACCTATGAAGCCATAGTCAAGGGCGAGAACATCCCAGAGCCAGGCGTTCCAGAATCCTTTAAAGTACTGCTAAAGGAACTGCAAGCCCTATGTCTGGACATGAAGGTGCTTAGCGACGACGATGAAGAATTAGAAATCAAAGAGTCCGTAGAAGAAGGCGAAGACCTAAACGTAAACATCGAAGGCACAGAATCTCAAAACGACCACGGCTACGTACGCCGCGCCTCTGACAAGGCAAACGAAACCGTACAAGTCCCAGCCCTAGATGGCGCGCCAGGCAACCTGTTGGATATGGAAGCCCTGCAAAAGCTAGCCGCAATGGTAAGCACTGACGCGCCACTAACAAACGTAGCCCAAGAAGACGACGACGCCATACTACCCGACGATTCTCTAGATGATGATATAGACCCAACCGACGAAGACCTTATCCAGGAAGAAGAACTAATCGAAGACGACCTATCCCTAGTAGACCTGGTAGTAGAACCCGTAGACAGCCTGGAGCTAACAGACAAAGACTACGGCATTTTCCCAGACGATGAGGAGGAAATCTAATGCAAGCAATACAAAACCCAAGCCAAATGGCCTTCTCTTCCATTAAAATCGGCTTAGCATCACCGGAAAAAATCCGCGAATGGTCACGCGGCGAGGTCAAAAAGCCGGAAACCATAAACTACCGCACCCTAAAGCCAGAGCGCGACGGCCTATTTTGCGAGCGTATCTTCGGCCCTAACAAAGACTGGGAATGCCACTGTGGCAAGTACAAGCGTATCCGCTACAAGGGCGTAGTATGCGACCGCTGCGGCGTAGAAGTAACCAAGAGCAAAGTGCGCCGCGACCGCATGGGCCATGTAGAGCTTGCCGCCCCCGTATCCCATATATGGTATTTCAGGGGAATTCCATCTCGCATGGGGCTGATACTTGGCATGTCGCCAAGGGCTTTAGAGAAAATTTTGTATTTCGCATCATATGTAGTGCTAGACTCTGGCGACACAGGTATGCCCGTTAAAACCCTGCTAACCGACAAGGAATACCGGGACGCCCTAGACAAATACGGCAGCTACCGCACTAATGCCCAAGGCCAGCGTATGCCGTCCTTTAGGGTAGGCATGGGCGCAGAGGCAGTAAAAGAGCTGCTGCTAGCCATAGACCTGGAAAAAGAATCCGAAGAGTTAAAAGCTCTGCTTAAAGACGCAAGCGGCCAAAAGCGCCTGCGCTTTATCAAGAAGCTGGAGGTAATAGAGTCCTTCCGCCTATCCGGCAACAGGCCAGAGTGGATGATACTAGACACCATCCCCGTAATCCCACCAGACTTGCGCCCCATGGTGCAACTGGACGGTGGCCGTTTCGCCACAAGCGACCTTAACGACCTTTACCGCCGTGTAATAAACCGTAACAACCGCCTAAAGCGCCTGCTAGACCTAGGCGCACCGGATATCATAGTCCGCAACGAGAAGCGTATGCTGCAAGAGGCAGTAGACGCCCTAATAAACAATGGCCGCCGTGGCCGCCCAGTAACAGGCCCAGGTAATCGCCCACTTAAATCCTTATCCGACTTGCTAACCGGTAAGCAAGGTCGTTTCCGCCAAAACTTGCTGGGTAAGCGCGTAGACTATTCGGGCCGTTCCGTAATAGTTGTAGGCCCTAAGCTAAAAATCTACCAATGCGGTCTCCCCCGGGAGATGGCAATAGAACTATTTAAGCCCTTCGTCATGAAAAAGCTGGTAGAAAGCGGCGATTCACACAATATCAAGTCCGCCAAGCGCATGGTAGAAAAATTAGAACCCAAAGTTTGGGACGCGCTGGAAGACGTAATAAAGGAACATCCCATAATGCTAAACCGCGCCCCCACCCTTCACCGCCTAGGCATCCAAGCCTTTGAGCCGGTGCTGGTTGAAGGCCGCGCACTAATGCTTCACCCACTAGTATGTGCCGCCTATAACGCCGACTTCGACGGCGACCAGATGGCCGTGCATGTACCCCTATCTGTAGAAGCTCAAGCTGAATGCCGCTTCCTACTGCTAGCACCAAACAACTTGCTAAAGCCCTCCGATGGCGCACCCATTACCGTACCATCCAAAGACATGGTACTGGGTATCTACTACCTGACGCTGGTAAGAGACGGTGAGCTTGGCGAAGGCAAAGCCTACGGCTGTGAAGACGAAGCCTTGGTAGCATACGAAAATAAACAGACCAGCCTACACGCTCGCATAAAAGTAAGGCGGGTAGACCCAGTAACTGGCCAGCACAAAATAGTAGAAACCACCCCCGGCCTGATAATCTTCAATGAAGCCATCCCGCAAGATTTAGGTTTTGTAGATAGGGCAGAAGATCCCTTCTCATTTGAGATAAGCGGCGTGGTAAACAATAAAATGCTAAGCAAAATTGTAAACCGCTGTATAAACAAATACGGATCCGTCCAGACGTCCGACACCTTGGACAGAATTAAGGATCTGGGCTTCGAGTTTGCAACCCGAAGCGCCCTTTCCGTATCCGTAACAGATATGGAAGTACCGATGACCAAGGAAACCATCCTAAAAGACGCTGACACTGCCGTAGAAGACGTGGCCCGTATGTACCGCCGCGGCCTTATGACCGACGAAGAGCGCCGCGACCGCGTACTGCAAATATGGAGCGAAGCCGCCGATAGGGTAACCGAAGATTTGATGGCCGGCCTCAAAAAAGACAATAGCGTATTTATGATGCTGGACTCCGGCGCCCGTGGTTCTAAGGTGCAGATGAAACAGATGGCCGGTATGCGCGGCCTCTTGGCAAGCCCCTCAGGTAAGACCCTTGAAATCCCCGTACGTACCAACTACCGGGAAGGTCTTACGGTTTTGGACTATTTCATCTCTGGCCACAGTGCGCGTAAGGGCCTTTCTGATACGGCGCTTAGGACAGCCGACTCTGGTTATCTGACCCGCCGTATGGTAGACGTAAGCCAAGATATTATCATCCGCGAAGAAGACTGCGCCAAAGACGAAACCGAAAAGCCGGGCATGTGGGTAGCCGAGTTCGCAGATGGCGAAGAGGTAATAGAGCCGCTGGTAAACCGCGTACGCGGACGCTGGGCTTTGGAAGATGTAGCCCACCCACAAACCGGCGAGATAATTGCCCATGCAGATACCCTAATCACACCAGACCAGGCCGACGCAATCGAGGCCGCAGATATAAAAGAAGTGCATATCCGCACAGTGCTAACCTGCCGCAGCCGTATCGGGCTATGCTCTAAGTGCTATGGCGCAAACATGGCCTCCGGCAGAATCGTGCGTATAGGTGAATCTGTAGGTATTATCGCGGCCCAGTCTATTGGTGAGCCGGGTACACAGCTTACAATGCGTACCTTCCAGGTAGGCGGCGTTGCCGTAAGCGACGATATTACAAAAGGTCTGCCACGTGTAGAGGAGATTTTCGAGGCCCGTAAACCAAAAGGCCTTGCCATAATCGCAGAAACCGGCGGCCTGGTAACCATAGGTGACAACAAGAAAAAGCGTGAAGTAATAATCACCACCCCGGAAACAGGCGAAGGCCGCGCATATATGATACCCTTCGGTTCGCGCATAAAAGTAAGAGACGGCGACATAGTCGAATCCGGAGACGAGCTAACAGAAGGTAGCATCTACCCCCACGACCTGCTAAAAATTAAGGGCCTGCGCGGCGTACAAGACTATATGATTAGAGAAGTACAGCGCGTATACAACCTGCAAGGCGTAGATATCAACGACAAGCATATTGAAGTAATAGTCCGCCAAATGCTAAAGCGCATCAAGGTAGAAGAAAACGGCGATACAGACCTGCTACCCGGCAGCATGATAGACTGGCTGGAATTTGAACAAATAAACAAAGACATAGAAGCCCAGGGCCTAGAGCCCGCATCAGGCACTCGCGTGCTACTGGGTATAACCAAGGCATCACTTGCCACAGACTCATTCCTAAGTGCGGCCTCCTTCCAAGAGACAACCCGCGTGCTAACCGAGGCCTCTATACGAGGTAAGGAAGACAGGCTAATCGGGCTAAAAGAAAACGTAATCATCGGCCAGCTGATACCAGCCGGTACGGGTATGCCCCTTTACCGCAGCATAGATGTAGGCAGCGCCCCCGGATATGACGATTCGGATGATGACGACCTGTTCTACCCGACGGTTGCCAGAGGATAAGCTTTACAGCATATGTATACAATGCTACAATAACATGGCAGTTTCGTGCGGCACTTGCACACGAAACTGTTCATATGGGCGGTTAACTCAGTTGATAGAGTGCCACCTTGACGTGGTGGAAGTCGAGGGTTTGAGTCCCCCACCGCCCACTTGTCAGCAACAGAAAAACCCCCTAGAAATCAAGGCTTCTAGGGGGTTTTTATCTTGATTTCTTATAATACGGAGGAATGATATTATGGCAGGCAAAGTACGAAACAATCTTATAGGCAAAAAATTCGGCCGGCTAACCGTAATCCGAAGAGCTGATCGCATCCCTGGAGATCGCGGTGCAGTACGTTGGACATGCGAATGCGAATGTGGGAATGTTAAAGAGATTATCAGCACTTCTCTTACAACAGGCCGAACCAAATCATGTGGTTGCTTGGCCAGTGCCATAAATTCGGCAAAAAACATTGCTAAGAATACCGCAGATGGCGTTTACGACGATATATCAGGGCAACGCTTTGGCAGACTGGTTGTACTTGGATATATCCATAAGAAAAACGGAATAAAGACTCGGTTGCATGTACGCTGCATATGTGATTGCGGCAAAGAAGTCGAGATTGCGAAGCGTCCAGTTGTAAAAGGTGTGACAAAATCATGTGGTTGTATAAACATAGAAATGTCCACCGCGCGGGTAACGGCGGCCGCGAATAAAGCCAGAATAGACGGGACCGACATAAACCTTATAAAAGGCACTAGCGCAAACAAGTCAAATCTGTTAGGTGTGAGAGGCGTAAGCCTGAAAAATGGGAAGTATGTTGCCCGCATTACATTCAAGAAAAAGACCTATTATTTAGGAGCCTTTGACACAATTGATGAAGCTATCTCATCTAGGAAACGGGCAGAGAGCGAACTGTTTGCCCCATTTCTTGAACAGGTCAATGACATGGTTTGAGGGGGCGTGTTCGCTGGCTGTATACAATGCGATAAGCAACCACTAAAAACACGGCTGCAACCAGCCACCCAAGCGGGTCAGATAGTATAACCCTCCATTCACCCACAGCCGGCGTAAGCAATACCACAACAGCTACGCGAGAACCCGCTTCCAAAAAGCCGGACATCATAGATAAAAATGACAGCCCCATTCCCTCCAATGTAGCCCGGTAAAGAAACAGCATGTGCACAACCGGCAGCCCAACTGCCAGCACCATAAGCTGCCATATGCCAACATCCAGCACCGTGCTAATCATATATGCCTCGCCGTCAAACATCAGCGCAAGGATATATCGCCCAAACAGCCAAGTCGCGGCCATGATTATACCCGCTGACGCTAGCATCAGCCGTACCCCGGCAGCTACGCCCTGCCGTACCCTATCAAGCCGCCCAGCGCCAAAATTCTGGGCGGAAAATGTTGCGGCGGCGGCTTCTAAACCGCCACTGGCAATAAACAACAAGCTATACATCCTTTTGGCGATGGCTACGCCCGCGATAAACTCCACACCATAGTTATTGATATGCCGCTGCACCACAAGGCCGCCAGCCTGGATTATAGAATCCCGCAGCCCCAGCGGCAGGCCGGTGCGCAATAACTCCTTAGCTAAAGGGGTATCCCATCCCATGCCGCCAGCCAGCACACCCGTTTTGCACAACACGACCGCACAATACACAAGGCCCGCCAGCTGCGCTAACAACAGCGCAATGGCGGGCCCAACTATACCCAAAGGTGATACAAGCACAAACGAAAGCACAACGCTAACAACAGACACAACAACCATAGCCCGCATAGGCGCTTTGCTATCGCCAAGGGCCATCAATACAGAGCTTATAAGGTGGTAAACAGCCGTTATAACCATTCCGCCCAGTAACCAGCCAAGATAAATATCCGCACTGCCCAGCAGTTCCGGCGGGGTGTTTAGCATAACCAGCAATATCTCGCTACCAGCCACGCCTACTACCCCAACCACCGCCCCAAGGCCAGCCATCAGGCAAAACGCCGTCACAAACCCACGGCGCAGCCCGACCATATCCTTAGCGCCAAACCGTTGCCCCAGCACAATGCCAAAGCCATGGGCAATGCTAATAATTGCGCCGGAAGCAAACCAGTAAAGGCTGGCCGTAACGCCCACCGCCGCAAAGGCGGTTACCCCAAGCAGCCGCCCTACTATGGCGCTGTCTGCCATTACATATAGCAATTGCAGTACATTTGCCAGCATAAGCGGCAAAGAGAAACGCAACATCAGGCGGGCTGGGCTGCCTTGGGTCATGTCTTGGACATTGGTCATGGTTTGGCATTCCCTTCTGCGTGGGTTTTGTACAATGGACATCTTCCGAAATAGGGAAAACAAGCTTGAAGTTCAGCTTGTTTTGCCCTATTTCGGAAGATGTCCATTGTAGCTGGAATCGGTATCACATGCTATATTACCACATGCTCGTGCATCAAAAATCAAACAATACGAGGTGAAACATGGAGAATTTCAATTTAATGGCAGAGGGTTTCGATACAGACAAACGATTAGACAGGGCAAAAATTATAGCAAATAAAATAAAGTCGCATATTGTCGACGGACACAAAAAAACAGCCATGGAATACGGCTGCGGTACTGGGCTTGTCGGGTTGCAATTAGAGGATGTTTTTAACAAGCTACTACTAGTAGATTCCTCAGCCGAGATGATTAATCAAGTTAAACTGAAACTTAGCAAACATAATAACCCAAACATCAAGGCATATTGCTGTGATTTGATGGTCAATGCACCTGAACTGCACCATGTAGATTATATTTTTCTTTCACTAGTCATGCATCATATCATGAATACAAAAGAATTTTTATGCCGCCTTCACAGCCTATTAAACGACAGCGGTCGCTTGCTAGTCGTAGATATAGACAGTGAAGACGGCGGATTTCATGCAAAATATCCGGATTTTCAGGGCCATAATGGCTATGAGCATTCATACCTTACCGACCTTGCTGCTGAAGCAGGGTTTCGCAAGTCGGCTGTAGAAACATTTTATCATGACATTAAAATGTTCAACGGGCAGGAAAGCCCCTACTCGCTATTTATTTTTGAGGCTGTAAAGTAGTCTCCACTACCGCCGTGTCACATGGCGCGCAGCCTGCATAGCCTGTGTTGCATGTACCCAGTTACCGGCGGGCGGAAGCGCCCCGGTTATGCGGTGTGGCACGTACATTTCTTCCAGGTATGCCATTTCTTCGTCAGATAACTGCACACCTACCGCCCCTACGGAGTCTTCTAAGTGTGACATCTTGGTAGCACCGATTATTGGCGAGACCACCGGCGGTTTATTAAGTAGCCAGGCCAGTGCAACCTGTGTACGGGATACGCCGCGCTTCTGGGCAATTTCTGCTACGCGGTCAATGATTATCATGTCCTCTTCTTCCGAACCGCCGTACTTGGCCTTTTGGATTATATCTGTCTCGGTACGCTTTGTGTCTGCGCCAAGCCCCCTGGAAAGGCGGCCAGAGGCTAGCGGGCTGTATGGTGTGGATGCTACTTTCATATCTATGCACAGCGGCATCATTTCCCGTTCTTCCTCGCGGTATAGTAAATTGTAGTGGTTTTGCATGGAAATAAACTTTGTCCAGCCATTCTTCTCGGCGGTGTATTGGGCTTTTTGGAACTGCCATGCGAACATGGCTGATGCGCCGATATACCGCGCCTTGCCTGCCTTTACTACGTCGTGCAGGGCGGCCATTGTTTCTTCTATGGGGGTGTTATAGTCCCAGCGGTGGATGATGTAGAGGTCAATATAGTCCATACCCAGGCGTGTGAGAGAATTGTCAATCTCTTGCATAATGGCTTTGCGGGAAAGGCCTTGGCCGTTTGGGCCGTCTTTCATCTTGATAAAGACCTTTGTGGCTACTACCATCTCGTCCCGGTTGGCGTAGTCTTTTAGGGCGCGGCCTAGGATGGCTTCGCTGTCGCCGTATGAATAGCAGTTGGCCGTGTCGAAAAAATTAATGCCTAAATCCAATGCGCGCTTGATAATTGCGCGGCTTTCGTTTTCGTCTAATGTCCACTGGCCAAAGCCGGATTGGGTTGAGCCGAAGCTCATACAGCCCATACATATTTTTGAGACGTCCATGCCGGTGTTGCCTAGTTTTACATAGTCCATAAATCTTCCTCCTTGGTTGGGTTGTTGTTCAGGTTCAATACAGAGACTTTTAAGATGTTGCATCTTCAGTTGGATTGCTTCGTCATACCGATTCCAAATTAAAACCTGTCTGACCGAGCGGCGGCTTGAAACGCGAAGCAAGCGTTTCAAGCGGTTTTGCCGCGACAGGCAGATAGGATTTTAATTGGAATCGGTATCACTTTGCTCCTCGCAATGACGTGGTATTTTGATAATGATATTTTATAGGCGCTTGTGGCGTATTTCAAATACTTATAATGAATGGGTGGTATGCCTTACGGGCATAGCAAGCTATTGTATATAGGTATTTGATATCCCTGCGGCAAGTTTGTATAATAGACCTCTTTGGAAACTAGGCAAAGGGGTATCACATGCGAAAAAAAATCTTCTATGGCTGGTATATAGTTGTAGCCGGTATACTTATTGCCGCCGCGGGCATTGGGTTTCACAACACCGCCAGCATTTTTATAAGGCCGGTGACGGAAGACCTTGGGCTTTCCCGTGGGGAATTTACGCTGTTTCGCACAATTATGGTTATCATCGGGGCGGCGCTTTTGCCCTTTTACGGCAGGCTGGCAAAGCGGTATAGCATTAAGAAAATCATGCTGGTTGGCACTACCGTTAACGGCCTGTCGCTGATTAGTTATGCCCTATGTACATACTTATGGCAATTTTACCTGGTGGCGGTAGTCAACGGCATATTTATGAATGCCGCCCACTTTATGCTGATAGGCATATTAATAGGCCGCTGGTTTAAGGACAAGCAGGGTCTGGCCCTGGGCATTGCCTTTGCCGGCAGCGGCCTGGGCGCGGCTATTATGGTGCCACTTGCAAGCTGGGTTATAGAGTCTGCCGGGTGGCGGTGGGGGTTTGTGTTTTCGGGTACGGCGTCTATTGCGGTTTTGATTCCCACCCTTGTGCTCCTGCTAAAAGACCGACCTGAAGATATGGGGCTTACTCCCTATGAAACCGGCAAAGGCATGGTGATTGAATCCGACGAAGCCACCATGAAGGGTGACGGCGCGCCTATTGTCAACCGCCAGCCAAAGGGGCTGCATTTATCCCAGGCTAGGAAAACACCGGCGTTTTGGCTGCTGACCATTGCGCTACTGTGCATATCTATAGGCGTAGCCGCGCCCAATGCCCATACCGCGCCCTATCTTGGGGACTTGGGGTATCCGGTGCATGTTATTTCTGCTGTGGTATCGCTTACGATGGTTATGCTGATGCTGGGCAAGATTATCATGGGCCATGTTTTTGACCGCTTTGGCACAATGGTTGGGGGGATAATGCTTGGGGTGTTTTGCATACTTGCGCCGGTGTTTGCGTTACTTTCTGCACACCCGGTTGCGCCTTGGTTTCATGCTATTTTCCTTGGGCTTGCTAGCACAGGGTTTTCTATTCCGGTTAATATTTTTGCCATGAAATATTTTGGCGAGAAGGATTTCCCGGCTATTCTTAGTGTGCTTTCTATGATTATTGCCTTTGGTGCGGCATTTTCGCCGCCGGTGATGGGATTTGCCTATGACTTTTTTAGGGATTATGTATATGCGTGGCAGGTGCTGGTGGCGCTGGGCGCGATTGC
>Ga0131853_10020439_pt1 | contig 12022 bp, 10 predicted proteins | sample TergutLab28metaG_FD_92764 | JGI IMG/M metagenome (GOLD analysis project Ga0131853, IMG submission 92764) | Labiotermes labralis P1 segment gut microbial communities from Petit-Saut dam, French Guiana - Lab288 P1 (version 2) (version 2) | ecosystem: Host-associated > Arthropoda: Insects >...
CGGATGTGGAAGACACTCGAAGGATAGATCTTGGATTGTTGCAACAGTTGAACGGGCAGTATGGGGCCAAGCACTGTCATGTTGGAGCAAAACACCTGTACTCAGATGTCCACGTCGTTTGGACTTGATTGTAGGAAGCAGGTGATTCTTTAGGAGATCTGCATACGTTGCACTGGTCACAGTGTTCCCCTGGGCATGTAGTGCTCCAAAATTACCCCTCTTCATCCCAAAAGAGAGTCAGAATAACCTTTCACGCAGATGGTTGTGTGCGGAATTTTTTCGGTTTTGGTGAGAAGATATGGCGCCATTCCTTGCTTGCTTTCTTGGTTTCTGGCTGGTGGTACTGGACCCAGGTTTCATCTCCCGTAACAATTCTTCCTAGAAAGCCATCACCTTCTGCTTCAAAGCGTTTCAAAAGTTCCTGGCAGGCATGAACGCGTCGTTCTTTCAATTGTGCAGTCAGCTGGCGTGGCACCCACCTTGCAGACACTTTATGGAACTGCAGAATATCTTGGACGAAATGGTGTGCTGATCCATGACTCATACCCAGATGTGCGGCTATTTCATTCACTGTTACGCGGCAATTTTCCTTCACGATGGCTTCCTCTGCTGCAATGGCCTCTGGTGTCACTACTCGTTGTGCCTAACCAAGTCGAGGAGAGTCTGTTACAGAACTAATGTCGTTCATGTACTCCTAGTCCACTCGTACAATTGCTGTACAGACAGACATGCATCACCATTCTGAACTTTCATTTGTCGATGAATGTCGATGGGTTTCACCCCTTCACTACTTAGCAAACGGTTGACAGAACGCTGTTCTTCTTTGGTGTATGTTGCAAGCGGGGCCGCCATCTTTACACTACTACTGCGCCGTCGTGTTGCATTCCTGCATCGCACTGCCACCTGTCGGCCGCTCTTCAATCCATGAGTATCATTGTTGTCAACTTGCAAGATATTCGAGCTGTGTTTCGAATTTTTATCGCACTTTTAAGATTTTCATTTGACTCTCCCTCGTAGTTCAGAATAAATCAGAAATCCAAGGGCATGTATTATGCCAAAGGAATGCAGTGAATTGAATATACCAAAGGCCCCATACATCGCCTCAGGTTACCTCGAATTATGCTTCCGCGGTCTACTGCAAAATTAACTATTTAAAGCACAGGCCTAATGTTAACATAACTGCTATCTAATGATTCGGTTCCTGCGTCACATTAAGCACACTACGTCTCCGTTACCAGGATCAACCGGTTAATGTCGCCGAGGGAAATAATCGCTGTTTATTCTGAGCAAAATATAAAACTCGTTATGATCTTGAAAGGTCCCAGAGCCTAAATTTAAATACTGTTGCGTCATTTGCCTGGAAGGGTTGAACGAAAACCGCAGAAGAATCTTGTTCAGGGTATTTGATTTGAACCAGGGATGTGTCGAATATGAAGGGATGTCACCCACTGGACGGTGTCATGCTGTACCTTGGCTGAAGAGTATGCCTCGAAGGATTTTATTAAAATGAATTAAGATAGAAAATCTGATTTGATTCAGTTGGCTTAGGAACTGTTCAGTGACAGTCTGTTTTGAATACGGTAATGGAATTTCGGGTTCCGTAACACATGGGGGATTATTGATGTTCTGCTGGCGGTATCAAATTTGCGTTCTTCTGGGAAATTACGTCGTGTATTTTAATCAAATAAGGCCGGTCCCAGTGGCCTCGCTGTCTAAGGCGCAGATCTGCGGACGATCGCCTGCTGATATTGTGGGATCGAATCCCGACGAGGGCATGGATGTTTGCTGTAGGTGTTCCGTGTTGTCAGGTAGAGGTCCCTGCGGCGAGCTGATCACTCGTTCAGATGAGTCCTACCGCCTGTGGCGCGTCGTTGTGTGATGTAGAAACCTCAAAGAAGGAGGAGGCCCTGGACCTCTTTGGGCCGCAGCACCACGGGGGGGGGGGGGAAGAAGAAAGAAAACAGCAAATACCGAAAGAACAGCAATGAATTTCTTAATATTTCCACACACTATTCCAAAATGGCACTCCCACCATTAAACTGATTTTTATCAAACTAGATAATTATTCAGGCAATTATTATACGCATATTAATTGTAATACGACAATTACAGTGATTATATATTATATATTATATATTATATATTAGTATTATTTGAGGGTTTGATTGAGGTAAACGGTTCCTCTGAAACTTTCGTTATCTATCTGCTGGATTACACAAAGTAATATCCCACAAGATTTTAGGCTTCTAACAAGATAGGCAATGTACGCATAACGTCACTTGTGGTGCATTCGCGTTATGTTTATACCTCCTCGGCTATACCAACAGCCTGACATTCCGCCTAACTTCCATAGGGTGCAGCTGCACCTTACTATCTGTACATATTAGATAAACTTCCGAAAGACACATTTTGATAGGCATAGGCTTAATTTTGCTACTAACATGGGTGGGGGAATCGACCATGAGTATGAGGAACTTTAATTTACAAAGCGGTCTAGTTAAAAAGGGCGGGAATATCGGTTTGAAACTTTCTCCCACCCTCAAACAAATTTCTTTTATTTGCTACTGTTCAACTCAGTATCCAAAAAAATATATTCTTACGTAGAAAAAATATTGGTGAGCAATTTGCTCCCCTTGGCCTCGCTTAACAAGTTACGCCTGTGGTCATACATGTTAAAAAACAGAATGTATCTACAAAAAAAATCCTCCCCCCCCCCACATATCTGGGCATAAATTTTCTTTTAGGTTTGTTTTAAAAGGAACACCTAACAAATGGCGACCAGTGGAAAGAAGATGCAGTGAAAGGGATTCGTGTTTTTTTTAACGGTATCTGTACGTTTTCCCCTGACCGTAATGGCGCCTGTTCAGGGATCAACGCACGTTGTGCAGGTCAGATGCATTCTCCTGGGTAAAGGACGGTAACATGCGCTTTTCGTGACTATGCGAAAGCGCCTACAATGGCTCTGTTCCTCGCAATTACATTACTTTCGTCTGATTGATAGCGTCTCGCACCAGCAAGAATGTACTGTACACGAAAACGCGTAACTGGACCCAACCCTAAGCCACACCTGTAAACTGTAGACCACAACCACTCTCATTTGTTTAATATTTCGGTATCACCTCCCATCAATTCCTCGTTCTCAGAGCCGCCAACAGCGGGTTCGGACCCCCGGTGAAAAAATTTTCTCGTGCCTCCCAGCGGACCGGCTAAAAATGTTTACACTCAAACGGAAAGACTGAATGTCACGTGCCGAGTGACTCGGGCTCGTCGGAAAGGGCTAATTTGTGCAATCGACAAATAATGACACTACAAAGAAACACAAAAGCGTATGCAATACAGTCGGCCAGGGCCCCGAGGCGTCTTCCGGACCGTCGGGCCCGGTAAATTTACCGGCTTCACACCTCTCTCATCAGCACTGCTCGTACTGCCAAAATGTCCTTTTCTTTCTAGTTTTCCGACCGAAGTTTTGTACGCTTCTCTATTTGCTCGTATGTTTGCTAAAAACCAAACCCATCTCATCTTTTCATTTCGATTGTCCTAATAATAATTGGTAAGAGTATAAAGTATGATTAAATTATCCCTATACATACTCCTGCATCATCGACCCTGTAGAGTGAAGATAGTGACAGCGTCATTAAATGAACAAGGCAATTTAAATTTCGGTTCTCATTATGCATTTTTACTGGGCCTCCAGACTCTTCATAGCAGTTCCAGGATTCCTTCTCACGCACTTTCAGCCTTCCCTTAATATAACAGGTTAAGTTTCTTACCCCCCGCCCCTGCCGGAAGGTACAAATGTGACTCAGAAGTGCTACAGGGGGGGTACTGATATTAATACTTCCAGTAAATAACTTACTCCATGTAGCAGAATCCTTCTTGAGAAGCTAACATTTCCTTATCCAGTTAAGAATTCACGGTATTTTACAGACCTGGAGGTTCACTAGCATGTTCAGAAGAGCCCACTAATTGTCCCTGTTCTGAGCCAAGTGTATCCAGTCCAAGCCAGCACATCCCATTACTGTAAGATTTATTTTAATATTATCTTCCTAGGTAGTATCCTTCCTTCAGACTTCCAATAAAAAAGAGATAACCAGTATGTTGTTATATATATTTATTTCTGTTAGAAATACATTCATTGTGGGCAATTTCACATATCCTGATATCAGACGGTATAAGATGACTGTAGGCCTTTATGTCAGTTCCTGCAATACAGAGCGTCAAGTCGAGTGAGTGGCACTTACACAAATGCGGGAGGTCCGGGTTTAAAATCTCAGCCCCGCGGTCAGCATCCAAAATTTTTCATGTTCTGTTTTTTGTCTTAGTGATGCTCTTGAGGGAGAAGAGAAATGCGTGCATTGTTTTGGTGGGGAAACCTAAGGGAAAGAAGCCACTTAGGAAACTTAGGCGTAGATGGGAGAAATATATTGAAATGAATGTTAAGAAACAGGATGAGAGGGCGTTCACTGTGTTCGTCTGGCTCAGGATAGACATGTGGAGGGCTCTCGTGAACACGGTAATGAACTTTTGGGTTTGATAAAATGCGGGAAATTTCCTGACCAGCGGAGGAATTGTTAGCTTCGCAAGGATGACTCTGCTGCAAGTTAGTTTCCCCTGTTTCTTTATGTATTTGCCTCTGCAGTACTTCAAATTGGGCCTTAACAGCTTCCGACCAAATCCTACCCCCACCCCCACCCCCCGTTCTTTTCCCATCATCTTGCGAGGGCGATGTTAAGAATGGCCCGGCAGAAGTAGGGTGTGAGGTATTACACAGGACCTCTGAGATTCACGTCTTTCTGTGATTTATTTCAGCCGATGATGCTGTCTTGGCATACTTCTATGGACCGGTTGGATTTCTGCTCTTGTGCAATACCATCTTCTTTATTACCACAGCTTTCAAGATTATCGGTTTGAAAAGAGAAACAAGGATGCTTAAAGGACAGGAGAGCAGACGGCATGATGATAAAGCGAATAGACAAAGGTAAGTTTTGCATTGTTGTGTAAATTCAAAGAATCCTGTTGCGATATTATCCCTTCGAAGAGTTGGAAAAAATTGACACTAATTTTCTAACCGATTTCTGGCATAACATTGCTTTTTGGGGACTGTCAGGCTCTGCCCGATTGGCCTTCTCTTGAGAGTATGACGTAGGTGAAGATAAGTGTAAAGCGCGGGTGGGATGACATTGACAGAGGAAAATCGAAGTGCTGGGATCAGAACCTGTCGCTTTGCCACTTTGTATACAACAAAGCTCACATGGACTGGCTGGAGATCGCTAAATTGTACACATGTAAAACCTCATTCGTATCTCACAGAGAAGACAGTCTGTAAACATGACAAAGACCAAAAGGTTAATGTTATTTATGGGAACAGTCGGTATTTAGTTTGACACATAAGAGGGGGTGCTGGTAAGTCCTTAGCCCGACCTACTTCCCGATGTCGTAGGACGGAATCAATAGTGTCGTTGGAAAGAGGGGTCTGTTCATGTGCCGAATTGCAAGTCTTTTCTTGTTACAGAGGCTGAAAGGAAGCATGTCAGACGACGCTTGTAATTTCAACAACATGGAGACGCGAGCTGTTTTCAAGTTTTTTTTTCCTGCATGGCAAGGCGCCGAAGGAAATTCACGCCTTTCTGACAGAAACATTGGGGATCATGCGCCATACGCCACCGTCAAAATCTGGGTGGCCCAGTTTAAACGTGGTGATTTTTCCACCTCTGGTGCGCCTCGTCCTGGACGACCCAAAACAGTGACCACCCCGGAGATTATTGGTAAAATTCACGAACTAATCTTGGAATACCGCCGGATTTCGGCTAAATCAATTGCTGAGCAACTGGGCATCTCACGTGAGCGATTTGGGTCCATCATTCATGCAGATTTGGACATGCGGAAGCTTTCCGCGAAGTAGGTCCCTAAATGCCTGAATGCGGATCAAAAACGCCAACGGTGCCAATCGTCTGGGCAACTTTTGGATTTTTTTTGGCGCGATCCAAATGATTCCCTGTCGCGATTGGTGACCATGGACGAAACCTGGTTATATCACTATGACCCGGAGACAAAGCAACAATCATGGGAGTGGCGACATGGCGGCTCACCCCGCCCCAAAAAATTCCGAGTGCAAAAATCCGCTGGAAGAGTTCTAGCCTCTATTTTTTGGGATCAAGACGGCATCCTCCTGATTGATTATCTTCCAAAGGGCCAAACTATCAACGCAGACTATTACTCATCTCTGCTGGTGCAATTGAAGAACATTTTGAAGGAAAAATGTCGCGGGAAGGTCACCAAAGGGGTCTTGTTCTTGCACGACAATGCCCCGGCTCAACGGACACTTACAACCCAGAAGAAACTGGCCTACCAGGGCTTTCACTGCCTTGATCACCCACCCTTTTCTCCGGATCTGGCCCCGTCGGTCTACCCTGTTCCCTGGACAGAAAAGCAATTGAAAGGTCGCCATTTTTCGTCCGACGCGGAGACCTGGTTGGACGGACAACCTTCTGAATTCTTTTTTGTGTGGCTTGCAAAAGTTAGAGCAACGGACTAAGAAGTGTATTGAGCTTCGTGGGAAGTATGTTGAATAAATCCTGAGTTTGGTCGCTGTAGCTTGTTTCCGTCCTGGTCGGACTAAGGACTTATAAGAACCCTTTCATAAATACACTGCATGAGCAAAATTCAGATTTTCGTAATGTTACTGCAGGTATCACATATAGTTACCATTAGCCTTTGAAAGGTTAATGAGCACAGTATTATCACACCAACATCATAGTCTGTCACTGAAACATTGCCTCTTGCTCCATTAGAGTTCTTCTTGAGAAGCTGATTGCTCCCCATGTAGTCGAGAAATTGCCTGCATTATATGAAATTCGAATGTTTATTGTTGTGTTTACAAGCTCTTGTCATTGGTCTGTATCCTGGGTCAGAAGACGCCAGTCCACATCCCCCATCCCATATTTTTTATGTCCGTTTTAATGTCAACCTTACATCAATGCCAGGGTCTTCCAAGTAGTCTCATTCCACACCAGAAAAAGCATGCATTTCTCTATCTACCCAGCCAGTGTTATCCTCTTTAACAATATTTAGCCTGAACCATTACAACCCAATGCAGATCACATGAAACCATTCAAAGCTACATTCTGAAGTCCCACAAGGCCTATTGAAAGCCATAAACTTCAAATTTCTCGAGTTAGTTGCCTGAAAAGAAGAGTGGCGAACAACATTTCGGAATAACTTTTCTTTCCAGTATTTGTTTACAGAGGTAATTGACTATGTTATTTTATTATCACTATTTTTTGTGACTACCCCTTAGCATTAGGACTTTATATTTACCTGAATGTTTCCTTTTTTATGTTTTTTTTTTTAAAGTGTAATACTTTTTTTCTTTTTTTAGGTTTTACTTTCATTGGTCGCATAGGTCAATGATAAACAGTCAATGTACCTGCCATTATTAAAATAATATAAAATAATGTTTACAGAGGTATGCAAGATTATTAGCTTAAACAATGAGGTCTTCGTTCTTCTGGGTTGTTACGCATTGTATGTTGGTAGTTTACCGACGTTTCGGGATAGCCTGTCGGTGCCATTTCAAATGTCGAAATACAGGGAAGAGGTTCAAACTTCATTATACATAAGGTGGTGTTGACGGTGATTGGTTTACAGGGAATGTGAATGAACCAGTCAGGGTGGAACACGGGGGAAAAGAAGATAAGAGGTCGGGGAGACTTCAGGATAACGCCGGAAAAATGTGAAAAGACCCAGAAAAATTTAGACGCAAGAAAGACGGGGTTGGGCGAGTGTATAAAGAACACTGGAGGAAGGAGAGCCGCCTGGGCACTCGGGTATCATGTGCCGGTGCGTGACACAACCGCTAAGACGTGGGGAAATGGAACAGAGCCCACGAAAGGGAGACGCCACAGTTACTCCGAAAAAAAAAATTGAAAAGAGGCACAGGAAGGGACGATGTCAGTAAACAAATGGTAAAAATTGAAGCACAGAGAATGCGAGGAAGTACAGCCGTCTGGGCAGGGCGTAGAGGAAAGAAGAACGGACAGACGTCAGAGCTCAGGGGAAGTGGAACGGACAGAGAAGGGCAAGCCTTAGAGCCAAAGCCAGGAGCGACTGTAGAATCCGAGTAGTAGGGGAAAGAAATACCAGATGAAGGAACCTAAGGAGCTCTTGGGCGTAGGAGGCCAGGCAGTAAAAGAGCAGATGACCTTAAGGAGGACGGAAATAGGAAACTATTTTTGGTTTTGAAAAGCACTTTGAGCATGTCAACCGACAACATGATAGGGTGAGTTCTTTTCACAACCACAGGCTAAGGCAGAAGAGTTTGGTGTCCATCTGTCAAGATTTCCTCTCCTACTTGTACATTGCATAGCCACTCTATAACTGGTAGTGCAGAATAAATAAAAGATGGAAGGGAATTATCATAACTTCAAGGGTATTATGCTAGATTTCAGCTAAAATGGCTGGTGGAAGTCATGAAAAACCAAAGTGATATAGTGTCTCATGTGATATGTGTACTCACAAACATACAGAATACAAGTCAGACATGGTACTACTAGCCTTTTTTGTATCTCATCTATTAATTCGTCCATATTTTTGGTTATTTAGCATCCTGTTAAGTCCAGATTGGTTCTCCCAAATACATACATCATATTACAGTCCTGCTGTCAATAACTTATACACACACAAGCACCCACATGTATACACGCACACATCTGTTCAAGAATAAGTCTTAGTAGTGACTGTTTTCCCTGTCCACATAATCTTGAAGCTTCTACAGCAAGTGAAATGTCGGCCAGGCATTCAGTTGTATCAGAATGGAATGGACTACTCACAAAATGTGTGTGTGAATGATGGAGACATTGACAGTTTCCAAAACACTTAATGTCCATCTTCACCTCATATCGCTTGTCTGAGATGACTTCAATGACCCATCGCCAAATACTTCACAACTGCAGTAAATGGAAATGGCTTGCGGTGAAATGAAATGTCACTTAGAACCCAGTGTGGAATACTGCACCAATGTACACAACTGTTTCAAAGAAACAAGATCCAACATATCTAATGCAGATGTAATGCTCATTGTAGATGCATAATGATCCTAATTTTTGTAAATTTTGTTGAATTATAAATGCTCACAAGTAGTCTTTTCCAAGTGCTTTAAAAGCTTCCATGGTGACAGAATTCAGTAAAATCTTACTCGGTTGACAGCCTCATCACATGATTTATTTGAACTACCTGAAGCACCTGTCAGCCCAAGGAGATTTTATTACATACAAACATGTAAGTTTACAGTTCCATACCGCACACCTGACAGTGAACACACAATATTATGAAATTTCCCCACATGTAGCAGCTACAGCTTTTGAAGTAATGTGGAAGTACAAATAATGCAGGGGAGTACTCAGGTGTAATTCAGATCCTCCTAATATTAAATTTAACCTTTAATGCTAGCCTCGGTGCACTGTACAGAACTTTAATTCTTCACATGCTGCCAGCCTCTGTGCACCATAGAGAAGCAAAGGTATTTAAAGGCTACTGTAAATTTAAAACACCCCCATCATGGGCAGTAGTTGGATTTTAAACCCCAGCATCATTGAAATGTTAACTGCGTGAGTAAGATTAAATTTCCTTATTTGGATGTTAATTCTTTTTTAGAGTTTACCTACCATATATTGTGATATTGGAAAGCAAATATGTAGAAAATATATAATAAAATGGAATCATCATCCACATGAGCCAAACCTTGGCAGCTGGGCTGAACTTGTTATTGTTGTTACAGATTGAACCTGTACCTGAAATTGTTCATTGTGATGGGAGTAAACTGGATAATGGAAGTCATCTCATGGGCAGCTGGAGGCCCAGAATATTTATGGTACTTCACAGATCTTGGAAATATTCTTCAAGGAGTACTTATTTTCGTTATATTTGTTTGGAAACAAAAGGTACGTTATATCCTGGTGAGAAAATTCTGTCCATGGTATGCCAACCGATCAGGATCTCAGTTCCGCAGCAGCATAAAATCTCAGCCAACCACATCACACATGTCCACCTACAGCTACACAACTACAACCTCAGTATCCAATCATGAACAGTTTCAAATGAAACCAACTGCAACATTTCGTACTAGTGATGTGTCTTGATCAATCTAGTTGTCAGCCAGCTAAGTCAGTGCATGACTTATACAGCTTTGATGCCATCACCAGAAGCACTGCAAAGATTGGCAGGACAGAATGGTGGAAATCTATATACCCCATAGATAAAAGGTACGAAAACCATGAAAAATTTCTCAAGGTGCACATTTCTATATATATGTTTACTCTAGTGCACTTCATGGAACCACAATTTGGATTAGAATTGTGTTTATTATCACAATTTCTCAAAAAAACTTGTAACTGTTTGTATTAGTACACATTCTAGTAAAATGTGACAATTGTGCAATTCTCATTGACAGACCACAGTTTTCTTTACATACTTAAGGAAAACAAAATAAGGCACTTGTGTAAATATTACAATTGGAAATGGTTTCTTATTTGGGGAAAGATAACACTAAAATATTACATCAGTATCCATGAAATTGGGCCTGTACAGTATTTATAATTTTCCAGTTACAAACAGGTTGTTCATTTCCTTACCAGATACTTTTTATGGAAAGTTAAAATGATGATACTGCTTTAGCATTCATAAAGTACAAACTATGGAAGCTGTGTACTTAGTGAGAAAGGGAATCTTTTTAAGGTAAATACTTCCCATTTGAGTATCATGTTTTAAGAACAGAATTAATTTGGATTGTTATAAGAAAATGACTTGAACTTACGACATAAAATATCTTTATAAATGTCTCATATTTTACATTTGTTTTTCTCAAATATGATGTTGCATACAGTACTTATTTTTTCTGGTGTTCCTACACTTGCAAATAAAAGGAAACAGACATATGAAACTGTAAGGTCGGATCCTAAATGTGTCATAATAATGTATAAGAAAATGCAGACATGAGTATGTAACAAACTGAACAGGCCTTTACTCCCACTGAGCAGGGTTTCCATGAAATTTTGGATATAAGAATTGTAGAACTGATGATATCTTTTTATGTAGTCAATGAGCTATCACAAGGAAAGTATCTCCTGCTATTTTTCTGAAAGTTGACATGAAAAGAGGAATCTTAAAGTGACATGTCTTTAGAAATAATTTCAGGTACACCCATTTGGATGCTATGTTGAGCACCTAAGATTTTGTATGAATGTAATACTAGTACCATGGGCTGTGATGTGTAGCAGTTTTGTGCATAATGTTAGCAGTTTTTCATGAATTTATTACCAGTACTGCACACAGTAATGTTTCACAGCTCTGCATCACTATAATACTGGTATTATAAACCATAATGTTTAACAGATTTGTTGCAATGTAAACTGAACTTTCTGACATGTTACACTGAGTAGATGAGAAGAGGAATGATTGCTTAAGGCTATCTTCCAGTTCAGCACGTTTCATGGAAATTTCATTTCAACCACAATCATGTCTTTTTGTTCTTTTTCCATCCATCAGAAAAACTGTTCCAAAGACATTCCATGTATACACATTTTGACATGAAAAATATTACTCTATAATCGTAACTACCGTATTTATACAAAAGGAAAATAGATATGAGAGATGTCCTTGAATTTTGGATTCAATGTAGGTGTATGAAGTGGCCACCATCGGCATCCAAACACTGTCGAACCCACCGAACTGCTGCCTGAACTACGTTCTGTAATGTGTCCAGCGTGATAGCTGCACATGACATTGCGATGTTTTCTCGTAGATCATCCAGTGTAGCTGGTTTACTCCGATAAACATCATCCTTTAGGGACCCCCATAGGTAGAAGTCGAGAGGTGTTAGATCCGGGGACCGTGGTGGAATCTCAACAGCACCTCTTCGACCTATCCATCGTCCAGGTAGAGTTTCATCCAGGTACATCCTGACATCTCGATGGTAGTGGGGTGGAACGCCATCTTGTTGTAGGTAAAAGCTTTCGTCCCCATACAG
>Ga0131853_10020440_pt1 | contig 12022 bp, 8 predicted proteins | sample TergutLab28metaG_FD_92764 | JGI IMG/M metagenome (GOLD analysis project Ga0131853, IMG submission 92764) | Labiotermes labralis P1 segment gut microbial communities from Petit-Saut dam, French Guiana - Lab288 P1 (version 2) (version 2) | ecosystem: Host-associated > Arthropoda: Insects >...
ATATATATATATATATATATGTCTCTTAGATGTTTTGGCTGGTCGGCTGATCTCCCTGAGCGTAGCGACCAGTCGAAACATGTAGCAGCCAGATAAGGTTAAATACATATCAGAACAATATGTGCATTTGTTGGTACTAAGAGATTGCAGCAATTTAAACGTGTTTAAATGAAGTAAGTATAGGTGAACATTTGTTTGCCACACTTCCTATTCAAAATATTCTAAATTATGGAGATAATAGTGTTTCCAAGTGTGCTGTAGAGTATGCCACAACCAGGAGACAATTAAATTGACTTTGATATTTCAGCTTCTGAATGGCGCCAATAATGCTAATTTTCTTGGAAAACGGGCTCAAAATACGGACAATAAATATAAACACTAATGTTTATCAGCTAGAATTTTTGATATCCCACTTTCAAACACTCTAAAAAGTGGGACTATTTAACTTTAAATTCCTCTTTTATATTGTGGAACACTAAAGTGTAGGAAGTTTTCTGTATAAATGGTTGAGTGAATGAGTAAGTGGGTGAAAGGGCCAGTCAACCGGCCACCCGGTACAGAAAGTGATCACTGTGAGATGGCGCGTGAGAGCAGTAATTTGTCTTTCTGCTGATAAGCATTACGAGCTGGTTTATTTTTATGTGGCATCAAGACAGCTAAAGTGTGAGGCGAATTTCTATGCCCAGTCTATAGCAGCTATTAGCAATACTCGCATACAAGTTTTCTTCTTATTTTAACCAAATATTAATCGCAATTAAACGGGTTATTTGGGACCGACTGGCAGAAGAAAACTGTCCCAGTGTAATATCCGGGCATTTTTGTGGATCCTGCGAGAGGAATTGACCTTGAAGCGAGAGTCAGATCTAGACAAGTGAACAATTATATCAGGACGCTAACCACAAATTTGCCATTAATTGGCGTCTTCGTGTAATTTTGCTGCAAATCTTGAATGCGTTTCTAGTTACAGTCAATAGGCCAACTTCTTTCCTTTAAAATTACGCATGATTCATTACTTAGAATATTTTCTTCATTACGAAGGAGAAAGTTGTATGATTGGGAGGGAACCATACAGTGACGGAGTGTTCCACAGTGTAAAATTTTCAACCATTTTATCGCTTCTGAAGAAGCGTGGTTGGAACATATCACAAGACACTGAAGGCCACCTCGCCGTCATACTTTATATTTTTCTATAACCAGTTATCACAACATGGAGAACAAGCGAACTTCTGGTGCAAGGGCGACATTAGTAAAACCACTGATTTTATAGTCATAAAATTCTGTATGATTACAACTCCGGGGAAAGTATGAAACTTGCTCTGAGTTAACAACATGGCAAATTTCTAATTTTTTTTTTTAGTTTTATGGTGTCATTCATTCACCATTGTAACTAAGTGTGTGAAAACCTATGCTCACATAGATCAGAAACTACATATGTGCAAAACGTTTTGCAAGTGAACACTTATAAATATGGCGACATTCCGAAAGGTTCAAGCTCTGATGGACCCACTGAAGAGAGATCCCATAGTGGATTTGTATTTGAAAGAACCAAAACAATAAGAACCATCTAGAAATATTCTGTGTAATAAGAAAATATAGTGTCATATTTATGCGCGGAAATCCTTATTGCTGCTCACGTAATTTTGAAATCCTTAAAAAATTGCATAATATATATATATAAAAAACACATAATGGCTAGAACCATGCGGGTACGCGGTAGCGTAGATGGTTGAGGCTGGGCGGCTTCGATTCCCAAAGGTTTCATTGGATTTTTAATTGACTTTGGCCTAAACTCTCCGGCCGCGCTATGGTCCTGCGGTCGACCTAGCTTCTGACAGAAGTGAGAACCAGAGGTATCTCCTGGCAAGCAAAGGCGGCCGATGCATAGGGCTGACCAATTAGCCACCTTCATGTACCGATTGTCTAGCAGTCCTGGTAGCCTCAACCTCTTGAAGCTCTAAAGACATTTTCAGGCCTTATTAAGGGGATAGGTCTAGCTAGCCTAGGAATAGAACGATCGTCACAGCCTGTCTCATGAGCATCATGATATGAAATACTTAATATCTGCTAAGGCTGCCGCAAGTTGAAACTAGTGACTGATGAATGAAAACCTAGAACCTCATCGGTACAGGCCTTCCAGGCGGTAGGGTAAAATAACATGTATATGCGACTGTGTTTAAATTATTTATTACTTTCGTTTGGTGATTTAATGGAACGTACACGGATGTAAGTCTATTCTATTGACAACTGGGAGGAGATGGACCTTTTGTGATCTGTTTAATGTCCTATATCGTGTGCATACAATGGTGTCGATAATGCTAACACACCTAGTTCATCCGATAATTTTGTGTGTCTCGCTATATTCTGTTGAGACCCAAATAGTGTCTATGTTTAGAGTAAAATCAGTATCTACTGACAGATAGTAATTGTGTTGATATGTGCCTGTAAATAGCCTAATATTAACATTTAGAAATGTGTTACATCATATAGATAGACAGCTTTAGAATATCTCTATGATACAGTAGTTTCAGAAAGATCTGCGATAATAGTGCCTGGAGCTGTGCTTCTCCATACTCTACTTGGATTTATGTTTATTTAATCACACTGAAAATCTTAATTTCGTCTTGGTTAGGCTAACGGAAATTACATAAGTAACTATACGTCTAAGTGTTAATTTCTATACAATGAATAATTTGTAACAGTGCTAATTTCTATTATTTTACATTTGTCAGACATAAAAGGAAATATTTCTACCGCCTCCAGGTTTGTAATTCTTTGAATATACGAAGTATATATATCAAGATTTGAAAGCATATATATATATATATATATATATAAAACTTATCTCAGAACAAGGGTTCAAATTATTATCTCCTATACTCAGTTCCATTCTTTATCATTATCGTGTATTTCGCAATTTTCTCCTATTTTTTTTCGCATTCTATGGCAAGTACGTCTAAAAATGTTGCATACGATTCCTGGATTTGTAAAGTTACCAAACTGTAAAATCCTACATTATGTACAAAGGGCCTACCTTTTGAAATGTTTGCTCATCAGACGCGTTTTCGGGTGTATTTCAAAAACTGCGAAAAGCGATTGTCAGCGTCGTCAAGTTTGTATGTCTGTCCGTCCGCATGGGAAAACTCGGCTGCCACTGGACGGATTTTCATGTTGTTCCATATTTGAGGATTTTTCTAACAACCGTCGAAAGAACTGAAATTTTATTAAAATCTGACAAGAATAACAGGCACTTTTCATGGAGACCTATATATATATATATATATATATATGATACTATCTCGCTGAATGCTTCTTAGAATGAGAAATGTTTCAGACAAATGTTCGCTCTGGTTCGAACACAAGTTGGGTGAACAATCTGTTCCAATGTAAGAAGCTGGTTCAAAAAGGATTTATTTACTATTAATAATCACTGTTAAACACAAAACTAAATGCACTTAATTGCTTCCAAAAATTAATAGTTATGTACTACGTCACTATAATGCACTTAGTTAATTTTATGGTGTTCCCATGAGCTCACATAACACACACCCCTATGGTGAAGCACTTCTAGAACCCTTTGTTCTATGATTCGAATTGTAACAACACGAGTTGCATGCTTATTCCCCTATGGAAAGCGACTCACAGACTGACTCATGCTATAGCAAGACGCGAACTGAACACTGAAGCGAAGCCAACTGGACAAAGAAAAAAGCTATGACGTCACATAACTCGTGTTGATTGCGTCATTTCACACGGTCACGAGTTGTGCAATCACTGCACCAATGTTACGCATATTATTTGCGAGAAAATTCAACTGTAAAAATTGGCCTTAGCGTAACACAAAAGTTGTAGAGAAAATCAAAGCACACATTTCTTGTTAGATAACTTTTTTCCGACAATCGTATATTTTGTGAGATTATACAAAAAATTATGGTACAGACAGACAGACCACCCCGACAATACAATGATGCTTATAACAGCGCTTTACATGCTGGATAACTAAGGAAAGAATACAGACACACAAACATTTTGTTTAACACTTACTGCTCATAATTGATTAATTCCGTCTTATCCCTTATAATTTTTACGGCAGCAGTTACGAAAACAGAGAAACTATGCAACAACTTATCCGTCATTACGATCTGTTTTAGTCAAATTTTATGTCCAAGGACAGTAATAAGCAAACGAACATTCTTTTGTTTCAATGATGCATTTATACGCAACTTGTGAAAAGAGTGGAAATTAGTTGTAATACGACGATGAGTCAATAAGTACCCGCAATATATGTTTAATTAACATTTATTAAAACAGAGGTAGAAATCTTAAAATACAGCATTTTTCAACATAATCCCCTTGCTTTTCGATGCACTTGGTCAATCGCCACACAATCTTCTTTATGCCCTCAGAACAACATTTTGAATTGAGAGACAAGCTACGCATGCACCGTTTCTTTCAGTTGGTGGTCCGTGGTAAACCGACGACCTCTTAAGACTTATTTAAGTGGAGTAAACAGGTGAGAGTCCGAAGGGGCAAGGTTAGAACTACACGGGGAATGCTCCAATATCTCAAAGTTTAGTTTCTTAAGAGTTTCAACAGTGTGGGGGCAGGCATTGTCGAGGAACAACACAACTCCGTCTGACAGCATTCCTCGTCATTTCCTTCGAATTGCAGGCTTTAGCACTGTTCGCTGTTGTACCCGTCTCTTGATAACGTTCTAGTAGTAGCTATTGTGAGTCCCAAAATCTGTAAGCATAACTTTCCTGAGACTTGGTGCGTTTTTAACTTCTTTCGAGGGGGGGGGGGCTGCGGGTGAGGTTGTTTCAATTCCATACTATAGCGTTTACACTCTGTCTCGTGATAGTAGATCCATGTTTCATCTCCCACGAAGATTCTTTCCAAGAAGTGGTCGCCTTCAACACTATAGCGATCCAAAAGCCGTTTGCAAATGACCAAACGATTCTCTTTGTGTAATTCTGTGAGTTCTTCTGAGACCCATTGCGCAGACATTATGGAAGGCAAGCCTGTTGTGGATAATTTCATAGGCTGAACCATGACTAATTTCCGGTTGATGTGTCACTTCATCAATAATCACCCGTCTGTTCTGCAAGATCGTGTCACGGACTCGTTCCGATTTGCAACAGTAATGTAAGTGGATCGGCTACCGGCTCATTCCTCATGCTTAACGCTTGTGCGAGCATTCTTGAACTTCTCGATCATTTCGCAAAAAATCCGCTGCGACACGACACTGTTCCCTTACTGCACTGACATCCTTCTATATTCATTTCGACACCTTCTACACCGTCAGCATAAAAAACGGATCACTGCCCACTGCTGTTATATGGTGCAAATGACAAGCGAAGTGTCCATGTTTATGGCTCACAACTCACGATGTGGACTCTCAATGTCACACCTGCACCACGATAGTAGGACAGAAGTAGAACCGCGTCATGCCCAAACAACGGTGTAGCCAACTGCAAGACATGTACCTATAGAGCGGATAATTTTTGACTCATTCTCGTATAATTGCTTTCAAAAATCGGTACATATAATCTGCATTATTATTGGTGATATAAATTAAACATAAAAGTTTTGTTGTGCAACAATTAGCACGTTTATTTAACTGACAGTGACAAATAACTCAACAACAACAAAACAATAAAATGAATTGTTGTGTTTTCATTTCGAAATGGTTATACGAACACGCCATATTGTTGGGTTATAAGAAAATTACATATCCTTTTTTTTGGTTTATTTTACGACCCTCTCGTTTAATAAATGTAGAGCGTCACACTATCGGGTGGTTCGGCAGTAACGATTTGCGACACTTAGAACAAGGCATCTGTCGTTGTGTTTCTCTCCGGAAACTTTTGAGAAGAGACTGAGGAAAGCCATACGAAACTGTATTCCGGATAACCTCTATCTGGGTCGTGATTTGAAAAATGTTAAGTGAGGGTCCTAGTCTCTCTAAAACAATGCTTGTTATCCATCGGTCACATTGGTATTTCTGACGACAGGGTATTCGGAGCCGATTGGCAACCTCGGGCAAGGTGATATCATAAGGTTTCGCCCTAGGACACCAGCAGAGTAGGATAAAGAAGTCTTGTTAGATTTCTGCCTCGTGACGGAACAGAAAAATGTCCGTATACTGGTGACGTGCTGGAAAGCTATTTCCTTACGCTAAATTGGTAGTTAGGCGAGAAAATTTTTTTGTACAAAATACGGTGTCATCTCTTGGCCTCCAAATTCACAGTAACATATTTTTGCAAGAACGGGCTATACGTATGTCCCGGAGGTGCCGATTTCGAATCCATGTCAGAGTATTGACTGTACTAAGAAATTGTCGTGTTTTCCCAGTCTTTCAGACCTATATTTCAATAGACCACAATCTCCTATGAATACTATAAATACTTACCCACTCATTATCAATCTTGTTTCCATGTTGTACTAATCTGCATAGCCTATTTTATTCGATCTGCTTCATTATAAACCATACAAGCAGTCTTTCGTAAGGGAAACTGAGCAACTCCAAGCCAGGTATGACGTCATATGAAGTTTGGGAGTCTCACGGGTTATTGTTTTACTTGGGGAAAGATAGAAACATATTATAATAAATATAAATATAGTAAACTGCTCAGCTTCGTCACTCTTCGTAAAGTGCTGTGGTTCGTAAATTTAGCTCGCGGACTCTCGCAACTACTCGCCTTATTTACGTTCAGCTTCTTTCCGACTTTCAGATATGTTAATGGAAACCTCATTTCCAAATTCATTGATTGAAATACAGTATTCGTGTCGCAAAATTCTATACGTCTCACGAAGCGGATTGCTGTAGCGATAACGTGTTATAATTGTATCCTGAAGGTCCTGGGTAGGAGTCTCAGCTGGAACACCAGACAATATAACTCTTGTTTCCTGTGGTTACCCTCAGTAACTTGAGACACTTTCCAGGGTAGTATATTTATTAGGTCACAAAGAACATCCTTGCAAATAATTTTTTCAATTTTGCATCTCATGATTAGACACAGAATGTGAAATTCTGACATAGTTGTAAAACAACCAAAAACCACTTCATATTTCGTAGTGACGTAAATTTCCGATTACTTTATGGTTCTAAAATTATAAAACTTTTTGTAGGGTAGTTCGAGGTTATATTTAAATTACACGAATTGTATTTAATAGTACCGTTCCTGCCATACGCCAGATCACTACAACATTATTTTGATTAGCCATAAATAATTTAAAAAGTAATTAGTTTTCATATAAAATTTATGTCAAATTTGGACATGTAGCACGCAAGGAGAAGTAAGAAATGCCTAAAAAATTATGTTCGAAAAACTGAATGGAAGAAGCCAATTGGAACACGTAGGTGTAAATGTGATAATAATATTAAAATACATATTTAAGGGATAAGGGGAAATGTTGTGACCGGTTTCTTAACCTCTGATCAGGCGTGAGCAACTTTTGAACAGCGAGGTGAACATTTGGGTTTGATATAAGGCGTGGAATTGTAGGACTAACTGAGCGACTACAAGCTTTTCAAGGACTCCGGTTCATGTCAAGCGTTCGATATGCGAATTGATTAAGTTAGGAGACAGCACGTCATTCCTAGACGAATATCGATTGCCAAGATATGAAGCAATGGACTGTGGTCGAATTTATCTACGATTTTACCAAATTTACGCTGTTTCATTCAGATGACAGAAAACTTTATAGTCATCGACATCAGGGTTCCATATCTCACAAGCGCCTATCCAAATTAAAACGCCTTCTTTAACACCCTATAGTTGAGTGCTGCCGAATGCTGCTGTACCATTCGTATTTCAGTCTTAGTCAGCTGGACGGTTTCTTTCACAATCGACTCCTAGAAATTTATCGAATATGGCTCCTTGGTTATGCGCGAAATAACGGCTACTCTCCTCCGTACAAACAAACCGGACACACATTCGAAACACCATGCCGTTTGTAACTTATGTGTAAATGACCGTTTGCAATTCGAGCCAAAGCTGTGCTTTGAAGGATAGTGTAGGTTGCAAGAAGCAACAGGAAGGTGTAATGCACATTTGGTACCTGTTTGAGAGTCCTGTGAATAAGTATTCACAGGTTAATATTTAACACAATTTCATACGTGCGTAGAATATGGGCCCATGTTATCACTTAATTTTGCGACGTTAATTCGAGGCCGAGAGTGTCGCTGATGCACCGGATTGTCACGAAGAGTGCCTTACCATTCAGTACTCATTGTATTAAGCCAAGCCTTTCTTGACATTATGTCTGAAATCAAGTAGTTATCCCTGCAGTTTCGTATTCGAGATAACGACGGTTTTCATTCTCGGCTTCGAGGTCGACTTCCTTGGTTTTCCTCAATAACCTCAGATACCTTCCTGAATAAATCCTTAAATGAATTGACAACCCCTTTTGCTTCGAAATATTTCATCCTCTCCAAAAAAGGCAATTTCTTCCCACGATATAAATAGTTATTTGAAGTTTGAAAACGTCTCTTCAGTTTTAGTTGTAAACTAGGAAATAACAGTACGTAAACATTGAGGCAGGATTTGAATAACGCCACGAGATTTGTTGCACTCGTGCCTGTTTTTATAAACGATAAACTTCTAAACCTTCCGCTTCTATCAAAGTATGAGAGACAGTTTCCAGAGAATTGAATGGCCTTCTGTTACGTTATTCCGTCTAACAGAGACTACGATATGGTTGTCGTATTACTGTTGGAGGGGAAATACTCTTGGGTTTCTGACATGTAATCTTAGGGAACAAAGGCCGGCACAGCTCATTTCATGCCTTGAGGGATCTCGAAATGTTGAGTCACAATGAGGTGGACTTGAAAAGAGGATACCTTCTCATAAGATATAACGACGGATATATTCCACAAGAACAATGGCTGCGTTGTCTTTCACTGTTCTAATTTCACAGCCACTTATTTTCCGTGGATTTAGTTATTATTTTGAAATTAATTAATTAATTACAAATTCGCAAACAGGGACGATTTATTACCAAAACACGCACATTAAATTAAATGATATGAGTTATTGGCTTGTTTGTTAGTTACGCTTATTAAAGTAATAACAGTTGGGTAGAACCGTTAATTGGGTATCATATAGCGGACAGAGTCGTTACAGCCATTTGTCATTTGTTAGTTTCGTTCCCGAAGCTTTGGTATTATATGAAGTCAATTGATTTAGAAGTGGCTTTTATCTTCTTTTTCTTTTCAGCAAGATTTTTCTTTTATTATTTCAGTGCATATAAGTTTGTCATGTTGACACCTGTTCAGTGTTTATATTATCCAGTTACCATGCAAGCTCCACCTTCGCTTGTATCCTGTTTCTAAAGCACATATGGTTCTGCTTTTGTTTCACCACACATAAAAGAGAATGCTTTGTGCGATCACCAACCACAGCATATCACGGCTGACTGCACAGTCAAGAGCATCATTAGAAACTTCTGAATACAATTTTTGTCCATTTATTCTGCAAGCGTTATCTATGAGATGGAGTAGCATTAACCTGCACTATACAGTGTGTGTATAAAGTATATGGGCAAATTTAAGGCGTGACTTCCCCAAGCGAAAACAAGGAAAAATTAATATCATTATGTCAGTAAAACGTATTTCGAGTTACATATCAACGGCGTGTTAACCTCAGTCCTCTAGTTGGTTATCTGTGAGGACACTTAAAGAACTCTACTGTACACAGCTCCAATTCGAAATGAAGAGGCACTTAATCAAAGCATTTTTGATGCCGGTCAAACCATTCGCAACCGCTCTTGGACTTTTGAAAGGTCGCGACATTCCATGATCACATATATCCATGCGTGCATTCATTCAGTTGAAGGAAATATGAACATTTGTTACGATACGTGACTTTATATATATTAAAAGATCAACAGTCATTAAATTAAGAAAGTTTATTTTATGTACATAATATATGTTGAGAATAAAGTAAAATTTTGCATGTAACCTCTAAGTTAAACTACAAAACCATACATTATAGGACACGTGTTTACATAATACTTTTTTGATATGAACAAATTAATCTTGAAGTTTGTCCAAGAATTTTAAAAACACCCTTTATAGTGAACACGTCTGTCATACTTTCTTGTATTGAGTCTCCTCACAGTTAAAAAACACCGATTAGACTACGATTATTTGTTAATATTCTTTAGGCAGCCAGTATTTTAACATGCTGGTATCATTATCTACTTCACGCTTCGGTACGTTTCATCGGTTTGTGACGTTGTTTATGGCTTTAAATGCAGGTACGTTTTGGGTAAGCTTATTAGTAACAGAAACGTATTCCATGGCGGCTGACGAATGACAGGTGATTACTACCAAACATTCTGCCTTTAGAAGGACAGTATTTGATGACAATGCCATAAATATTCTGGAAATCTTCAAATGACATATATTCTAGACAAAACAAACAATTTTTTTTATTTCGTTTCTTTGTGCCTTAAATGTTGTCTGGAATTAGAAAAAAAGAATAGGAAATTTACATAAAAAGTCTGTTTATGTCCTCTAGCCATTGTTAGTGGTCACAATTTAGACTATGTTCCTGTAATGCACGTGTTAAGGCCAAAAGCAATCATTTGTATAAATGAGGCAGAATGTGTTCTCTGTGAAGTACGAGCTCAAGCAGAAGAAAGAGTTAAGCTTCGAGCGTCGAACATGATTGATTTTAAACGTCGCCTACTGACATTTTAGGATGCCGATTGTCAATGTCCGCGCTTACGATGTCTTCATGACAGTCGCTGTTAAATCTGTGACCAAGATCATGAGAAAATATACACTATGTTTCAAATACTAAGTGTTTTCTGCGGGGTGGAGGATGGGCAAGAATTCGCCAATTTAAAGTTTGCAGAAAATTACAGAACGAACGCCAAGAAATGGTCAATTTTGCAGTCATTACGTAACTTTTTGGCTTGTTGTAAACCTGTACTATTAAATGCAGTTTGATTGTCAGTACGAGATTCTTTAGGAATACATTAAATATTCTGAGGCGCGACATCCCCGTTGTGTACCAAATCACAACGTACGAAGTGAGCGTGATGCAGTTGTGTTTAGACTGCTTCACACTCACTTTGTACATTGTGACACATTAACTATATTCAGGCTTTGCATAACATTTCAGAAAATTCTTGGTTCTGTGCACATTACGACCCCTTTAAGTCAAGCACACAAAATGGATTTGGTAGCAGCAGTTTATATTTCGTTTATTGTCATACATGATGTGAAGGTGATTAGAAATAATGCGTGAATAATATTTTGAAAGGTAGGAGAAATCACACATTTTGTGGTACCTTCTTGCAATTATCTAGGAGATACTTAAAAATACACGGGAAGCCTCAGTCAAAGTGGCCGGCGACAGTGCCGAGACATGAACCAGACTCTTCATTAGTGTTAGTTAGAAAGGACACTGATAGGAAAACGTGTTGTGGTATTAGGACACGTGTAAATATTCGAATGCTTATTAATGGTAAAGAGTACCTTATAATTTTGTAACTGAATACTATTTTGAAATTAATAACGCTAGATTTGCTGATATTCAGAGTGCAGTCAGAGATTTTTACGGGAGGGGTGATTTCAGATAGGGATACGTTCACATACCCATACATATACACACATTAATCTCTTTAAATCTGTTGTCTATTAGGATCTGGTCTATAATGACGTGTTTCGTGCAGTATTATTCCATTACTGATAATATAATTACCAATATGCAAATACGGTTTAAATATTCCGAAACCCCATGTCTATGTAGCACATGACGAGCGTTTATTTATACGAACAGCAGATTAACTGAACCCGGGCACAGGTGATGACAGCTGTGTTTATGTGTCGATTTTAAAACAGGTGACACTGAAGCGATCAGTGTGAAACCCCAAATGCCAAAATAACCAGCGGATGGACTTTAACTGTGTCGACATTCACTCATGGAAATGCCTTTGATGTTGTGAATAGTGGTTTGTGCAGCACACTACAACAACACATGGTCAGTTCCTAGGTATATATATATATATA
>Ga0131853_10020442_pt1 | contig 12022 bp, 8 predicted proteins | sample TergutLab28metaG_FD_92764 | JGI IMG/M metagenome (GOLD analysis project Ga0131853, IMG submission 92764) | Labiotermes labralis P1 segment gut microbial communities from Petit-Saut dam, French Guiana - Lab288 P1 (version 2) (version 2) | ecosystem: Host-associated > Arthropoda: Insects >...
CCACGCTCTACAGGTCAACTGTATTCTGGCCACGCTCTACAGGTCAACTGTATTCTGGCCACGCTCTACAGGTCAACTGTATTCTGGCCACGCTCTACAGGTCAACTGTATTCTGGCCACGCTGTACAGGTCAACTGTATTCTCTTGGCTGAACGACATTATAAATTTGTACTTAAAACAAAACTATACATTAAATAATCTTAGTCAACAAAAACGTACACAACTTAAATGTAGGCATATTAACGTAATGGGAAGTGTTATTCATTCCGGTAACGTTGAAATGACGGATGAACGACATTTAATTGGAGATAAATGTAACACAGCGGTCTGAAGACAAGACACATCGGACAGGAAGGAATGTCGGATATTGTGGGCTCTTGCTGTAAAGAGTCACAGAAATAGAAGCCAACAAAATACATTGTTTTTGCGAAAAGTCCCTGACCGTCTATAACGAATCTCCTAAATTTTCGGCCCCTCCTGTGCCATTGTCAAGCAGTTCCAATTATTACATTAAGAAGTGTACAACTATTCACTGCTGCACACATCAACAAAACATTTATACTTATAAAAACGTAAAATTTTAAAATGGCCAGTCTTTGATTATGTACTGGTCAGAATTAAATTGGTACAGTCGATATTGCAATTTTGATTCGAAAACAACCACGGGTCTAATACAAGTCAGCTGCATCATCTTGTTCTAGCTTGTTAGACAGAACTTCAAAAGCATTTAGTTTTCTTTCTCTCTTTCTTTCTTAGTCTGATCTCTTCTACCTACTCTTGTAGCAGTATAGGTGGATTGTTGCATCTGGTAACACTCAAAGATACACACACACACTCTCTCTCTGTAGAACTTCTCTGGACGAAGGATCGGCCCGTCGCAGAGACCTCTCCCTGACAACACACAACACTCACAAGAGACAGACATCCATGCCACCGACGGTATTCGAACCCGCAATCGCAGCTAGCGAGCGACCGCAGACCTACTGCCTTAGAACGCGCAGCCGCTCTGATAGGGCCAGAATTTAACTAAAATTATAATTCTGAAACTTAGCCTTATGGTACTAATTTTAGCACTTGTTCCCTGAGCGTGTTCTTGTGGAATCTAACAGCTCCGCGAAGGGTTGTTTGAAGATTTGAGGATACATCAATTAATTAGGAGATTCTATTTTACGTAATACACGAAGAAGTTACCGTGGGTTTAGCATTTAGCATAAACAGTAAATTGCACTAATTGTGCAGTACACTGAATTTTCTACCCTTGTAAGGCGTGTTTGCGAAACTGTTGAAATTATGGTTCAAAAACCAACAAACAATAATCACATTTCACTTACAATCAACAAATCCTGTCCAAATCCACAACGCGTGAGAATGTTCCATGGAATGTTTCCAAAGCTGGTGAGTTATATAAAACTATTTTACTGCATTTAATTTTTAACGCACTTAATTTGATTAGCCCTGGGTTCGACTTTTTCCGACACCAAAAAGTTCCACAGTACAATTGTTTGGGAAATACTGGTTTAAACCATGGCGAAAATAAGATGTTGCGGTTCCCCTGAGAGACAAAAGAACATTCTGAGATAAGAAAAGCAAAGGGCTGACGTACCATACCGGTCCACCCCACACGTCCAGCTGCAGTCCGTAGGTCACAGTAGCAGCAGCAGCAGTTCCACCGCTTCATAACAGGCAAATGCCGCTGCAATATGATCGGCATGGTGTGGTCACTCTAAGAGACGTCTGAAGTGTCTGAGTGGTCGAAATGCAGAAACTCGACTTATAACTTTCGCAGTCAACGCAAGCCGATGCAAGCGATTTGTTCTGAAACAGATATAATATGTGCAGGTGAATATATGAATTACCTGCTTTGTAATCGGAACTGTCTTTTTACAATAATATATCAGTATGTCATGGCCGGACATTTGGTCGAAAGCAGAACAGCAGACTGGGGGTGATCACGCAACGAGCGAAGTATTTGCCTGGAGATTGTCAGACGGTGGCAGGTGCAGGCAGGAAGTAGCAACGGAATGACGTCATCCGTGTAGTGGCTCGTTAGCTAGACCTACTTAATATTTGATAGTGTAATCCTGGTTTGAGTTTCCGGGTAATTTGCTGCCACCAAACCTAGGAGTAGGATAATTGCCTAGCTAACCTTGTAGGTGCGTAAAGTCGAGCGGAAATGGTGGGATATGACGTAAGCAGGACAATGCGTAGCGTCTTCCTTCAGTTAAGACTAAGCACATTCAAATAACATTGTCTACTTTATTTAGCACTATGTGGATTCTAATTAGTTGGCTATGATTTCCTAGTTGCTAATTATCTGCCCATAAATATCACATTAAAAATCCTCAACTATAGTTTCAACAATAAGTTCTAATGCCTCCCCATACAGCATCAACACACACACAGGCTTTATTTAAAACAGTCGCATTTCGTTCCGTGTTTCAATCAACTTGTCGCACAATTTGTTCCAATCCCCAAATGATTTCTGTTACTCGTTTCTATCAAACGTTACCCAATCTCAGTAATTATATTCACCACAGCTTATCCGCTGTTTGTTGCTTTAGCGTGTCACCAGTACAAATAAACTTTAGCAAAGTTTTTGCAACAAGGTGGTCATGGTGGTGCCTCCGTAAGCAGTCCAGTTTCTTCCTCGGGCACAGGAGTAAATCGACAGACAGACCCTTCAGCCCCTCAACGGACGGCTAACAAAAGGTGTTAATGCCACACCCTGATCACGTCATAATTAAGTCCTTGACAGAAAAATTCCAATTCGTTAAAACCATAGTCAGGTTGGCGTGATACAGTGCTAGTGGAGCTGCTAAGGTGAAGACGCTGAGTCGCAATTCCCATAGCCTGCCGTGCGAACACCATAGAGAGAGGCAACTAATGTACAGTCCGATATAAATTACAATAAAATACATTAAGCCTTAGAACTAAAGTTAAAAATTCTTACAGAAAGAACTATTGCCGCCAATCATTCCTTACATCCGTATTCCGTGCATTAGACTGACTACACGGTGTTTAATTCAACCAACTGCACATGGAAGATAAACGCAAAGTTCACCCTGGAGCAGGCCAAGAAGGCCCAAACGGGGAGTACAGGAATAGCTATACTCTTTCATTAATCTCGGTGTCAAATGTGGGTGAGTGGTGAACGCCACGCCCCGACCGCTTTACAATTGCGAAACACAGCCGGTAGCCATTGTACAGGAGGCTGGGCGTACACCAGAGCCGGTCTGAACAAGAACATACAATCTCGTGTACCACTGGAACTGCACTTGTAAGCATAAACATTTATTTTGTGTTGCTCCTCCTACACGTATCGTCCCCCATATACACCTTCTTCACTGTAGTCATTTACAAAAGAATGCATTTATAATAAATGCTGTCCAAGATGTGTATATGTGCACTCATAACACAATGGTATTTAAAATTTTGCCAAAGTGTATAAAATGGAAATGCTTACATTTATTAACAATCCTATGTTTCGTTGCAGACATCTACGTCACTAGTGGCTTCTTCATTCGAAATGTAGTATTAAACCTGAAAATAATTAAGAATTATAATTCATGCATTTTTTACTACAAGTTTGTTGAATTAGATTATACGAAAGTCGCTCTGTCAGGACTCTGCCCGTTTTTGGGTTTCAAGTTGGGCCTCTGGACGCCCACTGACCCTCCGCTGAAGGTTTTGGACTCTTGACACAGCATAACCGAAGCTCAAAAACTGTTTTCTAAACATTTTATGAGGCGATGCTGTGTTTTAACTGAAACTGGTGTGTGTCTGTGTTTCATACTGTGGACCAATTCGGAGGCCCTGATTGTTTTAACATAAGGATTCCCTGATGAAGACACCCTGGGAGAGCCGAAACATGTAGAAGCAAATTGTGCGTCGATTGTGTTTAATTTTTAGTGCTTGATTAGTTGGTTACATTTCGCTCATTTGCGACAAGAGTGCCACAACTAAAAATTTGACATTTTTTTAGTTATTGTTATAGAAAGAAACGTTTGCAGATGCACTTTTAACAGGTATAGTGTCATAACGCTGTTTGCAAAACTCGCCGCTGTAGAGCAGTAGTGTCGTCGTTGCACCCAAAAAAAAATTATAGCACTTCAAACCCTTTAAAAGTCTCTCCTGAAAATCATACATTTTCAGTTGTGACACTTGTCGCAAATGAGCAATGTGTTAAATCTGACTCATGCACAGTGTACAAAATATTAAGATACCTACCACATGTTGTGTGTTTCGATGTGTACACTAAAGTGAACCAATCGGCACTACGTGCGTGTACGAGACAGCAAGCGATGTTGACGTAACACTCGTTTATGGCAGTGCTATTAGTGGCCACAAATAAAAGCTCTGTGGCTAAGAATATAATATGGCGCATGCGCCTGTAATGCTGGTTGACTACACAGTAGACAGTACTTGCGCAGTTGCCAGACGGTTCATTGAAATCTGTAAGTCATTCATTCGGTCTTACCGAACAAAGCGTGATTTTAGTGTCGTCTGTGCCTGTGATTACGGTCGGCCCTTCGTTGAATTTAACCAAACAGCGTCTTGTTGGATGCCCTATAGGGCGTAACGAATTTCACCAAAACGAAAAAAATATTTATATGTAGACAGGTTGAAACTAATGAAATTTATTCTTAAATTATATAGATATTCGTAAATCCCTTTAAATACCAGTGGTTACTACACATACCAGTGGTTACTACACATACCACCACACGTAATACGAAAAACAAATTCCCACCACTTTTGAGTTTGTTTTCCATTTCAATCGAACACTATAATTCTCGACATTTAAAACACATTACTTCAAAAACGTCATAAACTGGGGAAAGTTTGGAGAACAAAAAGTGGGTTTGACTGACCCGTGGATCCTCATGAAAAATAAAATACAAATACTCCAAGCCGGCCTATGTAAATGATTTCCCGTAAAAAAATATTTTATAGCCCTGTGGTTACTATACGCACCGTCAGGTATAACACCAAAAAATCCACAAATCCACACTTTTTTATGCTATCTAATTATTCACTCTTCATCAATAAACAGCCACTCACATGTACTACGGAAACAGACTGGTTTTTACTCCAAGCACGGGGTGTTCTCTGTGAGGTGCGAACTGAATATCAAGTAGAATTGATAGTTTCAAAGCGCTAATGTCACTCGCACCTGCTCCATTGTAATAACTCCCTGATATCAGACCGGAAGCAACAATACCAACAAAACGCATTGTTAGGGGTTCCGATTATTCAGTTTCGTAGATATCTTATCATACAGAACGGCAATCAGTTCCCACTACAGATATGCCCACAGTTACGCCCTTAAATAAATTCAAGCTATTTGATCGAAGCTCCCAGCTGGTCAGAGATATTACGTATCGGTCATTTGTGAGCATCCCGTGACCGTCTGCCCTTCACTGTGTGGCCCGTGGAGTCTTTAGTAGCACAAAACACACCTCTTTTGTCGCGAACTGTCGGTAAAGAAGAAGGTCTCTTTACCTATAGAGCAAAGAACGTTGTCTGAAGTATCTTTGTGACGTAAGAAGTGAATGTGATGTAGATTCTCTTTGTTTTCAGAGGGTTAGTTGCATTTGTACCTCTTCAAACATCATAACCGCCAGATAAAAGACGGGGCCAAAAGAGTAACATCTGTGAACTTTTGAGCGCTTTCGAAAAGTTATGACATTCATCAACACCTGTAATCCGTGGCATAGAGTGTAGAAAGGATGTAATGGTTATGTTTGAATTTAAATTGAAGAAAGTTCTACGAAGAGACATTACTTGAAATCTGAGGAGTGTATCTAATGGCTCTCGACCAGTTCGGAATCGGCCGCTGAACACTTTAGCAACAAACAGTATTAAGATCCATTCGCAGGAGCATTGTAAAAAGGCAAAACGAACAGTGTTCACAGAAAAGTAACTATAATATATTCCATGAATATGTGTTTTGTGCTACTAAAGACTCCACGGGCCACACAGTGAAGGGTAGACGGTCACGGGATGCTCACAAATGACCGACACGTATTCAGCAGCTGTGAGCTTCGATCAAATAGCTTGAATTTATTTAAGGGCGTAACTGCGGACATATCTGTAGTGGAAAGTGATTGCCGTTCTGTATAAGATTTCTACGAAACTGAACAATCAAAAACCCTAACAATGTATTTTGTTGGTATTGTTGTTGCCGGTCTGGTATCAGGGAGTTATTACAATGGAGCAGGTGCGAGTGACATTAGCGCTTTGAAACTATCAATTCTACTTGACATTCAGTTCGCACCTCACAGAGAACACCCCGTGCTTGGAGCAAAAACCAGTCTGTTACCGTAGTATATGTGAGTGGCTGTTTATTGATGGAGATTGAATAACTAGATAACATAAAAAAGAGTGGAGTTTTCGGTGTTATACGTGACGGTGCGTGTAGTAATACCTTCCATATTAATTTTCATTTTTCGTGAAATTCAGTAGGCCCTATAAAGCAATCTTACAGGGCGTTGTTTGGAGATATTCGGTGAAGTGGTGAACCTACTCGTACGTACAGACGACACTACAAAATTGTTTTGTTTGCTGAAGCGACATTCATTTTCAAATTTGAATTTACGTCCTGAGTAGTGCGCAGTTCTACTTACGTTCCGTTTATACCTCTTCAGCTATGCTGACAGCCTAATACATTTTGTCCGCTCGGCGTCGCTCTTGTCGCGTCGATCTTGTCGTGAGGACTGAGCGTCGCTTTCTTAGTGTCACTCTCGGCGCGTCGCGTTCTCTGTGAGGTACGCATTAAATACATGACGTGACGTGCAGGGATTGGCCAGACGCCTTAGGCGTCATTCACACTGCAAGCCGAGTCGAGCCGAACAGGACCGAACCGAAACGAATCGGACCGCCTGAGTAGTGCGCAGTTCTACGGACGATCCCTTTATACCTCTTCAGCTATTCTGACAGCCTAATCCATTTTGTCCGCTCCGCGTCGCTCTTGTCGTAAGGACTGTGCTTCGCTTTCTTAGTGTCACTCTCGCCGCGTCGCGTTCTCTGTGAGGTACGCATTAAATACATGACGTGTTGTGCAGGGATTGGCCAGACGTCTTAGGCGTCATTCACAATGCACGACGAACCAAGCCGAACCGAACCGGAACGAGCCTGACCGAGCGTGTTCACTGGCTGATGTTTGTTAATCACAATGCTTTAATAAAATACAGGCCTGTTGCACTTTTTTGAGGAAAATTAGTCTCTTACGCGTCCATTGGTACTAGGATTTCAGAGTAGTTGAAGAGGTAAAACGAAGCTTAAGCTGTTTTCTGTTATGTAAATTCTAAATACGTTTATGTGTTGCAGAAATTTTAGACTTCATAGCATCGAGTACTTAAAAATTGCCAGTCTGAAAACATTTCCAATTTTTTTCCCGTCTTTGTTAATAAATTTGTAGAATACATTTTTTGTTGTAAATTTCAGCGGAAATACTATCGAATAATTCACAAGGGCTGTCGAACTGGCTGCCTGTGACTTCACTGTAATCCTAGAAGTGACGCACAATGTCCTTTGCGTTAGGGCGCAAATGTACTTGGCTTACCTTTTAATTTTTACACACACTGGTAATATTCTAGCTATTAGGCCCACTTCTGTTTCCACGGGTTTTTCATACATGTGGTTCACTAAGCGACTCACAAATCATTCTATCAAATTTAGAAGCCCCTTTACCTCCCACAATCTCTGTATGTCTGAAATTTTCATTAACACCCTGTGTATTTATACATATGGGGCGTTTGTAGTAACCACAAAGCAAGAAATCAAGCGAACCACTTATTGAATTTGATTGGCGTTATTGTCTATGATGTACCCACCGGAAACTGATATGTGATGTTGGAATTTTTGGGCCCTTAATGTTAAGTTCTAAAATCAACAGGAGACGGAAAAGCATTCTTAAAATTGTAGTTTATTTCATAATATTTGTCGCTTATCTTGATTGCCTCTTTTTAGCGTAATTATAGCCATGGAATACATTAGAGTTACGTTTCTGTGAACACTGTTCGTTTTGCCATCTTACAATGCTCCTGCGAATGGATCTTAACACTCTATGTTGCTAAAGAGTTCAGCGGCCGATTCACAACTGGTCGAGAGCCATTAGATACACTCCTCAGATTTCAAGTAATGCCGCTTCGTGGCACTCTCTTAATTTAAATTCAAACATAACCATTACATCCTACGCCACGGATTACAGGTGTTGATGTATGTGATAACTTTTCGAAAGCGCTCAAAAGTTCACCGATGTTACTGTTTTGACCCCCTCTTTTATATGGCAGTTATGATGTTTGAGGAGGTACACATGCCACTAACCCTCTGAAAACAAAGAGAATCTACATCACATTCACGCCTTTCTTCACAGAAATGTATGAGACTACGTGCTTCGCTCTACAGGTAGAGAGACCTTCTTCTTTACCGAAAGTTCGCAACCAACATCGTTAGGTAGCGCAGGAGTGCAAATTTGGATGGAGGCTCTCGAATTTGATTTGAGAATAACTTCTCATAGCAACGTAACTGCATGCGACACAGCAACAGCGACGCCTTGCGGACAAAAAAGCGGGACATCACAAATGGATGAGGCTCTCAGAAAAGCTGAGGAGGTCGCGCGCGCGCGCGCGCGCGCGCGCGCACACACACACACACACACCCACCCAATAAGAAAATACCTTCAGTTTTGTTACAGCACCAATGGTTAGGCGAAGGCGCCTCACAGGCACGATATTCTTACTTCTGTCTGTCTTTACATAACTGACGTAATTCAGCCGACGGGAGATATTTTGAGCGCGCTTTAATTATGCTGAGTGAAGAAGACGTTCTTGTTTTAACAGTACTACATACCACTAAAATCTGATGAAAGATTCGAGACATCGATCTTTCCAGATAGGCATATTTTGTACACGGTTCTCTCTCTACGACTCCTGTATACAGGTCTGAAGTGGACTCGACGTACAGTCGGTAAATGTAGCCGCAGATACAAAATAAACTGCACAACAAAAGTGTTTGCTGCACGTCATATAGATCTGATCCTTATTCCTTGCATTCATTAGATGCATAAAATATATTAAAATAACAATTAACAGGTCTATGCAACAAAATTACATTCATAAAAACAGAGTACATTTCTTGGTATTTTTAATATATTTTACGCAAATCATACATTTTGCGAATATACATAACATAAAGGGATGTTCCATAACAAATTTATACCCAGTATCAACGGCTGGACTAAGAGGGGCAGCCTGATAGCTGACCGGGTTGCCATCCTACAGGGGAGCTAAGACGTCACTAGAATACTGGGTGCTAGTAAACTGTAATACGTTGGTGACAACACGCAACCATAAAGTTGAATAAAGATAGACCAACTTGATGCCACTTGCTGTATTATTTCATTATTTAATGCTCAACATGTTCCGGATGTTAGTACATCCATCCTCAGGCGCTTGCGACTTATTTGTTGAGTTATTTCATGGGTTGTATTGCTCTGGTTCGATGTGTGTTGGTGTTACGGTCAACAAATAAGTCGCAAGCTCCTGAGGATGGATGTACTAACATCCGGAACATGTTGAGCATTAAATAATGAAATAATACAGCAAGTGACATCAAGTTGGTCTATCTTTATTCAGCTATCAAGATGATGCACGGTCCAATATACATAAGATACGCAACCATAAAGTTTACCCTTAGCGAAGTCACATCATATCTTCCCCTGTACTCAATTAATGAACTCCGAACAGAACGATGCCGTACAGCAAGACAGACATGCCATTAACAGTCCGGAAGAGTATACTCAAACACTTAACTGAAAAAGCACACCATGCACATTCAGCAATGAGATAATGGATCCACCCAACTGCACGGGCGCGCAGGGCATTATATATATATATATACATATATATGTGTGTGTGTGTGTTTTCGTGTGGTGCATTCACTTATACTTCAACATGCGTATCATACAGAGTTTAATCAACTACTGGGCAGATTTCTTTAATGTCTCAAATATTTAGTATGTCCAACATGAACGTAAATGCATTGTTGCCAACGACGTGCAACACTCTGGCATGTCTGTTATATGAAATCGAACCCAACAAAATACATTGTTTTTGCGAAAAGCCCCGAACTGTTTATAACGAATCTCCTAAAGTTTCGGCCCCTCCTGTGCCACTGTCAAGCAGTTCCAATTATTACAGTAAGAAGTGCACAATAATTCACTGCTGCACACATCAACAAGCCATTTATGCTTACAAAAACATAAAATTTTAAAACGGCCAGTCTCTGTTTATGTATTTGTCAGAATTAAATTGAAGTCACTCTTCAATTCAGCAGTTCTGCGGTTGAATGGCTGCGTTTTACAAAATTACATTCTGCGACTACGAAGGTTTACAAGCGCGCGCACGCACACAATTTTCCGTTAGAAATATTAATTTTAGTACTGGAAACACTAAATATGTTTAGAACACATTAGTTTCATTACACGAATCATCTCCCCATTTTCCACGAGGGACTCAGAAGCGCTGCGAAAAACGGCGGTTGGTAAAGTCGGTATTGAAGTTTTGATTCCAAACAACGACAGCCCTAGTACAAATCAGCAGCATATCATCGCTTGTTCCAGCTTGTTCGACGGAACTAAAGAAGCCTTTATCTTTCTTCCTTTCTTAGTCTGACCTCTTCTATCTACTCGTGTAGATGTAGAGGTGGATTGTTGGATCTGGTAACACTCAAAGATACTCACACACACTCTCTCTCTGTAGAACTCCTCTCGACGAAGGATCGGCCCGTCGCAGAGACCTCTCCCTGACAACACACAGCACTCACAACAGACAGACATCCATGCCACCGAAGGTATTCGAACCCGCAATCGCAGCTAGCGAGCGACCGCAGACCTATTGCCTTAGAACGCGCAGCCGCTCTGATAGGGCAAGCATTTAACTAAAATTATAATTCTGAAACTTACGCCTTATGGTACTAATTTTAGCACTTGTTCCCTGAGCGTGTTCTTGTGGAATCTAACAGCTCCGCGAAGGGTTGGTTGAAGATTTGAGGATACATCAATTAATTAGGAGATTCTATTTTACGTAATACACGAAGAAGTTACCGTGGGTTTAGCATTTAGCATAAACAATAAATTGCATTAATTGTCGATCCTTGTAAGGCGTGTTTACGAAGCTGTTGGAATTATGGTTCAAAAACCAACAAACAATAATCACATTTCACTTACAATCAACAAATCCTGTCCAAATCCACAACGCGTGAGAATGTTCCATGGAATGTTTCCAAAGCTGGTGAGTAGCATAAAAGTATTTTACTGCATTTAATTTTTAACACACTTAATTCGATTTTTTCCGGTACCAAAAAGTTCCACAGTGCAGTTGTTTGGGAAACACAGGACTAACTCGTGGCGAAAATAAGATACACATTTTCCCTGTTTAACAAAAGAATATTCTGAGAAAAAGAAATGCAACGCACCATATAGATACATCCCACGCGTACTGCTGCAGTCGGTAGGTCATAGGAGCAGCAGCAGCAGTTTTATCGCTTCATAACAGGGCAACACTTCACTACGAACGGCATTGTTAACAGACGCCGGATGTCAGTGTGGTCCAACTGCACATATTTGAACCACACTCTTAGAACTTTCGCAATCAACTCACACTACTGCAAGCGATTTCTTCTGGAACAGAGATAATGAGTGCAGGTTAGTATATGAATGACCAGCTTTGTAATAAGAACTGTCTACAAAAATATGGCAGTATGCCATGGCCGGATATTTTGGCATAATCCCATACTAGGCACGAAACACGCATGGACTGGGGATGATCAGACGGTGGCAGGTGCAGGCAGTAAGGAACGAAATGACAGCGTCATCGTATTCCGGGAGTTAGACTTACTAAAACTAAACTAAATTCCGTGGCCTTAGTCCGCACGCGAACTATACCGACAGAGCGGCCGCCGCCGGTCGGCGAAGTTAGTGCCAACTTTTGCGGATAGAGGGGTGTCACGTGGTCAGCGC
>Ga0131853_10020443_pt1 | contig 12022 bp, 9 predicted proteins | sample TergutLab28metaG_FD_92764 | JGI IMG/M metagenome (GOLD analysis project Ga0131853, IMG submission 92764) | Labiotermes labralis P1 segment gut microbial communities from Petit-Saut dam, French Guiana - Lab288 P1 (version 2) (version 2) | ecosystem: Host-associated > Arthropoda: Insects >...
ATAGCCTTAAATATAGCTAGGTTAGATACAACTTCTACCTCTTCTATGGCTGGACGTATTAAACAGATGGCTTGGGACCATACTTACCTTGAAAAGTTACTTTTTTATATGCTCTAGCCCTGAGAGTGAGCGGCGTTAAAAAATAGTCAATACTTATAAGGCTTTTACGGCCGGCACCTTTATAAATAGTTAATTATATTTTCATATAAAAAGCATTATAAGTATTGACTATTTTTAGTTTATGTATTAGAGTGTTTTATATATAAGTTTTAAGGAGAAAACAAGTGAGAAAAGTAGCTTTATTAGCTGTAGTTGCTATGTTAGCCGTTAATGCCTATGCGGTAGAAATCGGCATTGGTGGTAAATTAGGCGCTGGTATTGGTTGGGGCCATATTACCGAAGGTGTAAATAGCAGTAGCATAGATGCCGCTATACAAACAAGGCAATTAGGTTTACCTATTGGTGGTGAAGTTTTTGTAAACTTAGGGGTTAGTGAGCTTATTGGCTTACAATTAGGTGTAGCTTTTAGTTATGCCTTAGGTATAGGTGATATTAGTGACCGCGGGCGGGTTGATGGTGTTAATAATGGCGATTGGAGCAGCTGGGAAACTTGGCCAAGCGCTATAACCGATGATTTAAGGCTTAGCATAATTAGTGTTGGCTTAGATATTTTAGTTCGTTTTAATTTACCGCTCAATCTGCCTATTGGTCTTTATGTAAGTGTTGGCCCTAACATTGGTTATAGTAATGCCCGTACAACAGCTACCAGCGATATTGCCGGTTATGCCGATGACGGCGACTATATTGGTAGTCACTTTTTGGATATTACCGGCGTATTAGAGTTTGGTGCCGCTATTCCGCTAGGACCCGGCGCTTTAAATATCAACTTACGTAGCCGTATTGGCGGCGGTTTTTCTTTAGCTTCGTACGATCAAGATGGTAGTATAGAGCTGGAAAGTGATGAATTTGTACGCCGCTTTATCGGCGAAGTTGCAGCCTTGCGTATAGGTTACAGCATTAATTTTTAATTTAATATCTCCACTAAAAGATATTAACATAGCAGTAAAAATAAACCCCTTGTTAGCGCAAGGGGTTTATTTGGTAAGGTACTGTCTTTTTTAGTGCAAAGTTAATTTGCTCTTAAGGTAATAATAACTATTTCTTCCGGCGGGCCAAGCCGTACATTTAACAGCGAGGTACCAATGCCGCTGGTAATAATAATTTGGCCATTACCGCTAGGCAGCGGCACTAAACCATATTTGTATCTTTGCCTATAACGGCTGCTGGTAAAGGGAGCCCAGCCCAAAAAGGTTACCTGCCCGCCATGTGTATGGCCGCTAAGCACTAAATTAATGGCGCTAACATCGTACTGCTCCACAAAGTCGGGGGTATGGCTTACCAAAATGGTAAAATCATCTGGCCGGCGGCCGGCAAGAGCGGCCGGAAGGTTAGGTAAGCTAAAGCGCATATCGGCTACCCCAGCTAACCAAAGACGCTGGCTGCCTCTACTAAGGGCTAAACCGTTATTTTCGAGGTTAGTAATACCGGCACGGTTTATTTCGGCTATAACACGGTTACGCAAATGGTAGTCATCGTGGTTACCAAGTACGGCATAAACCCCGTAGGGAGCTTGCAGCTTAACTAGGTAGCTAAAAAGTTCTCTTAAATTGGCTTCGCGCCGCTCGGTTAAATTGGCTCGCTGGCGGCCTTCGGCATAGTCGCCGCCTAAAATAATTATATCGGCCCCGCTCTCATTAAGCTGCTTAATAATTACAGCAAGGCCAGCCTCGCGTAAGGTGCTTTTATAGTGAAAATCGCTGATAAAAGCAATTTTAAAGCCGTCAAAAGCCTCTGGAACAGCCCTATCTTTAATAGTATAGTGGGTAAATAAAGCTCCTTCGCTGTTAAGCATAGTACAAGATGTAGCCAGCAGAGCGATAGGTAATAATAGCCATAAGTTATTTCTCTTAATTTTCAATTTTTATTTTTTAATTACCTTGTAAGATAAGCTAGCTCTTTAGGTAAAACAACATTGTTGCCAAATAAATCTTCGCCGTAACCATGTTCGGCCAAAATTTTTATATCTTCCAATACGCGTTTATCACCCTCAAAAGTTAGTTTTAAATCTAGTTTACCATCAATTTTACCCATAGCCATATAACGTGCCACTAACCTTTTGATAAAAGAGAGAGCATCTTCCCCTTTTATTTCGTCAATATCGATAAAATTAAAAGCAGCTTCATAAACTAAAAGTTCTTTTTGCTCTATTAATTCAAAAAAAGCGGCACGGGCAAATTCTTTTAATTTATCAAGATTTAAAACTTCACCTGCGGATAAAGCTTTAAAGGCTTTAGTTTTGCTAACCAGTTCGACAAGTTGTTTGCGTTTATGCTCATTAAGTTCTTCGTTGGCTCTAAACAACTCCAACGGCAAGCTGGCATTGTATTCTTGGTCGTAAAGTTTCATCTTTACTTCACTGCCATAGTGTAACACAATTTTAGATATTAACGTTGAGGGCCTAACATGAAAACCGCGATAGCTAGGATAAGTTAGGCTAATACTGGTTTTTTCTACATATTTTTTAAGCATAGTTTGGCATAAGTTACGGCTGACTTTACGGTAGCGGTCGGCATAACTAATGGCATAGCCAATGATGACTATCAAGCTTCTTTCATCATTTTTTTCGATGAACGAAAGTAACCTAACTTTAGGTTCGCTTAAAATATGACGCTGGTAGTAATGTACCATAGCGGTTAGTACCTCTAGTAAATGGTAAATAATCGAAATATGGCCGCGCATTACCGGTAGGTTTTTGTCTTGCTGCGGTAAGTCGCTACCTAAAACGGCGGTATCGTAAAGCGATTGCATATTATGAAAACGCGTTTGCAATAAACGCACGTTTTCGGCACTAACCACCGAAGGAACTAAACTAGCTAATCCTTTTTTGCTAAGTTCGATAGAGCTACTTTCTAAAAGGCCGCTGCTCTCCGATAAATTTAAAAACTCGGTAGCTAACATTACCACCGTATTACGCGGCGAAGTTTCGTGGCGTACGCGGCGGGTAACCGGTAATTGGTAGCTAAAGAGTACTTCTTCGCTGGTTAGCGATTCCGGCAGAGCATTAACATTAGCGGCTATCTCACGTTTTTTACCTTCGTTAATTAAAGTAACACAGGCTTTTATAAGCAACTCGCGCACCAGTCTAATGCAGCTTTTGGTTTCGCCGTTAAAATCGCCTTCTATATCTAATAGATAATATTTCTTAATGTTGTCTCTAATGTGCAGCAGCTTAACACAGGTGGCACTCATTATTTTAACAACAGCTACCGATTTTCTAAAGCTGTGCCAGTAACGGTTAGTTATGGCATCGGCGGCATCTAAAAACTCTTCTAAATCGAAGGCGGCTATATAAAGCTGGTTTAACAAAGCCCTGTCAAGCTTTTCGGGAGTTAAGCTGCGGTCGCTGGCTACCTGTGCTAATATGAGCAAATAACGTGCTTTACGATTAACCAGCTTCTCGAAGCTTTTTTCGGCATCTTGGCTTTTATTAACCAACGATTTTAATATATTCATTATACTTACACTCTTTTTAATCAAAAATTAAGAAGTAATAATTAAAAAAATTTCTTAATTTTAACTCTTAATTAATACTTATATCCACTATCGCCAATAAACTCGCGCAAAATAGAGTAATTTGGCACATATTGGGCCGAAATTACCTGAAAACGCTCTAGGTAACGTAAAAGGCGGCAGGCCTCGTGGTAATGCGGCATATTGGCCTTTACCTCTTTTAAAAGAGCCTCAATATAACCTTTTAATACAAAAAGTTCGTAATCTAGGGCCGAATTAAAGGCCACATCGGCGGTTTCTTGGTAAGGAAAAATCCATTTTTCTTCGCCGGCTTTAACATTGGGCCACATAGCTAAGGTGTCGCTGGCCCCCGTATTCCTAAATTGCCAGTCGCGTACAATCCGCCTTATAAGACGGCTATCGCTGGTAGATAACCTATGCTGTTCATCGATATTTAACTGAATAAGGGCCGAGATATAAATCTTAAATTTATGTTCGCTAGTTATGCTGGCTGAAATTTGCTCGTTAAGGCCATGTATACCCTCTATTAGCACGATACTTTTTTCGGTAAGTTCTAGCGGGGCGGCATCAAAGGTGCGCTCTTTAGTTTTAAAGCTGTATTTGGGAATGGCTACTTTATCACCCTTAATTAAAGCCGTTAAAGTTTGGTTAATTAAAGGTAAATCGAGCGCTTTAATATGTTCAAGGTCTTTTTCGCCTTTATCAGTTAGGGGTATTGCGTCGCGGTTAATAGTATAAAAATGATCAAGCCCTATTAAGTGAGGCTTAAAGCCGTTAATCTCTAGTTGCATAGCTAGTTTTTTAGTAAAGGTAGTTTTACCGCTGCTGGAGGGGCCAGCGATAAAAACAAATTTTACCTGCCCGCGGCCAGCTATTTGGTCGGCAATGGCGGCTACCTTTTTATCGTGTAACCCTTCGGATAAATGAATAAGCCTTTGTAGACTAGCTTTATGACGCAGGTGTTTGTTAAGGTTACCCACCGAATCGCTGCCAAGCATAGCTACCCAACTACGGTGTTCTCGGTAGGTAGCCATTACCAATGGCCGCTCTTGCCGCTCGGGGAAGGAGCTATCTAATAAATTAGTAGGGTAACGTAAAAAAAAGCCGTTTTCGCCTTTAATTAATTGGTATTTGCTAAGTAACGAGGTATTTGGTAATTGTAACCCATAATCTAGGCTATAAGTAGCACCTAGCTGATAAAAAGCTAAAGTTGCCTCGTTACTGTATTCTAGCAACGAGTGGCTATAACTTTGCCCCATTTTATTAAAGTAGGTTAAAGCCTCTTGGTAGCTCATAAAAGTATGGTTTATCGCCAGCGAAGCGGCAACTAAAGTTTGCATCTTTTGGTTAATAGCCTCTAGGTAATTATCCGGCAGCTCGCCACTATAGCGGTAAAAGTAGGCATCGGCTACCGTTTGGCCTATAACAAAGTGTACGGCCGGATAAAGCTCGTTTACTGCAGCCATTAATAATAAGTTAAGGCTGCGCCTGTAAGCCTGTAGGCCCCATTTATCGGCTATAAAAATGGGTTTAAGCTCGCCTCCTAATAAAACACTTTGGTTAAGGCCAATAAGCTGGTTGTTTAAAACAAAAGCTACAGCGTTGTGGCACTCGCCATCTTTGGCTAGTAAATTTAGAGTAGAGCCAACGGGAAGTTGCTTTAGCTGGCCGGAAGGTAATTTAAAAGATATATCACGCATATTTACTGGTTAATATACCATCTTTTTTTAAATTTCACAAGTATTTTTTAGCCGATAATAGCTTTTATATAAGCAAATTGTACTACTTGAACAAAGACAATATGTAAAAATAAAATTTTACATTTTTAAAAAGTAGTGCTACAATATCGTGTTAGTTATTTTTGCTAATAATTACAATTTTTTAAGAGGTGGAAGCTATATGAGTAAAATATTAAATGTTACCAGTGAAATAGGTAACTTAAAAGAAGTTTTGGTACATCGCCCCGGCGGCGAGTTAGAGAATTTAACGCCCAACTACTTAAGCGAATTTTTATTTGACGACATACCTTACCTTGAGGTAGCCCGGCAAGAACATGATGCCTTTGCTAAAATAATGACCGATAAAGGTATTAAAGTAATTTATGTTGAAAAATTAATGGCCGAGACCATTGCCACCAGTGATGAGCTGCGTAACGAATTTATTAGTAATTTTTTACGGGAAGCTAAAATTTATGATAGTAAAACGCGCAGCTTTGTTGCCGCTTGGTTAATAGAAAATTTTAACCATCAGGGTATTGTAGATAAATTGATAGAAGGTATTCGCAGTAAAGATATTCCCGGTTTTGATAAACTTAGCAGCTTAGCTAGCGTTATTAACAGCCATTATCCCTTTTTAACTAACCCGTTGCCCAATACTTTATTTACGCGCGACCCCTTTGCTACCGTTGGACACGGCGTAACCATTAATAAGATGTACACTCACTTACGCAGCCGTGAAACTTTAATGGCTGATTATATCTTTAAATATCACCCTAAATACAAAAATGCCGATATTCCGCGCTGGTATAACCGCGATGATTTAGCTCATATTGAGGGCGGTGATGAATTGATTATTAACGAAAAAACTCTCTTTATTGGAGTATCCGAGCGTACAGAGGCTACCGCCATCGAAAACTTAGCTAAAAAATTATTTTATACCGAAGGGGTAAGCTTTGAGCGTGTACTAGCCTTTGATATACCTAAAACCCGTGCCTTTATGCACTTAGATACGGTTTTTACTCAGATAGACCACGATAAATTTACTATCCACCCCGGTATTGAGGGTAGTTTAACGGTGTACACTTTAACCAAAGGCAGCAGCGGCGAAGGTAGTATTAAGATAAGCGAAGAAACCGACCAACTAGATAAATTGCTAAGTAAAATTTTAGACAAAAAAGTTTCTTTAATTCGCTGCGGCGGTGGCGATGTTATAGCCGGCGACCGAGAACAGTGGAATGATGGCGCTAATACCTTAGCTTTAGCCCCCGGTGAAGTAGTGGTCTATAGCCGTAACCACGTAACTAATAATTTACTGCAAGACAATGGCATTAAAATAAATGTTATGCCCAGCAGCGAACTTTCGCGCGGGCGCGGCGGCCCACGTTGTATGAGTATGCCCTTAATTAGGGAATAGGGAACAAGTAACAAGGGAGAGATGTTTTGTTTCCTTGTTACTTGCTCTTTTTATAAAAAATAAAAATATTTTAAATAAAAGGAAAATAAAAGCATGGCATTTAACTTGAAAAACAGAAACTTTTTAACATTAATGGATTTTTCGGCCAAAGAAATTCAGTATTTGCTTGATTTATCGCGCGATTTAAAACGAGCAAAATACACCGGTAACGAAGTACAAAGGCTTAAAGGCAAAAATATTGCCCTTATCTTTGAAAAAGACAGTACCCGTACTCGCTGCGCCTTTGAGGTAGCAGCCTATGACCAAGGTGCGCATGTAACTTATCTTGGGCCATCGGGCAGCCAAGTAGGTAAAAAAGAGAGTATGAAAGACACCGCTCGTGTATTAGGCCGTATGTACGACGGGATTGAGTATCGCGGTTTTGAGCAGAAACTGGTGGAAGAGCTGGCCCAGTATGCCGGTGTACCGGTATGGAATGGCCTTACTAACGAAGACCACCCCACGCAAATACTAGCCGATTTTTTAACCATCATCGAGCATTTTGGTCGCTTAGAGGGTATTAAATTAGCTTATGTGGGTGATGGCCGTAACAATATGGCTAATGCTTTAATGATTGGTAGCGCCAAAATGGGTGTGCATTACAGTATTGTAACCCCTAAAAGTTTATTCCCCGAGCCGCAGTTGCTTAAAAAATGTGAAGAAATTGCTAAGGTCAGTGGCGGCAGTATAACGGTTACCGATAGCCTAGACGGTGTTAATGGTGTACACGCCGTTTACACCGATGTATGGGTAAGTATGGGCGAGCCCGATAGTGTATGGGAAGAACGTATTAATTTACTAAAACCTTATCAAGTAAATGCAGCTTTAATGGCTAAAACCGACCCTAAATCGATTTTTTTACACTGTCTTCCGGCCTTTCACGATACCGAAACTGCCATTGGCCGTGATATTGAAAAGAAATTTGGTCTTAAAGAGATGGAAGTTAGCAACGAGGTATTTGAAAGTGAAAAAAGCCTTGTTTTCGATGAGGCCGAAAACCGTATGCATACCATTAAAGCGGTAATGGTGGCCACTTTGGGTAACCAATAATGCATAATTACAAATATAATATTGACAAGTAAAATTTATCTGCTATAATATGATGTTAAGGAGAAGATGTAAATATGGTTGATGTTGCTAAAAAAAAGTTTAAAATGCCTACGGCCTTAGGTATTTTATTTGGTTTAATTGTTGTGGTATGGGCGCTGGGCTGGGTTATCCCCAGCGGCTTTTACGACTACCTCACCCCCGCCGGTGTAGAGCAAGTGCCTACAGGCGGCTATTTGCGCGACTATGTGCAGGCTAACCGAGCTAGGCTGATTGCCGATGGCCTGTTAATTCCTGCCGAAGATATGCCGGCCCTTATTGCCGGCGGCGCTACAGTAAGGGGAATGAGGCTTACCCCCGTTGGCGGCACCTTTACCCATGTAACTGGCCCTCAATTTACGGTGGCTTCGCCTTTTGCCATTTTTACGGCACCTGTTAGGGGTTTTTACGATGCCGTTGGTGTAGCTTTCTTTATTATTGTGGTAGGCGGTTTATTGGGTATTATTAATAAAAGCCGCGCTATAGAGGTAGGCATAGCTCACTTAATGCACGCTATGCGCGACCGCATTTACTTGCTTATTGGTATTTTAATGGTACTGTTTTCGATTGGTGGTTCTACTTATGGTATGGCCGAAGAAACCATTGCCTTTTACCCTATTTTATTGCCTATTATTATTGCTGCCGGTTTTGATGCAATGACGGGTGGTATGATTATTTTGATGGGCGCCGCCGTTGGGGTGCTGGCCAGTACGGTAAACCCTTTTTCTATAGGTGTAGCTAGTGGTATTGGCGGTATAAGTATTGGCAATGGTATTGGCCTTAGGCTTATTATGTGGGTTGTTTTTACCAGCTTTGCTATATTTTATGTTATTAGATATGCCCGTAAAGTTAAGGCTAACCCCGGAGCTTCGGTATTGGCCGATTTAAACAACGAAATTAATGCCCACTTTTTAAACAAAGAAAATCAACAGCAAACCGTTGAAAAAACTACTATAAGGCAAAAATTAATTTTAGCTGTCTTTGCCTTAACTTTTGTGGTAATGATTTATGGTGTTATTCCGTGGAGTGATATGCCCGGTTTCTTGAGCCGTTTACCAGATTTAGGCTGGTGGTTTGCCGAGCTATCGGCTTTATTCTTAGCCTCAGCCATTATTTGCGGTATTATTGCCGGCTTTAAAGAAAGTGAAATTGCTAGTAGCTTTATTACTGGTGCCAGAGATATGATGGGTGTTGTTATTATGGTAGGTGTGGCGCGCGGTATTTCGATATTAATGACCGATGCGATGATTACCGATACCATTTTATCGGCCACCGAAATTGTTGCCGGTTGGCCAAGCGTATTTTACATAAATGCCCTTTATTGGCTGTTTATGTTACTTACTTTCTTTGTACCATCATCATCGGGCTTAGCAACCCTCAGTATGCCGCTGGTTATACCAATGACCGAGATGGCCGGCTTTTCGCCCGCTTTAGCTATAACGGCTTTCCAATCGGGTATGGGTATTATTGGTATGATAACACCTACCAGCGCCGTTATTATGGGCGCTCTTATGCTTTCTAAAATACCTTATGAGCGTTACCTAAAGTTTATTTGGAAATATTTATTATGTATATTTATAATGACAACTATCTTGTTGTCGCTAGGTGCAGTTTTTAGTTAAGTAGGACTTACCCTGCATCCGTAGGTGGTGCTTACAAAGCACTACCTATGTCATTTAATATAATAGGAGAATTTATGAAATTTGTTATAGCACTTGGCGGTAACGCCTTGCAAGACGATAAAGGGCCGGCTACCGCCGAAGCTCAGCTAGAGGTAGTAAAAAAGAGTGTGCTGGGCATTGCCGATTTAATAGAGCAAGGCCACACCGTTATGGTTAGCCACGGTAATGGGCCGCAGGTTGGCCGTATTGTAATACAAAATGAAACTGCCAGCGCTGTAACGCCGGCTATGCCCTTTGATGTATGCGGGGCAATGAGTCAAGGTTATATTGGTTACCACATACAACAAGCTTTAAAAGAAGAGCTGGCTGGCAGAGGGATTAACAAAAATGTGGTATCACTGGTAACCCAAGTAGAGGTTGATGCAAACGATAAAGCCTTTGTTAACCCCACCAAACCCATCGGCCCTTTTTATAAAGAAGAAGAGGCTAAAAAACTACAAGCCGAAAAAGGTTACAGCGTTAAAGAAGACAGCGGGCGCGGCTGGCGGCGTGTGGTGGCTAGCCCTAAGCCTGTTAGTATTATCGAGTTAGAAAGTGTTAAAACTTTAAACGCTGCCGGCCATGTGGTTATTACCGTTGGTGGCGGCGGTATACCGGTAGTTAAAGAAGGCAAAGGCTACAAAGGAGTAGCGGCGGTTATTGATAAAGATTTAGCCAGCGCTAAATTGGCCGAGCTTATGGAGGCCGATGCCCTCATTATTTTAACGGCGGTAGATAAAGTAGCCATTAACTTTGGTAAACCAAACCAAGAAAACTTGGCTACTTTAAATGCTGCTCAAGCTAAAGAGTATATAGTTACCGGTCAATTTGGGGTAGGCAGTATGTTACCTAAAGTAGAGGCTGCTTTAATGTTTACCGAAAGTAAGGCTGGTCGTAAAGCCATTATTACCAGTTTAGAAAAAGTAGCCTTAGCTATAAAAGGCGAAGATGGCACGATAGTTAAAAACTAATAATTAAAAGTTAAAAATGAAGCGGGCATTGCCCGCTTTTTATTTATAGGCCGGCTAAATTTTATGGTAACTACCTATAGGTCCATCTAAATTTCTTTTACTGGCGAAGGGTTGGGTAGTGATTTATCGTTTACTTTTGCTATCGATAAATAGATAGTTTTAAATTTTAGCTTTACTTTAACTGTAAGTTATGTTAAACTAAAACTATGAAAAAAATATTAATTTTATTTTTATTACTAATAGCCATAAATGTACAAGGACAAGGGTTGCCGGTACCGGCTAACGCTACGCTGGCCAGTTTGTTCCCTGATGAGAATTTGAGAAGAGTGGTGGCGGAGGTATTAGGGCCTAATGCCGGGTTAACCGGGCAAAGATTGAGTGATGAGTTGGCGAGGGTAGAGGAGCTTCGGGCTTGGCATAGAGGAATTAGAGATGCGACAGGGGTTGAATATTTAATAGGACTAATTAGTCTTGATTTAAGCTATAACAATATATCTAGTATTAATGTAAAAAATAATATTAATTTAACTAGTCTTAGTTTAGCCTATAATGCTTTAGAAACTATAGATGTAAGTAATAATAGTAATTTAGTTTCAATTGAGGCATTTCGTAACTCACTTACCAGTATTCATTTTGGTTACAATCCTAATTTAACTCACATTATGCTGAACTGGAATTATCTGGCTTATCTTGATATAAGCGCTCTTTCTAATTTAACTAGTCTTAATGTAAACTGGAATAGTTTGAGCAGCCTTGATGTAAGTAATAATATTAATTTAGCTCATCTTGATGTAAGCCATAATCATAGATTAACTTATCTTGATGTAAGCCATAATATAAATTTAATCAGTCTTGGAGTTAGAAATAATATAAATTTAATTAGTCTTGATGTAAGTAACAATATAAAATTAATCAGTCTTTTTGTAGATAGAACAGGGATAACGAGCCTTGATGTAAGTAATAATACTAATTTAGAGATAATTGGGGTAACGGAGACGGGATTAACAGAGCAAAATATACTAGGTTTTAGGGATAATATACATTTGGATTTTAATGAACTCAGACATCAATAGTAGCCTGTACCTTAAAGGTACAGGCTATTACTTAAAATTTAACTTCTTCTTCTGCCACTAATTCTAATACCACGCCAGCTAATGGTATTAGCTAAAGGGTTGTTATTAGCATCTACCGGGTAAACCAACCTATCGCTGGAATTATATAAAAACTGCCCCCTGCCATCGGCTAAAATAAAGTGCCTTATATTTCCCACTATACCTTCAATTATAGTATAGTGATAACGGCCATCAAAATGCTCATTAGCAAGGCTAGTATTATCTCTAAGCCTATGTCCGCTCTCTGTTGCCGTTAAAAAATTTCTTCTAAAGTAACTAAATACGGCATTAAGTAAAAGCGGGGTGTTCTCTACAAGGGTGTTTCCTCTCATAAGCGGCACATCTTGCCCATCACGGCGAAAAGTTAATGTGGTAACTAACCGGTACATTTCTACTACTTCAGCGGGAGTAAAGGGATTACAGCGTATAC